>Ga0126304_10001791_pt1 | contig 10288 bp, 12 predicted proteins | sample Plot25_FD_92538 | JGI IMG/M metagenome (GOLD analysis project Ga0126304, IMG submission 92538) | Serpentine soil microbial communities from UC McLaughlin Reserve, CA, USA - Plot25 | ecosystem: Environmental > Terrestrial > Soil > Grasslands | place: USA: UC McLaughlin Reserve, Lake County... | reverse complement strand
GCGCCCTCGTCGACGATGATCAGCGTGCGCTCGAACTGGCCCATGTTCTCCGCGTTGATGCGGAAGTAGGCCTGGAGCGGCATCTCGACCTTGACTCCCGGCGGCACGTAGATGAACGAGCCGCCCGACCAGACGGCGGAGTTCAATGCCGCGAACTTGTTGTCGTTCTGCGGGATGACGGTGCCGAAGTACTCCTTGACGAGGTCCTCGTGCTCGCGGAGACCGGAGTCCATGTCCAGAAAGAGCACGCCCTGGGCCTCCAGATCCTCCTTGAGCTTGTGGTAGACCACCTCGCTCTCGTACTGGGCGCCGACGCCGGCGAGGTACTTCTTCTCCGCCTCCGGGATCCCGAGCTTGTCCCAGGTGTCCTTGATGTCCGGCGGCAGGTCCTCCCAGGACTTGGCCTGCTTCTCGGTCGGCCGGATGTAATAGAAGATGTTGTCGAAGTCGATGCCGGTGACATCGCCGCCCCAGGACGGCAGCGGACGCGCCATGAAGTACTCGAGCGACTTGAGCCGGAACTTGCGCATCCACTCCGGCTCGTTCTTGTGCTCGGAGATCGCGGCGACGAGCTCCGGTGAAAGGCCTCGGCCGGACTTGAAGAAGTAGTCCTCGGGCGTCGAGAAGCCGTACTTGTAGTCGCTGCCGATCTCGGCGACGACCTGGGTCTCTGTCTCCGTGACTGCTGCCATCAGCTCCCTACCGGTTCGGGCAAGTATGGGTCATACCCCTCTGCTTCCAGTGTATGCGCCAGCTCCGGTCCGCCCTCGGCGACGATCCTGCCGTCGACGAAGACGTGGACGAAATCGGGCGTGATGTAGTTGAGGATCCGCTGGTAGTGCGTGATCACGAGCGCGCCCATCTCCGGGCCGACGAGCTCCCCGACGCCGCGGGCGACGATCTTCAGCGCGTCGATGTCGAGCCCCGAGTCGGTCTCGTCGAGTACGGCGATGCGCGGCTTCAGCAGCGCCATCTGCAGGATCTCGATGCGCTTCTTCTCGCCTCCGGAGAACCCGTCGTTGACGTACCGCTGCGCGAGCTCCTTCGGAATCCGGAGCCGCTCCATGGCGCCCATCATCTCCTTGCGGAACTCGGGGATCGGGATCGGGTCCTCCTCGCCCGCGCGCGCCTTCCGGATCGCGTTGATCGCCGAGCGCATGAAACTGGTGACGGTGACGCCGGGAATCGCGTGCGGGTACTGGAACGCGAGGAAGAGGCCGCGCTGCGCGCGCTCGTCCGCCTCGAGCTCAGTGACGTCGTCGCCGTCGAAGAGGATCTGCCCGCCGGTGATCTCGTAGGCGGGGTGACCCATGAGCGCGTAGGCGAGCGTCGACTTCCCCGAGCCGTTCGGGCCCATGATCGCGTGGATCTGGTCCGTGTGCACTGCGAGGTCGACGCCCTTGACGATCTCGGTGCCGTCCTCGAGCGCGACGTGCAGGTCCTTCAGTTCCAGTAGCGCCAATTCCCTCCCTCGCGCAAATCAGGCGGGCACCACGCCCGCCTCCAAGCCTCATCGTAGCAATGGCCGTTCGGCCCCCGAGCGCAACTGAAAGCGCTGCTAAGGTGGCTCTATGCCCTTTGGAATCGGGCTTCCTGAGGTCCTTATCTTCCTCGTCGTCGTGCTGCTGCTCTTTGGCGCGTCGCGCGTGCCCGAGATCGGCCGCTCGCTCGGCAAGGGCATGCGTGAGTTCAAGGACGCGGTCTCCGGGCGCGACGACGACGAGCGCGCACCATCGCTGCCGCGCGCGCCGGAAGACGAGGAGAACGCCGCCTCGCAGCCGCGCGAGCGCGACACCGTTTCCTAGCGCCCTTGCGCCTGAGACGTCTTCCGCGCCGACTCGGCTACGGCGAGGAGGCGACCCTCGTCGAGCACCTCGACGAGCTCCGGTCCCGGCTGATCGTCTGCCTGGCCGCGGTCGGCGTCTTCTTCCCGGTCGCCTACATCATCCATGACCGGCTCGTGCGCTGGCTGATGCGGCCCCTGCCGGACCGAACCCACATCGTCACGCTTGGCGTCACCGAGCCGTTCACCACCGCGGTGAAGGTGAGCTTCTACGCGGCACTCGCCGCTGCTTTCCCGGTGCTCGTCTGGCAGGCGTGGAGCTTCTTCGCGCCGGCGGTCCAGGAGGGGCGCCAACGCGTCGTCGCCCGCTTCGTCGCCCTCGCCACCGTGCTGTTCGCGACCGGCATGGCGTTCTCGTACTTCGTGATCCTCCCGCTCGCGCTTCGCTTCCTGACGAACTTCGACGACGACCTCTACGACATCCAGATCCGCGCGAGCTACTACCTGTCGTTCGCCTCGCTGATGATCTTCGCGACTGGGCTCGTCTTCCAGCTGCCGATCTTCATCCTCGCGCTCGTGCGGCTCCGGATCCTGACGACTGATCAGCTGCGTCGGAACCGCAGGATGGCGTACGTCCTGCTGCTCGGCGCCGCGATCCTGCTGCCGACCGTCGACCCCGTCTCGCTGGCCTTCGAGGTCGCGCCGCTCTGGCTCCTGTTCGAGGGTTCGATCTGGCTCTCGGTCGCGATGGAGCGGCGTTGGTCCGCGCGCGGGCAACTCGTGACCGAATAGCGGCGCCCGCTCGCTACGCTAGGCACGCACATGGCCCGTTCCGCACAACGCCGAAACAGACAGCGCGCCGAGCGCCGCCCGAAGCCACGCACCTCCACGCCGATCGCGCGTCCTGCTCCGAGCTATGAGGACACGATGTTCTTCCCGCGCCTGCGGCGGCAGGCGAAGTGGATGTTCGTCTTCCTCGCCGTCGTCTTCGGCCTCGGCTACGTGATCTTCAACGTCGGCGGCTCGATCCCCGGCACCGGCCTCGGCGACATCCTGCAGGGCTTCGGCCAGAGCACGGCGGGCCCCTCTGAGGGAGACGCCCGCGACAAGATCAAGGATCACCCGAACGACCCGACGGGCTACCTGGAGCTCGCGACGGCCCTCCAGCGGAATGGCAAGAACGACGAGGCGATCCCGCCGCTCGAGCGCTACGTCCAGCTGAAGCCCCGCGATCGAGCCGCGCTCGGCCAGCTCTCCGGCCTCTACCTCACGCAGGCGCGGCGGGAGCAGGACCAGGCCGCGAACATTCAGTTCCGGATCAACGAGCTGACCGGCGGCGACGTTTTCGGGCCTGGCCAATCGAGCAAGTTCGGCCAAGAGTTCGGGCAGGGGCGCGTCACGCAGCTGCTGACGAACGACCTGAACCAGCAGCTGAGCCAGCACTACATCACGGCCCAGAACGCTTACAAGAGCGCAACGGACACGTACAAGAAGCTCATCGTGGCCATCCCGGATGCGCAGGAGGCAGAGCAGCCGTCGATCTTCCTCCAGCTCGCCTTCGCCGCGCAGTCGGCCAACGATCTCAAGGCGGCAATCGCCGCATACAAGCGCTACCTCGTGCTCGCACCGGACTCGCCGCAGGAGTCTGGCGTCCGCCAGGCGATCACGCAGCTGGAAGCAGCGCTGAAACCACAGCCCTCGCAAGGTGCCGGCTAGCCGGCACCGACCACCCATGCCGGCTTTGCCGGCGTGGCCGCCTCGGTAGACTCCGCGCGGCTTCGGTTCGACTGAGGGGAGCGGCTTGAACTTCGATATCAACACCGAGCGGCTGGACGAAAACTCCTACGTCATTGCGCTTGCCGGCGAGGTGGACCTCTACACGGCGCCGGAGTTCAAGCAGCAGCTGCTGGAGGTCATCGGCCAGGGAGCGAAGGACGTCATCGTCGACTTCTCGGACACGACCTTCATCGACTCGACGACGCTCGGCGTCCTCGTCGGCGGGGTGAAGCGGCTGCGCACGAACGAGGGGCAGCTCTCGCTCGTCTGCAGCGACCGTAACATCACGAAGATCTTCGAGATCACGGGCCTCGACCGGGTTTTCACGATCTACGGCAGTCGTGACGAGGCCGTCGCGGGAACCGGCTCGACCCCACAGCCTTCGGCTTGAGGCTCCTGCTCCTCCCGCTCGCGGCGCTCGCGCTCGCCGGGTGCGGGACCGGCGGACTCGCAGCCGAGAACGCCGACGTCTCCGACGGAAAGGTCCTGTTCAAGAAGGAGTGCGGCAGCTGCCACACCCTGAAGGAGGCCGGGACGGCAGGAAGGATCGGGCCGAACCTCGACAACGCCTTCGCAGCCGACAAAGAAGAGGGCTTCGACGAAAGCGCGATCCGGGAGGTCGTCCGCCACCAGATCGACTACGCCGCTCCACCCATGCCCCAGGAGCTCGTGAAGGGTGCAGACGCGGATGCGGTTGCGGCCTACGTCGCCGCCGTGGCCGCGAACCCGAAGGCGAAGGTGACGCTGCCCGCAGGCGCCGGCGACAACGACCCGAAGCTCCTCTTCGAGTCGAACTGCGGCAGCTGTCACACCCTCGCCGACGCGGGGACGAGCGGCAAGGTGGGCCCGAACCTCGACCAGGCGAAGCCGTCACTGCAGAAGGCGACGACGCAGATCACGAACGGCGGCGGCGGGATGCCGGCGTTCAAGGGTCAGCTCACGGACGAGCAGATCAAGACGCTCGCGCAGTACGTCGTCCGCGTCACCAAGGGCGGCTAGCGCCGCGCTTCGAGCCGGGCGCCGCTTTCGCGGCGCGCGGCCGAGGCAGGCACGCCACTTCCTTCTCCAGCAGCCGTAGCAGCGGAACGGGCAAAGCCCGTTCCGCGGCGGACCGCGCTACCCCGCGATTTCCTCCCTCTCCGTTTCGAGGTCGACGACGACGTGCGTGATCGGGACGTCGAAGCGCTCCCGGGCCCCACGAACGACCCCCCGCTCGAGCCAGAGCGACCGGCCCTCGGGGTGGGTCGAGATGATGATCTCGTCGGCGCCGAACCTCCTCAACGCGTCCTCGATCGCCTGGAGCGGATCGGCCTCGCCTACTTCGCCCTCGCAGTTGACCCCGACCTCGCGCAGCCTCGAGAGGCTGTGCTCGAGCCGCTCCTGCGCCTGCGCCCGGGCGGCGTCCTCGTCGGAAGCGATGAACCGCATCCGCGAGAGCAGCGTGGGGCAGATCACCCGCACCCGCTCGTCGTAGTCCTCCGCGCGCCGGCGAATCTCCTCGCGAAGCGTCTCGCCGCCGACGGTCTCGTTGGCGATCACGAGGATCCGCCGCTCGCCCGGCGCGCTGCGGCGGATCGACGCGGTCCGTACGGGCGGCTCGCGCCGGGCGCGGACGATCCAGGCAATTGCGCCGAGGGTTAAGAGCGCGAACACCGCCAGCCCGAGCCACCGGTTGATCGCCGCGGCCACGACGATCAGCGCGAAGTAGCCAAGGGCGAGGATGACCAGCCGGAACGCGTCAGCCTCGCTCTTGAACGGATTCCTCACGACGCTGGCCGCCTCCCGCTCCCGCCCGGCAGAGCCGGGCTCCGCCGGAGGCTCACGTCTCTGGACGCGCTCCACGAGGCGGGCCGTGCTGTCCGCACTGTCCCGCCTCGCTCCGCTTCCCTAGAGACGCCCCAGCGATGTGAGATCCGCATGCGTCTACAAGAGATAGATCGTCGAGTACACCACGATCCACATTACGTCGACGAAGTGCCAGTAGATCCCCGGAATCTCGACGCCCGCGTGGTGGGCTGGGGAGAAATGGCCTCGGAACGCGCGGATGGTGGCGAAGGTCAGCAGCGTGAGCCCGACGAACACGTGAGCGCCGTGAAGCCCGGTGAGCCCGTAGAAGATCGTCCCGAAGGCGCCGTCCGACGGGTTGAAGCCCACCCGTGAGTACTCGCGCACCTGAGTCAGGAGGAACGTCAGCCCCAGCGCGAGCGTCAGCACGAGCCCGGCCTGGAGGCCGGCGCGGTTCCCGCGCTTGATCGACTGCAGCGCCCAGTGGATCGTGAAGCTCGAGGTGACGAGGATCGCGGTGTTCACGCCGGCGACGAACTTCGGGAGCTCGAACGGCTCGAGCGGCCACTCCGCGTCGCCGTTGACGCGCACGAAGAAGTACGCGGTGAAGAACGACCCGAAGAGCATGACCTCCGACGCGATGAACAGAAGCATCCCGAGCACCGCCGGCTCGACGCGGGAGCTCCGATGGGCCTCCGGCGGGTGGAGGGCATGGGCGTCGTGCGCAGCTTCAGCGTGACTCGTCATGCCTCGGCCGGCTGTGCGCCGACCTCCTCTGCCGGGATGATCACATGCTCGACGGGCACGTTCGCGTCGTTGCGCAGGCGCTCGACGACGTCCTTGCGCAGCCACGAGGACTCGGTCGGCTCGAACGTCGAGACGATCACCTCGTCGACCCGCTCGTCCTCGATCGCGTGCATCGCGGCGGCGTATGGGTCAGGATGCGCGACCTGACCGTGCGCGTCGATGCCCGCGGCGCGCAACTCTGAAAGCGCGCGGCGGAGGCGCCGCTCGGCCTCAGGGTGGTGTGACTGCGTCGGGTCGCTCTGCGGCGAGATGATCAGGAAGCTCGCATCCCCACGCGTGGCGCGGTCGCGGATCCGGTCGAGCAGCGCATCGCCGACGACGGTCTCATTCGCGATCACGAGGACGTTCGCCGGCCCCTCGCCTGCACCGGGCTTCGCGACGACGTGCTCGACGGGGACGTCGCCGGCTGCCTTGCGCACGCGGTCGACGACGTTCTTGCGGATCCACCCGGACTTCTCCACCGGGTGCGTCGACAGGATCACGTCCGTCGGCGCCGGCTCGAGCATCCCGAAGGCATCGCGCACCGCGTCCTCGGGGTCGTTTTCGACCACGAGCCCGTGCGCCGGGATGCCCGCCTCGCGCAGCGCGGCCAGTGTGCGGTCGAGCCGTCGTCCAGCAGCCGCGCGCCGCGTGTCCTCGTAGACCACGTACCCCGTCCGCGGTGTGCTCACAGGCGCGATCACCGTCACGAGCTCGACGTCGCCTCCCTCCGCCGCCTTCCGCTTCACAGCGTCGATCAGCGTCGGGCCCGTGACCGTCTCGTTCGCGACGACGAGGATGTGCCGGCTCAGGTCCGCACCTCCTCCTCTTCGCGCCTCTCGGCGCGAACCTCGTCCCGCTCGCCGTTGAAGACCGCGTGGCGCGCGCCCGGCACGCCGTACTCGTACGGGTTCCCGACGACCTGGGGGATCTCGTCGAAGTTGAAGAGCGGCGGCGGTGACGAGACCTGCCACTCGAGCGTCATGCCGCGCCACGGGTTCGCAGATGCGCGCGGCCCCCGCGCCCAGCTGACGATCATGTTGTAGACGAAGACCAGGAACGAGACCCCGAGGACGAACGACGAGATCGAGATGAAGAGGTTCCAGTCGCCGAACTTGTCCTCGTACGAGTAGACGCGCCTCGGCATCCCCTGGAGCCCGATGATGTGCATCGGGAAGAATGTCGCGTTGAAGGCGATGAACGTGACCCAGAAGTGGAGCTTCCCGAGCCGCTCGTTGTACATCCGGCCCGTCATCTTCGGGAACCAGTAGTAGATCCCGGCGAAGATCGTGAACAGCGAGCCGCCCAGGAGCACGTAGTGGATGTGCGCGACGATGAAGTAGGTGTCGGAGGCGTGGATGTCGATCGGGACGGCGCCGAGGAAGATCCCCGAGAGCCCCCCGATCACGAACTGGGAGACGAAGCCGAGCCCCCATAACATCGGCGTCGAGAAGTTGATCTTCCCCTCCCACGTCGTCGCCAGCCAGGAGAAGACCTTGATCCCGGTCGGAACCGCGATCAGCAGGGTCGTGATCATCATCGGGATGCGCAACCATGGCGCCATGCCGGCCACGAACATGTGGTGCGCCCAAACGGAGAAGCCGAGGATCAGGATCGCGACGAGCGACAAGGCCATCAGCCGGTAGCCGAAGATCGGCTTCCGCGACATCGTCGAGATCACCTCGGAGGCGATCCCGAACCCGGGCAGGATCATGATGTAGACCGCGGGGTGCGAGTAGAACCAGAAGATGTGCTGGTAGCCGAGCGGGTAGCCGCCCTCGCCGAACTCGAAGAAGTTCGTGTGCATGACCTTGTCGAACATCACGAAGAACTGGGAGCCGGCGATGAAGGGCGTCGCGATCACGACGAGGAGTGAGGTCGTGAAGTTCGCCCAGACGAGCAGGGGCATGCGCCAGAACGTCATTCCCGGCGCGCGCATGGTCACGATCGTGACGAGGAAGTTGAGTGCGGTCATGATCGAGGACGCCCCGGCCCACTGAACCGCCATCGAGAAGAAGACGTTCCCGAACGGCTGCGTCACCGAGAGCGGCGCGTAGTTCGTCCAGCCGGCGGCGAAGCCCGGGAAAAAGAAGCTCGAGAGCATCATGATCCCCGCGATCGGGAGCAGCCAGTACGACAGGGCGTTGAGCCTCGGGAACGCCATGTCCGGCGCGCCGATCATCAGCGGGAGCACGTAGTTCGCCAGCCCGGCGAAGGCCGGGATAACGAACAGGAAGATCATCAGCGAGGCGTGGACCGAGAACAGCTGGTTGTACGTCTGCGGGTCGACGAAGTTCGCCTCCGGTTGCGCGAGCTCGGCGCGAACGAGCATCGCGAGCAGCCCCCCGGCCAGGAAGAAGAAGATCGTCGTCGAGACGTACTGGATCCCGATCACCTTGTGGTCGGTGTTGATCCGGAAGTAGTCCGTCCACCTCCGAGCGCCGTGGCCGGAGTGGTCCTCCGGCTTCGTGGGCTGGCCGAAAGCCCATGCGATCCAGTAGTCGAAGGCTCCGAGCCCGGCGAGGAAGCCGATGGGCGCCGCCGTCAGCGCAGCGACGACGATGATCGCGTCCCAGAAGACGATCGGGTCCCAGCCGGCCAGGGCCCGGATGCCGACCACGATGCCGAAGCCGATCCCGAAGAAGAGCGCCGTCATCCAGATGGCGCGGATCCAGCCGGGTCCGAGCAAACGCCGCCGCCACGTACTCCTCACTTAGCGCCCCTCCAGGTGTCGAACTCGGATTGCTCCATGACGATAGCCCGCGCCCGCATCAGCGCATGTCCCAAGCCGCACAACTCGGTGCAGATGAACCGGTAGTTCCCGGTCTTCGTCGGCGTCACTGTGATCTCCGTCTCGAGGCCCGGCACGGCGTCCTGCTTCTGACGGAACTCGGGGACCCAGAAGGAGTGGATCACGTCGCGGGCGGTCAAATGCAGCCGAGCAGGGCGGTCGACAGGGAGGACGAGATTCGGCGAGCGCTTGCAGCGCTTGTTCACGTCGCCCGAGCCGGGCGTGAAGCACACGAAGTGGTCCATGTCCGGCGCGACGCCCGGCGGCGGGTAGGCGACGGTCCAGGCGAACTGCTGGCCGAGGATCTCGACCCTCAGCGCCCCCTTCGGCTCCCGGTCGTTCTGTGCCAGCGCCACGGAGCTGACGACGATCATCGCCAGCACGAGCATCAGCGGGATCACCGTCCAGACGATCTCGATGCCGGTGTGGCCGTGCACCGGCGGTCCGTCGGAGTCATCGTCGGGCTTCGCGCGGAACTTGACGAGCGAATAGACGCTGAGGGACGCGACCACCGAGAAGATCGCGATGCAGATCGCGGTCACGAACCAGAAGACGAAGTCGATCCGCTCGCCTTCCTTGGAAGCCTGGGCAGGGAGCCACGGGATGAAGATCGCCACCGCCGTCGCGGCCGCGGCGAGGAGGAGAGCGACCAGGAGAACGCGAATGAGCGAGCCCGCGCGCACCGCCCGCGAGCCTACATCGTGGACCTGCGCGTTAGGGGCACGAACGGAACGGGTACATCGAGGGCGCCTTCGGGAGACGAAAACAAGGAGGAAACAGCATGGGTATTGGTGTCAGCTTGGTACTGATCGCGATCGGGGCGATCCTCGTCTGGGGTGTCCAGAGCGACGTCGCGGGCATCAGCGAGGACGCGATCGGCGTGATCCTGATGATCGTCGGCGGCGCAGGCCTCCTGATCTCGATGCTCTTCTGGTCGAGCTGGGGCGGGCCCGGCTACTTCGGCCGCCGCCGCGAGACCTACGTCGAGGACCGCGGCGCGCCGCCTCCGGCCTAGTAGAGGCCCGTCAGCGGGTCGACAGCAGCACTACGGAGCCGCACCTCGAAATGGAGGTGCGGCCCCGTTGCGCGTCCACTCGCGCCGACGCGGCCGATGCGTTGACCGACACCGACCCGGTGTCCGATACGGACGCTGACGCGGGAGAGATGCGCATACATCGTGCGGACGCCGCTGCCGTGCGCGATCGTGACGAGATAGCCCCAGCCGCCAGGCGCCCAGCCTGCGAAGGACACCCGCCCGGAGGCTGAGGCCCTCACCGGCGCGCCGACCGCGCCCGGGTAGTCGACGCCGGTGTGAAAGCGGTTGCCGCGGGGTCCGAAGACGTCCGTGTACCCCACCCACATCGGCG
>Ga0126304_10001790_pt1 | contig 10288 bp, 5 predicted proteins | sample Plot25_FD_92538 | JGI IMG/M metagenome (GOLD analysis project Ga0126304, IMG submission 92538) | Serpentine soil microbial communities from UC McLaughlin Reserve, CA, USA - Plot25 | ecosystem: Environmental > Terrestrial > Soil > Grasslands | place: USA: UC McLaughlin Reserve, Lake County... | reverse complement strand
ATATATAGACAAATCAAAGATATGTCTGTTATAATTTGCATGTCGCATGACTATTCTGCAATTTTATCTCTAAACATTTATCTTTAGAACAGCGTATTTCCAATTATAATTGTAATATAGATTTTCTAAGAATGAGTTCATAATATCAGGATGTATATCAGATATAGTTTTGCTCTTGTTATATTTTATGTTTACACTAGGACTGAATTGAAAGATCACGTCGTTAATGGAATTATTTAATAGGTATATATTGTTCTGGAAAGATATGTGATGCAAAGGGCACTTGCAATATTCTTTGCACAAGATTGTCTGTATCTATGCCTCTATCAGACATGCAATGAGAGACATGACATTTTAATTAGAAATAAGTCATATAAACAAATTCAATTCAAATCAATTCCAGAATTAAAGTACAGAAGATGTCTTCTTCACCTAGAAAATACGATGCTCACAACAACTTAGATAGTATGATCATATTTTTTAACGTATAATATACTGAATGTTGCTATCTTATGATGATTGACACAGATGATATAATGAATATTGGACTGAAACTTGTAGGTTGGAAGAGGATGCCGCCAGATAGTGCAATTCATGTTAAAGGGAGAAAAATCAATAAGGTTTTGATCGCAGTTGATGTAACATCTGCCGAATTAATACTTGCAAAAAATTTAGGATGTGATGCAGTGATTGCACACCATCCATTGGGATCTGCTGCAGTTAACTTTTACAAAGTACTCGATAGACACACCGAATTTATGGTAGAGAATGGCGTCCCCCAGGACAAGGCAGAAGATATGGTAAAAAACTTGAAGAATAGAATCGAGATCAAAAATCATGCTCATATATATAATGATGTGGTAGACGCTGCGAGGATCATTGGAATGCCACTGGTAAATATTCACCAGCCATGCGACGAGTATATGAGAAAAAAAATCTTAGACAAGATAAATGCAGGTAATCATGACCTTGTCTTAGATGTAGTAAAATCAATCGAAGACATTCCTGAATTCAGAAATGCAGATACCAGAATAAAGGTTGCTCATGGAAGTTCAAAAAATAAATTTGGTCGCTGGGTGCTTGTTATTGCCGCAGGAACTAATGGAGGGTTCCCAATTGCTAAAGCCTATTTTGAACACAAAATTTCAACTGTAATCTATCTGCATATTGACTATAATGATCTAAGAAAAATGTATGAGGAAAATTTAAAAGGCAATCTTATTGTTCTAGGTCATCTGGCAGGGGATTCAATCGGATTAAATGCATTAGCTGATAGACTAGAAGATAAGGGAGTTGAGACTATACGATTGGGAATTATACCTCCAAACTAAGAATAGGAATTATAAAATTCACTAAATATGATTACGGAATGATTATCTAACAATTATATACAGTAATTGTTGCTATTTGTTTGATGGCCTTCGTAGTATAGCCTGGTTAGTATAGGCGGCTGTGGGCGAGAGCTCCTACTGGAGCTACTGGGAAGAAACCGCTTGAGGAGGGTTCAAATCCCTCCGAAGGCCCCATATGAAGTATTGGTGTCAAAGAGAGTTCAGAGTCAAAATAAATCTGCATCGTCTGAAAAAGATCTCGGATAAATTTTTATGAGCAGCCGATTTTGATAATATAAAATGATATCTTCAAGTAATATATTTCCAAATATGCAGTCGATAATATTTTAAAGCAAAATAACTAACCATAAAGATCGACGATGTCATCAAAGGGGAACATTTTGATAGTTGACGATGAAATAGATATTATTCTCGCCTTCAAAAAGGGTTTAGAAAGCAATGGATTCTTAGTCGATATATACAACGACCCTGTCGCAGCACTATTGAATTTTAAATCAGATTTTTATGATTTGTTATTAGTGGATGTTCGAATGCCGAAAATGAATGGTTTTGAATTATATCAGGAAATAGAGAAGATAGATAAAAAGACCAAGGTTTGTTTTATTACTGCTTTTGAAGTTTATTATCATGCATTAAGAGAAATATTTCCAACATTAGAAGTGGGTTGTTTTATTAGAAAACCAATTGAAATTGATGATTTAGTAAAAAGAATAAACGCAGAGATACATTCACTAGATATAGACAAATAATCGAACTATAGAATGTTTGAAGATAATATAATCTATAACAGGGAAAGCAGAATACAATTTCAAATGCAGAAAATTAGAAGAATAACAAGTCAATTCCCATTACTATTAGAAAAAAGAAAAAAGTTAATGCTTTGGAATAAAACTGAGTTTATTATATTTTGTGGCTGCTATGATAAATCCTATGATGGATATTGCCAATATGATTGCAGAGATAGGTCCAAATTCTGGTATAATCTGAGTACCTGCAATTTCTATTTGCTCAGCACCGTTATCGAATCCAATTTCTAATACCCTTGCTTCATTGTTATTTGTTGTTTCTTCAAAGTCATTGGGTTGGTCATCAACAAATACTGCATATTCTTCATCAGTATTTCCTTGTGCTTTTGAGTCTATTACGTTTCTTGGAAGTTCAATTGTTAATGTTCCATCCTCACGTGAAGCGACATTTATCAACAATGTTGATTGAGCTCGGTCTGCAGTTATACTGCTGACTTCTCCACCTGTAATATTATACATGAGAGGATATTTTTGATCATCTATTGTTAGATTGAATGTATTAACACCTGAGATATTTTGTGCAAATGCTATTCCTATCGAGTTTGAATTAATAATTGCAAATGACGATAATAGCATTGCAATCAACGTGCATATTCCATAAAACATATATTATTAAGCGCTTCTATTCTGTTATATTTCTGTTACTATTATTATCGGGTGGATATCTCAATATTAATTGTATGCTTTAGCATCGTATTAATAGTTTGATGAAAAATGCGTGAAATAACTTTTTTGATATATGTTGCATAAAAGGACACGTATACTTATATACCTTACAGTTTAGATTGGAACACGAGATGTTTTGCATAGAGCAAAAGATGTATGATAACAAAGTGAAGAAGAGGAGGTATTTTATTCTAATTGTCATCTGAAAAAAAGGTTATGAAAATCACTAATCATATTTTTCAACCCAGACATGAGATTCTATCCAAAAATGAAGCACAAGAAGTTTTGAAAAAATATAACACAAAACCAAGTCAACTTCCTTATATTATGTTAAGTGACAAGGGTCTAGAAGACCTTGACGTACGCCCAGGTGATATTATCAAGATTACCAGAAAGAGCCCGACTGCGGGTGAAAGTGTATATTACCGCTATGTAGTAGAAGGTTGAACACATTATGATGGAGTCATCGAGCGATATGTGGCCTATAATTAATGATATTCTAAGGAGAGAAGGTGTCGCACGACAACACTTAAATTCTTATAATGAATTTATGGAGCGAGGACTTCAGAGCATTATCGATGAAGTTAGTGAAATTGAAGTAGAGACTACTGAATATCCATATAAGATTAAGCTAGGGAAAATAAAACTTCAACAACCGAGAATTATGGAGCTAGATGGTTCTATAACTCATGTCGCACCGATGGAAGCGCGTCTTAGGAACCTTACATATGCCTCTCCTGTTATGCTGGAATGTAGCATAGTAGAGGACGGTAAGATACTGGAATCTAGATTTATCCATATTGGTGATATGCCTGTTATGGTAAAATCTAATGCATGTATTTTACATAATTTGCCAGAGTCTAAATTAATTGAACTTGGGGAAGATCCAAAGGATCCTGGTGGCTATTTTGTAATCAACGGCTCAGAACGGGTTATTGTTGGTCTTGAAGACCTCTCTTACAATAAGATCATAGTTGATGCTGAAGAAACATCTGGTGCCCTGCTTTACAAAGCCAAAGTATATTCTTCTATCGTGGGATATAGGGCGAAACTCGAACTGATTATGCGACCAGATGGTTCGATAGTAGCAAAGATACCTGGTTCTCCTGTTGATATTCCATTGATCACTCTTGTTAGAGCACTGGGATTAGAGTCCGATAAGGATATTGCGAACGCAGTGTCTTTAAATGAAACTATTCAAGACGAATTAGAACCATCTTTTGAGAAAGCAGGAGAAATCATAACAAGCAGGGATGCTATCATATACATCAGTAAAAGGATTGCTCCTGGTATGCTAGAGGAATTCCAGATAAAACGTGCGGAAACCCTTCTCGATTGGGGTTTGTTGCCACACCTTGGAAAGAATCCTGATAATAGACATGAAAAAGCTCTATTCTTAGGTGAAGCTGCGAGCAAATTAATTGAGTTAAAATTAGGGTGGATAGATCCGGACGATAAGGATCATTATGGTAATAAGGTTATAAAATTTGCTGGTCAGATGCTTGCAGATCTCTTCAGAACTGCTTTCCGAAACCTGATAAGAGATATGAAGTACCAATTGGAACGCTCAGGACAAAAGCGGGGTATCAATGCGGTGGCTGCGGCAGTCAGGCCAGGCATAATATCAGACAAGCTTAATAATGCAATTGCCACAGGTAATTGGGGCAGAGGGAGGGTAGGTGTTACACAACTTCTTGATAGAACAAATTATATGTCAACCATTAGTCATCTGCGGAGGATACAGTCTCCTTTAAGCAGAAGTCAACCGAACTTTGAAGCAAGAGATTTGCACGCTACTCACTTTGGTAGAATTTGTCCTGCAGAGACACCTGAGGGTTCTAATTGCGGTCTTGTCAAGAACCTTGCTCTTTCGGCAATAATTTCAGTCAGTGTATCATCGGCAGAAATCATCGAAAAATTATATGAACTAGGTGTTCAGCATGTTGATGAGGCAAACGAGAATCTCAGAGGTACAGGTAGTAGAGTATTTGTGGATGGTCGATTGATTGGTTATGCAGAAGACGGTCAGCATTTATCTAGCACATTAAAAGTTATGAGGAGATCAGGAAAGATACATCCTCATGTTGGAATGTATTTTTACTCATCTTTGAACAATAATGCTACTAAACGTTTTTACATAAGCTGTAATGCAGGTCGTGTTTTAAGGCCAATGGCAATTATCAAAGATGGCAAGACCTTGATGACCATTGAAATAATTGAAAAGATTGCAAAGAAATTTCTTTCCTGGACAGACCTTCTGTATATGGGCGTAATTGAATTGATTGATGCAAACGAAGAAGAAAATTGTTATGTTGCTATAGATTTAAAGAAAATAGGCAATACAAATACACATTTAGAGATATTTCCATCAGCTATTCTTGGAGTTGGTGCATCAATTATACCATATCCTGAACACAATCAGTCACCACGGAATACCTATGAGAGCGCAATGGCAAAACAGAGTCTTGGATTCTCTACTCCATTGATGAATGCTAGTACATATGTAAGGCAACATTTTATGCTCTACCCTCAGACTCCGATGGTAAGTACAAAGGCTATTAACCTGTTAGGACTTGATGACCGACCAACAGGACAGAACTGTATTGTAGCTGTTCTGCCTTTTGAGGGCTATAATATTGAAGACGCTGTTGTATTTAACAAATCTTCAGTCGATAGGGGATTGGGCCGAACATTTTTTTACAGAGTTTATGAAGCAGAGGCAAAGCAATATCCTGGTGGAATGAAAGACAACTTTGAGCTTCCAGCATCAGATACCAATATTCGTGGGTACAGAGGGGAAAAGGCATACAGATTGCTTGAACAGGATGGAGCAATCATGCACGAGGCTATAGTGACTGGTGGAGACATTCTCATCGGCAGAACTTCTCCTCCAAGATTTATGGAAGAGTACAAAGAATTTGAGGTTAAAGGTCCTTACCGTAGAGATACCTCAGTTGGAGTGAGGCCATCAGAAAACGGTGTCGTTGATAGCGTAATCATGACTCAGTCTGTTGAAGGAGGTAAGATGTTCAAGATCAGAGTACGAGATACACGTATACCCGAAATTGGCGACAAGTTCGCATCACGTCACGGCCAAAAAGGAGTCGTGGGAATGCTCGTAAGCCAAGAAGATCTACCATATACTGAAGATGGGGTTGTGCCAGACATCATGATAAATCCCCATGCGTTTCCGTCGAGAATGACTGTTGGACAGTTTATGGAATCGCTAGGAGGAAAAGCTGCATCACTTAGAGGAAGAATCGTTGATGGCTCTGCCTTCCTAGGTGAGAAATTAGATGATATAAAGGGCATTATAGAACAGTATGGATTCAAACATAGCGGCAAAGAAATTATGTATGACGGTAGAACAGGAAAGAGGTTTCCTGCTGAAGTATATCTGGGCGTAGTTTATTATCAGAAACTTCATCACATGGTTGCTGACAAAATCCACAGCAGAGCGCGTGGACAAGTACAGATGCTTACAAAGCAGCCTACAGAAGGTAGAGCTCGAGGAGGAGGTCTTAGGTTTGGAGAAATGGAGAGGGATTGTCTAATTGCGTATGGGGCCTCTATGATGCTCAAAGACAGATTATTGGAGGAATCCGATAAAGCAGAAGTTAATGTCTGTGAACGCTGTGGGCTTTTATCATATTATGATGTAAAACAGAGAAGATATATATGCAGGGTATGTGGTGAGAAAGCAAAAATTTCATCGATTGTAATCGCGTATGCGTTTAAATTGCTATTACAAGAAATGATGAGCCTGAATGTGGCACCGCGGTTGCTCGCAAGAGAGAAGGTATAGAGACTAGAATAGTGAGGTAGTGAGAGAATGGAAGAATCTGTAAAAATTTTAGGAGGAATAAAGTTCAGCGTATGGTCTCCTGTAGAGGTTCGTAAGTTCAGCGTTGCTGAAATCACGGCCCCAGAGACCTATGATGAGGATGGAATGCCTGTACAAGGTGGCTTGATGGATAACCGTCTAGGAACACTTGAACCAGGACAAAAATGTGCAACCTGCGGCAATACATCTGCAAAATGTCCTGGCCACTTTGGACATATTGAATTAGCAGAACCAGTCCTTCATATTGCATTTGTTGATGATATTCACAAACTGCTACTAATTACCTGCAGATCATGTAATAGAATTAAACTTGACCCAGAAGAACTTGTTAAATACAAAGGACTTAGAGATAGTAAGGCTGCCTATGCGGTAATAACCTTAGAGAATGTTAAGGACGATATTATCGAAAAGGCGAAAAAGGTAAAAATATGTCCTCATTGTGCAAAAGAACAGTATGAATTGATCTTTACAAAACCAACAATATTTGTGGAAAAAACTGAGGTTGGTGAGAATAGACTATTGCCAATTACTATTAGAGAAAGATTAGTACATATTCCAGATGATGATCTAATACTCTTGGGATACGATCCGAGGACTGCCCGGCCTGAATGGTTTGTGCTTCAGGTATTAGCAGTTCCGCCTGTAACAGTGAGACCTTCCATTATTCTTGAAACTGGAATAAGATCAGAAGACGACTTGACACACAAGCTCGTAGACATCATTAGGGTAAATCAGAGATTGAAGGAGAGTAAGGAAGCTGGAACACCTCCACTTATTGTGCAGGATTTGGTTGATTTATTGCAATATCATGTTACAACGTACTTTGATAATGAGGTTTCAGGAATACCTCAGGCTCATCACAGATCTGGCAGGCCTCTTAAAACTTTGACTCAAAGATTGAAGGGTAAGGAAGGTAGATTCAGAGGTTCACTCTCTGGCAAAAGAGTAGATTTTTCAAGTAGGACTGTAATTTCTCCTGATCCTAATCTTGAGATTTCAAACGTAGGAGTTCCAGTAGACGTTGCGAAGAAACTTACCATTCCAGAAACTGTGTCACAATGGAACCTCGATAGATTAAAGAAATTAGTAATTAATGGTCCCAATATATATCCTGGAGCTAATTACATTATCCGACCAGACGGAGTCAAAATTAGGTTGGATTATGTCACCGACAGAAAAACGATTTCTGATTCAATAGCAGCAGGTTATATGGTTGAGAGACATTTGTCTGATGGCGATATAGTAATTTTCAATAGACAACCTTCATTACATAGGATGTCGATTATGGCTCACTACGTTAGAGTGCTGCCTTATCGTACTTTCAGATTACACCCGGCGGTTTGTCCGCCCTATAATGCGGACTTTGATGGAGATGAGATGAATCTGCATGTTCCTCAAAGCGAAGAGGCACGTGCAGAAGCTGCTTTGTTGATGAAGGTTCAAGACCAGTTAATATCACCAAGATATGGTGGACCTATTATTGGTGGGATAAGAGACTTTATCACAGGAGCATTCATCTTAACTCGTGATGATACAACTCTTACCAGAGAAGAATTCGCGAATTTAGCTCTAATTGGGGGATATAGTGGGATTCTACCAGACCCTAAAATAAGTAAAGATGGAAAAAAAGTATATTCTGGTAAACAACTCTTTTCTCTTTTCTTGCCAAAGGATTTTAATTTTATCATTACTTCTAAGTGGAACAAATCTGCAAAGCGTGAGGGAAAGGATGTTGTAATAAAAAATGGAGAACTTATTAGCGGAGTTATTGACAAAGCTTCTATTGGAGCAGAAGAACCTGATAGCGTTCTACATAGAATAACTAAAGATTACGGCAATGATACTGCTAGAAAGTTCCTCGATTCAATACTTGTTATGCTCAAAACATACATAACACATTGGGGTTTTAGTTATGGCTATTCTGATCTCTGGCTAAGCGATGAAACAAGAAAAGAAATTAGCGATGTTATTCAGAAAGCATATGCCAAGGTTCATGAGTTAATAGAACAGTACAGGGATGGTACATTACCCCTCACTAGAGGTCTAGCTCCAGAAGAAGCGCTTGAATTATACGTAGTAAATGAATTGTCAAGAGCAAGGGACAGAGCAGGCAAAAATGCAGATAGAGCCTTTCCTGATGATAACTCAGGTGTAATTATGGCCTCTACCGGAGCAAGAGGCTCAACGCTTAATATCGGCCAAATGACCGCTGCTTTGGGTCAGCAATCTATTAGAGGCAAAAGGATCAATAAAGGTTACCATAACAGGTCTTTGCCTCATTTTAAAACTAATGACACAAGCCCGGATGCGAAAGGTTTTGTGAAATCAAACTATAGAGATGGATTGAGTCCGCTAGAATTCTTCTTCCACGCAATGGGAGGCAGAGAAGGCCTAGTCGACACTGCTGTCAGGACACAGCAATCAGGTTACATGCAAAGAAGATTGATTAATGCTCTTGAGCATCTCAAAATTGAATATGATCAAACTGTTCGAGATCCACACGGAAACATTATACAGTATCTGTACGGCGAAGATGGAATCGATCCAGCAAAAAGTGATCACGGGGAGGCTGTAAATATTTCTAGACTAATAGAAAGTGAATCGGTTGTTGATGAGCGTAAAAAGGCTACAGAAAATGAAATTAAAGATATTGTCTCAAAATATGCAGAAAACCTTAATCCACGTTTGAGGAATACCCTTGAAACCGCTTTGTTTGAAAACAGATTGAGCAAGGAAGGAATTGAGAAGGTATTGAAGAAGACCGTTGATTTGATTGAAAGAGCTATGTCTGAGCCTGGAGAAGCAGTAGGCGTTGTGACTGCACAATCTATTGGTGAGCCGGGAACCCAGATGACACTTAGAACATTCCACTTTGCTGGAGTTAAAGAACGAAATGTTACACTAGGACTCCCTAGATTGATTGAACTAGTAGATGCACGGAAGAAGCCTGTAACTCCAACTATGGACATTTTTTTGGATAAGACCCATCGAGTATCTAGAGAAAAGGCCCTCGATGTGGCAAGAGAAATCATATTTACTAGGGTAAGCGATTTAGTTGAAAAAACTGATACTGATTACAGCGGCGTTCTTTCTTTCTATTTCTCTGAATCTAAACTTTCAGAAAGAGGATGTAAGTTAGATGAAGTACAGGAGATGCTAAAGGGATCAAAGAAGAAATACGAAATAATTGTTGATAAGAAGAAGCAATTTATTAAAATCACCGTTTCTGACCAACCTGATGCTCAAACTCTTTTGACATTAAAGAACAAGCTCCTCAATACTCGAGTAAAGGGAGTGCCTGACATTGAAAGAGTTACAATTGTAAAACAGGACGAAGAATGGATCATTCAGACTGCAGGATCCAATCTTTCCAAAGTCGTAGCAATTGAAGGAGTTGATACCTCTAGAATTACTACAAACAATGTCTATGAAGTATGGCAAACACTTGGAATCGAGGCTGCCAGAACAGCTCTTGTTAAAGAGATTACAAATACCCTTGAGGAACAGGGCTTGGAAGTTGACATACGACATATTATGCTAGTGGCAGACCTTATGACATCGAAGGGATATCTGCAACAAATTGGTAGACATGGTATTGCTGGAACTAAGACTTCCGTTCT
>Ga0126304_10001789_pt1 | contig 10289 bp, 8 predicted proteins | sample Plot25_FD_92538 | JGI IMG/M metagenome (GOLD analysis project Ga0126304, IMG submission 92538) | Serpentine soil microbial communities from UC McLaughlin Reserve, CA, USA - Plot25 | ecosystem: Environmental > Terrestrial > Soil > Grasslands | place: USA: UC McLaughlin Reserve, Lake County... | reverse complement strand
GCGCTGCCGGTCGACCCCGCGCATGAGCACGCGCTGCTGGTCCTCACCGGCGGGTGCACGCTGGAAGGGCAACGTCTCGAGGAGCGTGTCCTCTACTACCTCGGCACGCGACGCTCAGAGATGTGTTTGAGGAGCAACGGCGGGGCTCGTCTCCTGTTGATCGGCGGTGTGCCGTTCCCGGAAACGATTCTCATGTGGTGGAACTTCGTCGCGCGCACGCCGGAGGAGATTCGCGGGGCGCGCAACGACTGGGAGGCGCATCGTACATTTGGCGACGTGCCTGCGTCTAAAGGCGCGCGCATGCCGGCGCCGGCGCTCGTGCGGCTCGCACCGCCGAATCCCGTTAGCTGAGACGCGCTGCGGACACCTAGACAGTCCTACCGCGCGAAACCAGCAGCCCAGGTAGCCGCCGGTCACGCAGGAGCAATCCACCCCAGATAAAGACGCCCAGATAGATCGGGAACAACACGTGTGTCAGCAGCGGACTGCCGACGCGCACGTGCGTGGCGATGGCGCCACCTAAGTACCCTGTCAATAGGACGGCACCCAGAATCGAGAATCGCGGGATGACGTAGGTCACCACGCAGAGCAAGAGGATAACGCCCAGCGTACGAATCACGCTTTCGGGATATCCGAGCAGCTCGGTACCGGCGACAACTGGCGCGACCTTCAATAGCTTGCCCGTACTGTCGAACAGCAGGAACAATACCGCAATCGTGCTCAGTGCGATGCCGGCACGCACCTTCCATCGACTCGCTCGTTCGGGAACACGCAGTGGGTCAGTCATGTTCATGCTCCTTTCCCCGACATTGCGCTGCGACCGGCCGCGGGCGGATCGAACAGTTCGCGGATCTCGAGCTCCATGGCGTAGTCGGGACCAAGGACGTCGGCGTGGACCTGCAGGAATTGGCGCCCGAGTTCTATCGCTTCGGCTTTCGAGGTGACGTTGAAGATGGCGTAGCCGCCGACCAGTTCTTTGGATTCCGTGAATGGACCATCTGTCACGCTGATGCCACCCCGCGACAGTCGCATTCGCGCGCCCTTGGCGCTCGGGAGAAGCCCGCCCATCTCCATCAGCACCCCGGACTGACCCAGTTCCTGCGCCAGCTTCCCGATCGCGCCCATCAACTCCGGACTGGGCGGACTGCCTTCCGCGGCCTTCACCATCGATATGAATCGCACGTCAGCCTCCTCGAGGGCGGAATCCTTGCCGCCCTCAATCACACGACGAACGAGACCAACGCAGATCGACAGATGTTCAGCGCGCGGCGAACTCGTCCACCAGGACCATACTGATGTTCTTCGTGGACGCCTGACGTATGCGCTTCGCCTCCTGATACGCCGGATCGTTGTAGAGCCCGAGCGCGGCCTCTTTCGAGGGGAACCGGATGATGGCATTCATCGTGCGAGCAGTGCCTTCAACCAGCAGCGCTGAGGTATCCGAGGCCAGCACCTCCCCGCCATACTTGGGAAGCAGCGACATCACCACAGGCGGATACTTCTGGAACTCATTCGGGTCAACGATGTCGTAGGTGCCGATGTAGTAAGTGGCCATTTCTACTCCGGTGATTGGTGGGATTAATGGTTGTCGTTCAACGTTCATAGTTAACTACTAACCACTAACTACCAATGACTAACCAGCAACGTCTTGGCAAAAATTGCTCCTTGAACTCGACCACGCGTTAGCTCGACGCCGGCAGCACGGCACGCCGGGGTGTCCGTCACCGCTCATCATCGCCGCCGGCGATGGGTGGACGGTGGCCGATGTGATTTGTACGGCCGGGCCCGACGATCGGTCCTTCGAAGAACAGCATTCACGCTATGCCATCGCCGTCGTGCTGGCGGGCAGCTTTCAGTACCGGTCTCCCATCGGGCGCGCGTTGATGACACCGGGCTCGCTGATGCTTGGCAACAGCGGTCAGTGCTTCGAGTGTGGCCACGCCCATGGCGAAGGCGATCGATGCGTGTGCTTCTGGTACGGGCCCGAGTACTTCGAGCGACTCTCGGCTGACGCCGGTGTTCGCGGCCGGCCTCATTTCGCACTACCGCGCGTCCCGCCGGTGCGCAGCGTGTCTCCGCTGGTCACAGCCACTGCGCTCGGCGTCACCTCGCCCACCGACACAGCGTGGGACGAGTTCAGCGTCATTGTTGCGACGAGCACGCTGAGGGTATCGGGGGGCTTGCCGTCTGATTCGCGCGGGGCACCGCTGAATGGCGAAGCGCGCGTCACGCAAGTCGTGCGAACGGTCGATCGCCACCCGGCGGCGATGTGGACTCTGGCGCGGCTGGCACGCGCGGCTCGCCTCAGTCCCTATCATTTCCTGCGCACGTTCACTCACCTCACCGGCGCGACGCCACATCAGTACGTGCTGCGCGCGCGTCTCCGTGATGCGGCACTACGGTTGGTCCGCGAGTCGGGCACTGTCCTCGACATCGCGTTTGACTGCGGATTCGGTGACGTGTCGAACTTCACTCGTGCGTTCCGGACGGAGTTCGGTGTGAGCCCGAGCGATTTTCGCAGACAACGGAGATTGCGGAGGTAACGGCTCCACACGGAGAAATGGAGCAACGGAGGCTATTCTTCAAAAGAGTTCTCCGTTCGCTATCGTTGCCGCCAGCTGATACGTCCCCCGCGCGGGCGTCGTCGCGAACCCTTCAGCGACGAGGGCGCGGTTGCCGAGCCCCGCATCCGGGCGCGAGAGGCCAGTCACTCGCGCCAACTCGCCGGGGATCGTCATGCCCGCGCCGGCAAGAAAGCAGCGCGCAATCTCCCGCAGAGCGGTCTGACGATTTACGCGCTGCATCAAGGCGTCAGGAAACCTGCCGACGCCCAACGTCCAGATGTAGGTGAATTTCGGCACGTAGGCGACTTCGCTCGGGACGACTATCATCGCGGCCTGTAGTTCGTCGATCGCGCGTGTGAACGCCACGCGATCGGCGACGCGCGACTCGACGCGCAAGTCCGACGTGGCCATCTCCCATTCCCTGCGGAGGACCTTGAGGACGGCGCGGGCGTTCCGGCTCAATCGCTTCGTCTCTTCCGATCGACGCATGCCCCATATCGCATGGAAATGCGGCACCATGCGCGGCGCAACGAACATCGCCTTGCCGCGCGAGAGTTTGGCGTAATAGACCTTGCCCCGGCGGACGAGCTGGTCCTTCAAGTTCCAGGTCACGGAGGACTCCGGGTCCTTCTGCACATTGCGAGGCAGCACCGCATCACGACGGCCGCACACGGCGACGTACAACGACGGGCCAGGCCGCCGCGAATCAGTCATGCATGCCGCGAAGCCGACCCGCTCGACGAAGCGCTCAGCCTCGAGCACGGTGCATACGGTGCGGGTGCCCTCGCGGCACCAGCGCTCGTCGCGGTAGTCCTCGAATTCCGGGGAGATCTGCGGCCGGCGATGAGCCTGCCGTACGGACCCGCGTCGCATGGTTCTGCACGAATGTTATCGAAGACAGGCATCAAATCGCGCGGGGTCGGACCGCGCCTTGGCGATAGAATACGCTAATGTTTTTGCGATTGCGCGCGCGCCCGGCCCTTGCCGCGGCAGGGCTCGTCGCCGCACTGCTGCCAGCACCGGCGAGCGCAGCCGAACCGGCAGCGCCGCTCGTCGATGCGTCTGCGCGCGGCGACATCACGGCGGTGCGCGCGCTCATCGTGAAGAAGGTTGACGTCAACGCGCCACGCATCGACGGCATGACCGCGCTGCACGCCGCGGTGCATGCCGATCGGCTGGACATCGCGGACGCCCTGCTGCGTGCCGGCGCGAAAGCGGCTGCCGTCGATCGCTACGGTGTGACACCGCTCTATCTGGCGGCGGTCAACGGCAATGCCGACTTGATCCGTCGCTTGCTCGAGGCCGGCGTCGATCCGAATGCCGTCGACCCCGGCGGGGAGACCGCCTTGATGACGGCGGCGCGGACCGGTGCGCCGGCCGCACTGCGCGTCCTCCTCGAACGCGGCGCTCTCGTCGACGCTCGTGAACCTGAGTTCGGACAAACGGCGCTGATGATCGCGGTCCGGGAAAATCAGGATGCGGCCGTGCAGATCCTGCTCGAGGCCGGTGCGTCGCCAAATGCGCAAACACGGAAGGCGCCGACGCCCGCGTTCGTGCCGCCCTGCAAAGGTACTGGCTGCGGATCGGAAGGCGTCGGCATCAACCGCGGCGGCGTGCCGGATCGCGGCCGACGCGCTGAGGTCAAGGGCGGCATGACACCGCTGCTCTACGCATCGCGCGACGGCAATGTGTCCGCGGCCCGGCGGCTGATCGATGCGGGCGCAGACCTCGAGCTGGGCGACGGGAACAACATCCGGCCGCTGCTCATGTCGCTGCTCAACAACAATCTCGAGGTCGCGCGGCTATTGCTGTCGAAACGCGCCAACGTCAACGCCGACGACTTCTGGGGCCGGACACCATTGTGGGCGGCGGTCGAATACCGCAACCTCGACATGAACAACAACGATCAGGACAGCCCGACCGACAATGACGTCGATCGCGCGCCGATTCTGGTCATGATCAAGGAGCTCATCGCCGGGGGCGCGAACGTGAACGCGCGCACCCGTGAGCTGGCGCCAGTCCGGCGCTGGCTCTACTCACTGAATGAAGTCTCGTGGGTAGACTTCACCGGCCAGACGCCGTTCCTCCGCGCCGCCCTGTCGGCCGATACGGCGACGATGCGGCTGCTCGTCGAGCACGGCGCTGACCCCAACCTGCCGACGCTGGCGGGCACGACACCGCTGATGGCGGCTGCGGGCGTCAACTGGGTCGTGGCGCAGACCTATACCGAGTCCGTGCAGGCACGCCTCGACGCCGTGAAGCTGTGCGTCGAGCTCGGCGCCGATGTGAACGCCACCAACTCGATGGGACTGACGGCGCTCCTCGGCGCCGTGAATCGCGGATCGAACGACATCATCGAGTTTCTCGTACAGCGCGGCGCGCGCCTCGACATCAAAGACAAGGAAGGCCGCACGCCGCAGCGTTGGGCTGAAGGCGTGTTCCTCGCCGCGGTTGGCGCCGAGCGCAAGCCGGCGACAATCGCGCTGGTCGATCGATTGATTGCCGAGTCACAGAAGAAATGAAGGGGACGATCTTCGCCGCGGCCGCGCTCCTGGTCTTCGTTGGATTGACCAGGGTCGAGACACAGAATTCGACGTCCACCGGTCCCGCCTCACAACCCTCGGCGGGTGCCCAGAACACCATCGATCGGTACTGCGTGACCTGCCACAACCCGCGCTTGAAAACGGGTGGCCTCGTGCTCGACGGGGTGCCTCTGGCCACTGCCGCGAGCGACGCGCACACGTGGGAGAAGGTGATTCGCAAGGTCCGCACCGGCATGATGCCGCCGACCGGCGCGCCGCGTCCCGATCGCGCGACGCTGGACAGCCTCGCAGCCGCCGTCGAGACCACGCTCGACCGTGCCGCAGCCGCCGCACCCAACCCTGGCGCTCCCACACTCCATCGACTCAATCGGACTGAGTACGGCAACGCCGTACGTGATCTCCTCGATCTTCCCATTGACGCCGCAGCGCTGCTGCCAGGCGACGATTCCAGCGAGGGATTCGACAACCAGGCGAGCGTACTCAGCGTGTCGCCGTCGTTGATGCAGGCCTACGTCACCGCGGCGGCGAAGATCAGTCGCCTTGCCGTTGGCGATCCGACGATCAGCGCCGATATCACGACCTACGTCGCGCCGCGTGGATTGTCGCAGGCCGAGCACCGCGAAGGACTGCCGCTTGGCACGCGCGGCGGCCTGATGGTGCAACACGTCTTTCCACTCGACGCTGAATATGAATTCAGAATCGGGCGCGCCGGCGGCGGGCTGTTCGGCCTCACTCCGGTCGGCACCGACGATTCGGTCGAGGTCTCGATCAACGGCGAGCGTGTCCGTGTGCTCGACCGCACTACACGCGGTCCGCTGCGGCTGAAGATTCCCGCGGGACCACAAACGATTGGGGTCGCGGTCGTCCGCAAGTCAAACGCGCGCGGGGTGGACGATCTGTTCTCCGAACACGCGGCAAGTGCCGGCGTGACGAACCTGGTGATCAACGGGCCGCTGAATCCAACTGGCCCCGGGGACACGCCGAGCCGCCGCAAGATCTTCATCTGTACTCCCGGCCCCGGCGTACCTGAAGAGCCATGCGCGCGCAGCATTCTCGCCAGGCTCGCGACGCGTGCGCTCCGTCGACCGGTGAACGAAAAAGACGCGACAATCTCGATGCTGATGGAGTTCTTCGAGTCGGGCCGCACGCTGCGCGGCTTCGAGACCGGCGTCCAGTACGCGCTGGCGCGCCTGCTCGTCGACCCACAGTTCATCTACCGGTTCGAACGCACGCCTACGATGGTGCGCGCCGGTGCCGTCTACCGCCTCAGCGATCTCGAGCTCGCCTCTCGGCTGTCGTTCTTCCTGTGGAGCAGCATCCCCGATGACGAACTGATTCGCGTGGCCGCGTCCGGCCGGCTGGACAATCCCGCCGTCATCGAGCAGCAGACGCGCCGCATGCTCGCCGACGACCGGTCACGCGCGTTGGTGAACAATCTCGCCGGTCAGTGGCTGATGCTTCGTCAGCTCGACGACATTGCACCCGTCACCAGGGAGTTCGACGGCAACCTGCGCTACGCCTTCCGTCGGGAAACCGAACTGCTGTTCGAGACGATCGTTCGAGAGGATCGCAGCATCCTCGACCTCATCGACGCCGACTACACGTTTGTTGACGAGCGTCTCGCCCGTCACTATGGCATCCCGAACGTTCGCGGCAGTCGTTTCCGGCGTGTCGCATTAGACGAGGGGGCGCGGCGCGGATTGCTGGGACACGGCAGCCTGCTGACGGTGACGTCGGCTGGCAATCGCACGTCACCGGTAAAGCGCGGCAAGTGGATCCTCGAGAATCTGCTCGGCGCACCGGTGCCGCAGCCACCGCCCGGCGTTGAAACCAATCTCGCCACCGCTCCGGGCGCGGCCCCGACATCTGTCCGCCAGCGGCTCGAGCAGCATCGCGCCAGCCCAACCTGCGCCGCGTGCCACGCGGTCATGGATCCCGTCGGCTTCTCGCTGGAGAACTTCGATCTCATCGGCGAGTATCGCGCTGAGGACGAGGGCGTTCCGGTGAACGCGACGGGAACACTCGCCGATGGCACGACGCTCGACGGCCCGGCCAGCCTGCGCAAAGCGCTGCTCGACCGGCGCGGCGCCGTTGCCTCGACCGCCGCCGAAAAGCTGCTAACCTACGCGTTGGGCCGGCGAGTCGACTACTTCGACATGCCCGCCGTGCGCGGCATCGTTCGCGACGCGGCTCGTCAGAATTACCGCTTCTCCTCGCTCATCACGGGGATCGTGAAGAGCGTCCCGTTTCAAATGAAGAAGGCGGAGTAATGTTCATCACCAAGAAGCACCTCTCCCGGCGAACATTCCTTCGCGGCGCAGGCGTGACGCTGGCACTGCCGCTGCTCGATTCGATGGTACCCGCGGCCACCGCGCTGGCGCAGTCCGCAGCCACTCCGAAGACGCGCATGGGCTGCATCTACATCCCGCATGGCGCAACGATGGACAAGTGGACGCCGGCCCAAGTGGGGAAAGGTTTTCAGTTCTCCGAGATCCTGCAGCCGCTCGAGCCGTTCCGCGATCGCGTGAACGTGATCAGCGATCTCGCCCACGCGCCCGTCGCACCGTGGAGCGGCGAAGACACAGGCGGAGCTGAGAATCACGTGCGCGCGGCGGCGGTGTTCCTCAGCGGCGCGCATCCTGTGAAGAAGAACGAGGCCTTTGTCGGCGCGACCGTCGATCAGATCGCGGCGCAGCACGTTGGCCAGGACACGCCGTTGCCGTCGATCGAAATGTCGATGGAGCCGCTCAACCTCACCTGCGGTGACGCCGGCTTCACCTGCGCGTATCGCAACACGCTGTCGTGGAAGTCGGCGACGTTGCCGATGCCGATGGAGAACAACCCGCAGATCGTCTTCGAGCGGCTGTTCGGCGACGGCAGCACCGACGCGCAGCGCCAGGAGCGGCGCAACCAGGCGCGCAGCCTGCTCGACTCGATTCGCGATCAGGTGCCGACGCTGGAAAAAGATCTGCCGGCCAGCGATCGCCGCCGGCTTCGTGAGTACCTCGACGAAGTGCGCGAGATCGAACGGCGCGTGAAGCAGGTCGATGCCACGCTCTCGCGCAATCTGGATCTACCCGATGCGCCAGTCGGCATCCCGGCGGACTTCGAGTCGCATCTCAAGTTGATGTTCGACCTGCAGGTGCTGGCTTACAAGTCCGAGATCACCCGCATCTCGACGCTGATGCTCGCCCGCGAGAACAGCAACGCGGTCTATACGGCGACCGGCGTCCGCGACGGCTTCCACAATGCCTCGCATCACTCGAACGAACGCAAGAACATGGACCAGTTCGCGGTGATCAACCGGTATCACATCAAGATGCTGGGCTATTTCCTCGAACGGCTGCAGGCGACGCCCGATGGCGATGGCAACCTGCTCGATCACGCGATGATTCTCTACGGCAGCAGCTTGAGCGACGGCAACGAGCACAATTTCGACCCGCTGCCCGTCGTACTCGCCGGCGGCGCGTCAGGACAGCTCACCGGCAACCGTCACCTGCGCCACACGCCGCATACGCCGATGTCGAACCTGCTGCTCGCGATGCTGCACAAGATGGGCGCCAAGGTGGACACCATCGGCGACAGCTCTGCGCCGCTCGAGGTCTAGCCGTCCTCAGTCCTTATCGGCGTCCACGAGTTCGGCATCCACGACACCTGGCGACGTGGACGAACCCTGTTGCTGCGACGAGGTTCCGCCGGTAGCCTGTCGCGACGCGGCCTTGCCCAGCGTGCCTGCAGCGTGCGTCAATCCATCACGGGCCCGCGTCAAACGGTCCTGGTGGTCGCCCCTCAGCGCCTCGCGTGCCTCTTCGAGCTGCAGCTGAACGGTACGTCGTTCCTCGTCCGTCAACTGCGCCCCGCGCTCAGTGAGTTCGCGTTCGGTCTGATAGGCGAGCGAGTCAACCTGATTGCGCAGATCGATCTCTTCGCGACGCCGCGCATCGTCGGCCGCGTGCGACTCGGCTTCTTTCACCATGCGATCCACTTCCTGTTTCGACAGGCCAGAGGACGCGGTGATGACGATCTGCTGCTGCTTGTTGGTCGCCCGATCTTTCGCGGACACCGTCAGGATGCCGTTGGCGTCGATGTCGAACGCCACTTCGATCTGCGGCACACCACGCGGAGCCGGCGCGATGCCGGTTAAATGGAACCGGCCGAGAGTCCGGTTGTCGCGTGCCAGTGGACGCTCACCCTGCACGACGTGGATTTCGACTGAGTCTTGATTGTCGGCGGCGGTGCTGAAGATCTCACTCTTCAGGGCGGGAATGGTCGTGTTGCGCGTGACAAGCGGCGTGGCTGCTCCACCCAGCGTCTCGACGCCCACCGACAACGGCGTCACGTCGAGCAGGACGACGCCCTTGACGTCGCCGGTCAGGACTGCCGCCTGAATCGCCGCGCCCACCGCAACGACCTCGTCCGGGTTCACACCCTTGTGCGGTTCCTTGCCGAACAGCTGTGCGACCTGCTCCTGAACCTTTGGCATGCGCGTCTGACCACCGACCAGTACGACCTCGTCAATGTCATCCGCGCTTACACCGGCGTCCGTCATCGCGTTCTGGCATGGACCGATCGTCCGTTCGATGAGGTCGGCAACGAGCGATTCGAGCTTGGCGCGTGTCAACGCCATGACGAGATGTTTGGGTCCAGTCGCGTCGGCGGTGATGAAGGGAAGATTGATATCGGTCTGCAGGGTCGAGCTCAGTTCGATCTTGGCCTTCTCTGCGGCCTCCCGCAGTCGCTGAACCGCCATTCGGTCGTTGCGAAGGTCGATACCGTTCTCGCGTTTGAACTCGTCGGCAATCCAGTCAACGATGCGCTGGTCGAAGTTATCGCCGCCAAGATGGGTATCGCCATTGGTGGCCTTCACCTCGAACACGCCATCGCCCAATTCAAGAATCGATATGTCGAACGTGCCGCCGCCGAGGTCATACACGGCGACCTGTTCGTCGCTTTTCTTGTCGAGGCCGTAGGCGAGCGACGCCGCGGTCGGCTCGTTGATGATGCGCAGCACGTCGAGGCCGGCGATCGAGCCCGCGTCTTTTGTCGCCTGGCGCTGGCTGTCGTTGAAGTAGGCGGGAACGGTGATGACCGCCTGGGTGACCGTCTCGCCGAGATAACGCTCGGCGGTTTCTTTCATCTTCTGCAGGATGTAGGCCGAGATCTGGGAGGGCGCGTACTTCTT
>Ga0126304_10001785_pt1 | contig 10299 bp, 6 predicted proteins | sample Plot25_FD_92538 | JGI IMG/M metagenome (GOLD analysis project Ga0126304, IMG submission 92538) | Serpentine soil microbial communities from UC McLaughlin Reserve, CA, USA - Plot25 | ecosystem: Environmental > Terrestrial > Soil > Grasslands | place: USA: UC McLaughlin Reserve, Lake County... | reverse complement strand
GGGTAACTGTAAGATCAATGATCCTGATCAGGCTGTCACATCCCGAGACATATTTTAAAGTATCCCTGTAAAATCCTGTACTGTCAGCACTACCGCCCCATGGTAAAGGAAATAATTGTCCCGTGCAAATGGTATTCTTTGTTATCACACTATCTGGTTTACCTGATAGAGCCAGGTTTAATTCCCTGATAACGCTGTCGCATCCGCTAGCATACATCAGTGTATCACGATATTTTCCCGGGTTAAAAGCCGTTCCTCCCCATGGAAGGTTATATACGCCTCCCGGGCACATAAAAACATTTTCAGGCTCAATAGAAACGGTTTTAACCGTCAGGTGTATGTCCAGGAGCACACTGTCACAACCGGACCGCGTTCTTAAGGTATCCTTATAAAACCCGGTAGTGTTAATGGTCGCACCTGAAGAAAAAGTGTACCTGCCTCCTGTACATATAGTAGTATCAATTTGAATCAGGGGAGGAGCATTAGAGAATACAGTTACAACCCTCACCAGGCTGTCGCAACCTGTTCGATAGCGAATAGTATCCCGGTATTCACCTGGACTGCTGACCACGCCGCCCCATGGGAGAGAATAGTTTCCTCCCGGGCAAATATTTATCGGGATGCTATCAATGGTACTCTTAGATTCCCGTACGGTTATCTTTCTTACAATACTATCACACCCGGTAACATAACGCAACGTATCGCTGTAATCACCTATACCTACAAGAGCATTATTCCATGGCAAAGTATAAAACTGGCCCGGGCAGAGTGAAAATGTATCAATTAAGGTCTTCGTCTCTGTTTTCACTACGGTAAGCCGTATAATGTGAATTATACTATCACAGCCACTAGCCGATTTTAGGGTATCGTTATAAACACCTGTTGTATCTGCTTTTAGGCCTGATGACAGAGTGTAAGGCTTACCGCTGCATGTAGTAGTGTCAAGCGCTTTGCGTGGCGGTATCGTCGAGGCAATGATAAATAGATTAAACGGTCGGGCCAGGTTAGATAAAAGGCACAGCGGCGAGGTGGAATTATTAAGGGATCCATAGCTGTAAGGAGTCGATCTGTCCATGGAGTCGGTCCCTAAAACCTGCAAGGTATACGTGCCTGGCTGAAGACAACCAATCAGGGGACTGGACTGTGTAAACTGGCTGATGATATTGGATGTAGTGAGACTACTGCAGTTGGTGGAAACACCTTGATTATATAAGCGCATGAACAGCGGAGCTGCACATGCAGAAGTACTGGCGGGTATCGTTAAATAGGTAACGGAGGTAAGGGTGAACGTAAGAAAAAAGCTCAGATTATAAGTATATCCATTAACCGGGTTCACAATGCCATTGGAAGGAAGGGAGGTCTCACAAGGATGTAAAGAGTGCCTGCTGTTGCAGCCAAGATATCCATAAACCACGATGGAGGTGTCGGTCTTGCTGCCAGAGATAGTTCCAAAGTTTCTGGCTACGCCTGAAAGAGGTTCCGGGTTTTCTATACCCGTGCCAGGTATTCCGCCGGCCGCTAGAGATAACTGAACATTATCTGTAAAGGTTTGCCTGTAAAAAATACGGATAGAGTAAAGCGTATTAGGCTCCAGTTCACCACATTTGAACACACGGCGTGCTGCGCCGGGACCCGTTGTCTGAATCGGCTGGCATTCCCCTACCGCGTCAACTGCAGTAGTACGTATATCTCCTTTATAAAGAGCTAGTCCAAAAGTTTCATTGCCAATTCCTGTCTGGTGTGAAAGTAAAATAGCTATATAATCAAAGTAAGCTGGCGTTGTAAATACATGAGCCGTGCTCTTGGTATATTCCTGATAATTAGGTAAGGAAGGACAGGCTTCCGTGACATCTTCAATAGACTGGCACTCTACTTCATAACTCACCGTTTTTACTCCTTCTGATAGCGTGCCAAAATCATAAGCCTGGTTGCCAAAATCATAAGCGGCAGGACTATAAAGTGTTTCCACAGTAAGGTATACAGATCCAACAGTCCCGCCTTTGGCCGATACCTGAATAAGGTAAACACCAGGTTCTATACACGGGTTGCTTGAGGCGCCAAAGCTAGCCACAGGAGCCAGCTTGCTGCTAAGGTCTAAAATCGTAGGAAGACAGCTGCCCGTTTTATACACGGCAAATCCTACATCGTCCGTGGCCAAAGTGCCGCCAATTTGTGCGAGCGTAATTCGAAGCGCATGAGTAGTGGGAAGGACAAATTTATACCAGATGGATTTTTGGGTTTGGCCTGCGGCAGCAATTGCCGGAGCAAAATTTTCACCACCTTCTACTGTAGCGCCGGAAAGATCGACGGTGGCAGAAGGCGAAATGCCTATTTCATAACCATTTCTTATCAAATTAATGATACTGGCGTTCGAACAATTATCATTTTGGCTAAAGACAGTGGCCGACAGGAACAGGCACCCTATTAGTGTAAACAGCAGTTTACCAGGGACAGACTTCATTTGTTTGCCTGTAATCAGCATAGGTAGGTACAAGGTTTAGCAACAAGCGGTGTTTCATGTTCCTTTGCTGTGCATCGGAAAAAGCGGATTGGGATTACAATGCTCTCTTTACTAAAATACACTTCATGCGGAAGTGAATCTTAAGACCGGCCACTATACAAAATAAATACATTCCCGAGGTAATCAAAATAATATTACGGCAGCACCTTGCCGGAGTAACAACGATGCCGGCAAAAGCCGAGTGCAGCAGAAGATATGGCTGGCATCGGAAATCTTGTTATTCTTGTAAAAAGAAGATCAGCTTATGAAAGGGATCTATTCCTTACAAGTGTTTGTACTGTTCATTATATGTCTTAGCTGCGGCACGGCAAAAAATACAACTTCAATTGATAGCTTACCAGCCACCGCACTCCAGCCCTTTGGAAGATACAGGATCACTGCAAACCAGGACCTGGAGCTCATCAGTTCTGCGGTGCATTTTAGTTTTAGCTTTAAAGGAAGAGAATGCAGGGTGTATGCCTTTTTGAATGATTCGACAGCACATAATTATCTGCAGTACGAGATGGACGGAGACTATCAAAAAAGGATCCGGCTGGATGGCAGTGACAAGCAACCTATTGTACTTATGGCAACTTCTGAAGGACAGCATACGGTACGTGTTTATAAAGCGACTGAAGCACATACAGGTCCTGTCTTCATCCGTAAAATAGAAGGCAAAGCATTAAAGGTGCTTCCCGTTCCAACGGCGCCTTTGATCGAGTTCATTGGTAACAGCATCACTTGTGCAGCTGCAGCGGATGCTTCCGAAGTTCCTTGCGGACAAGGAGTTTATCATGACCAGCACAATGCCTATTACTCTTATGCAACCCGCGTGGCAAGAGCACTGGGCACTAATTATATCTTAAGTAGTGTAAGTGGTATTGGTATCTACCGCAATTGGAACAGCGATGGACCTGTCATGCCACAGGTTTATGAAAATACTGACTTCCAGTTGGGTAGCACAGATCGTTGGAATTTTGCCACTTACACGCCTGCAATAGTAAGCATTGCGCTTGGCACCAATGATTTTAGCGGTGGTGACGGTATAAGAAAGCGGCTACCATTTGACAGTGCTGCTTTTGTTAGCCAATATATACCTTTTGTGCAACTCGTAAAATCGAAATACCCAAATGCACAATTGGTTCTGCTCAGCAGTCCTATGGTCGGTGCAGCCAGGGGCCAGTTGCTCCAAAATTGTTTGAGAGCCGTGAAAGAAAAGACAGATCGGCTGTATCGTAAAGACAAACCGGTGGGCTTGTATTTTTTTAAGCCCATGCAGGCACGGGGATGTGGTGGTCATCCGAGTGTGGAAGACCATGCAATTCTTGCAGAGGAACTAATTCCATTTTTCAGGAAACTGCTGGACTAACAAACAACAAATCGCCTGTGTGGTCACAAGGCAAAAAAGACCGCGGTAACTGTTGTAATTTATTGTCTCATGACAAGATATTTTATTTTCCTGCCAATTTTCTTACTAAGCCTGATTTCTTCGGCGCAGGTGCTTGTTAGCCAGGAACCCCGGCACCATAATGTATTTGAAAACTCTTTTGTCAGGGTGCTCGATGTAAGAGTGCCGCCCGGTGATACAACGCAATTTCACAAACACCAAACACCTTCTGTTTTTATTGTGCTTCAACCTGTGAAAACAGGTTCCGAAGTAATCATGGAAGAAACAAAGGCAACTGTGTTGGCGAAGGACGCTACAATCTCCTTCGAAGGGTTTTATACAACACCACGTATACATCGTGTATGGAATGAAGACAGTTCAGAGTTTCATGTAATGGATATAGAAATCTTGTCGAAAAAACAGCATGAGATCGCCAGACCAACACAACAAAAAGATTTCCAATTTTTATTTGAAGAAAAACCTGTTCGTGTCTATCGATTAACGTTGGACGTAGGAAAGGACATTCGAATCACAGCAAAAGCTCCTTATCTCATTGTAGGTCTTACCGATTCTGTAAAGGCGAGAGTTGATAAAAAATGGTTCAATAAAAAAGGTGATTTTCTTTTTATTTCATCAGGTCAATCTATCCGCTTTAGCAACAAAGACCACCTACCTTATTCCTTTGCTATTTTAGAACTGAAATAGAGCTGTCGCACCCGGAGATAGTAAAGATTGCTGAAAGAATTACTTGACTATGAAACCAAAGTGGCAACGGAAGCTCAGAGGTAGCAATCCTGCTGTCTACAAAATTGTTCTATAATTCCACATTAAGACTTTCAGTGGTCTTTTGTGAAAGCTTTTGTTGTGGCTTACTGTTATCTTTTATCGCAATGATAGTTAGTATAGCTGAAAGGAAAAGTGAACCGGCCATAAAAATATAGGAAGCGCCGAAACCACCTGTGGTTCCATTTAAATAACCTACCACAAACGAACCAGCAAAGGACCCAAGAGCACCCAGGCTATTGATAAGCGCTATGGCACCCGCAGTAACATTGCCTGGTAATATTTCAGTTATGATGGCAAAGAAAGGCCCATACGGAGCATACATGGTCAAGCCGGCAATTACAAGTAACACAAAGGATAGCCAGAAATTACTGGTACCAACTAAATAAGACCCATAAAACGCAAGTGCGGCAACCAGCAAAAAAGGCCAGATGAATGATTTTCTATTTAGTGTTTTATCGGAGAAGTAAGAAGCTCCTATCATACCAATAATAGCAAACACATAAGGTATAGAAGAAAGCCAGCCGGTTTTAATAATATTCATTTGCGGCGCTGCTTTAATGATAGAAGGCAGCCACAATACAAAACCGTAAACACCAATGCACCATAAGGCGTATTGCAGGCAAAGCAATATAACAACCTTTGATTTGAATGCTGCTGCGTAATTCTTTACAGGCTTAATTCCCTGTTGTTCCTTTTGCAAGGCTGCTTCCAGGGTATCCTTTTCATTTTGGGTTAACCAATCTGCATCTTTAGGTTTGTCATTTACTAAACGCCACCAAAAAAAAGCCCAGATTATTGCTGGTAAACCCTCCCAAACAAACATCCAGCGCCACCCTGCAGAATTAATTAAATACCCGGACAGAATGGACATCCAAAGTATAGTGGCAGGATTACCCAAAATCAAAAAGGTATTAGCCCTGGAACGTCCTCCTTTTGTAAACCATCTGCTTAATAAGATAAGCATAGAAGGCATTACCGCACTTTCAACAACACCCAACATAAAACGAATAATGATCAGTAAATTTATATTACTGATAAGACCTGTTGCCGCCGCCAAAGCACCCCATAAAATCAGGGACCAGAAGATCAATTTCTTTGCACTTTTATTGGCTGCGTAATGTGCCCCCGGTATTTGAAAAAAGAAATAGCCGAGAAAAAATAAAGAACCTAATAAAGAAGAAGTAGCTGCAGTAATATGCAGGTCCTTTGCCATTTCGCCTGCGGCTGCAAATCCAAAGTTAGCACGATCTAAATAGGCCAGGCTGTAAGTAATAAACGCTACGGGAATGAGGCGGTACCAACGTGAGGGCGCAATTTTTACGTTCATTAGTGCACTTCTTTATTTCAATAGAAATGATAACCAATTCGCACTTACCAGCAATACTATCAATAAGCAAAAGAAAGGTGCATTTTTAAGATTACTCTCAAACATGAACCTTGCTTTATATCCTGCTATCAACTGTATATCCTGTCATGAGAGCGTTTATCGTTCCATTGTGGCGTAGGGGCAAAATAACTTTTATCGCTGGCATGTAGATGTTGCTTTACAACATCATCATTCAATTCAATACCCAAGCCAGGAGCAGTAAGAGGGAGGTTGGCAAAACCTTTTGTAATTAACTTTCGGCCGTCTGTCGTTTTCACTAAATCTTCCCACCATGGCAAGTCAATGGAGTGATGTTCCAACGCCAAAAAATTCTGCGTAGCCGCTGCGCAATGAACATTGGCCATAAAAGAAACCGGTGTACCTGCCTGGTGCATAGCCATCGCTATTCCATGCTCTTCGGCGTAATCGCCAATCCGCTTTGTTTCTAACAAGCCTCCCGATGAAGCAAGGTCAGGATGGATAATATCCACAGCGTGAATATCAATAAGTGGCTTGAAGTTTTTAAGAAGATAAATATCTTCACCAGTCAGGCAAGGGGTTTCCAACGCATCTGACATCATTTTCCACTGGTCCGTTAACTCCCAGGAAACGATATCTTCCAGCCATGCGAGTCTGTATTTTTCCACTGCCTTGCCAAGCCGTATTCCATTATTAAAATCAAAATGTCCATAATGGTCGGTAGAAAGAGGAATATCATATCCCAACATACTTCTTACTGTGTCTACCAGTTTAGCCAATTCATCAAGGCCTTTATCTGTGATCTGTATTTGTGTAAAGGGATGTTGTGTATTTCCATAGGACATGTAATTACTCTGATCACCCCATTGGGCTAAATTCCCCTGGTTGTTCTCCCAGAATTTATTATTCACTAATGCTCCTGGTATACCTTTCAGCTCTCCTATACCCAGGTCCATTTTCAACCAGGTATATCCCTGGTCATTGATACGATAATTCATTAATTTTTTCTGTTCTTCAGGAGACCCCGCTTCAGGAGTATCGGCATACAATCTTATTTTATCACGATACCTGCCGCCCAACAATTGCCATGCAGGCACATTATAAGCTTTACCACATATATCCCAAAGCGCCATTTCTACGCCGCACACACCGCCGGCCTGGCGACTTTGACCACCAAACTGTCTTATGGATTTAAATATTTGTTCTACGTTACAAGGGTTTTGTCCCAGCAAGCGGCTTTTCAACATTAGAGCATAGCGTTCATCGGCTCCGTCCCTTACTTCCCCCAAGCCATAAATTCCCTGGTTGGTATCAATGCGAATAATAGAAGTGCGCCCTAACACCGTTGTGGTTGCATAACGTAAATCGGTTATTTTTAAATCAGATGGCGCAGAAAAGCGATTTACTTTTTGTGTGCTTTGAGCAATTATTTCTTCAATAGGCGAAAACATAAAGGCGCCTCCTAAGGCAATTCCGCCCAGCGCAGATTTTTTTAAAAACGTTCTACGGGGATTTTCCTGTTGTTCCTGGGTACTGGCGTTATTTATTTCTTCAGTGGTGTCCTGATCTTTCAGGCCCATTTTTTTCAAAATTTTCTGTGAAGGAGTCATGATGTAAATTTTAAGTTTAGGCAGTATATAATCTTGAACAAATTGAGATTGGAATTACCAGGTCCTGCTTTTCATGTATTCATCTAATTCTTTTCTTGTCATGGGAAGGTTTTTTTGTTCGTCCAGCCACTTCAAAAAATCCTTTTTTATTTCGTCAGTCCATTGCTGGTCAATCTGTCCGGGCGTATATTTTCCTTCTCTTAATCGCTGATGTCCAAAGGCATCTCTCAGTTGAACAAATTCAGAACTAAGAACAAGATCTTCAACGAGTGCAGCTGGAATAAATATGGTACCTGTTTTTTTCGCCAGTACGGCATCCCCTGGTAAAACCGTTGCCCTGCCAATGCGGATGGGAACGTTAATTCCGGCAAGCATCATTTGTTGAATGTAGGAAGGATCGGAACCTTTAATCCAACCATTAAATCCTTTTATAGCTTCCAGGCCTTCGATATCTCTTACGGAGCCATAAAAAATTACTCCTCTGTGTGATTTAGAATAAATAGCATTTCCGAGGTTATCACCTATCAAGGTGCCATCAACAATTTTTCCATAGCTGTCTGCTATATACACATCTCCATCCTTTAATACATCAATGGGCCATGAGTTGGTACCGCCAAGACGCCCTTCCGCTTTTCCTTTTTCTTTGATTAATTTATCAACATCCGGCCTCATAGGCATGTATTGAGCAGTCACTGCGCGTCCGACCATTACCGAATCAGGCCGGATAACCATCCAGTCATTTTCATACTGGTTCTGGTATCCTTTGTTTCGCAGGTAGCCCCATGCTTCTTCCATAGAAACATTTTTAAGACGGTTTAAAAATTTATCAGAGACTTTTGGTCTGCCATCCGGAGATCGTTCGCCAGTCCACTCGGGAGTTAAAGCTTTAATTTGATCGACGCTTAATGTGACTTGTTGCGCTGCCAAAGCAAAAAAATTAAATACAAAAAAGAGAAGGAAAACTGATCTTCTATTCATAAAGCATATTTTATTTGGAAGTTTAATTTACTATTTTAGTTGTTCTTGAAACACTGCGATTTCATTAGTTATTTCATCCTTCAATAATTCATAAATGCGTTCAAATCTTTCAAAACTTTTTATATAAATTTCATGGTGTAATAGGTTTGGCTCATAAGATGCTGCAATTTTTTTCGCTGGGAAAGGCTGTAATTCCATTGCTTCAATACCAACCATGACAGCTCCTAAAGCCGAACTTTCAACAGCCCCGGAAACCAACACTTTTATATTACACATATCGGCAAGCATTTGCAACCATAAACTGCTATGGACAAATCCTCCCGTGGCATGTATTTCCGTGATTGCCTTTTTTTCCAACAAAACTTTTGCTATGCTATACATTGAATAGATCACTCCCTCCATACAGGCCCTTATTAAATGGGCTTTTGTATGACGAATGCTTAAACCAAAGTAAATGCCCTTCGCTTTTGAATTCCAAACCGGTGCTCTTTCTCCAAGAATATAAGGAACAAAAATCAGGTCTTCACTACCAGCCTTTACACTCCCGGCTCTTTGAAATAAATCGTCAAAAGATTCTGTCGTTTCTAATAAATTATCTTTCAACCATTCTAATACAACCGCCCCATTATTGCTGGGACCTCCAATTATGTATTGGCGATCCTTAACATGATAGCAAAATGTACGCATATATATATCCGTTTCTACCGATTCAACTACTACTCTTGCTGCACCGCTTGTCCCAATTGAAATAGCCATTGAATGATCATCAATGGCGCCGGTTCCTAGGTTCGCCATGGCGCCGTCGCTTCCACCTATGATAAATGATGTCCCCAGAGGAATAAGACATTGAAGTCCATTATACGTTACGCCGGTTCCAGTATATATATATTTAGATTTTGTAGAAACAACATTGGATAAAGATGATGTTGTAATGCCAAGAAAATTTAAAATTTTGTCGTCCCACACCAGGCTTTTTAAGTTAAGTAGCCCGGTAGCAGAGGCAATTGATGTGTCCACTACAAATTCTTTGAAAAATTTAAAGAAAATGTATTCTTTAATGCCAATAAACTTATCTGCCTGAATAAAAGTATCAGGTTCATTTTCCTTTAACCATATGAGTTTGCATAGAGGTGACATGGCATGAATTGGCACTCCCGTGTTATGATAAATTTTTCTGCCCCATTCGGTATTTTTTAAGTCTTCTGCTATTTCACCCGCCCGGTTGTCAGCCCATATGATACAATTGGTGAGTGGCTGCCCGGTTTTATCTATTACTAACAAGCTATGCATGGCTGCACTAAATGCCACCAATAACGGAGTGCAACCAGGTAACGATGTTATTACCTTATTGGCCGCTATTAGCACAGCCTGAAAAACTTCCTCCGGGTTCTGCTCACTCCAGCCCGGTTGTGGATGGTACATTTTATAAGTGCAGGAATATGATGCAAGTGCCGTTCCATCCTCAGAAAAAGCCACTGCCTTGGCAGAAGTTGTTCCTACATCAATACCTAAATAATACACCATACACAGAAAAGTTTATCAGCTCGAAAGTTGCCCAACATAATTTCTTAAAGGGATTATAGCATGCTTGTAGAAGTTGAAAAACCAATTGAAGGACCAACTCCAGAAAAAAAAGGGCCTGCTAAATCAATTTACTTATCCCAAAACAGTCGTGTCGCCATATTATCTGCGC
>Ga0126304_10001784_pt1 | contig 10312 bp, 11 predicted proteins | sample Plot25_FD_92538 | JGI IMG/M metagenome (GOLD analysis project Ga0126304, IMG submission 92538) | Serpentine soil microbial communities from UC McLaughlin Reserve, CA, USA - Plot25 | ecosystem: Environmental > Terrestrial > Soil > Grasslands | place: USA: UC McLaughlin Reserve, Lake County... | reverse complement strand
TTGCGTGACAGCGGCGACGAGCAGGTCGCGACGAGATCCCCCAGTCCGGCCAGGCCGGAGAAGGTGTACGGATCCGCGCCCAGGGCCGCACCCAACCGCGCCGTCTCGGCCAGCCCGCGGGTGATGACGCTGGCCCGGGTGTTGTCGCCGAAGCCGAGCCCTTCGGCCATGCCCACGGCCAGCGCGATCACGTTCTTGACCGCGCCACCGAGCTCGGTACCCACCACGTCGGTGTTGGTGTACGGACGGAAGTACGCCGAGTGGCACGCCTGCTGGATCCGTTGCGCTACCGACTCGTCGACACTGGCGACGACGCTCGCCGCCGGTTGGCGCAGCGCGATCTCGCCGGCCAGGTTCGGGCCTGACAACACCGCCACACGTTTGTCGCCGACGCCGGCAACCTCGGCGATCACCTCGCTCATGCGTTTCGCAGTGCCGAGCTCGATACCCTTCATCAGGCTGACCAGGACGGCGTCCGCAGGCAGGACGGGCCGCCAGGCCGTCAGGTTCTCGCGCAGGGTCTGGGACGGGACGGCAAGCACCACCAGGTCGGCCCCGGAGGCCGCCTCGGCGGGATCGGGCGTTGCACGCACGGCTCCGGGAAGCTCGATGTCGGGCAGGTAGTCAATGTTGCGACGGCTTCGGTTGATGGCCTCGCACATCTCCTGACGTCGTCCCCACATCGCCACCTCGGTGCCGGCGTCGGCGAGCACGAGCGCGAACGCGGTACCCCACGTTCCGGAGCCGAAGACGGCCGCGCGGCTCACGCCTCCTCCCTCGGAGCGGTTTCGGGGTCGCCTCTGTGGGGCAGCCCCACCCGATTCGGGTCGAACCTCTCGGCCGGAGGCAGCTCCCCGCGCAATTCGGCGAGCTGCGCCGTGATCGCGTCGAGAATCCGGTCGGTCGCCTGCCGAAGCACCGCCGGGTTGATCGGCTGCTCGCGAAGGTCGTCGAGGTCGACGGGCGGTCCCGCCACTACCTTCATCGTCTTGCGTGGCAAGAGCCGGACCCGCTTCGAGTGCGGCGCGAGGATCTCCTGAGGGCCCCATTGGGCGACCGGGATCACCGGACAGCCGGTCTGCAAGGCAACCCGGGCCGCGCCCGTCTTGCCGACCATCGGCCAGAGCGCCGGATCGCGGCTGATCGTCCCCTCCGGGTAGATCCCCACGCATTCACCGGCCTCGATCGCAACGACGGCGTCGCGAAACGCCTGCGCGGCGTCCTTCGAGTCGCGGTAGACCGGAATCTGGCCGCACGCAGCGATGATCCGCCCGATGACCGGGATCCGGAACACGGCCTCCTTTGCCAGGTAGCGAGGAGCCCGGCCGTTGTCCCAGAGGAAATGGGCGAACGTGAGCGGATCGACGTACGAGATGTGGTTGAGCGCGACCACGACACCGATACCGACGCCGGGAAGGTGCTCGGCCCCGCGCCAATTCCGCCGGGTCGTCGCCATCAGCACGGGTCGCAGGATGCCTGCGACGAAGCGGTACCAGAAGCCCAGCCGCTGTTTCGGTCCCGCCACGCGCCCTCCTTGTCGTCGCCCGATCGGGGCCGGGCCAGTGTGACGCGTGGGATAGTCCGGAGTCGAGCCGGGTCTCCCGTGTCGGTACGCCGCACTGCCGGCACCCGCATGGGTCGGTCGGCTCGTCACTGGGACGATGGGCGCGATGAAACCTGCGTCCTGGTCGGTGATCGTGCCGGTCAAGCGTCCCGAGGTCGCGAAGACCCGGCTTGCCGATCTGGCCGGAAGCCGGCGCCCGGCGATCGCCCGGGCGTTTGCCGCCGACACAGTCGCCGCCGCGCTGGCGTGCCCGGAGGTGGCCGAGGTCGTTGTCGTGACGAACGACGTGCAGACTGCAGAGGCCGTCACAGCCATGGGTGCGACGGTCGTCGACGACGCTCCGGACGCCGGGCTCAACGCCGCGCTCCGCCACGGCGCCCAGGTTGCGCGCGGCCGGCGCCCCGGTGCCCCGACGGCGGCCCTCTCGGCCGACCTGCCGGCGCTGCGCCCCGACGAGCTCGCCACGGCTCTCAGGGCCGCCGCTGCGCATCCGGCCGCCTTCGTCGCCGACGTGGCAGGGATCGGTACCACCCTTTACGCGGTCACCGGCGGAACTCCGTTCCGGCCCCGGTTCGGCGGTCGGTCGCGGGCCACCCACCGTGCGGCCGGCGCCATCGAGGTGGTCGTCGCCGAGATTCCGTCGGTCCGCCGCGACGTGGACGACGCCGTTGACCTCTGGGATGCGCTGCGCCTCGGCGTGGGCCCACGGACGGCCGCTCTGGCACGCATGCTCTGACCCCGGTCCGCCCGTCCAGCGCCATCCATGTCCCGTACGCTCGGCTACCGTGCAGGCCACGGTGGCGACCTTCGATCCACAGACCCACTCGGGTTCTGTACTGCTCGACGACGGACTCGAGCTGCCCTACGACGCCGACGCGTTCGGCGGCGGCAGCCTTCTAACGGTTCGGGTCGGCCAGCGCGTACGCATCCGTACCGAGGGCACCGGCGCAGGGCTCCGAGTCACGTTTCTGACGCTCGCCACACTGCCGGACTGAGGGGAAGAAAGGGAGCTGATGCCGCGATGCGTGACTAGCGCGGCGCAGCCTTCTTGGCCGTGCTCTTCTTCGCCGGGGCCTTCTTGGCCGTGCTCTTCTTCGCCGGGGCCTTCTTGGCGGCGCTCTTCTTCGCTGTGGTCTTCTTGGCTGTGGTCTTCTTGGCGGTGCTCTTCTTGGCCGCCGCCCGCACGGTGGTCTCCTTGGTTGCGCCCTTCTTCGCCGCGGTCTTCTTCGCTGGTGCCTTCTTGGCGGCACTCTTCTTGGCGGTGGTCTTCTTGGCGGTCGTCTTCTTGGCGGTGGTCTTCTTTGCTGGCATCGTCGCCTTCTTCGTAGTGGGTCGCGACCCTGCGGTCGCCTTCGTGGCGGCGGATCGTCCGCCGGACGCCCTTCGAGCTGCACCTGCGGCGGCACGCAGACCGGACGCAGCTGCTCTGGTCGCAGACTCGGCTGCGGAAGCCGCCGTTGCGGGCACGACCGCGAGGGATTGGGCTACCCGCTTCGGCGCCATCCGTGCTCCGCTCACGACATCTTTGAACTCATTACCCGGTCGAAACTTGGCCACGAACTTCGTGCGAGTCTTCACCGCGTCACCAGTGCGCGGATTGCGCGCCGTACCGGCCTTGCGCACGGTCCGTTCGAACGCCCCGAAGCCCGTGATCACGACCTTCTCTCCTGCGGACACCGATCGGGTGATGACATCCACAACGGAGTCCAACGCGTGGGCAGCAACCTTGCGGTTGCCGCCGAAGCGCTCGGCCAGCTCGTCAACGAGCTGCGACTTGTTCACTGCATCCCCAATGAATACCGACGGCGCGACCCGGTTCCAATCGCACGTTAGGCAGAATTTCCCGTTGGTACAACGACAAACGCGTTTCCGCGCACGTCGTGTCGCGCCGATCAGACCGCCGTACGCGGCATGTGCAACGGCCGACCGGACTCGTACGCCGCGATTTCGTCGACGTGACGAAGCGTGAGAGCGATGTCGTCGAGTCCTTCGATGAGCCGCCAGCGCGTGTAGTCGTCGACCTGCATGGGCGCGACGATGTCCACGCATCGGACCTCACGTGCCTGCAGGTCGACGGTGACCTCGGTGCCCGGCTCGCTCTCGAGCACCGTCAAGATCAGTTCGATGTCGTCCTGAGTGAGTTCGCCCGTCAGCAAACCCTGCTTCCCCGAGTTGCCGCGGAAGATGTCCGCGAAACGCGAGGAGAGCACGGCGCGAAATCCGTAGTCCTTCAGCGCCCAAACTGCGTGCTCCCGTGAAGAACCCGTACCGAAGTCCGGACCGGCCACCAGCACGGAGCCGTTGCGGAGTGCAGGGTGGTTGAGGACGAACGTCTCATCGCCTCGCCATGCCGCGAACAGGCCATCCTCGAAGCCGTTCCGCGTGACCCGCTTGAGGTACTCGGCCGGGATGATCTGGTCGGTGTCGACGTTGCTGCGGCGCAGGGGCACGCCGACGCCGGTATGGGCGGTGAACTTCTCCATCGCGTCAGACCCCCGCGCGCCCGGGCAGGTCGGCCGGCGACGACAGCCGTCCGGCGACGGCGGTGGCCGCCGCGACGAGCGGCGAGACCAGATGCGTACGGCCTCCACGACCCTGGCGTCCCTCGAAGTTGCGGTTCGACGTCGACGCGCTGCGCTCACCGCGGCCCAGTTGATCGGGGTTCATCCCCAAGCACATCGAACAGCCCGCCGTTCGCCATTCGGCTCCTGCTGCCAGGAACACGTCATGCAAGCCCTCGTACTCGGCCTGTGCGCGTACCGCCATGGAACCCGGCACTACCAGCATCCGCACTCCGTCGGCCACCGTGCGTCCGCGAAGCACGTCGGCAGCCGCTCGCAGGTCCTCGATCCGGCCGTTCGTGCACGACCCCAGGAAGACGGTGTCGACGGCGATCTCCCGAAGCGGCGTGCCGGGGTTCAGGCCCATGTACTCCAATGCGCGCTCGGCGGCGCTCCGGGCGCCTTCGTCGGCAAAGGACTCCGGGTGGGGCACGCTGCCCGACAACGGCAGACCCTGGCCTGGATTCGTACCCCAGGTCACGAACGGCTCGATCTCGTTCGCGCGCAGCAGCACCTCGGCCTCGAAGACAGCGTCGTCGTCGGTTCGAAGCTCACGCCACACCTCGAGGGCCTGATCCCATTGCGCACCCTGGGGTGCGTGCGGGCGGTCCTTGAGATACGCGAACGTCGTCTCGTCGGGCGCGACCATGCCGGCACGCGCGCCTGCCTCGATCGACATGTTGCAGATCGTCATCCGCGCCTCCATCGACAGCGAACGGATGACCTCGCCGCGGTACTCGAGAACGTAGCCCTGGCCGCCGCTGGTGCCGATCCTCGCTATCACAGCGAGGATGACGTCCTTGGCCGTGACGCCCGCGCTGAGCTCGCCGTCGACCGTGACCGCCATGGTCTTGAACGGGCGCAGCGACAATGTCTGCGTGGCCAACACGTGCTCGACCTCGCTGGTGCCGATGCCGAAAGCCAATGCTCCGAACGCGCCGTGGGTCGAGGTGTGCGAATCGCCGCAGACCACAGTCATGCCGGGCTGGGTCAGGCCGAGTTGCGGGCCGATGATGTGGACGATGCCTTGCTCGGCGTCGCCCATCCGGTGCAGGCGAATCCCGAACTCCTCGCAGTTGCGCCGCAACGTCTCGACCTGCGTCCGAGATACCGGATCCGCGATCGGCAGCTCGATGCCGATCGTGGGGACATTGTGGTCTTCGGTGGCGATCGTGAGATCTGGACGGCGTACGCCGCGGCCGGCCAGCCGCAGACCGTCGAAGGCCTGCGGGCTCGTCACCTCGTGCACGAGATGCAGGTCGACGTAGAGGAGGTCCGGCTCGCCCTCTGCCCGGTGGACGACGTGCGCGTCCCATACCTTCTCGGCAAGGGTCTTGCCCATGGCCGGTTCCTCCTTGGGTCGCCTGCGGGCGCGTGCCGATCGGACGGATGCTCGTCCTCGGGTGGGCGTGGCGCCAGTTGTCATCTCGTATATTGAGATGGCAATATCGAGCCATGGACAACTCTAGCGGCGTGGGGGTGCTCGACAAGGCGGCGCTCGTGCTCTCGGCACTCGAGGCCGGCCCGGCGACCCTGGCGAACCTGGTCAACAACACCGGATTGGCCCGGCCGACGGCACACCGGCTCGCAGTCGCCCTCGAACATCACCGACTCGTCTCGCGCGACCTGCACGGGCGGTTCATCCTCGGCCCGCGGCTGAGCGAGCTCGCGACCGCGGCTGGAGAGGACCGCCTGCTCGCGGCCGGCGGGCCGGTCCTGGCTCGCCTTCGCGAGGCGACCGGAGAGAGCGCTCAGTTGTTCCGACGGCAGGGCGACCATCGCATCTGCGTCGCTGCGGCCGAGCGACCCACCGGGCTTCGGGACACGATCCCGGTCGGAGCGACGCTCACGATGCTGGCCGGATCCGCGGCGCAGATCCTGCTGGCCTGGGAAGAGCCGGAGCGCATGCACCGAGGACTGCAGGGAGCCCGCTTCACCGCGACGATGCTCGCGGCGGTACGGCGGCGCGGCTGGGCGCAGAGCGTCGCCGAGCGAGAGCCCGGCGTTGCATCGGTCTCGGCCCCGGTGCGTGCCTCCAGCGGGCGCGTGGTTGCCGCCGTGTCGGTCTCCGGACCGATCGAGCGCCTCACCCGCCAGCCGGGCCGCATGCATGCGGCGGCGGTGCTTGGTGCTGCCGAACGCCTGACGACCGTCCTGCGCACAACCGACGAGTAGTCCGGCTAACAGGCATCCACGAACGGGTCGACGGCTAGGCGGAACGCGGCCGGTTGCTCCACCCACGGGTGGTGGCCACAGTGATCGATCACGACGGCGCTCCCATTCGGGAAGAGGTTCGCCAGCGCCACCACCGGGGCCAGCCCCGTGACGCAGTCCTGGGCTCCTGCGACGACCAGCGTGGGCGCGGTCACGTCCCCGATCCGTGGGGCCAGGTCGCCCGGAGGCTCGACGCTGAAGAACGCTCGTGCCGCGGCGAGATTCCACTGCCCCGCACGCGCGTGTGCCTGTTCGACCGCTCCCCATTCCGCGTACCCGGTCGGGCCGACCGTCTGCCGCCACGCGTTGAACGTGTCGTCGTCGACGTCCGGGCCCGGCCCCGCCTCCATTGCCGCGATCGCGGCGTCGAAGGCCGGCTCACCACGCCGCTGGTCGATGAGCCCGGCCGCGTCGGAGGGCTCGTCGACCAAGTAATCGGCCGGCGGTGTGATCAGCAGCAGCCCGGAGAGTCGGCGCGGGTATCGGGCTGCGTATGAAATCGCCAGTCTGGTTCCCGCGGAGTGCGCGACGATCAGGGCGCGTTCGATACCGAGGTGCAGACGCAGCGATTCGACATCCTCGGCCTGCCGCCAGTACGAACCCGCCTCAGCACGGCCGGGCGCCGGTGAGTTGCCGACACCCCGCAGATGGGGAACGACCAGGCGACGTCGACCGCTGAGTCCGGCCAGGTCGCCCAGATAGCTGGGGTGCTCGGCCGCCCCACCGGCCAGGACGATCACCGGGTCGGTGCGGCCGCCCTCGCCATCGAGCACGTCGTAATGAAGGTTCGCTCCATCGGCTGCGGAATAGGTGGGCACGCGAGAACTATTCCTCGCTGCCGGGAGCCTCATGGGCTGGATCGATGAACTGCGGGAGGACGGCGGCGAAGAACACGATGGTCTTGGGATTGGTCAGCACGGTGCGCCGACGCCGGGCCAGGGCCCGGCCGATCACGAACAACACGCTCGGGCCGGGAACGACAATCAGCACGAAGGACATCCCGCGAACGCCACGAGCCCGTCGGCAGACACCATGGCGCTCATCGTTCCACGAGAACTGAGGCCCTCATCCGCATTTCTCGCCGGTGACGGGAACTGGCGCCCGAAACGACCGTCAACGGCCAGCCATGAAGATCCGCGACCTACGCCGTCCCGGCCGAGACGCGAAGGCACCCCTCCCCCGCATTTCCGCAGGTGAGGGGCACCCTTTCCAACGTAGCCCCGACGGGATTCGAACCCGCGCTACCGCCTTGAGAGGGCGGCGTGCTAGGCCGCTACACAACGGGGCCGTGCGACGAGCGTCGCGGTGCGGAACTCTACCGGAGGCCCGGATCGGTTCCAAACTGCGCTGGGGTACCAGGACTCGAACCTAGACTAACTGAACCAGAATCAGTCGTGCTGCCAATTACACCATACCCCACCGAACCGGACACGCAGCGCGGGCCGGGCGCCCACAAGGGTACCGGCCCGCGGACCACCCTTCCAAAACACACTGGGCAGGCCTCGGGGCGGTCAGGCTCCGGACCGGGCGATGGCCGCGTCGAGGCGGGCCAGCGTCCGGTCGCGGCCGAGCAACTCCAGCGACTCGAACAGCGGTGGTGACACGCGGCGCCTCGTCACGGCCATCCGCACCGGCCCGAAGGCGTGCTTGGGCTTGAGCCCGAGATCGGTAACGAGTGCCGCCCGAAGCGCGTTCTCGATGGAGTCAGTCGTCCACTCCCCCAGCCCGGCCAGGGCCGTGCGGGCTGCCGAGAGCACGGGCGCGGTGTCCGACGTCAGAGCCGCCGCGGCCTCGTCGGTGCCCCACAGGTCACCGTCGGCGAACAGGAAGCCCAGCATCCCCACCGACTCGTCGAGCACCGTCATCCGCTCCTGCACCAGCGGCGTGGCGGCCTGCAGCAGTTTCAGCTGGTCGTCCGACGGCGAGGAGGGCAACACCCCCGCGACCTGCAGGTGCGGCACCATCCGCTCGGCCACCTCGTCGGCTGGCAGCCGACGCAGCCAGACACCGTTGATGGCCTCGGCCTTCTTGACATCGAATCGCGCCGGGTTCGGGTTCACCCGGGTGACGTCGAACGCCTTGGCCATCTCGTCGAGCGAGAAGATCTCGCGGTCGTCCCCCATCGACCAGCCGAGTAGCGCGAGGTAGTTCAGCAACCCTTCGGGCAGGAACCCCCGGTCCCGGTAGAGCTGCAATGACGAGGTGGGGTCGCGCTTCGACAGCTTCTTGTTCCCCTCACCCGTGATCAGCGGCAGGTGGGCGTACCGCGGCAGCGGCCCGTCGGCGACACCGATCTCCCGCAGTGCCTGGTGCAGGACGATCTGCCGCGGCGTGGACGACAGCAGGTCTTCACCGCGAAGCACGTGCGTGATCACCATCAGCGCGTCGTCGACCGGGTTGACGAGCGTGTAGAGCGGCTGACCATTGGCTCGGACGAGGACGTAGTCGAAGACGTTGTCGGAATCGACGGTGACGACGCCGCGCACCAGGTCCTCGACCGAGATTGCGCGATCGGGCATCCGCAGACGAAGCACCGGCCGGCGGCCCTCGGCCCGGTAGGCCTGGACCTGCTGCGCGCTGAGCTCGCGGCAATGGCCGTCGTAACCGCTCGGCTTTCCGGCAGCGCGTGCCGCCTCACGGCGCTGGTCGAGCTCGGCCGGGCTGCAATAGCACTGGTACGCGCGGCCCGCCTCGAGCAGGCGCACGGCGACGTCGGCGTAGACCTCGTGCCTCAGCGACTGCCGGTAGGGCGCGTACGGTCCGCCAACGTCGGGGCCTTCGTCCCAGTCCAACCGAAGCCAACGGAGTGCGTCGAGCATGGAGACGTACGACTCCTCGGAGTCCCGGGCCACATCGGTGTCCTCGATCCGGAACACGAACGTGCCGCCGTAGTGCCGGGCGAACGCCCAGTTGAACAACGTCGTGCGGATGAGGCCGACATGTGGGTTGCCGGTGGGTGAGGGCGAGAAGCGCACGCGGACGTCGGACGGCGCAAGATCGCCCAGCACGTCGTCGTCGGCACTGCCGACGCCGTCAGTCACCGGGATCACCATGGCCTCGAGTCGTGGGCGGTCTGGCACGACGACAGTACCGAGCGGTCGGCAGCCATCAACCGTCCCTGGTGGGTGCGACCACGCGGTTGGTCAGCGACCCGATGCCCTCGACGGTGACGGTGACCTCCTCACCCTCGACGATCGGTCCCACGCCGGCCGGAGTGCCGGTGAGGATGACGTCGCCCGGCAGCAGGGTGAACGCGTCGCTGATGTACGACACCAGCGAAGCCACGTCGTGGATCATCAGGGACGTCCGTCCCGACTGGCGCACCTCGTCGCCCACCATGCACGTCACGGCGAGGTTGCCCGGATCGAGGTCGGTCTCGATCCAAGGGCCGAGTGGGCAGAACGAGTCGAACCCCTTCGCCCGCGCCCACTGGCGGTCGCGGTCCTGTAGGTCGCGCGCGGTCACGTCGTTGCCGCAGGTGTAACCCAGGATGACGTCGGGGACCCGCTCGCGCGGCACCTCGCGGCAGACCCGGCTGATGACGACGGCCAGCTCGGCCTCGTGGTGCACATTGTGAGACTGGTGCGGCAGCACGATGGGCTCCCCCGGCCCGATCACCGACGTGTTCGGCTTGAGGAACAGCAGCGGCTCCGCGGGCACCTCGTTGCCGAACTCGGCGGCGTGCTCGGCGTAGTTGCGCCCGACGCCGACGACCTTGCTCCTCGGGAGCACCGGTGCCAGGAGCCGAGCCTCGACAAGCGGGACCTTCTCCCCGGTGAGCTGTATGGGCCGGTAGAGCGGGTCGCCGTCGAGGACCGCGAGCACCGTCTCCCCTGTCTGGTCCTCGCCGACGGCGGCAAATCTCGGCTCGTCGTCGGTGCTGAACCTCGCGATGCGCACGACCGCGAGGGTACCGGCCGTCGGCACGGTTGATCACCTGAGCCCACAGTGCGTGCTACACCGGGCGAGGACG
>Ga0126304_10001782_pt1 | contig 10315 bp, 14 predicted proteins | sample Plot25_FD_92538 | JGI IMG/M metagenome (GOLD analysis project Ga0126304, IMG submission 92538) | Serpentine soil microbial communities from UC McLaughlin Reserve, CA, USA - Plot25 | ecosystem: Environmental > Terrestrial > Soil > Grasslands | place: USA: UC McLaughlin Reserve, Lake County... | reverse complement strand
CCCGGCTTTGAGGGTCACTTTGAGTTCGGCACTCTGGCCAGCGTCCAGGCCTTTGGTCTCTTCTTCGACCCCTTTGCCCTCGATCTCCAGAGCGTGGGTAATGCTGCCGGTGTTTTCGGCCTTAAACACATAGGTTCCGGGTTTGTTCAGGGTGATCTTGGCCGGGGACAACTTGTACTCGGTCTCCTTCACTTCGATGGTCTTGACAATGGGGCCCGCGGAGGTCGCCGATCCCTCCTTGGTGCCGGACGCCTTGCCAGCTTGCTCTCCACCACCAGCTTGCCCTCCGCCGGCCCCACAACCGGCTAGAGCTACCAAAAAGAGTAAGCAAGCCCAGCAAGCCAAACACCGTTTGAACCTCATAATGATGGTCTCCTAGATCCAGGTCACGGGAGCTGAGTAGCCGCAGCTCCTTCTTCCTTCTTACATTAAGGAGTTATACGTACAGGCTGCCTGGTCGGTTTTTTAGAATGAGCATATTCGCCACTGCGGACTTCCGAGAAGATCTCCAAGGCGAAGTTCGCAGAATTTCTCTTCCACACACTCGGGTGAATAGGACACCTCTATCCCCCAACCTATCGGACCGCAAGGCTAGCGATAGGGGCGAAAAGTGAGAGAATTGGTGCACCCATAGGGAGGGAACGACGTGCACTTACGTAGAGTTACTGGGATTGTCCTCATACTGACGCCCATCGCCTTCAACACCTTCTTCACCTTGTTGTCGGTGACCTTTGAGTATCCCGACATCCTGCGCAAACCCACCGGCTACGTCCTGCGCCACTTCGATGCTGGCGGCAGAGGACTCGTCGCGATCTGGTACGGGTTCATGCTCACCGCCGTGCTGTTCGTGCCCCTAGCAGTCCTGGTGCACAGGGTCCTGGCACGCGAGAGCACGCCTTATATGGCCATTGCAACCGCCTTCGGAACCATCGCCGGAGTGGTGCAATTCCTCGGCCTGGTTCGCTGGCCGTTTCTGGTCCCTTACCTGGCTGACACCTACCTTGCTCCGGCATCGAGCCCAGCCACCCGTGAGGCGGTCGCCGTCGTTTTCCAGGCGTTCAACCACTACGCGGGCGTCGGTGTGGGTGAGAACCTCGGTTACCTCTTCACTGGCCTCTGGAGCATGCTGGTCGCGCTGGCTATGTTTGGGTCGCCGCTGCCGTTCAGGAGATGGCTGGGCCTTTTAGGGATAGTATCGGCTGCTAGCATACTCGTGGGCACCCTTGAGCCGGCCGGGTTTGAGCCAGCCGCGAACGTGGTGGTGATCGGATATATCCTGTGGTCGATATGGCTCGCCTTATTCGGTATATTCCTGTTGCTTCCCAGGTTTGCTCGTGTGGCGGGGTTGGATGGCCCCATGCAATAGCGATGAGACCCCATGCGATCCCGCCCAGCCTCTTATTGGCATAACACACAGCCGCGAGGTTGACGTCTAAGACACTGCACGCATCCTCCTAGGGCGTAGAGGATAACCGCGTGGGAGAGGAGCGCACGGAGGGCGCATGTCTGCCAAGCGTTACGGGTCAGAACTGAGCGACCGTTCTTAGCGAAGTTCGCAGCATCTTCCTTCCACGTACTCGGGTGAATAGACCTTTGTTGGAGGCGCCAGGAACTCGAATCCCGAGATCCGGTCGATGCCACCTGGAAGCTGTCGCTGATACTAGACGGACTCCTTGAGGGCCTTGCCCGCCTTGAAAGCCGGAACCTTCCTGGCCTCTATCTCCATCCTCTCTCCGGTCTGAGGGTTCTTACCTTCCCTCGCCTTCTGCTCCCTGACGTAGAACTTCCCGAAGCCAGGCAGCTGGACCTCCTCACCCGCCTTGAGCGCCTCTGTTATGCTCGTCGTGAAAGCTTCCAGGTGTTTTCTGGCTTCGCCCTTTGGCGAGTCGGTGTGTTCGACCATCCGCTCTATGAACTGCTTTTTGTTCATGGCTGCTTTACTCCCTGCTTAGTGATGTTGACCTCTTTGAGTCCTACCCTTGGTAGGAGTGCGCGCAAACATGCGATCCATCGTGGCTCTTTTGTGGAATCCTGGCCCTCTAGTCCTCGTACTGCGTAGAAAGTCCCTTCCCTGCAATTGGATGAAGGCCCAGCCTTTAGCTTCCTGCCAATCCGTCAACGTCCAGCCGCGCCAGGGGAGCGGCACCACCGGTTCGTCTGGCTTGCAGGGCTTCGAGTTCGTGCAGAGCCTTGTAGAGACCTCTGGAGAGATGAGCCTCGTATCTGGCAACCTTCTCCAGCGTCCTCTCGTCGGGTAACAAGCGTTCCCGACTCATCCTTTCGAGGTCCTTCTCTACACGCCCTACTGCCTGCTTTGCGCTGATAACGTCTAGCCGCGCCTTCTCCGTCGCGGCCTCCAGCAGCTCCTTGGGAGACTCACCGGCGGGAGAGGCCATAGAAATAACGTACTCTCTCACCATCCCGACAGTCCAGCCGTCCCATTCCGCCGTATCTCCTTCCACCCCGGCCCATTCGGGGACGCCGGAAGGCATCTCTACCTTCTCAAGGTCTTCGTCCTCGATATATGCTGAGACACTCCAGAGCACCCCAGCTGCATCCCCTCCGGAAAGGACCTTGTCGTCGGGGAGTCCTGGGAGTTTCTTGAGGGTGCGATGAGTCCTCTGATCATCCTTCAGCTTCCAGCGCACCTCCTCCGGGTGGTCAGCGCCCAGCACGTGACTACCGAAACGCCTCTCCCGTGCCAAGTCTTCCTCTATCTGTTCTTGGTAGAGCGCGATGCTCTCGGTCTCAAAGCGCGTGACGCGGTGAAGCCGCCACAAGAGCAGCGCCACCCTTTCGGCCAGCGTGAGCTCCAGGTGCCCCTCCGGCTGGAGGCTCTCAAGCACGCCGTCTCGGTGCTCCTCCCAGTCTTCTTTCTTCTCCACTCCGGGGATAACCGGAGCGGGAGAGCGGATGCCATGCTGCGTTGCGTTCCATTTCACCACCTCCTTGCCTTCCTGGGTTGCCGGTCCTCCTTTGGCCAAACTCAAACTATCCGTTCTACTCGAAGAACTCATGCGGCACCTCCCCTGATTCGTAACTGTTCCATAGCTTCGAGCCCAGCTCGCTCCCAGCTTTTGAGCGCCGCCCGGAATGCGACCGGATCGTTCGCCAATCCGGCGTCATGCATCCGCTCGTCCCATACCTCTTGTGCCGATAAATCCAGCACTTCCTTATCGGCAGTGGAGAGCTCAGCGTAGCGTTCCGCCAAGCGAGCGAGGGCATCCTTACATAAGTCATGCGCCCACTCGGCATCCCACTGTGCAGCTGGAGTATTAGCCAAGAGTTCCCTGGCCAACCCGAGCAGGACATCCTCCACCTCTTCGGTCAGAAACCCATGACCCCGCTCTTTGAGTTCCTCTCGGAACTGCCAGGTCTGTGTGCATAACCTGAAGGCGCTGGTCTCGCAACATGAGCGGAAGAAGCTGCGCCACTCGTGAGACTCCTTGAACAGCTCTAGGACCGCGGTGCGGGTCTTCATCTCTCCTCTGCAGTATCCTGGGCGAACAGGTCGCGGACTTCGTCGAGCGTGTTGTCTTGAGGGTTATCGACTACTTCCAGTTCGTTGCCTACGGGGGGAGGGGGGTTCTTTATCCCCTCCTGCACACGTGCACGGTTGCACGCTTTGTATGCATCGTCTGAGTATTGCCCATTGCTATGCGGCTCTTGCGCTCCATCAGGGCGTGCATTGCTCGATGCACGCTCCTGCATGTCCGCACGCACGTCCTCTGGTTTGGGCAGTATCTGCAGGTCATCTGGCAGATCATCACCAAGCACCAGTCGGGATGGCTTGCGCAGATTCTCTTCCAGGTCTCTGAGATAGCCGCGATCCTTGGCGTTGCTCACCCTCCGCGATACAGCAGAGCGGTCAAGCCTCAACGCGCGGGCGAGGTCAGTAACGGTGACTGGTTCGCCGTTAGAGTCCTCCCTCAACCTCTTTACGGCCTCAACAGTCTCTCGGACGGTCTTGGGCACAGTGACCTCTATGCCCTCGGAGACGAGGTCTGCCACCAACTCCCGGACTGCTGCATAATCTTCCTCTATGGTGGCGATGATGCGCCCCTCGGTATCCCTAACGCGGCTGGCCTGATGCAGAAGGGCGTGGGCTCGGATGAGGTTAAGCAGCGCCCCGAAGTCGCGCCTCAGCCTGACCGCCACAGGCGGTATGAGTGCAGCCAGCTTCCTGGCGTAGGTTATAGAGACGTGATGCTCGGCGCTCTCAAGCCAAACCTGGAGGGCGTGCCAGGTCGCGAGGTCAGGGGCAGCTTCACACGCTTCCTCGGCCAGAGCCGCCATGACTGCCCGGGTCTGATCCTGAGTGTCTGTGACGGTAAGGGATAGCAAGCGAGTCTCGTTCTCAGGGTGGAGCTTGACAGCGGTCGTGGTCACAATGAGGCCAGTCGGCCCTTCCCGCTCTATGAGACGTGGCTTGATGCCCTCTGAGGTCTTCTCCACGGTCTCGTAGCGGACACGCCCCTCAGAGAGCAGCGAGCGCATGAGGTAGGTGGCGAACTCCCCGCTCATACCTGCCGCCTCGTAGATCACCAGGAAGCGGTGCTTTATGGGCTCTTCGGAGTAGGCCAAGGTGCGTTCGCTCATGGCCGTGAGGGCGTAGTAGGCGCTCTTTGGGAAGAAGGTGAGCACCCGCTCCACCACATGGCTCTTGCCTCCGGAAGATGGACCTTTGAGGACGATGCTGACCGGCCTTTGCAGCAGACGCGATGTCACCGCTAAGTACAGCAGCTTGGCTATCCTCTCCTCCCCGGCTACGCCCGAGCGAGCTAGGTCAATAGCGAAGCGACCTAAGATATCCGGCTCTTGTGTCAGCTCCTGGCTCTGCTCCCACGCCTCACGAGATGCCCATTCCGCCTCTGCCCTCGCCAGCTCGATCCAGGGTTTGGCATCCTCCAGGGCAACCTCGAACCGTTCCCTGAACCTGTCTGGATCGGCGAGGTGCAGGGCGCTTGGGTCCTTGTGCTCATCCAGCTCTAGAAGGTGAAGCCTCTCGCAGATGGCCTCGCACCGGGTAAGCTGTTCGCGAAAGGTGTCCCCACCCTGATCGGGCTCAATGACAGCGTAGATCTTCTCAATACCGTCCAGATAGGTCGCCCACCCATCTCGCCAGTTCCTCGCGCCGGGGATGCCTAAAGCCGGTATCTCGTAGAACCAGAGGGTGTGGCAATCGCTCTCTCCCTCTACCAGCACCACGAAGCCAGACGCACGTGCCTCACCGAGGAGTCTAAGCCCGTAGGGAAGAGGTTGGTTGCCGCTTCGCCACCTGAACTTCTCTGCGCCATCGAGCGAGACGCGGAAGCGGACAGCAGCCTCTTGGCCTTCCTCGTCGGGATAGGGGATGCGGACGGCGGGTTTCTCTAAGTAGGTCACACCTCTCAAGCCCAATCCGCGTAAGAAGCTCTCTGGTAACTTCTTCATTTCGGAGTACTCCTTGAGTGTGCAACCGTGTTCGTGGCGTGCATTACCACTTGCACGCTCGTTTTGCCCATTGGTATGCGGGTTTTCGCTCTGAGCGTGCAAGCGTGCAGGCGTGCACGGGGGGATAGAGGACCCCCCTCCCCCTTCAGAGAAGAGGTCCTTCATCCCTAGACCTATTTTGGTGACGATGTCCTCTGGATGGCAACCGGCGAAACAATGAAGTAGCAGCGTGCCGTTCTCGGCCTTTAGGCTGAGGCTGGGGCTGTTGCGATCGTCATGGGCTGGACAGAAGCACATTGCCTTCTCGCCGTTGCGGCTGGCTACCTCCAACTTATCCAACACATCCTCGAAATCTGCTAGCATACTAGGCGTCTCCTTCGAATGGGCGGGGCGCTTACCAGAGCGCCCCGCGCAATGCATCCGCCGCTAAAGCGGAATCTTGACTAGCTCCCCTTCCGGACCGCGCGAGTCCTTCTCAGGGTCGATGGTCTGGACCCTGCCCTTCCTAGGAGGCTTGACCTTCACAACCTTGTTCTTCGCGGTGCCTTGGGCGTCCTCGGCTGCCTCAAGCACTACGATGCACTCGCCTCCGATGAGGTCTTCGGGGCCCCAACCGACCTTTGGGTCTATCTCCCCTGCGATAGCGACCGCACATTGGTAGGCGTTAGCTCTGGTGGACGGGCTCATGCTCGTAAAGCCGACAACCTCGGTGTTCTCTCCATCGACCTGGAAGGTCCACATCAGCCGATCACCGAACTTGGTCTCTTTCTGCTCGACGTTAACCAGCTTGGCGTCGTAAGCGCCGTCATCGAGGACCTTCTCTACCCTCACGTCCATTCTGAAGCTCAATCCGTGTCTCCTTCGAACTCGTTAGCTAAAGACCTGTCAACTCTCAACGCTTTTTCGATACTCCTCCCTTCTACCTATGAATCTTCCGCAGCCCGCTCCAAGTACCCGTCTAGGGAACGACGATTGATGCGAACGGCACGCCCCACGCGGGCCGCCTTGATCTCCCCGGCACTCAGCAGTTTCCACAGCGTAGTCCTGGATAGTCCCGAGAGCTCCTCAGCCTGTTTGTATGTCACCCATTCGCGGGTTACCTCTACCTGCATCTGTATCCTTCCTTCATCGGCGGTGGTTTCTACTTGTGTGTATTGTCTCCAACTGGTATGCTGATTTCAACGCATATAGGACTAGAAGCCGTCGAAAAGAGGTAGGAAAATGCTTCGAAGGTTAGGAAGAGAGGATCTCGCGAGCGTCAACCCCTTCCTCAGGGAGAAGGAGAGTCACGCACCGTTCCTTTGGCATGTCTACGAAGATTACGAATTGGTCGAGGAGGAAGACGCCTTGCCGTACCTTCGAGCGTCGACGCCGAAGGGATACGAAACGCCCAAACGCGTTAGGAGCTACAACCCCTTGGTTGACACACCACGCCTCTTCCTCGATTTCGCACGCATAGCCGAGCGTAAGACTCCTGCGAACGCGCTATCACAGTGGATCGCGCAGTACGGACTTCTGGGGTTTGCTGACAGCAGCCCACAATGGTTCCCAGAGGCCTTACCAGAGGTCACAGTACCTCCGAGATGGTACGACGACAGAGGCGGTCCAGGAGAAACGCTTGAGGCTGTTTGGTACGAGGTGTACACCACCAACCATATCCTGGCCCTCTACGAAGCGGTTCTGAATCGAGACCCTGACAAGCTGGAAACGTTGATCTTTACTCCAGAGGAAGACCCTGAGTGGCTGGAGCGAGGGCGACAGCACGTGAGCGGGTACGCGAACAAGCTGAGGCGGAAGACTGGCTCTGACCGGATCGACGAGATCGACGTGTTGGTGAGTGGGGCATTGGTAGAGGTATGGGAGCACATTGGGGCCCTGGAGGTTTTCGCCTATCCGGTTATTAACCCGACGGGCGACTTACGCCAGCAGCCGCTATTCACGGTAGATCGGTTGAAGGCAAGTTGGGGGGTACGCAACCTGCTCGGAGCTATGTACCTGCAGTTCTTCTGGCTCGTAACTTCCGCTGGTGAGCTGTCCCGCTGTAAGTATTGCGGACGCATCATCTCTTACGCACCCCCGATACCGGCCGGAGAGGACCGTAAGGCCCGCAAGCCGCGCAAGGATAAGGAGTTCTGCGACAGTCGATGCCGACAGAATTACCATTACCACAACCGCATCAAGCCGGGACGCTAAACCCGTCTATCCCGTCCCTGCCCTCGAACGCTGTTCACAGCCTCGACAGGGCCGTTGACGGATTATCTACACGGGCAGGCAGTGTTCGTGCTCTCTCCAAGTCCCGCGAGGCTGTCAACGGGTTCGTTACTGTCCGCAGCCAAGAGCTTCACATCGATCCCTTAAGAATTGATTCGTTGTGATAGCCGACAAACTGCGCTCCGATTGAGTGATGTGGGTGAAGATGAAGTTCATCCAGATCTAAGCGTAAAGCGCCATAATCACAGAGAACATGATGATTTGGGCACAGCACCAAGATGTTCTCCGCAATGTCCGGACCATGATGAGGTTTGTCCAGAGGTCTAATGTGGTGAGCTTCCGAGTACCCGGTCCCATCGGACAGGTGAAGCGACTCACCACATATTTGGCACTCGTTCTGGTGCATTTCTTTTAGAGACCGGGCAAGTAGAGTATCACGCAGAATACGGTAGATCTCTGTCTTTGTGCGCTTGGGCACCTCCACTTCTCCAAGGTCAGCAGCTGCAGGGGTCGGGCTTGTCATCAGCAACTCTAGAGGAGTACCGTCGCCCTCGTAGTTGGCCAGCAAGTTGATGAAGTGTTGAACGGACCCGCAGGTATTCAGTATCACCTCGCGGTTTCTGCCTCCTATGCGGTAAAGCCCTGATACAGCAAACTCGATTCATTCAAACTCAGACGGTCTGCGATCCAGTAAGCTGGTGCATCAATCTTCACCGGCTTTGTGAGGAAGTACATATACTCCCAGGTGTTGCCGGTGTCTTCGCTCCTACCCCATATGTTTGTCGCTAGGGTTGGTTCATGAAAGGCCGTGAGAACCCGAGCAACATAGTGGTAGCCTTTGGCGTAGTAAGCTAGACGTAATCTCCACGAGCCATCTTCGCCCACGTGGAGGCTGCGTGACCCCGTGGCTCTGCCCCCCACGCGTAGAAGCCGCCGGCAGCGCTCTTGATCCTGATCAGCTCGTCGTGCAGATCCTCGGTCATTTCCTCGAATCCATTGAAAACGATGCTCTCGGGTTGAATCGGATTCTCTATCGATTTGAGCAGATTCTCTTGTGCCGTAGAGTTGGCAGCAGTGAACACAAAGATCTCTAAGTCATCAGATATCGAGCGCACTCTAGTACTCCGTGTACTTGGAAGCTTTTCCTTTGACTAGGCCTACCGGGTATTTCTGTTTGTTGATCTCGAGCTTCGACCTAGCGGCTTCTATCGGCTCTACTCCAAGTGCAACTGCCAACTCCGCTAGATAGATCATCACGTCGCCTATCTCTTCCCTGATCTCGGCCAGCTTCTCTGGAGGAAGGTTCCTGCTCTGCTCCTCGGTGAGCCACTGGAAGTGCTCAACAATCTCTGATGCCTCCACACTAAGAGCCATCGCAAGGTTCTTGGGAGAGTGGAACTGCTCCCAGTCTCTTTCTGCAACGAACTCCCGTATTTCAGTTCGTAGATCTTCCAAGCTAAGACCCTCCTAATCACTGTGAATTCGCGCATGATAGTCGATATGTCTCCGTGACGTACCGAGGAGCAAACTCTACCCTCTGTTGCAAGGGTCTAGACATCATTCCGTCAAGTCCGGCCGGAACAGCATTGACAGAGATTTGACAGTTACCCGGGCAAACGTCCGCAAACATCGAGCAACAGCGAATGTGGGGAACTCGCTTAAATGAGCGGCTTTCTGAACTACGGCGAACAACCGAAAACACGTCGCGTCTGACTACGAATCAGAAGGTCGCAGGTTCGAGTCCTGCCGAGCGCGCTCCCGAAAGTTCTGCAAATGCAGGTATTGCGTCTCTACGAATCAACCTGAAGGTTGGCCTGTGCCACCTGACGCACCACTTGGCCTTTTCGGAACGGCTTCGCAGGGTGCCTGAAGGTGCGATCTGGATGTTCCAGCTCTTGACCCAGTCCGGTAACATTTTGCAACCGCTATCTTGTTTCTGCCTACAGTATTTCGAGCGGCGGCATCGAGCACTGTGTGTTCCGGTAGAGGAAGGCACCGGTCTCGACCATCTTAAACCCGCGGCTCGACATCTCGACTTTGCAGAGCAGCGTGCAGAGTCCTACAACGAGATCATTTCTGAGGTCAGAATCAAGTGCAGGTCGTCACTAAAGTATCCTTGGGAACAGGATTGACGACCCCTACTGACTAAGGAAGCGCTCAAGGAACTCCACCGTACGCCGAACGATGGCGTTCGTCAGTTCCTGGCCAAACTCCTCGCTCGCTTGGCGGGCGTCGCCCAATGCCCCGTTCTCCGTGATCTCCTCGAACGCGAGCGGTACGCCCACCCTAGGTGACTCCATGACGTTGCTGTACGGCAACGATGTCGAGCGTATCTTGCCCGCCTCCAACGCCTCGCCGTGCACGATGTCAGGCTGTAGCGCCAGCCCCATCGAAGTTTCCACCTCACAGGCGTGTCCCCAGCGCTCTGTCTGCGCACCTTCGCGCATGAGGTCATCCACGATGGTGAAGTAGAATAGGTAGGCTGCGCGAATCTTCTTCTGAAACCGCAGCTTCGTCATCAGTACATCCAGGGCGCCCTGGTTGCCGGCGTGCCCGTCGATGATGAAGAAGCGCTCCACCCCGTGTTGCCTGAGGCTCTCGACCACCTCCAACACCACGGCTTGGAATGTCTCTGGCGAGAGCGTCATGGTGCCAGGGAAGCTCATGTGAT
>Ga0126304_10001781_pt1 | contig 10316 bp, 10 predicted proteins | sample Plot25_FD_92538 | JGI IMG/M metagenome (GOLD analysis project Ga0126304, IMG submission 92538) | Serpentine soil microbial communities from UC McLaughlin Reserve, CA, USA - Plot25 | ecosystem: Environmental > Terrestrial > Soil > Grasslands | place: USA: UC McLaughlin Reserve, Lake County... | reverse complement strand
GAAGCCGGGCATGTAGTAGTAAGTGATGAAATCCGGTTATTGGCAGAAATACAATTAGTAAAACAAGGATAGTTTTTCATTTATGGTTTTGCTTAGAAACGCAGTGCTCGATAGTGCTGCGTTTTGTTTTTGGAAATCGTATTATTGCTTACAAGTGTTTGCTAATGCTGTTTAAACGCATTTCACCAGCAAAAGAATTAGCTCGGTTTATCGATTGCTATTGGGTAGTAGAAAATCCCGATCCGGCGCCTGTTCAGCAAAAAATTATACCTGACGGTTTTACTGAGATTATCTTTCATTATGGCGAACCCTATCGCATCAACATTCACAAAAACTGGGAACTGCAGTCGAAGAGTCTCATAGCCGGCCAGCTTAAAAAACATTTTTTTCTGGAAAATACCGGGAGATCAGGGATTATGGGTATTAAATTCAAACCAACAGCACTCACTGCTATCTTTGGTGTTTCCATGGATAGCCTCACAGATAGAGTAGTTCCCTTGACTAGCCTGGATATTTCTTCTTTGAATGAACTGGAAACTTTGATCCTGGCTGCGGGTGATTATGAACAAATGCTTTCTTTTGCAAATCAGCACTTGATAAAAACTACGGCGAAGATTCCGCCCGACAGTTCTTCATTAGACAAAGCCGTAGAACTTATATTTCAAACAAACGGTGCCATAACAGTTACGCAACTTACCCGAAAATTATTTCTAACTGAACGGCAACTGCAACGTTTATTTAAAACCTTTGTGGGGTTGCCGCCAAAGTTCTATGCCAGAATCATAAGGTTCAATTATATTTTCCAGTTACTTAAAGAAAATAAACTCAGGTGGGTCGATCTGGCTTATGAAACGGGTTATTATGACCAGGCTCATTTCATCAGGAACTTTAGAACATTTACAGGCGAAGATCCCTCGAAATATGTTTTTGAAGAACAAAACCTTGCTAACTTTTTCCTGAAAAAAGAATGAGCACTTTAATACTTTGTCGGGTTTATACAATACAGGTCTAGACCGCCTTTTTACATTTAATGCTAAATTTCAAACATGAAAAAAATAAAGATAATCGCCTTATTTAGTCTTTGCGTGCACTATTGCCATGCACAACAGGAAACCGATGGAATGACAAAGAACTTTGAAAGAATACAATGGCTGGTTGGGTCCTGGAACCGTACAAATGTAAAAGCTGGCCTAACGGCATTTGAACAATGGACCAAATTATCGCCAACGGAATTACAGGGGAAAGGTGTTATAGTAAAAGAACGGGATACCATTTTTGTCGAAAAGTTTAAGATCGTAATAGAAGGTGGTGCTCTATATTATGTAGCTGACGTGCCCGAAAATAAAAAACCCGTTTATTTTAAAATAACAAAAGTGACCGCCAATGAATTTGTTTGTGAAAATCCAGACCATGATTTTCCCAAAGTCATAACTTATAAAAAGGAGGGAACAAAACTAAAAGCTACAATCTCAGGTAATGGCAAATCACTTAATTATTTTTTTGAACAAAAGCTTTGAAGACAACTTGTTACTAATTATTTGAACCGCGTGAGGCTCTGTTTTAGTCCGCTTTCGCGCATGACCATCTTCTAAGTACAATTTTGTGCATAGATTGACTACTCTCAAGCTATTAATCTACCGCATAAAGCGATAAGCCTTTCCGTTCCCTCTGTATTAATTTATTGAGCGACTAACACTTTTCTCGATTAAAGCTTCCTACCTCGGTTATAGATGGGATTCCAGTATTCGTCAATAATGATAATATTCTCCTACAATCCCGCAAAACATTATACGAGTGGTGCATTGAATAAAGTGCGTGCATACTGCAACAACGTTATTTTTAATTATTGCAAAATACACTGGTAAGATGGATGAGCGGGATGAAAGCTTTCCGGATTATTAGTAATTTTAATTACAATTCTACAGCACATTAATAAAACTAATTTATGGAATTACGCCATCTGAAAATGATCAGGGAGGTGGCTGAGTGCAAAAGCCTCACCAAAGCTGCCGAAAGATTATATTTATCGCAGTCTGCTTTAAGCCACCAGTTAAAAGAAGTAGAAGGATATTTTAAAACGCAGCTATTTATCCGCCAGAAGAAACAAATGCTTCTTACACAGCAGGGAGAGATTATACTTGCGTCCGGGAGAAAGATCCTGGAAGAGGTAGAAAACGCCAAGACAGCTGTTAAACGATTGACAGATAGTGATGCCGGTGAGATCAGGTTTAGTTCGGAATGTTATACTTCCTATCACTGGCTTTCCAATATATTAAAGGACTTTCATTTGTCGTATCCAAGAGTGCAAATCAAGATTGAAATGGAAGCCACAAGAAATGCTACAACTTATTTGCTGGATGACAAGATTGATGTCGGTGTTTTTGAGGAAAACAAAAACAAGAAAATAGCATATACTCAATTGTTTTCCGATGAATTTTATGTTATTGTCCCGCAGGAACACAAATGGTCTAAGTTAAAATGGATAGAGCCGGGTGAATTATATACCGAGCCATACATTATGTACAACATACCGGTGGAAAAAAGTACAATCTGCGACCAGGTTTTTAATAACCACTTGCCGGCAAAACTGTATCAACTGCCACTTACAGAAGTAATTTTTGAAATGGTAAAAGCAGGTATTGGATTTACCATATTGCCTAACTGGGTTGCTTTCCATTACCTGAGGTCTGGAGAGTTAACAGCGGTGCGTATAACAAGAAAAGGTATAAAAAGAACGTGGTATGCAGGGGTTTTAAAGGACAAGATCAACCCGCCTTATCTAAAGACATTTATTTCTATGCTATCCAGGCACATGAAAAATTCAGAAGAACATAAAGCTTTAAAAGTCGCCTGACCGATACACTTAGCAGGCAACTTTTATTTTGTTAGCATGGTGAGCCCCTTATTTTGCAGGTAATCTATTAGCGTTATTAATTTTGTTTGCGCTTTTCTTTTATAAACCGTATAGTTCACTATATCAAAATTAAATGTAGCCTCAACTGTGGTCGTGGTTAGGCTGACAGCATAGTAGAAACTTTCTCCTACTTGGTTTATCGCCAGCTTAAGCTCCGAATGACCAAATTTGAAAACTTTCTCGTATTGTTTTACAGTTGCCTGATCAATAAAAGTGCTTGCCAAATGAATGTATTTTACGGTTGAGTCTATATCAGCTTTATAAATAGGGAATCTTCCCTCGAAATAGTCATTTACCGAATATCTATCCATAAGAACGGGTTCATTTTTCAATTTCATATCTATCATTGCAATATGTTGCGCCGGACTATGGAATGAAATAAATAGCAAGAAGATTATAAATGATTTCATTGTACTTATTTAAGCATGATAAGCTGTCTGCTAAATGTTTGAAATGTTTTCTATTTTAACCGTGTAGCTCCACTTTTCATTTTCGTTTCACTTGTTAGATTGCCATTAGCGTCAAACTCAGAATTCCAAATATTTTTAGTATCTGTCAGGGAAATCCAATAGCTAAGATTGTTATTGCTATAAAATTCTGTAATGCCAAGTATACTTAAGCCAGGATATTTCTTTAGTATTTTAGAATAAATGTAAAAAGGCAGTTCTTCTTCAGTATAGTACCGCAGATAACTCACCAGGTCCCCGGATGCATTGAGGATTACTTTTATAGTAACCTTGCCCGTTTTGAAATAGGCTAAATAATCGCTGCCATCCTGGTGCCAGGTAACATTACTCGCATTGGGAAATGTTGACTTAAATTTTTCCTCAATTGTTTTTGGGTCGCCCGGTCTAGGATCTGTTGCATAGCTTGCCTGAAAAAGGAAACTAGCGAGGAGAAGCATAATTGTTGTCATATAAAATGTTGTGATGGTAAAACTAGAAAGAACTGATTGACAGTTTCAGTACGATTGCTAATGGAGTTATCAAAAAAAATTCATACAAGACTGCGACGAGCGGAGTGGCCAGGACATATGAACGTGAGGCAGAGGAATGAAATATTTTAATGGTCTCTGCAAAAAATATTCAATCCTTTTTTTGTTTATGCAAAAACCTGTTGTTGACCAATGCCTGCAGCTATAAGAAAGCAGCAATAAAAAAAGAGGCCCGACAGAATGTTCCTTATATACACAATCGCTACTTTAGTTTATTGTACGGTAAAATGATGTTAACCGAATAAGCAATGCCTGAAGAAAAGAAGCAATACCTCGTTTTTGAAGAAATTTTCAGGCAACACTATGCCAGTTTATCAGGTTACGCTTTTTCTATTTTAAAAAATAAAGAGGATGCAGAGGATATAGTACAGGACGTTTTTGTAAGGGTATGGCAAAATACCCGCCACATTGTTGACAGTCCGCAGGTAAAATTCTACCTGTTGACAGCTGTAAAAAATAGCTGCATTTCTTTTTTGCGTAAAAAGTCGAAGGAAATTCTTCAGGATACTGGCCACCTTGCAATTCAGGAACCCCTTCAAGTATATGCTGAAACAAAAAGAGATCCTTTTGCTCTTATTGAGGAAGCTCTTTCTTTGCTACCACCTCAATGCCTGATCATTTTCAAATTAAGCCGCTTTGGTAATCTAACCTACCAACAGATTGCGGACGAATTAAACCTGTCCGTAAAAACAGTGGAAAACCAAATAGGTAAAGCCTTGCGTATTGTGAGGGATTATGCAAAAAAGAACAACATTTCTTTTTTAATGCTTTTGTCAATGCTTACAAGATTCTCGTTTTTAGTGTCCTAAAAAATTTACAGCCGCAATAGGGGTTTATGTAATCTATGCGTTTTACTTATAAAACCTTTAAAACTTAAACGCAGAGTTATGAGAAACAAGATTTTTATTCCCTGTTTATTAGTTTTTGTTCTGATTTGCTGTCGGAAAGAAGAATCAATGGATCAAAAAGCAGCTATAAGCATTCTTGGTAAATGGCAATTGGTAAATGTCACGGACGAATATTATTCTCCTGTAAATGTGCTAAAAGATAAGGATGAATATGTTGGTACACCTGCAGACTCGGTAATTTTCAAAAGCAATAATATAATGTATAGTTATTCGCCCGTGTCGGGAGAGGAGCAAGCCTCTTATCATCTTATAAATGATAGTACCATTGAAATGGATAATGAACTTTGGAAAATAACCAAACTAACGGACAAAGAGTTTGATGTCTTATCTGATGAAACAGACGTTGCTCTTGGTGAGAGATATGTAGTAAGAATTCATATGCTGAGATAATTGTGAAGCCTGGTTGTCGGCGTTGTCAGGCTTCTATTTAAATAGTTATTAATTTACACACATGACGGAAGATATCCATGATTTGATCGGTAAATACCTGAGTGGCGAGGCGACCAAAGAGGAAGCTGAAAAAGTACATCAATGGATAGACTCCGATGAAAATAATAAGGCGGACTTTCAGCTTTTAAAAAAGTTCTGGGAAGGAGCAGGAGAACAATGGCCGGTTATGTTTGATACACAGCTGGCATGGACGAAAGTAGATGCAAAGATCAGGAAGCCAGCCGCACCTTACCGGGTTATTGCAATGTTTACAAAAAAAGCCGCGATAGCTGTTGCTGCTTCCCTTATCCTGGCCTTGTCTGCCTGGTGGATAGTAAGTAGCAGAACTGGTTATAACAACCTAGTGGCCGATACTGCAGTAAAAGACGTGATTCTCGAAGACGGCAGTAAAGTGTACTTGCGTAACGGCGCCAGCCTTCGGTTCCCAGAAAAGTTTGCTAAAGATAGCCGCCAGGTTAGTTTATCAGGTGAGGCCTTTTTTGAAGTGACGCCTAACACCGCCAGGCCATTTGTGATAACAGCCGGAGAATCGGAAGTCCATGTCATAGGCACGAGTTTCACTATAAACGAGCGTGAAAATAATGTAGAGGTGATCGTGAGGACAGGAAAGGTTCAGTTTAATTCAAAGTTAGATACCAACAAGAAAGTGATACTTGTTCCCGGTGAAAAGGCTTTATTGGCTAACAATACCATCAGGAAAGATGTTAATACAGACAACAACTTCAATGCCTGGCAATCCCACCAGCTTGTCTTTAACAATACGCCATTAGGACAGGTTGCTACAACGCTTAGCAACTACTATGACCTAAATATCATTCTGAAAAAAGAAGATAGTGCGGTCCTTTCAAAAGCTACTGTTACTGCAACTTTCGATGCACAATCTTTACCATCGGTGCTGAAAGAATTGTCGCTCATCACATCTTACCAAATCAAAAAGGTAAATGAGACTAACTATGAAATCAGTATAAACTAATCATGCGTTTTCTATTTTTATTCTTGCTGATCCCTTGTATTTGCCAGGCCCAGGCTGTCCTCAGCAAACGGATAACAATTACCGGTAAAAAAGCAACCGTAGGCATATTTTTAAATGAATTGAATACCATCCCCGGCATCAGTCTTAGCTATAGTTCGGGAGTGATTGATCTCACAAAAAAAATAGAATTAAATGGCGTTGAAAAAACGGTGGAAGATTTTTTAATTTCTATACTCAAAGGACAGAAAGTAAAATATATTGAGCAGAACGGGAAGATATTTCTTGTAGTAGACGGCTCACTTCCTAAAAAAAAATTTACGCTTAGTGGTTATATCGTTGATAAAAAAACCGGTGAGCGGCTGATTGGGGCATCTGTTTACCTTCCCTTTAAAAAAACAGGAACCACCAGTAACAACTATGGCTTTTTTTCTATCACGCTTGAAGAAGATACGATAGAACTGCAAACCAGTTATGCGGGTTATCTGGCTCGACAGCAAGAGTTATATCTCCACGAGGATCGAAGCCTGAATATAGAAATGGAACAAAACGTAGTTATAAGTGAGATGGTGATTGTGAACAGTGAAGGAAAAAGCGGTGCTCAAAATCGCACTGTAATTGGCAAAACAATTGTGCCTGTCAATCTCATAAAATCGGTTCCTGCCCTGTTAGGAGAAGCGGATGTTTTGAAAACCTTGCAGCTATTGCCTGGTGTCCAGGCAGGCAATGAAGGCACAGCGGGATTATATGTAAGGGGCGGAAGTCCTGACCAGAATCTAATTTTACTTGATGGTGTACCGGTCTATAATGCCTCACATGCTTTTGGAATGTTCAGCATTTTTAATGCAGATGCCGTGCATTATGCTGAACTTTTGAAAAGCGGCTTTCCAGCAAGCTATGGTGGAAGGGTTTCATCTATTATAGACGTTCACATGAAGGAAGGCGACAAATACAACTTTCACGGAGAAGGTGGGCTTGGTTTGATTTTTTCAAAATTTACATTTGAAGGGCCCATCAAAAAAGGGCAGTCTTCTTTTTTAGTTTCCTCCCGGAGAACATATGCCGACCTTTTACTCCGGCCTTTGATAAAATCCGTAGACAGCGACGTTGATTTAGTTCCTTATTTCATGGATGTAAATGTCAAGGCCAACTTTCCTTTGGGAAAAATGGATCGTATTTATTTTAGTATCTATACGGGCCTCGACAAACTAAAAGTTACAGAGCGTTTCGCGTCTTTGCTTCCCGATTCGAGCACCAAAAATTCGACATTTAATTATGGATTTTCCTGGGGAAATATCACGTCCCTGGTTCGCTGGAATCATGTGTTTAATAAAAAGATGTTTGCCAACTTCACCTTCAATTATAGCCGTTACCGGTTTAACACCAATCAAGAGGAACAGTCAAACAACAAAAACCAACCGTATACATACCAACGGGTTCAAAAATACTTTTCAGGCATACATGATTTCAATGTGAAGGCGGACCTGGATTATTTACCCACCTTGGGTCATTTTGTAAAAGCTGGTTTTGCCGCTACGTTACATAGATACCGTCCTGGCATCAATTACATTTTTCAAAAAGATAGCGTTACCAGGATCAATGAAACAATTGATAACCTCTCATTGTATACAGGAGAATATGACGCTTATGTAGAAGATGATATTCGTTTATCCCAAAAATCAAAAATAAATGTAGGCATGCGCATCAGCGCTTTTGCTGTGAAAAACAAAACCTTTTACGCATGGCAGCCGCGTGTTAGCTGGTTATATAAACTAGGCGGAAAGTGGAGCCTTAAAGCAGCGGGTGGTATCATGTACCAGTACATCCATTTATTGACCAATAGTAACCTTGGCCTGCCAACCGATCTTTGGCTTCCTGCTACCGAAAAGGTGCCACCGCAATCATCAAAACAAATTTCAATCGGTACATCTTACTCCCATGACAAGTCCCTCGATCTTTCTGTAGAAGTGTATTATAAAGCACTGAACAATGTAATAGAGTATAGTGAAGGCGCCGGGTTTGGCAATATCTATAACAGGTGGGAAGACATAGTAGAATCAGGCAAAGGAAAAACCTACGGCATGGAATGGCTTTTACAAAAAAGGAAAGGCAAGATTACCGGTCTTGCGGGTTATACATTGAGCCGCAGCCTTCGACAGTTTCAAAATATCAACGACGGCAGGACATTTCCATTTAAATACGACCGCAGACATGAAATGAAACTGGCAGCCATATGGCAGCCATCTCCAAAATTTGAAGTGGGTGCCGATTGGATTTTTTCAAGCGGCCAAGCTATTTCTATGCCTTTGGGTTATTATTTTGATCCTTTTACTGGCCGGTACATTGATATCTATGAGTCACGTAATAATTTTCGCATGCCGGACTATCACCGGCTGGATGTGTCGGTAAAATTTATAAAGCAAAAAAAGAGGTACCTGCGCACATGGATTTTAAGTGTTTACAATGCCTACCATCGGTTCAATCCTTTTTTCAGGTATAAAGAATATGACTATTTCAATAATAAAATTGTTTTTAAGGAAGTATCTGTTTTTCCTATTGTACCCTCCATCTCTTATCAATTTAAGTTTTAACGAATGATGAGATTTACTAAAAATAGAATTCAGTTGCTGATCGTAATCCTTTTTTCAGGGATAGTATTCTGTTGCACAAGAGAAACGAACATTCAACTACCAAAACGAGCTCCAAGCCTGGTGTTACATGGTTATATAGCCATTGGTGATACATTTAAAGTGGCAGTAGGCCGGACTTTTGCCATTGATACTTTTGTAACTGATGATTTAACATACATTGAGAATGCATCTGTAGCAGTATATGAAAATGATGTGTTCAAAGACTCGCTCCGGTATAATGTACAGGAGAAAAGATATATCGCCGCAGCTGCTGTTGCTTTGCCTGGAAAAATATATAAAATAGTAGTAAGTGCAATGGGTTATGAAACCATTGAGGCCACAACCGCAGGCCCTACTCCGCCGCAAAAGTTATTTGTGAAGCATACAAAAAATGCAAGAACTACCATGGACGGAAATCCACTCGATGACATTAAACTTTCCATTAACGATCCGGTAGAAAAAAATTTTTATCTGACGGCACTTCACGCACCATTGGGGAAAACATCATTTTGTGTCTATACTAAAGATCCGGCAGTAGAACAGTCAACCAAAGACCTGATAAATTTTGAGCCAGATAATTGCCTGCTCAATACAGAAATACTTTATTCCGATAAATCATTTAATGGATCAGTAAAAGAACTTACCATTAGTGCCGATCCAAATATATTTGTTCCCAGCTCCAATGCTACCGGTTTACATAAAGCCTTTTTAAAAACCTATTCGATAAATGAGGAGTACTTCCTCTATTTTAGGAATATCATCAGCCTCAATTTATCAGTGGAAGTCCCCAGCCTGTCTGAGCCTGTACGTATAAAAGGAAACGTTAAAAACGGCTACGGTATGTTTACTATTTTTAGCGCTATTACAGATTCTATACCTTAGAATTTTTTTGCAGCATAGGGGTATTCGTTCTTTATGCGTTTTATTACAAATGCCACTGCAAATTCTTTATACCAAATTATCAGAGATATGAAACTATGGAAATGTATACCTGTATTAGCTGCTTTATTTTTCTCCATTTCCGGCTTTAGCCAGAAAGTTACTTTGTATGGATATGTTACGGACAAAAAAACGGGTGAGCGGCTGTCCGGAGCTTCTGTATTCATTCAAAATAAAAATTTGGGAACAACTTCCAATGCCTATGGTTTTTATTCCATTACCATTCCGGCCGATTCGGCTGAAATAGCCTGGTCATATGTTGGGTACGCACCGCATGTGCAAAAAGTATTTTTGAAAGACAACATTTCTCTCTCCATTGAACTGGAACCCTCTGACCAGCTCTCTGAAGTAGTAGTGACTTCGGCCAGGAAAGATGCAGTCCAGAATCGCACACAAATGAGCAGTATCGATCTCCCTGTATCAACCATCAAATCCTTGCCTGCTTTTTTAGGTGAGGTAGATGTAGTGAAGGCGCTGCAATTGCTTCCTGGTGTACAGGCAGGTAGCGAAG
>Ga0126304_10001779_pt1 | contig 10320 bp, 8 predicted proteins | sample Plot25_FD_92538 | JGI IMG/M metagenome (GOLD analysis project Ga0126304, IMG submission 92538) | Serpentine soil microbial communities from UC McLaughlin Reserve, CA, USA - Plot25 | ecosystem: Environmental > Terrestrial > Soil > Grasslands | place: USA: UC McLaughlin Reserve, Lake County... | reverse complement strand
AGGGAGCTGCGCGAAGTGTCAACAGCGCAACACGGCTGCACGCCTCAACCGCGCGTCGGCGACACGGAACAGGGCATCGCACTTGCACAAATCCTTCGTGGACGTTCGGCGCTGTCCGTACAGGGTGTGCTTGGACTGGAACTCAGGAGGATGTCATGGGGCGTCTAGCCGTACTCGTCAGCGCGCTTACCGTCGTCCCGTCCTTTGCGGTGGCTCAACAGCCATGCGCGACGGATCCGAGGCAAGTTATTGAACAGGTGTATCGGCAGGTCCTCGAGCGTTCGGCCGATCCCGGTGCCTCTGTTTGGGTCGATCGTTTGAGCAGCCGCACGACGGTTCGCGAAATCGTTCGCGGCATCGCCAAATCGGAAGAACATCTGCAGCGGTTTGGCAGCCAATCCAGGGACGGCATGGTGGTCGATGTCTACCGTCATCTTCTCAATCGAGGACCGGATCCGGAAGGGATGAAGAATGCCGGGCTGTTTGTCTCGATGCGCGGTTCCGCCTCGCTCGTCGATCAGCTCGTCGACTCGCCAGAATACCGCGAGCGGTTCGGGGACTGGACCGTACCAGGGTCGAGCGTGCGGTATTGCGCCGCCGCTGTCGAGCAGGCAAGCCGGCAGGCGAGCAGCGTTGAGCGGCGCGGCGAAAACACGATGCGTTTGATGGATAGGAATAACGATGGTGTGATTTCGCGTAGTGAGTGGCAGGGCACCCCGCAGGCGTTCAATGCGCGTGACTGGAACAATGACGGTGTGCTCTCAGGTGACGAAACCAGCGCCGCTGTCCCGCGCCGCGTGCGGCAACCGCGTCGGCGATGGCCAGGATGACGAGGCGGTCGATAAAGACCGCTTCGATTATCTCGCCAGCAACGGCAACGGCTACATCGACGGCAAGGAGCGGGATGGCGGCCAGATAAGAGTACCGGTGGGCGACTGGGATATCGACGTCGGTCATCAACTTCTTCGGCATGATGCCGCAGGCCAGCGCGAATTCCCTCGACTTTCATCGCGCGCTGGTCACCATCGGGTTCTTCGGGCTCAACGACTTCGACGTTCGGTCGGATTTGTTCTCGAGCGCGCCATTGTCATCGTGTCGATGATGCGGTTGCTCGAGGATGCGCACGATCCAAACGCGACCGCGGCGCAACGCGCCACCGCTCAACGCAGCATCGATCGCTATAAAGTCGGCCAAGAGCAGCCACGCCAGCTGTGCCAGCTGCTTCGAACGTCTGTTCATCGCGGATCGGAAACGGCAGACGCGTGCTTCAAAGCGGCCGACGTTCTCGCGCCCTTGATGTGCGCTCGCGGACACTGAGTCCCATGAACGACCAGTGCCCGCAACCCCGGCACGAGCCCTCGCCATCTAAGTCGCTGTCGTCACATCACTTGTCTCGCATCCCTCCTGGCACACGCTTTGAGCGTGCCGCACCACAATGAGACTCTTTGTGAGGGTGGTGTGATGACTGACACGTTCCGCCAGGATGTTCGCAGTGCCTTGCGCGTACTGTTCCGTTCGCGTGGCTTCGCCGTCGCCGCTGTCATCATGCTCGCGCTCGGCATCGGTGCGAACACGGCGATCTTCAGCGTGTTGCGCGCCACGTCCTTGCGCGGATCTCCGCTTCCCGATCCCGCTCGCCTTGCGGTGATCTGGACGACGCCGGCCGGGAACCCTCAGGCCACCGAAGGCGCCCGCATCGTCGAGTACTTCACGTGGAGAGATCAGAATCGCACGTTCGACGCGGTTGGCACGATGCTGGGGTGGCAAAGCACTGTCAATTCGGAGCGGGATGGCGAGCCGGCAGAGCGGCTGTCGGGTGCTCGGTTCAGCGCCTCGCTGTTCCGTGCGCTTGCCGTGCAGCCGCAGCTTGGACGATTCTTCACGGCTGACGAGGACACCGTAGGATTTGGCGACGGCGTCGTTGTCATCAGCGACCGTCTGTGGCGCACGCGGTTCGCGGCCGATCCCGGCATCTTGAACAAGCCGCTCATCCTCGACGGATCGCCGAGCCTGATCGTCGGCGTGATGCCGCCAGGCTTCGGCGTGTTCGACACGGATGACGATTTCTGGCTACCCAGCTCGTTCAGCCCGTTTCAGGTCCAGGCGCGCGGTCCCGGCCGCGTGCTGACGATCATCGGCCGCGTGAAGGCGGGCGTCTCGATGTCGCAAGCGCAGTCTGACATCGAAGCGCTGAACGCGAAACTGGCGGTCGAGGATCCCGGTCCGCAAAAGGGGCGCGGCATCCGTCTCCAGCCGCTCGAGACGGCGCTCTTCGGCAATCTGCGGCGCATCCTGATGGTGTTGCAGGCCGCCGTTGCGTTCGTGCTGCTCATCGCCTGCGCGAACGTTGCGGGTCTGCTTCTCGTTCGCGCCTCGTCCAGAGTGAAGGAAGTCGCCGTCCGGCGCGCACTTGGCGCCAACCAGGCCCGAATCGTGCGGCTGTTCCTGACCGAGAGCCTCATTCTGTCCGTGACTGGAGCCGCCCTCGGCATCGGGCTCGCGTGGATGGGCGTGCGATGGATTGTGGCCGCGACACCTCAGTGGCTCTCGACTGTCCAGCACATCGACGTGGATGCGAGCGTGCTCACGTTCACAGTGGCCATCTCGATTCTGACCGCAGTCGTCTTCGGGTTGGTGCCGGTGTTCGGCGTGTCGACGCCCAGCCTGGTCATGCCTCTCAGGGCGTCGTCACGTGTGATGACGGGTGGAAGAGCCCATCGGCGCGTGCAGGGAGCGCTGCTCGTGTCGCAGGTGATGCTCACCCTCGTGCTCCTTGTCGGTGCCGGGCTGCTCATCAAAAGCTTCTGGCAACTGCAGCATCTGAAACTCGGTCTCGACTCCAGTCGCGTGGTTTGGTTCCAGACGCGCGTGCCGGCGAACAGGGGGTTTCGGCAGGTCGGCAATCAGAACGGCATGGTGGCGCTCGAGGTGAGCCCGATTCCCGGACAAGTGTTCGACCGCGTCCGCGATCGACTACGCGAGATTCCGGGCGTCGAATCGGTGAGCGGCACCAATGCCGCGCTCGCCGCCGGCCCGGCGATGCAGGCGCCATTCAGCATTGAGGGACGGCCAACTGAAGGCGGAGCCGCTCCGGCAGCCACCCTTGCAGCGCGGACGACCGATCCGTTCGCGAACTATTCACTCATCACCGCCGACTTCTTCAAGACGCTTCGCGTGCCCGTGATCCGCGGACGTGAGTTCACCGATCGCGACACCCGGGACACACCGCCGGTCGCCGTGATCAACGAAGCCATGGCGCGGCGCTACTTTCCCGACGAGGACCCGATCGGCAAGCGCATCACGGTGACGATTATTCCCGGTGACCAGCCACGCGAGATCGTCGGCGTCGTCGGTGACACGGCGACGAGCCGATGGGATCGCTCACCGGTTCCCGGACTGTATGTGCCGCATCTCCAGGAAGCGCTCCGATCGCGAGTGCCCTACGGCCAAAGCCGCGTCAACATCGTCTACATGCTCCGCGTCAATCAGCCGCTTTCGTCGATCGTGCCTGCCGTGAGGCGAGCCGTGGCAGATGTAGATAGTAGTCTTCCCGTGACGCAGGTTGAGATGATGGACGAATTTTTCGCCAGGCAGGTCGACGCACCGCGCGATTCGATGGTGCTCGTGGGGATGTTCAGCGCTGTCGCCCTGCTGCTCGCCATGTGCGGCATCTACGCGATTGTGGCGTATGGCGTGGTGCAGCGAACCCATGAGATCGGCATTCGGATGGCGCTTGGCGCGCGTCGCGCAGCGGTGCTGAGTCTGGTGATGCGCCAGAGCTCGATCCTGACGCTGTTGGGCCTCGTGCTCGGCGTCGGTGCGGCGGCGATGCTGACGAAATATATCCAGAACCTGCTGTTCGAGTTGACGCCTCTCGATGCGACGACCTTTGTGGCCATGCCCGCGCTCTTCGCGTTGATCGCGTCGATTGCCGCCTATGTTCCTGCCCGGCGCGCCACGAAGCTCGATCCCCAGACCGTGTTGCGGTGCGACTGACTAGCGCGTTCCGGTTTACTCTGATGGGCGATTGATCCGCACGTCCGACGTCGGAAGTGCCACGTGTGGCGCCCGCGCTTTGCCCGCGCTTTGCGCCCGGTGTCGGGGCATGCGAAGGTTGTCGGGCCGTAGCGGAGGCGGAGTCAGCGCCAGCCGAGCTCTGGCGCGACGAATTTGAGGATGCTCTCAATCGCGTGGGCGTTATAGTCCACGCCCAACTGGTTCGGAACGGTCAGCAGCAAAGTGTCGGCGGCGGCGATGGCCTCGTCCGCCGCGAGTTGTTTCACCAGCACGTTGGGTTCGGCGGCATACGAGCGTCCGAAAATGGCGCGAGTGTTCGCGTCGATGTAGCCGATCTGGTCCTCGTCGCGAGCATCGCGTCCGAAATAGCCACGGTCGCGGTCGTCAACGAGCGCGAAGATGCTGCGGCTCACGGAGACGCGCGGCTCACGATCGTGACCAGCCTCTTTCCATGCGTCGCGGTACGCGTCGATCTGTTTGCGCTGCTGCACGTGCAGCGGCTCACCGCTCTCATCGTCTTTGAGGGTCGAGCTCTGAAGGTTCATCCCGAGTTTCGCCGCCCACTGAGAGGTGGCGTTCGAGCTTGAGCCCCACCAGATTCGATCGCGCAACCCTTCCGAGTACGGTTCGACGCGCAGCAGTCCCGGCGGATTCGGAAACATCGGCCGCGGGTTGGGTTGCGCGAACCCGTGGCCTTTGATGACCTCGAGGAAGACCTCGGCGTGACGACGGGCCATATCAGCGTGGGTTTCGCCGTCAGCGGGCCCGTAACCGAAATACCGCCAGCCGTCGATCACCTGCTCCGGTGAGCCTCGGCTGATGCCGAGTTGCAGACGACCGCCCGCGATGACGTCAGCCGCTCCCGCGTCTTCGGCCATATAGAGCGGGTTCTCGTAACGCATGTCGATAACGGCCGTGCCAATCTCGATTTTGCTGGTGCGTGCGCCGACCGCTGCGAGGAGTGGGAACGGCGAGCCGAGCTGGCGAGCGAAGTGATGGACCCGAAAGTAAGCGCCGTCAGCGCCCAGTTCTTCGGCGGCGACGGCGAGCTCGATCGACTGGAGCAGCGCGTCCGACGCGGTGCGCACCTGCGACTGAGGCGACGGCGTCCAGTGCCCGAATGACAGAAACCCGATCTTTTTCACACCGGTATTGTCCTTCAACAGAATCGAGCGGGTAGACTCGTCGCGCCGAAGCGAGTCGCGCGAAGGCGGATTGCGTCTCGTGTCTGCCGCTTGTCGAGGCCGTTCTCGGCGAGGAACGTCGAGAGCGGGTCCGCTACGGTGACGGTAGGCGCATCAGCGGGTCGATTGCTCCTGCGCGCGCGCCCCACTCAGGATCGAGCGGAGTCCATAGTTGCCTTCGTGGCAGGCGAATTCGAACATTCGCTCGCCAGTTTTCTTCAGCGGAATCATCAACGTCCACGGCCGCGACCACACGGTCGGATCGTCGATCGTCAGATAGTACTCAAGCGTGTCCTCGGCGACGCGCCTGAACTTCTCCGTCAGGTGCAGGTTGTCAGTCGTCCCACGGAAACCGGCATTCGAGAAATTGATCGTGTCCACAACGAGCGTGTCGCCGTCCCAGTGTGCGCGTGAGTCACCGTGGTACTGCCGGATGGCAGAAGAGAGGTGAGGTGCGGCGCCGACCTGGAAGATGCGGGTATCGTGGATCATCTCGGTTCGCAGCGCGACGACGCCAGGACCCTGCGTGATGTCGAAGTAGCTCTGATAACCCGCGCGGATATTGGGCGTGCTGGCGCTGACACAGCGCGTGCTCAGACTCAGGTCCTGCGCGCGATCGGCGGGCCCGCGGCCTTGCCGTGCGGCACTTTGTGCACGAGCGCGCTCGGCGGCTCCCGCAGCTGGAGACGGAATACGTCCATCCGGCGGGTCGATGATGAGCGACGTGCGGTTGTCCCAGAGTCGCTCAGAGAGCCAGGTCTGATCGTAGTTGCCGGTCTGCGTGTCGGCTGAGGAGAATTTGGTCTTGCCTTCGAGCGCGGCCAGCACGAGCTCGTCGGCGAAGAACGCGTCGCCACCGTCGATCAACTTCTGTGCGCGCTTCTTCAGATCGGCCAGTTCGGCGTCCGTCATCGTCGCGCGATTGCCCCATTGCGCGGGTCGTTCGAGCGGCGTCATGCCGTTGTTGGCCCAGACGCCTTGCATGTCGGGGTGCCCATCCGGCATACGGGGCACAGTCCACGTTGGGGTTTGCCCGGAGAGTCCCACCGCAAGAGCGGTGACCATCACTGCCGACGTCACGATTCGTGCGTGCATATGGATCTCCTGTGATAATGGCTCGTCTCGCAAGGAGGTCTCGTGCGTCTAGTTCCCGCTGCAGTCGCAGCCTCGATTGTTGCCCTCGTGTGTGCGTCGCGCGTTGAGGCACAGAACGTCGACGCTGGGCGACGTGTCTTTGCCAGCCGATGCGCGGCCTGCCACGGGACGGAGGGCGGTGGCGGCGAACTCGGCCCGTCAATCGTAGCCCGCATTCCATTGCGGACCGACGCTGATCTCGACGCGGTGATTCGCGAGGGGCTGTCGGGGGCTGGCATGCCGTCGTTTGCGAATCTGACGAAGACCGAGAGCGCGGATCTCATCACGTTCCTCAGAACGCTTCGTCCCCGTGCCGGCACCGGCTCGCAGCAGGCGACCGTAACCCTCGCGGATGGCTCTTCAATGTCCGGCCTCGTCCTGAATCAAAGTGCCGGCAAGATGCAGTTGCTCGGCGACGATCGCCGCGTCCATCTGTTGCGTGAGACGACATCTGGTCGCCATCGCCAGGTGACATCGCAGACGGGCTGGCCGACGTACAACGGTCAGGCGAGTGGGAACCGCTACAGCCCGTTGACGCAGATCACGCCTGGCAACGTCTCGCGGCTGGCGCCGCAGTGGGTCTTCACGCTCCCCAACGTGTCTCAGGTGCAGGTGACGCCCCTCGTCTCTGACGGCGTGATGTATGTCAGCGCCGCCAACGATCTCTACGCGCTCGATGCCGGCAGTGGGCGCCAGGTCTGGAACTATCGGCGCCCACGCACGCGTGGTGTGGCCGGTGTTGCCGCCCGCGGCGTGAATCGCGGCGTCGCGCTCAGCGGCGAGCGGGTGTTCATGACGACCGACCACGCGCATCTGATCGCGATCAATCGTGCCAGCGGCGCGCTCCTATGGGAGACGGAGATGGCTGACTGGCGTCAGAACTACAACGGCACGGGCGCGCCGATGGTCGTCGGCAATCTGGTCATCTCCGGCATCGCGGGAGGAGACGAGGGCGCGCGCGGGTTCGTCGCTGCGTACGAGCAGGCGACCGGGAAGGAAGTCTGGCGATTCTGGGCCGTGCCGGCGCGCGGTGAACCCGGATCGGAAACCTGGAAGGGGAGTGCGATCGAACATCCCGGTGCGGCGACGTGGATGACTGGCAGTTACGACGCTGATCTGGACACGCTGTACTGGGCGATCGGCAACCCCGGCCCCGACATGATCGGCGACGACCGCCAGGGCGACAATCTGTATTCCGATTCGGTGGTCGCGCTCGATCCGAAGACCGGACGCCGCAAATGGCATTTCCAGTTCACGCCGCACGACGTGCACGACTACGACGCGCAGCAACCGATCGTGCTCGTGGACGCCACCTGGCAGGGCCGGCCGCGCAAGCTGCTGATGCAAGCCAATCGCAATGGCTACTTCTACGTGCTCGATCGAGTCACCGGCGAGTACCTCTCGGGCACGCCATACGTGAAGAACATCACGTGGGCTTCGGGTCTCACGAAGGAGGGACGGCCGATCGTCGTGCCGAATATGGAACCAACGCCGGCAGGGAGGCGGGTCTGCCCATCGCTCGAGGGCGCGTCCAACTGGTACTCGGCGTCGTTCAGCCCGCGCACGGGTCTCTTCTACGTGCAGACCAATGACAAGTGCGGGATCTTCACGCGAGTGGATCAGACGTGGGAAGCGGGGAAGGGCTTCATGGGCGGCACGTTCTCCGCTGCGCCGGAACCCGCGCGCCGTGTGCTGCGAGCGATCGACATCCAGACCGGCAAGGTGGTCTGGGAACTGCCGCAGTCGGGCAATGTCGATTCGTGGGGCGGCGTGCTCGCCACCGCAAGCGATCTCGTCTTCTTCGCTGATGACAGCGGCGCCTTTGCGGCGGCGGATGCCAAGACGGGCAAGCGGTTGTGGAGTTTCCAAACCAGTCAGGTCTGGAAGGCATCACCGATGACCTACGTGTTCGACAACCGTCAGATGCTGGCGATCGCATCGGGACCCAACATCCTCGCGTTCGGGCTGCCGACGCCGTAGCACGGACTTACTTGTTCACGTCGTGCGCCGGCACGATACCGGGTATCTTCAGCTGTATCGTGTAGACCGAATCGCAGCCGGCGATGAACAAGGTCCGGCCATCGGTGCCACCGAATGCCTCGTTCGTCGAACAGATCTGCCGTTTGGGTTCGCCGCCGTAGATGGGGAGGTTGATCGTGCCGAGGAGTTTCCCTGCTGGTGAGGTGATGCGGACGATGCCGGGGCCCGCACCGCCGCTCGAGTAGACATTCCCTGCGGTGTCGGTCTTGATACCATCACCGATGCCGACGCCCTCCGTGAAGTTCGTAAATGCACCGAGCGTGCCGTCGGGATTCACGGCGTAGCGTCGCATCTGACGATTCGCGGTTGAGAGATACATCCACTTTCCATCGGGTGACAGCGCGATACCGTTCGGAATGCCTCCCAGATCGCTGCCACTGAGCACGAGCGACGTTGTGCCGTCCTTGATCCGGTAGATGCCGTTCTGCAGCTGCTTGTCGGGATTCTTGCCCCCGTCACGCAGGCCGAAGTCGTTATCCGTCACGTACACCGCATCGTCGGCGGCGATGGCAATGTCGTTCGGCCCGCTGAACTTCTGACCGTTCATGCCGCTCGACAGCACCGTGTGGGTGCCGTCTTTTTCCAGGCGCATCACCTGGCGATCGTTGTCGGCGCACCAGATTACCCGCCCCTGATGGTCCATCCCCGTGCACGACGGTCCGATGAGCAGTACATGGCTGCGACCCGACCGAGTCTGCGTGCCGACATGCTCCGGATCGTTGCCGGTATAGCCAGCCTTCTCCATGAAGACCGACACCTGTTTCTGCGGCGTGACTTTGTAGATGACGTTGTCGAGCAGACCAGCGAAGATCCAGTAGCCGCTGTTGCCTTCCGCGATCCAAAGCCCGCCTTCTGTGAGACCAAAACCACGCGCCAGCTCCACCAGCGCGGCGTCGGGTGCGACGAGGTTGTCAAGCGCCGGATCGGCCTTGGTGATCGAGAAGGGCCTGGCCTCGGGCGCCGGTCCGTCGCCTCGCATCTGTGGAACGGTCGGACCGCGCTGCGCCTCGGCGTTCGCAACTGGCGCGACGACGACGGCCGTCACCAGGACAGTGGACCAGAGAAGGTGTTGCACGCTGACCTCTTCGGCGGGTCCGAGAGGACCCGCGCTACACGTCGATACTGTTACTTCGAGCCGGAAGATGCGGCGGGCGCGGTCCCACCGATTTGGTGCCGCTTGAACTTCCAACGGCCGCCTTCGCGAACGAACTGATCGTAGTAGTTGGTGATGATCGACCACTCCAGGCGCTTCTCGGCGCTGGTCACCACCCAGGTGCCGCGGCTGTACCCGGTTGCCGTGTCGCCGGTGACGTCGACGGTCTGATTCATGACCAGATGGAAGTCTCGGCCGGGCACGGGCGCCGCATTCTGTTTCAGGAGTTCCTGCAGAAGGTCCCGGATCGCCTTCGGCCCTCGTGCACTGTTGCCGCCGCCGCCGATGAACTCGGCGTCCTTGGCCCAGAGCTGCTCGAACGCGTCGAAATCGCGGGTGTCCAGCGTGTGCGCGTAGCTCACCAGCAGGGCGCGGATCGCATCGCGATCCTCGAGTGTCTGCAGACGCGCGGCCAGCGCGTTCGGCGCCTGCGCGGTCAGCGGACTCAGAGACCCCGCGACAACGGCGACGCCGACACACAACAGTGTGATGCGTGATGACATGACGGTCAGCTCCTTGAACGTGAACGGCATCTTACTCTTTTGATACTGATGAACCCGACCCCGCGGCGGCGGACGAAGCCGGCGGGCAGCTCGCGGGGGGCGATGTATCTGAGCGGTAACGGCGTGACGCGAATCTCGTGCAAGGAATTCGATGGGTGCGGGCGAGTGCCGATCAGGGTAATGGCGAGGCGCAGTACCGTCTGGCGCTGATGTTGGCGAACGGCATAGCCACCACGCGTGACGATGCGCAGGCGATGATGTGGTATGAGAAGGCGGCGGCGGCCGGAGT
>Ga0126304_10001778_pt1 | contig 10323 bp, 11 predicted proteins | sample Plot25_FD_92538 | JGI IMG/M metagenome (GOLD analysis project Ga0126304, IMG submission 92538) | Serpentine soil microbial communities from UC McLaughlin Reserve, CA, USA - Plot25 | ecosystem: Environmental > Terrestrial > Soil > Grasslands | place: USA: UC McLaughlin Reserve, Lake County... | reverse complement strand
CGCCAGCGCTACTACCGGCTCGGCCTTGCCCAGATCGAGCCGGCGAACCCCGAATACCGCATCGCCGACGAGAGCCGCCTCTCGACCGAGCCGGTGGTCGATTTCGCGATCGACCTCCTGAACGCGCTCCTCTCCTTCGTCGCCTTCATCGGCATCCTGTGGACCGTCGGCGGCGCGATCTCGTTCCAGGTGTTCGGGACCTGGATCACGATCCCGGCCTACATGACCGTCGCGGCGCTCCTCTACGGCGCGACGATGTCGGCGATCACCGTCTATGTCGGGCGCCCGCTCGTCCCCGGCGTCGCGGCCAAGAACGAGGCCGAGGCGCGCTTCCGATTCGAGCTGACCCGGCTGCGCGAGAACGCGGAATCGATCGCGCTGATCCGCGGCGAGCCGGACGAGCGCGGCATCCTCGGCCGCTCCTACGACAGGCTCGTCGGGCGCTGGCTCGCGGTGGTGCGGCTGCACGGCCGCCTGACCTGGATCACCAACGCGTCGGGCGCGCTGATCCCGGTCGTGCCGCTGTTGCTCGCGACGCCGAAATACCTCTCGGGCGAGCTGACGCTCGGCGCCGTGACGCAGCTCGCGGCGGCGTTCTTCCAGGTCCAGGTCGCCTTCGCCTGGCTCGTCGACCGCTACAAGTTCATCGCCATGTGGTACGCCTCGGCGCGCCGCGTCATGGCGCTCGTCGACGCCGCCGACGAGCTCGACCGCAGCCTCGACGAGGCCGGCGGCATCGAACGCCTCGAGGTTGCGGAGCGCCGTCTTTCGCTCCAGCACCTGACCGTCGCCGACCGCGCCGGCCGCGTGCTGATCGACGACGCGAGCGCGGTGATCGAGCCCGGCGAGAAGGTGCTGATCCTCGGCGAGTCCGGCGCCGGCAAGTCGACGCTGATGCGGGCGATCGCGGGACTGTGGCCGTGGGGATCGGGCCGCATCCTGGTGCCGCGCGACACCGCCATCGCCTTCGTGCCGCCGCGGCCCTACCTGCCGCTTGGGACGCTCCGGCAGGCGATCCTCTATCCGGCGCTCGAGCTCGAGGTCGGCGACGACGAGATCGGCGCCATCCTCGACGAGTGCGGGCTTGCGGCCTGGAGCGACCGGCTCGACCGCGTCGAGCGCTGGGACCAGATCCTGTCGAGCGGCGAGCGCCAGCGCCTCGCCTTCGCGCGGCTGTTCCTGCAGAAGCCGCAGATCGCGATCCTCGACGAGGCGACCTCGGCGCTCGACGAGGGCAGCCAGGCGGTGCTGATGCGGCTCGTCAAGAGCGAGCTCCCGGCGACGACCGTCGTCTCGGTCGGCCAGCGCCCCGAGGCCGAGGCCTTCCACGACCGCTGCCTGAGGCTCGTGCGCGCCGAGGGCGGCGCCCGCCTCGTCGGCCACACCGCCGCCGTGCCGCTGCGGGTCAGCGCCTGACGCTCACCGAGGAACGAGGACTGCGATGACGGACGCCGCGAAGCTGCTGTTCTGGGACGATTCCTGGGACCTGCGCGAGAAGGAATGCCCCTGCGACGTCCACTTCATCGAGTGGCTCGACCGCGAGAAGATCACCGGCAGCGCGATCTACCATTTCGGCACCGGCAACCATCACCACGTCGGCATCGAATGCGCGCGCGAGAGCCGCCGCAACTCGGTTCTCGGCATCACCGCCGCGCCGCAGGAATACCAGAAATACATCGAGCTCGCGATCGCGCGGCCCGAGGTGCTGCGCTACTACAACGCCGTCTTCGGCGACATCTACCTCGTGAATCCGAAGCTGCTGCCGGTCTTCGACGTCGTCACGCTGTTCCACCTCTGCGAGTTCCGCGGCGAGCGCACCGACGCCTATGGCGGCGCAACGGACCTCGATGTCGCAAACCTCCTCACCGACAAGACGCGGCCCGGCGGCCACATCCTGTTCTTCACCTCGAGCTTCGCCTTCGCCTGGGACGGCCCGATGAGCGCCAAGAAGGTCATCGCGATCTGGGAGAAGGAGCGCCCGGTCGAGCGCGTCGGCGAGTACAAGTCGCTCCTGGTATATCGGAAGAAGGGCTGAGCGTTCTTTTGTCATCCCGGGGCGGGCCAGCGGCCCGAGCCCGGGACCCATAACCACGATCGGCGGGAAATCGGCGCGATCGGTGTTTATGGGTTCCGGGCTCCGCTTCGCGGCCCCGGAATGACAGCGGCGCCTACACCACCTTCAGCCTGATCTCCCCCAGGCCCTCGATCGCGCCAACCATCGTCTGGCCGCGCTCGACCTTGCCGACGCCCTCGGGGGTGCCGGCGAAGATCGCGTCGCCGGCTTTGAGCTCGAAATAGCTCGACAGATAGGAGATCTGCTCGGCCACCGACCAGATCATGTCGGAGAGGTCGGCCTTCTGCTTGACCTGCCCGTCGACGGTGAGCGAGATCGCGCCCTTCGACGGGTGTCCGACCTTCGCGACCGGGTGGATCGGGCCGACCGGACCGGAATTGTCGGTGCCCTTGCCGAGCTCCCAGGGGCGGCGCAGGTCCTTTGCCTGCTGCTGCAGGTCGCGCCGGGTCATGTCGAGGCCGACGGCGTAGCCCCAGACGCAGTCGAGGGCCTTCTCGACCGGGATGTCCTTGCCGCCCTTAGCCAGGAAGGCGACGAGCTCGATCTCGAAATGATAGTCCTTGGTCTGCGCCGGGTAGGCGTGCTCGATGGTCTTGCCCTCCGGCACGAATTCGAGGGTGTCGGCCGGCTTCATGAAGAAGAACGGCGGCTCGCGGGTCGGATCGCCGCCCATCTCGCGCGCATGCGCCGCGTAGTTGCGCCCGACGCAATAGACGCGGCGGACCGGGAAGGTGTCGGACGTGCCCGCGACCGGGACGGCGGGACGCTGCGGTTCGGTGATGACGGAGGCCATGGCTTTCCCTGGAGGAGCTGAGGGCGCTCCTCTACAGCGGCGGGCGCGGCTGCGCCAGGGTCTGTCGGCGGGAGGTGGAAACCCGGCGCGTTCTGTCCTAGTTCTTGGCAGAAGGTTCTTGGCCGAAGGACGGAGCGCCATGGATACCGAGACGATCAGCGTGACCTTGCCGGCCGAGATCGTGCGCGCAATCCGCGACGCGGTCGAGACGGGCGCCTATTCCTCCGCCGACGCGGTCGTCGAGGACGCCCTGCGCCTGCTCCAGGAAGACGAGACCGAGACGCCGGAGTTCGCGGCCTACATGCGCGAGAAGATCAAGGAGTCGCTCCAGGATCCGCGGCCGAGCGTGCCGATAGAGGAAGCGTTCGAGCGACTGAGGCGCAGGCATGAGGAACGCGTGAACGCGGCCCGCGATGCGATATAGGGTCACCATCCGCCCCGAGGCGGAGGAAGACCTTGCAAAGATCTACGACATCATCGCGGATGACAATCCGGCTGCCGCAATGCGCTTCGTTGATGGCATTCGGGATCTCTCGATGAGTTTGGACCACTTCCCGCGTCGGGGTAAGCCGCGCGACGATGTGGCGGCCGGAGTTCGCACGCTCGTCTACCGCAAGCGCGCGACGATCGCCTATCGAATCCTTGACGACACTGTCGAGGTGACCCGCGTGTTCTACGCAGGCCGGGACTACGACGCCATTCTCCGGCAAGGCACCTCCGAATGACCGTCCACGCCCGCCCCTCAGCCGCGCTCCTCGACACGCTCGCTGCCCGCCTCGGGCCGCAGCACGTGCTCGCCGATCCCGCCGACATGGCGGGCTACCTCACCGAGAGCCGCGGTCTCTATCAGGGCACGGCGCTCGCGGTCGTGCGGCCGGCCGATACCGGGGAGGTCGCGTTCGCGGTTCGCGAATGCGCCGGGGCCGGCGTTGCCGTCGTGGCGCAGGGCGGCAATACCGGGCTCGTCGGCGCCGGCGTGCCGTTCGGCGGGGTCGTGCTGTCGACGGCGCGGCTCGACCGCATCCGCGAGATCGATCCCGTCAACGCCACCATGACGGCCGAGGCCGGCTGCATCCTGCAGAACCTGCGCGCCGCGCCCGCCGCGCACGACCTCCTGTTCCCGCTCTGGCTCCCCTCCGAGGGCTCGTGCCGGATCGGCGGCAACCTTGCGACGAACGCCGGCGGCGCCAACGTGCTCCGCTACGGCAACACCCGCGACCTCGTGCTCGGCCTGGAGGTGGTGCTCGCCGACGGCCGGGTCTGGAACGGGCTGAAAGGTCTGCGCAAGGACAACTCGGGCTACGACCTGAAGAACCTTTTCGTCGGCTCGGAGGGCACGCTCGGCATCATCACGGCGGCGGTCCTGAAGCTCGTGCCGCGCCCGAAGGCGACGGCGACGGCGTTCATCGGCTGCGCCTCGGCGCGGCGCACGCTCGACCTGTTCCAGCGCCTGCGGCAAAGCGACGACGACACGCTCACCGCCTTCGAGCTGATGCCGGCCTTCGCGCTCTACATGGTCTTGAAGCACGGGCAGGGCACCGTGCGCCCGCTTGCCGGCGAGCACCAATCCTATGCCCTGATCGAGCTGTCCTCGCCCGACCCCGAGGCGGACCTCGCCGGGCGGCTCGAGGCGGTGCTCGGCGCGGCGCTCGAGGAGGGCCTCATCGCGGACGCGACCATCGGCGCGAGCGAGGCCCAGAACCAGGCGCTCTGGCGCCTGCGCGAGACGCTCTCGGAAGTGCAGGGGCTCGAGGGCGGCTCGATCAAGCACGACGTCTCGGTGCCGGTGTCGCGCGTCGCCGATTTCATCGAGGCTGCGGAGGCGGCCTGCATCGCGGCGATGCCGGGCATCCGCCCGTGCTCGTTCGGCCATGTCGGCGACGGCAACATCCACTACAACCTGTCGCAGCCGGTCGGCATGGACAAGGCCGCGTTCCTGTCGCGTTGGGAGACATTTAACCGCTTCACGCACGACATCGTCGCGGCGATGAACGGCTCGATCTCGGCCGAGCACGGCATCGGCCTCATCAAGCGCGACGAGCTCCTGCGCTACAAGGACCCGGTCGCCCTCGACCTGATGCGGACGCTGAAGCGCGCGCTCGACCCGCAGAACATCCTCAACCCCGGCAAGGTGATCGCCGTCGCCGACGACGCTCCGGCAGCGCTGCCGGTCGCAAAAAGCGCCTGACGCGTGAAGACGCTCGACCTCCTCGCCTTCGGCGAGCCGCTGATGGAGTTCGCCGAGGTCGAGCGTAGCGGCGAGCGGCTCTATCTGCCGGGCTTCGGCGGCGACTCGTCGAACGCCGCGATCGCGGCGGCGCGGCAGGGGGCGAAGGTCGCTTATTTCACGGCGCTCGGCGACGACGCCTTCGGCGAGCGATTCCTCAGGCTGTGGGACGAGGAGGGGGTCGACCGCGCCGCCGTCCTCACCCGGCCCGGCGAGCGCACCGGCATCTACTTCATTTCGTACGGGCCCGACGGGCATCTCTTCAGCTATTACCGCGCCGGCTCGGCGGCAGCCCAGGTGACGCCGGCCGAGCTGCCGCTCGACATGATCGCCGCGGCCCGGGTGTTCCATCTCTCGGCCATCAGCCAGGCGATCTCGTCAGGCTGCGCCGACGCAGGCTTTACCGCGATCCGCCATGCCAAGGCGAACGGCACGGCGGTGAGCTACGACACCAATCTGCGGCTTCGCCTGTGGCCGCTCGACCGCGCCCGCGCCGTCATCCACGCGGCGTTGGCGCTCGCCGACATCGCCCGGCCGAGCATCGACGACGCGCGCCAGCTCACGGGTCTCGATGGGCCGGAGGACATCGCCGACTTCTACCTGCGGCTCGGCTGCAGGATCGTCGCCTTGACGATGGGGGCCGACGGAACCCTCGTCGCGACGCCGGACGCCCGGGCGCTCGTTGCGCCGAAGAAAGTCGAGGTCGTGGACGCGACCGGCGCCGGCGACGCCTTCACCGGCGCCTTCCTCGCCGAATGGCTCGTGCATGGCGATCCGTTCCGCGCCGCCGCCTACGCCAACGCGGCGGCGGCGCTGAAGACGCTCGGCCGCGGTGCCGTCGCGCCGATCCCGCGCCGCGACGCGGTCGAGGCCTTCGCGCGCGCTTAGGCGCGCGCCAGCACGAGGCAGTCGACGATCGCGCCCCAGTGGCAGGCCGCGGCGGCGAGGACGAAGGCGTGCCAGATGGCGTTCTGGAACCGCAGCCGGCTCCAGACGTGGAAGATCACGCCGCCGGAATAGAGCAGACCGCCGAGGGCGAGCAGGACAAGGGCCGAGGAGGGCAGCGCCGGCAGCACCGAGTCGTACGCGGCGAGGACGCTCCAGCCGAGCGCAAGGTAGAGCGCGATCGAGATCCGGTCGAGCCGGCCCGGAAAGGCGAGCTTGAGGGCGGCGCCGACGAGCGCCGTCGCCCAGACGCCGGCGAGGAGCGCCACCGTCGCGACGCTCGCCTTCATCTGCAGGAGCAGCGGCGTGTAGGTGCCGGCGATCATCACATAGATGGCGGAGTGGTCGAATCGGCGCAGGAGCCATTTCGTCGGCGACACCGGCCACATGTTGTAGGCGGCCGAGAAGCCGAGCATGGCGAGGAGCGCGGCCACGTAGACGAACACCGCCGCGAGCTCGACCGTCCCGGCCGAGCCCGCCGCCCACAGGACCAACAGCACCGAGCCGACGAGGCCGAGCACGACCCCGGTCGCGTGCACGGCGCCGTCGGCGACGATCTCGCCGAAGCTGTAGTTCCAGCTCGGATAGGTCGGCTTTCTTTGAGGCTCGTCCATGCCGCAATCATTTCAGAACCGGAAAGCGCCGTCGATGACCTGCCGGGGCGTCCCGGAGCGGCTTATTGCCAGGGGTCGACGACCTCCACTGGAAGATCCTGGAAGTGGCGCAGGTTGCGGGTCGCGATCCTGGCGCCGCGGGAGATCGCAATGCCGGCGATCATCGTGTCGCGCAGATCGCCCCGGCGGCCCGTCTTGTGACGTTTCCCCATCAGGACCGCGGCCTGATGGGCGGCGGCCTCATCGAGCGGCAGGATGCGCCAAGGAAACCCCAGCGATCGCGCGCGTTCGAACGTCGCCTCCAGACGGCGTCGGCGCGCTCCCGGAGCCAGGACCTCGATCCCGTACTGGACCTCGTAGACCGTGATCGTGGTGAGATGGAGCGATTTCCACGGCTGCCGATCGATCCACCCCGTCAGCCGCGGGTCGGGGCGATCGGCCATCGTCGCGGAAAATACATTCGTGTCGAGGATGATCATTCGTCGAACTTAGGAATTCGAACTCCCCAATCTCCTCGAATCTCCTCGATTTTTTCTCCTTCTCTCAGTCCGTTCCCCGCGAACTGCCGCGTGAGCCAGGTTCCAAGGCCGATCCTCGCGATGTCGTCCTCCTCTCCAGGCTCCGCCACAGCGGCATCGCGCAGAATCTCGCGCACCTCCGCTTCGAGGCTGCGGCCGTGTCGGGCCGCCCGGCGGCGCAGGCCCTCCTTGACCTCGTCTTCGAGCTTACGAACCACGATTTGCGCCATCCGACCCGCTCCAATGATATCATGATATCATCGTGGCTGGCCGGGGACAACCCGGGCGCGTCAGCGTACGAAAACCTCGCTCCGCCGGCGCGCGAAATCATGCTCGGCGATGAGCCGGGCGATCGGCGCCGCGATCTTGTCGCCGCCTTGCGCCGAGGGCTCGATCGAGTTGGCGAAGTCGGCGTCCTCGTCGCAGATCAGGCGCAGGTCGAGCACCGGCAGGCCGCGCGCAAACGCGGCGCGGGTGATGACGTCGTTGAACAGGACGAGGCCGGTGACGGCGAGGCGCTGGAAGCGCGGGTCGGGGTAGCGCGGCTCGTAGATCGTGCACAGCGCCGTCGGCCTGCCGCAGTCGAGGACGGCGCGCACCATCGCCCGGTAGGCGCGCTCGAAATCGTCGCCGATGTCGGCGAGGCGCGTCAACGCGTCGGCGATCGAGTCCGCGGCCTCATCGAGCACGCCGATGTTGCCGAGCGCGTCGTTGCCGCCCGCGCTGACGATCAGATGGGTGGCGTCGGCGGGAAGGCGTTCGAGCTGGCGCCGGACGTCCGCCGCCGTCGCGCCGTCGACCGCCGCGAGCGTCGCCCTGGCGCCGGCCGGCAGCCGCGCCCGGAGCTGGCGCACGACGTCGGGCTCGCCCGGCCGCACATAGGCGGCGTTGTCGAAGATCGAGTCGCCGAGAAGGACGATGTGCGGCATGCCGGCCTCATTGGTCCTGCCTCGAACGGCTGACGCCCGCCGTTCGATCCCCTCGCGGCCGCCAAGTGGCGGGAGTTCCGCCGCTCGGCTAGAGCGCGATGACTTCTCTTCGAGTCGTCATCCCGCTCTACCTCATTGTTTGAGCATGATCTTTCCCGAAAACCGGTAGCCACTTTTCGGGATCATGCTTTAAGAGGCGTCGACCTCCCGCGAAGCGCGCCGCTTGTCAAAGCTCGTTCACCTCCAGGTCTTGCGCGCCGTCGCGGCGCTGTCCGTCGCGATGCTGCACGCGCAGCACGACGCCGCAACGCTTGCCGAGCGCGCCGGCGGCGCCTTCGCGCCGATCGCCGCGTTTCCCTGGGAGGCCGGCGTCGACGTGTTTTTCGTCATCTCGGGCTTCATCATGGTCCACGCCTCGGCGCCGCTGTTCGCGGCCCCAGGCGGCGGCCGAACCTTTCTCGCCCGCCGCATCGCCCGCATCGTGCCGATCTATTGGGCCGTCACGACCCTCTATCTCGCGATCGCGCTCGCGGTGCCGGAATTCCTCAACCGCGAATTCCTCGGCGGGCCCTATGTCGTCGCCTCCTATCTGTTCATTCCGGCGACGCGGCCGGACGGGCTCGTGCAGCCACTCTATGGCCTCGGCTGGACGCTGAACTATGAGATGTTCTTCTACGCGCTGTTCGCGCTGGCGCTCGGACGCTCGCGGCGCGCCGCCGTGCTCGGCCTCGGCGCCGTCCTCGCCGCGCTCGTCGCGCTCGGGTATGCGCTCGGGCCGCTGCCGGAGCCGCTGCGGTTCTGGACCGACCCGATCATCCTCGAGTTCATCTACGGCATGGCGCTCGGGCTCATCCATGCGGAGGGCGTCCGCCTCGGTCCCGTGCCGCGTGCGCTCCTTTCCATTGCGGCCCTTGCGATGCTCGTCGCGGTGGCGACGCGTCACGGCGAGCTCGCGACGGCCTTCCGCGCCCTCGCCTACGGCATCCCGGCGGCGATGCTCGTCGCAGCGCTCGCCTTCGGCCGCGGCGACGGCGCAGGCGGTCGCCTGGCCCGGGCGGGCACCGCGGTCGGCGACGCTTCCTATGCGCTCTACCTCATCCACCCGTTCGTGATTCGCGCCGGGCGCGAGATCGTCTGGCGAGCCGGCCTTGCCGGGCTCATCGGGCCGTGGACCTTCGTGCTTCTGTCGCTTTCGGGAGCCGTCCTCGCGTCGGTCGCCGTCTACCGCCTGTTCGAGCGCCCGGCGACCGCGTGGCTGCGGGCGCGGCTGCGCGCCTGATCGCGGGCTGCCCTTGCCGGCCGGCCGGTATATAGAAAGCCGACCCACCACGAGGATCCGCCATGAACGCGCGCGACGAACGCCCGGCCGGCGCGAGGCCGCTCCACCTCAACATCATCGGCGGCAGGCGCGTGCCGGCCGCGGACGATCGCACCATCGACGTGGTCTGCCCGTCCGACGGCAAGCCTTTCGCGGCGATCGCGCGCTCCGGCGCCGCCGACATCGATGCCGCCGTGAAGGCGGCGCGCGCCGCGTTCGACGGCGCTTGGGGCCGGCTCACGGCGACGGAGCGCGGCCGGCTGCTGCTGCGGCTCGGCGAGGCGGTCGCGGCGCGCGTCGAGGAGCTCGGCGCGCTTGAGTCTCAGGACACCGGCAAGCCGATCTCTCAAGGCCGCGCCGACATCGTCGCGACGGCGCGCTATTTCGAGTTCTACGGCTCGGCCGCCGACAAGGTCCACGGCGAGACCATCCCGTTCCTCAACGGCTATACGGTCGCTGTGGTGCGCGATCCGCATGGCGTCACGGGCCACATCGTGCCGTGGAACTATCCAAGCCAGATCTTTGGCCGCTCGGTCGGAGCATCCCTCGCCTGCGGCAACGCCTGCGTCGTCAAGCCCGCCGAGGACGCCGGGCTCTCGCTCATCCGCATCGCCGAGCTCGCGCTCGAGGCCGGCTTTCCGGAGGGCACGCTGAACGTCGTCTCGGGGTTCGGCGAGGAGGCGGGCGCCGCGCTCGCGAGCCACCCCGGCATCGACTTCGTCTCGTTCACCGGCAGTCCCGAGGTCGGCACGCTGATCCAGGCGGCGGCGGCCAGGAACCATATCGGCTGCACGCTCGAGCTCGGCGGCAAGTCGCCGCAACTCGTCTTCGCCGATGCCGACCTCGCCGGCGCCGCGCCGGTGCTGGTGCGCGCCATCATCCAGAACGGCGGCCAGACCTGCTCG
>Ga0126304_10001777_pt1 | contig 10324 bp, 11 predicted proteins | sample Plot25_FD_92538 | JGI IMG/M metagenome (GOLD analysis project Ga0126304, IMG submission 92538) | Serpentine soil microbial communities from UC McLaughlin Reserve, CA, USA - Plot25 | ecosystem: Environmental > Terrestrial > Soil > Grasslands | place: USA: UC McLaughlin Reserve, Lake County... | reverse complement strand
TAATTATATAGTGTCTAGAGTTGAAGGAAATGGTACAAGTAATATTGATCTAATACAGATAATTCAGAAAAATTGATCATCCTGTCATATCACCTGATTTAATTCAATAGTCGGCTATAATATTGATTTTGTTATTCTTCTCCTGCTTTATTTACTGATGATATTGATAGTCCTCCTTCAGTAGAAGTAAGATTAGTAGTATTGCCTGTCCTTCCAGAAGAAGACATTGTCATAGCTGGACCACCTGTTACTGAAGCAGCAGAAGTACCTCCAGTCATAAGATCTTCTGTAGTATTACCAGTTCTTTCTCCTGCGATAGTAGAGTTTGGATTTACTGAACTTGCCGATAATCCTCCTTTAACTTGAGCAGATACAATTTCTATAGTTATTAATCCAAAAATCTGCTGTAAGGATATAATAATAACATAAGCTGCAAAAATACATAAAAATGAGGCAACAAAAGTATGCTTACTAGTACATTTAACTCCTTTCATTCTTTATATTGCTCACTATATATTATAAAAGTCATATTATGTGTGTTTAAAGTTGTATAAAATAAATAGTTAGTCTTGTTCTAGTTCTCGCCTAATGTCTTCTGGCGGTCGTTCTGCTTCCGTTGTAGATTCTGACGACCTACCAAACTCCTGCAGTAGTATTGGTATTGGTGTACCTCTCCCCACTGTATCTCCTTTTCCTTCTTTTTGTATTCTCTCTAGTTCAAACTCCAATTCAAATTTTAAGATGTCATTGATAAAGTCAGTGACATTATCACGTCCTACCCTCATGGCCCAAAGACTCATAAATTGATATATTTCACTATTGATCTCTACAATGTCTTTTTCATTATCTTTCATTTTCATTTGTCTCATCGATTTCAGTACGGAATTAATTTTGTGCTGAATATTTTATTTTGTTAATAATAATTTCTCTTTTGCTCTAGTATTTTCGCCCTGTTTAGCAGGCGATAATTTCTAGCCTGTACTAGTTTTTTATCCCTATTCCGTCTATAATAATTCTTCATATACTCTTATACCCTACTAGTCAAGGCTTGACTTGGGCTTGAAGCAAATAGAAAAGACAGTATATCTGTCGGTTAGATATTAAAAGGTAATAGTCAATTGGTTAGTTATCTCCTTTGTCTCCCCTAAACTATACCTCAACCCTTGTATTGAGAGCTTCTTCGTTGTTGTCTACGCAGTTGTTATAAGAAGTTATTGCAACACAGGCTTAGGATTAGAAAGAAAACGCTTGCCAAATCACAATAGAAGCTGCTACGATTAATGCTCCTACCGGCTAACTGTTATAACACACTAGATGATTAGAGTACAGCTATTGACCCAAGATATGCAGGTTTGTAGGAGGTGCGGTGTTGCCTTTGATCTTAATATACGGAAGAACAAGGACTGCCCATTATGCGGTGCTGGAGAACACACTGAACTTAGAATGAATAATATTTAGAATACTCCATTGGTAGTTTTCTGCTCTCCAATATCTTCTTGTTTATCTTTTTCTCTGTCTTCCTTAATATCTTGCGATAATATGACCTCCATAAATACGATTTAGAACAACTAACTGTACGTCTAATGTGAGATGTGATCAGTGTGGGATGATGTTCAACGGACGAAGGAAACTGAGGAAACACAAACAGGAACATCACTCCTATTGATTTTGATAAGCATTTCATCACAAGTCTGCGGTGTTAAATAGTCGTGATGCGATCTATATGTATGGCTAAAATAGAGCATCCTGAACGATATGGTTGGTGGCTGAATGAACTTGATTCTCTTGGTATCAGCACACTGCAGAAAAATGGAATAAACAACAGAAGAGAAGCTAGTGATTTGACGGATGCTGTGAAGCAGACACTCTATGAAGAGTACTTGGGAGCTTATAACGAAAAATAACTGACATCTACAACGATCCCATAAATAAGACATTATACAGATAACGACACGTATTTTGTATAAGTTAGTTAGTTAGTTAATACTAATTACTAAGTTAAGTCAAAAACTATTTTTATAAAAACCAGTTTTCTTCTGTACAGTTAACCACTCCTTGTTATTTCATCTCTTACCCTTACGATTCTCACAGGTATTCCATTTTTCTTACAATATTCCATTTCTGCTTTGTACTCTTCTTCTGGTTTTAATCTCCTAATCAATCCAAGGGTCCCCTTTCTCTGTAGCTGTGCATGGTTCTCCACCATAGTTAGACGTTTTTTCTTCTTCATCTTCATCATTGTTGTTGCTATCGTTAAACCCAGTCTCCCTACCTCTCCATACTTATAGCTATTACTTATAACGCTAGTGACTTTTCCGTTATTTGTTCCCATGGTTTGTCGTAATATATGTCTAAAAACATATTCTAAAATTATAGTAGGCCAATCACATTATTCAGTTGGTAAGAAATATTGTAGAAGATGTGAGTGCTACTTTATCACTAAAAAGATCTTTTGTCAATGTTGTGGAATGCTGCTAAGAGGTAGTCCAACAGAAAAAGAGTACAAAGAAAAACTGAATAGGAAAAGGAAAAGGAAATTAGGGATTGTATCGAAGCCTCCTTAGTTGCATAGCTAAAATACTATTTTTTCTATAATATTTTTGGGGCTTGATCAGGTGTCAAAGAAACTCATCGTAGCCGCAGGTAAGCCCTAGACCTGGCGACTCCATTCTATCACCACCTGGTTCCATTAGTTCGCTGAGTCTTCCTGCGGTTTACTTATATCTATATCACGAGATCAATATGTCTGTACTTAGCAAAACATGATGAGGACACTAAATCAATAAGAATGATATTCCTTTTTATGTTGAGTTAGTTTTCTACGACCACCCTCTATTATCTTACCACATTTGTCACATTTGATTGTGCCGCCTCCTACCACGCCTAAGGATAGGATATCGGTAATTGTTCTATGCGGCTATTGTGACAGACAGGGCACCTAACAATAGATAATTCACCAAAGTTAAAATATGAAGCACACCAAAAACACGAAGCGCAAAACAAGAAGTCTACTTGTCTGTCAACATTCTTAGTAATATTTCGATTGATTTCACTGTTGCCTTCTAGGCTAGACAAGAGAGTTTTTCTCAGAATATCTTCTTCTTTATCGATCAGTATCTGATAATTCACAAGGTTAAAAGATATTTGTGGAGATGGTTCCTAATAAAATAAGACAGTTAACGAGATTTGTTTCTCTGTCAAATATTTTGAGGTATTGAAGTATAAACGCTAATACTGATACAATTCTTCTGATATCTTTTAGTTTTTGCTAACTATCTGTCTCCATTATTCAAATATTTTGATGGTTCATTAAGGTGTTAGTAATATAGGATAGAAGTATATGATAAGTCTCTTTGAGGAGACAAAAGCATACCAGGGGTCTCAATTGATTCCTCTATTGCTACCTTAACTGCGAATCAGTCGATCCTTATTATCTTCTAACCTTCATTCTGTTTGTGACTGATAATACTGACTCATACAGCGGTGTCAAGTACGAAATTCTGCCCTGAGTGTGGTTTTATCAATGATTGAATTAAAAAGTTATCAAGTAGATAAGATATTATTATAATATACATTGATTGAAGAATGAAAGCATTCAGCAGTAGATCCGCAGTCGAAGAATACATATCTACTCATCCACTTGACTTTTCCACACCTGATTTGATACTAAAACAATTTGTCGTATGGTTATGTGAACATGTAAACGAACCCAATAGCAAGGAAAAGATTCCAAGAATAATGCTTTATCTTAAAGGAGAAGACAACAGCAGCGAAGGTGAAAAAGATTTGTCTCGAACCTCTTCATCCAAATCCGTTGGTACGACAACAGAGCCAAAGGAAACCACGTCTAACAAACAAACCCCTATCTCAGAATCCAAATTTTGTATTGAATGCGGATCGAAACTTAAGTTAAACTCCAAGTTCTGTACTAAGTGTGGTACAAAACAAGTAGAGGTTTAGAGAGAGATAGACAGAAGATGCTAATATGCAGCATCTTATCTTATGATTAAAACAGCAAAGAGAATGCTAGAAGAGCAGGAAGAGAAAATAGGTAAGTAAGTGTCCCAGAAGGATATAATAGATAAATGACTAAAGATCAACATATCAAATATATCCCCAATTTTGACCCCACAGATCAGAGAATATCTGCAATAGCTAGACATGAAGAATTTGTAAATAGTCCAAATGCAAAAGCGATAAGTATTACCTATGTGATAGAGGTATCATTGTACTATACCAAGAAGAAAACATAACAGTCCTATCATAGGATTCTTGCTGCTTGCGTTTTTGCCTACTTGTTTCCACTCATTAACTTTAACAGCCGTACCGTACCTATAATGATTGAGATTCATTGTTATCATTATCCTCTCCTTCTTCCTGCCTTCTTGCCTCCAGCTCCAGTTTGAGAATATCATTTATGAATTCGCACTAGTTGCAATATGCATTGTTATTGTGTGTTTCTAACTCCTCATAGACTTCTGTCTTGTTGATTTCGTTAAGAAGTTTTGCGCACCGTTTACGGAATTTTGCATGTCGCTCATCAGCAGAAAGTTTTTTCTCCTCTTTTCCCAACTTCGCAAACAGGCTGTCCAGGTTACCATATAACCGTTCTAGGATATCCGAGTCCAAGGATATGCTGTCACGGCTTTTGCGTCGGGTGTCCTCGATGGAGGCCAAGGTTAACGCCACACAAAATTCTATAAGAGAAAGTTCATGTGAGTTAATATCCAGTGGTACCCTGTTCTTATTGTTACTGTTCTTATTATTATTGTTATTGTTATTACCGTTGTTGTTCGCGGCAATAGTCATTTTCATTTACTTACTCCTCTGAAACATTAATTTCGAATATTTCCACCAGGCACATATTCAACAGTAATAACATATGCATATCTCATAAAAGTTCTGAAAGGTACATTTTTGTGTCAGCAGCGTCGCCTGCGCGAATATATCCATTAACGAAGAAGGCGAATCTTGCCATTAGTATCAGACAACCAGATTAGTCTAACTTTTGACGAGGACGAAAATAATAAGGAATGACTCTAGTATTTAATAACGACATGACATAAGTTTCAGTAATTTTATTGTTTTTTCATACTCCTCATTTTGTTTCCGTTCTTGCAGACTTTGAGATTCCCGTCTGAGATTCTCGAAGGCCTTTTTCACGCAGTACTTGTCTCGCATTATGGTGTTAACCCTTCTGATCGGTAAAGAGGTTCGCGGTCCTGTCATATTTCTAACAACTCCCTGGTCCCTTTGAAAATTTTCCCTTCTAAATAAATAGTTTCTTTGTATGGCTGTCAACCTTTCTCTATTCCCGGGGCCGTCTACGATATTCTTTCTTTTCCTGTAACAACCTTTCCTATTACGACGGTAAAACCTTCTGTAAGACGCAAGAAGTTTATCCCTATTTTTTAAAAAATATTCGTGACATCTTTGCTTGTCCATCTATCTATCTAGAACCTATCTGGATCTATTCCTTCTGCTAACTTTAATTGTCTTTCTTTCTCTCGTCCTAATTCAAATTCCCTTTGTTGTAACTCCTCTTCTTTTATCCTAAACTTTTTAATTATTTCGTCTGCTATGATTTATTGTCAACTATATCTGCTATCTTATCGTATGTCGTCAATATTACAGAAAGTGACTGTAACTTCTCCGATATCTTTGCGTCAGGTGAATTGGTTATCTCAAAGGCCTTGCGCAGTACTAAGTTAAGTGCCTATGACACCTTTCAATTTCTAATGGTATCCATTTTTGAACGAAATAGTCTAAATTCTTTTTACTTTCCTTAGTTATGTGTGTAATATCTCTCGATATTGTTGGTTCACTTACGTTAAGTAACTGCGCTATCTCTCTTTGGTTTGTGTAGCCGTGCGCTAACAACTCCAGTACTTTGGACCTGCGCAAAGAGATAAGGTCTTGTTCTATCATACTTGTGCTAACCTTTCACGCCCATGCTTAACTCTTACATGAATTTCTTCGTAGTCCAAAAATGTCTTTCACTCCCACGAAGCACTAGTATCTTTAGTATACTGTTACTAGTAGGCAATGACATTCTCCTCACCAACAACCACTCTCGTGTAAGAGGCTCGTCTTGAAATGGTTGTTGAGGGGGACTGCTTTGCTGGCATCTCTAGAATGATCTCCCTTCCGGTGAAACCTCTTTGCCACAGTCTTGCAATGACTTTATCAAAACTCCTGTCTGAGAATCTACCTGCTTTGAGAAGTCTGTTGTAAGTCCCGTTGCTGACTGTTATGCTCTTTTTGTATTTTGCTTCATTTGCTGTATTTGTATTTGCTTCTAAAATTGTATTGTTTGACAATTTTCTAATGTTTATGACAGAAGAGAGTTTAAGAGAACTAATAATTCGTTAGAAACTTTATAACGAATGAATAAAACCACTTCAGAGTTCAATTGACTAGACTAACTATACTAGCTTCGTGCGAAGCTGAAAAATGTCACACGTGAAAGGCTTAAGAGGATTGGTCATAAGGGACAAACATATGAATTAGTCTGTTCTACTTTCTTTAGTTTGCTCTGGTCGAATAATGGAAGACTAAAACTGAAAGTGGCTCCCTTTCCATCAATATTGTTTTCTGCCCATATTTTGCCACCATGAGCTTCGATTATACTTTTCGAAATAAATAATCCCAAGCCAGTACCTTTGAATGATTTTGAAGTAAATTTTGTAAACAATCGTGGCATTATTTCAGGATCTATACCACCACCAGTATCTTTTACACTAACAATGACCCAACTGTTACTCTCCTTCTTTTTTATATTAATAGATACAGTTCCTCCTCCTCCTTCTTTAGTAAACTTAATAGCATTGTCCATTAGGTTGGAAGTAACTTGAGTAATCCTATACCTGTCTGCTTCTACAATAATATTATTATCCTCAATAGGATTATACAATAATTTTATATTGCTCTTATTATCGTCTCCGATTTCTTTTTTATACTCTTCTATAATACTTAATACAAGATCATTTAAAATGAACTTTTCTTTCTTTAGTCTTAATGACTGACTCTCTATTCTTGTCACATCAAGTATATCTTCTGTAAGTCGCTGTAATCTTTTTGCATTTCTTGATATAACATCTACTAATAGACGTTGTTCGTTATCCGTTATTTTAGATTGAAGAACTTCACTTAATCCAAGAATAGGCTGAATAGGAGTGCGCAGCTCATGAGCTGCCACATTTATAAATTCTTTCTGCATTTTATCATGTACTTTTAGTTGTTCATTAGCTTCTGTAAGTTGTTTATTCGATTCTTCTAATTGTTCATATAACTCGGTTTGTTTCCAAAAACTTTCAAAAATAGAAATATATGATGAAACAATTGACTTGCTATCAGAATATGTAGTCAAGCCTGCTGCATTGTAGGAATTATCCCCTACGTCTTCTTTTAATTCTATAATAGCACATTCATTTTTGTCAACTAATACTATTGTAAGTCTAGTCTGTAGACTCTTGTCTATGCTTCTAATATCAATTTGAGGATATGTCGACTTTACTTCCTTTATTGTTGTTGCCGTAATATCATCGTCTGCAGGAATTAGCACCCTTACCTTTGCGCTATGCTCCTCTAATACTTCTTTTAATAATTGTAGCCCATTCATCTCTATTTGGCGACGGACAGCATTCGCTGAGGAAAACATTATCAATACTTCTTCTTTTGCTGATTTTATAATACTCCAAGTACGTTTTATTCCTTCTTTTGGATTTGAAATAATTTCTATATTAGCTTGGTCGATTCCTTCTTCAATATCTCTTATTCTATCTGAAGCATCAGTCCCATTCTTCCACAACTCTTCAAAAATAGAAGCAAAGTGATTAATGTAGGCTGCTTCATTACTAACTAATAGACTCTTAGCTATTTCGCCGCCTTCCATCTTCTCTATTGTAGCCATCATTTCTTTATCTGAAACAGCAAAACCAATTGGCGGCATATTTTTGACATGTCTTATCTGCACACCTATATTGAGAAATATTCTAACTAGGTCTGCACTATCTTTATCTGTAATAAAAGTAACCCATCTTATGCCCTCGTGTTCTCCTTTTCTATATTTGTTCATCATAACTTTTTCGTACGTGTCAAAGTAGTTGTTATAGACTAATCGCATTCCACCAAATTTTGAACAAGCTAAAAACTCTATAGATCTCTCCAAAATGTCTTTTCCTTTCTTTAAGATTTCATCAACGTTTTGTAATACTTTAATTTCTTTTAATACTGTAGACAGATATTGTTTCATGTCATGTTCTGTAAGGGATAGTTGGACTCCAGTCCGCTCTGTCATACTAGCTGAATGGTCTTTTGCCATCTCTATCACCTTTTTCTCTATTTTCTGTTCCATCTGAGCTGATCCGATGCCAACTAATAGTTTTGATTCATCTACGGCAGATTTTCTTATTGCCTGACGTAACTTTACGTCTTCAGACGTAGAAATTGCTGAAGAATAAATGCCCATTAGTATCAGATAGGATGATAATCCTACAAATGATACGCTGGCAAGTCCAAGGGGTGGATAGGAGGCTAGCATTACACTACCGGTAATTGCAAGTCCAAAAAGAGCAAATCCAGATCCGGCAATAATCTTATAATCTTTTAAAGCGCTACTATAGCTGAGACTCCTTGCTATCATCCAAAAGGGGAGACCAAATAAAATGCCGCTGACTGCTGCAGGCAGTACATAGCCTAAAGCATCTACTACTATTATTTTGAAAATCGTGTCCATATCACTACTACCATAACTCATCACAAATGGAGTTACAATAACAAAAATACTTAGAAAAGATGCTATAGGAATAGTGATAATAGTCCAGAATTTGACTTTACCTAACTTTTTAGAATAAGTATGTAAAAGCATGGCTGTGCTACCCCATAATAACAAAAAGCTCATAATATGAGATGTTACAAAGACAGCCTGTACTTTGCCTAATGTTGTGGATGAATCAAATTTTCTGATATCTGGTCCATGGCCAAATTCTTCTTGTTCTGGTCCATGGCCAAATTCTTCTTGTTCTGATGTAAGTTCTGACGGCGATGGACTTATCACCTTAGCTGGCATACCTAGTAATATAACAGTGAAAAAAACAAGCGAAGATACAATACTGATACTAGTAATTATAAATGATACACCATATAACAAGAGTATAAAATTTCTATTTGACCTGTACCAAGAAAAGAGCTCCAATGCAAGTATCACCATTATAATGCTGGCTATTGCATAGCTGATTGACGAACTCCAAATTAACATGGAAGTATAGTAATAGGAGTTCACAAATATTTGTAAAATAATAAATACAATAGTGGCTGTCAGAACATATTGTACTATTGTTATTATTGTACTTAGTTTATTAAAATGTGGTGACTTCATTCTTATCCTCTTACTTTTCTGCTTCATGAACTCTAAAATGAGATACTGTCCTACTGCATATACAATTGCTATAGCGATAAAGGCGGAAAAACCCCAACTGGTAGATACGCTTATTATATCAGAAATGTTGCTAAGCGATATATCTATTATTAAAGAAGAAACTACAATTGAAATAATGACAAAAAATTTCCTACTGCCATATCCTGTAACAGATACATGCATGAGATTTACCATTTTTTACTTGTAATTGATAATATATATACACACATATTTTATAAAGACAGAGATCTAGGTGTTACTCCTGAACCTCTAGAATGGTGTTGTCCAGATTACCCTAATGTCACAGTGGCCGCATTATGGACAGAGACTATTAGAGAAAGCGAAGACTTGATTTAGTTAGATTTCATGAAAGCTTAATTGTTTTATTAAATAAGACCTTAAGTTCACATGAACTTAAGGTAGGGTAGTTAAGTTAAACCTCCCAATCTTTGCCCTGCAGTCTTAAACTATATTTCTCTATGGTTGCCAGATTAGGATATAGTGATTTGTTTGGGTGTTTTGAACTTCCGTGTTTGTGATATCCTATTTCGCTATTGGTCTGGAAGGAATTTCCCCCCTTTTCACAGTAGTAGCATTTTAGAAGGCCATTACCACCATTCAGCTTATGAAGCTCATCAGCTTCAAATTTAGCTTTCATGGAAGCTTTTTCTACTTCTACTTCTACTTCTCCATTAGGACCCAGAACATTCTTACCGTCATTTATTTGCACTTACTGTGAATCCAATATTAAGTAGCAAGCGGGATTACTCCAGATTAAACAAGAGATTCGAAGACACTATCTGACTAATTCAAAATCAATGTCAATTCCCACACTAACATTATGTCTTTGGGTAAATCCTGCTACTGTCTCCAATACATATTGTGATTCTATGTTTGGACTATAGC
>Ga0126304_10001776_pt1 | contig 10325 bp, 7 predicted proteins | sample Plot25_FD_92538 | JGI IMG/M metagenome (GOLD analysis project Ga0126304, IMG submission 92538) | Serpentine soil microbial communities from UC McLaughlin Reserve, CA, USA - Plot25 | ecosystem: Environmental > Terrestrial > Soil > Grasslands | place: USA: UC McLaughlin Reserve, Lake County... | reverse complement strand
CACAAAGCCGTTCTCGATACCTGCAAACACATCGAAAAAACCGGCGGTGAAGTAACATATCTGGAAGTAAATTCCGAGGGTCTGATTAATCTTGAAGAGCTCGAGGCGGCGATCAAGCCTACAACAATACTCATCGCTATCATGTATGCCAATAATGAAATTGGCACTATTCAGCCAGTAAGAGAAATAAGTAAAATTGCAAAGAAACGTGGTGTTTTGTTTTTCACAGATGGAACCCAGGCAGTGGGTAAAATTCCGGTCGACGTCAACAAAGACGGAATTGACCTGATGGCTTTTTCGGCGCATAAAATGTATGGCCCTAAGGGAATTGGTGCATTATATGTACGGCGCAAAAGCCCACGGGTAAAAGTTACTGCACAAATGGATGGAGGCGGCCATGAAAGAGGGATGCGCAGTGGTACGCTGAATGTTGCCGGAATAGTCGGATTTGGAAAAGCCTGTGAGATCGCAATGCAGGAAATGGAGACTGAAACTGAAAGAGTGTCCAAATTAAGAGACAAACTCGAAAACGCTTTGCTCCGTTTGGAAGAAGCCTATGTGAATGGCAGCCGTGAGCATCGCTTACCCCATGTGTCGAATATTTCTTTCAAGTATGTTGAAGGTGAAGGTTTAATGATGGGATTCAATAAGGATATCGCAGTTTCTTCGGGCTCGGCCTGTACCTCAGCCTCGCTTGAACCTTCTTATGTTTTAAAAGCTTTAGGTTTAGGTGACGATCTGGCACACAGTTCGCTTCGTTTTGGATTAGGCAGGTTTACAACGGATGAACAAATCGATTATACAATAGAACAGGTATCTAAAACGGTTATCAAACTTCGAGACATGAGCCCATTATGGGAGATGTACAAAGAAGGTGTTGACTTGAATAAAATAGAGTGGGCACATCATTAATGTGCAGACTATAATGTGCAGAGGGTCAAATGTTGAAAGTATGAAAATGCGATCTATCATTTTCAAATTTTCAAATTTTCAAATTTTCAAATTATTACAATGGCATATTCAGAAAAAGTCATCGACCATTATTCTAACCCGAAAAATGTCGGGACGCTAGATAAGAGTCAAAAAAACGTCGGTACCGGTTTGGTGGGAGCACCTGAATGCGGTGACGTTATGCGCCTCCAAATTGAAGTGGACGAAGCTACCGGTGTAATCAAAGATGCGAAATTTAAAACCTTCGGTTGTGGAAGTGCTATCGCGTCTTCTTCTTTAGCAACGGAATGGTTAAAGGGTAAGACAGTTGACGATGCATTGAAAATTGATAATATGGAAATTGTGGAAGAGCTTAATCTGCCGCCTGTAAAGATTCACTGTTCAGTATTGGCGGAAGATGCGATCAAAGCGGCCATTAACGATTTCCGGGTTAAGAACGGAATGGAAGCATTGAAGTTCGACGAGAGTGTGGTTCATTAATTCAATTAGCAAATTTGAAGATTTGGAAATTTGAACATGAAATCGCAGTTTATCCGTTTCATTTTCAAATTTTCAAATTTTCAAACTTTCAAATTGGCAAATATGATTTTCGTAAGTGATAAGGCAAAAGAAAAAGTTTCAAAGCTGATGCAGGACGCCGCTATTGCGAATCGTTCCGATTATTTTCTTCGTGTTTCGGTTGTTGGTGGAGGATGTTCTGGACTTAGCTATAAATTGGATTTTGATAACGAATCAAAGCCCATGGACCAGGTGTTTGAAGACAACGGGGTGAAAGTGGTTACTGACCTCAAAAGTTTTTTATACCTGGTGAATACAACACTTGATTTCTCGGACGGCTTAAATGGAAAGGGTTTCTACTTCAGTAATCCCAACGCCAGCCGTACCTGCGGCTGTGGTGAGAGTTTCGCTGTTTAACACACTAATACGCGCTAATTGGAGCCAATTGGCGCAATGCCTATTACATCGCCCAAAGTTTCTGATTAGATTTCGCGTTAATTTAATTAACGCTCAAAAAGTTATAATTCCTGCTACCTAGGAAATAACTTTCGCGTTAATTCGTTCCAATTAGCGTCGTCACGCCGGTAAAAAAAATTGAAAAACTTATTCGTGTAAAAAAAATGGCGCCATCGTTTAGATCAGCGCCAATTGGTGTTTCGCAGTTGGTTTTGGAGAGTGTCTTTAAGCTGTCTTTTTCTCACCGTTAATAGAAACGACAGTCTCTGAAAACGAATATAGAGAAATGATTATTCAAAATTTTAACAAATCTCCCCTTTTCTTAACTTATACACAGAATCCCTTATTTTCGTCGCCATGTGGTTTGTTTGTAAAAAAGAGTTCCGGCAGTTTTTTAGTAGTCTTACCGGTTACATAGCCATTGTGGTTTTTCTCTTAATAAATGGACTTTTTCTGTTCGTTTTTCCCGACTCAAATATTCTTGACTTTGGATACGCAACACTAGACCGGTTTTTTGAGCTTGCACCATGGATCCTATTATTTCTGATACCTGCCATTACGATGAGAAGTTTTTCGGATGAGTTTCGGGCAGGCACTTTTGAAATTTTGCGTACAAAGCCTCTCAGCACCCGGCAATTGGTCGCAGGTAAATTCATGGGTTCGTTCCTTGTGGTATTTATTGCGTTACTGCCAACAATCTTATATGCTCTCACCATCAATAGTCTCTCTGTTCAGGGAGGAATAGATATTGGTGGAACCATGGGGTCTTATATAGGCCTAATATTTTTATCGGCTGTTTTTATAGCGATCAGCATTTGTTGCAGCAGTTTTACGAACAACGCAGTTGTTGCATTTATCCTGAGCGCGTTCGTCTGCTTTATTGTGTATAGCGGTTTTAATGCGATAAGCCAGATTCCAGCATTAGAGGCGGGCGCTGATTATTACGTTGAAATGCTTGGAATCGACTTTCATTACCGCAGTGTTAGTCGTGGCGTTATTGATAGCCGTGATATCATATATTTTGGTAGTGTTATTATATTTTTCCTTCTTTTCACCAACCGGAACATAGCGAAGCGATAATCCATGAAAAAATTGATGGCCTCTAAATACTGGTGGATTTTTCTTCTTGTAGCGTTAATTGTCATTAACTATATTGCATCTATTGTCCATGTCCGGTATGATCTCACTCAGGAAAAAAGATACACCCTTTCTCAGCCGACCAAACAGCTTTTGCAAAAATTAAGTGATCCCGTTTCAATCACTGTTTTTTTGAAAGGCGACATGCCCGCTGGCTTCCGGAAATTATCAAATAGCACCGGTGAATTACTGCAGGAGTTTAAGGAGTGGGGCAAAACGAATATCCAATTTCGTTTTCAGAAACCAGGCGAAGGCATGGATGATACGGCAAAAACCAATTTCGTTGTATATCTCGATAGTTTAGGCCTTAGCCCTACGAACGTTAAAGTACAGACGAAAGCAGGAGAGGCACAGGAAGAACGGCTAGTCTACCCAGGCGCCCTAATAAGCTACCGGGGGGTAGAGGTGGCTATTGATCTTTTAAAAGGACAAAGTGCATATGGAGGCACCAATTCATTGAATAATGCTGAGGCGTTGCTCGAATATAAGTTTGCCAGCGCAATACAAAAGTTGACTACCGATACCGTTCCTTTGATCGGCTACCTCGTGGGAAACGATCAGCCCTTAACATACAATGTGTATGATCTAATTGAAAATACACTCAGGCCGAACTATCGATTCGATTTCGTGTCAATTGACAGCTTTAACTTCATTCCGCCAGACTTCGATGCAATTGTGATTGTAAAACCTACCGCGAAGTTTAACGATCAGCAAAAATTGAAAATCGATCAGTACATTATGCACGGAGGTAAAGTAGTATGGATGATTGATAACCTGTACGCCGAAATGGATAGCCTTATAAGAAAGGAAAGCGATTTCATTGCTTTCGACAGAGGATTGAATCTCGATGACCAGCTATTTAAATATGGTGTCCGTATTAACAAAGATCTTGTTCAGGATCTTCAGAGCGATCAGATTCCGCAAGTTGTGGGTAACTATGGAGGTCAACCCCAGATTGAACTGGTGAGATGGCCGTACTTTCCTTTGCTTATACCCAATAACAATCATCCGATTTCTAAAAACCTCGATAACGTACTATCCAAATTTCCGAATTCTGTGGATACAATAAAAACCAGTGGTGTTAAGAAAACGATTTTGTTGACAACTTCCGCAAATGCCAGAAGTCTTAGCACACCTGCTATAGTATCGTTTAATAGTTTGAAAACGGAAGAGGACATGAAGACTTTCGCTCAAAAAAATATTCCGATTGCCGTATTATTGGAAGGCAGTTTTGCATCCTTGTACTCTAATCGCTTTTCGGCTGTTATGGCCGATACTTCTTCTGCAAATTCGATTACAGGTAGAAAACCTCGACCATTTAATCGGTCATTTGCTGCAATATCACCCGACAATAAAATGATCGTTGTTTCGGATGCAGATCTGGTCGCAAATGTTGTTACTCAAAATGAAGGTCCCAAATCAATGGGTTTTAATCAATTTACGCAGCGCCAATATGCCAATAAAGACTTTTTTTTAAACTGTCTGGAATACCTTGTCAACCCTTCCGGCATTCTGGAAGCGCGTTCTAAGGACCTTACTCTGCGCCTGCTTGATCCAAAGAAAGTTGAAGAGGAGAAAGCCAAATGGCAAATCATCAATATTGGGATACCTGTCATTCTAATACTCATTTTCGCCTTCATCTACCAGTCAATGAGGAGACGAAAGTATCAGTAGTTGATGAGCATAAAGGCATTCGGTTTCTGTAAGGAAATTAGCGTTAATTCGCTCCAATTCGTGCCACTCTGTGCGCACAAAAGAATACCCGTTATTCGTGTATAAAAATTCGTGTAAAAAATTGGCGTATTTCGCGTTTATAATTAGCGTTTATGACACCGGAGATAATAACGTATCTGACATTTGGCGGTTTGTTAATCGTGGCTTTGATTTTTGATTTGGGATTGCTCAGTAAGAAACATTCTCATATTACTATCCGTAAAGCGCTATGGCAGACTATTTTTTGGGTAAGCCTTGCCCTCGCTTTTTTTGTATTTGTTTGGATTGAATTTGATCGTACGATCGCACTGGAATACCTAAGCGCCTATCTAACCGAATGGAGTCTTAGTATCGATAATATTTTTGTATTCATCCTGATCTTTTCCTTTTTTGCTGTCAAAGAACATCAATACGCACGAGTGCTTTTAATCGGTATTATGATGGCAATTATTTTCAGGGTGATCTTTATCACGATAGGTATTGTATTGGTTGAGAGATTCGAGTGGCTGTTATATATTTTCGGAGCAATACTGGTTTATACCGGAATCAAAATGTTCAGTTCCACCGAGGAAGAAGTAGTAACCCTTGAAGAGAACCGTGTCTATAGAATAATCAGGAAAATTCTACCATTGACGCCTATCGACAATCATGGAAAATTCACGCACCGCATAAACGGTAAAAGATACTTCACGTCTATTTTTGTGGTGGTGCTTATGCTTGCATCCACTGATATTGTTTTCGCCCTCGATTCCATCCCGGCTGTATTTGGCATTTCCAAAAGCAGGCTTGTGATTTACACGTCAAACATTTTCGCTGTGCTTGGTTTACGTTCCCTGTTCTTCTTATTAAAAGGCGCGAAGGAAAAATTTGCTCATCTTCAACAAGGAATAGCCATTGTTTTGGTCTTTATCGGTCTAAAAATGCTCGCTGAAATTTTTCATCTTAAGATACCGGTTTTCATTTCATTGCTTGTGATTCTGGTCTGTATTGCAGCGTCGATTGTTTATTCACTTGCAGTTGCAAACAAAGAGGAAAAAACTGCCGTAGCCGATGACACCAGGGAGATAGATCTTCATTAATCATTGCATATTGAAATACTACCTCGAAAATATCGCGTCTATTATAAAGGGAAGGTTTCTGCACAAGAACAGTAACCCGGTTGTTGAACATTTATTACTTGATAGCCGCAAGATCATCTTTCCTCAATCTTCTCTATTCATTGCGTTGAAAGGACCCAGGCGGGATGGCCACTCATTTATCTCAGAAATATACGAGAAAGGCATAAGGAACTTTGTTGTTGCTCACGAAATAAGTAATGATGAAATTCCAGAAGCCAATATCATCCTGGTTAAAAACACATTAGCCGCTTTGCAAACGTTGGCAGCACATCGCCGGAAGCAGTTCAGTATTCCCGTTATAGGCATCACAGGCAGCAATGGTAAAACAATCGTAAAAGAATGGCTGAATCAGTTGCTTGAAGAGCAGTTTAATATTGTTCGTAGTCCGAAGAGTTACAATTCGCAGATAGGCGTTCCGCTGAGTGTTTGGCAAATGAACGAATCACATGATCTGGCAATCTTTGAGGCGGGTATTTCTGAAAGTGGCGAGATGAGTAATCTGGAAAAAATCATACAGCCGACTATCGGCATTTTTACGAATATCGGAGAGGCGCATAGCGAAGGGTTTATTAATATCAGGCAAAAGATTAATGAAAAGCTGCAGTTATTTGCGCACGTCGATACCCTTATATATTGTAAGGACGATCTTTCACTTCACGAGGCAGTCGCTACCTTATGGCACCAATTGCATAGACGTGGAGATAAGACTTTTTCCATCTTCAACTGGAGCGCGGGTGGTGCAGCTGCTCTGCGAATACAGGCAATTTCCAAGCGGAACAATGAGTCGGTCATTACGGCTGAATGGCAATCTGAAACTTTTGAGATAACCATTCCGTTTACGGATAGCGCGTCTATCGAGAATGTGATACATTGTTGGTGTGTCTTGCTACAATTTAAAATTTCCCACGAACTCGTCCTGCAAAAAATGCGGCAGCTTGCAGTAGTTGCAATGAGGCTGGAGTTAAAAAATGGTATTAATAATTGTTCTATCATCAACGATAGCTACAGCTCTGATCTTAGCTCACTTAGAATCGCCCTCGATTTTTTGATGCATCAGCAACAGCATTTGAAGCGTACGGTTATTCTTTCAGACATATTGCAAAGTGGAAAAGCCGAAAAAGAATTATACCAGGAAGTGGCCCATGCATTAGAGCAACAAAAAGTGAATCGGTTCATAGGAATCGGAAAAAAGGTCACGCAAAATCGATCCGTTTTTGAAGCCATACCGTCACTCGAAGTTTCTTTCTGTGATTCTGTAGAAGATTTTAGAAAAAACTTCTACAACTTTCACTTCCGGGATGAGACTATTCTATTGAAAGGCGCCAGGATGTACGAGTTTGAACAAATTGATGCTTTGCTTGAACAGAAAGTGCATCAAACCATCCTTGAAATTAATTTGACTTCACTTGTACATAACCTTCAACAATTCCAGCAGATATTGCAACCATCCACGAAAGTAATGGCGATGGTAAAGGCGTTCTCTTACGGGAGCGGCGGATATGAAATCGCTAACGTATTGCAATTTCACAAAGTAGATTACCTGGCTGTGGCGTACGCAGATGAGGGCGTTGAATTACGCAAAGGCGGTATATCGCTCCCTATCATGGTGATGAATACCGATATATCCACTTTCGAACTTTTGGTCAAGTATCAATTGGAACCAGAATTATATTCTCCAGCCCTGTTGCAGGCGATGGAAAGCTTCCTGAAAAGCAGAAATATAAGTCAGTTTCCCGTTCACATCGAGTTGGAAACAGGTATGCACCGCCTCGGTTTTTCGGAAGTACAAATGCCTGAATTATTACAGACTCTGCAAAAAGAGACTTTCAAGGTTCAATCTGTATTCACTCATCTGGTGGCGAGTGAGGACCCAGAACACGATCAATTTACAACGCAGCAAGCGGATATCTTTCATAGCTTATGCAAACAGGTTGACGGGGTGATTAGCTACCCGTACCTCCGTCATATTGCGAATACTTCGGGCATTACAAGACATTTAGCGCTGCAATTGGATATGGTTAGGTTGGGTATTGGTTTGTATGGAATCGGCGATAACCATTCGTCGATGCAGCTGAGGGAAGTTTCGACCCTGAAGTCGACTATTGCACAAATAAAGCATTTGAAAGCAGGGGAAACGGTGAGTTATGGAAGGACAGGGGTCGTTCAGCGCGATTCCGTGATTGCTACTGTCAGGCTGGGATATGCTGACGGATACCCGAGAAGTTTAAGTAATGGTGTTGGTAAAATGATCATTCATGGCAAATGGGCGCCGATTATAGGGTTGGTTTGTATGGATATGACCATGGTCGATATCACAGATATTCCTGACGCACAGGAAGGTGACGAGGTAATCGTGTTTGGAAACGAACTATCCGTAAAGGATTTGGCGCATTGGGCCCAGACTATTCCCTACGAGATATTGACCGGTGTCTCGCAGAGGGTGAAAAGGGTGTATTTTGAAGAGTAAGGGGTGTCAGTGGTGAGTTGTGAGCGGTCAGTGGTGAATGGTGAACCTTAGTTTGGCCATTTTGGTCCTAAAAAAACTTATTCTGCCTGTTTTGGTGCAGTCGTAAAAAGACCGGAACCTATTCCCTGGAAACTGATGTGTATAGTTGACCACCGGCCCAATAAAAGCCTTCCCATTCACCATTGACCATTGACCATTCACCACTGACCACTCACAACTCACCACTGACCGCTACAAACTCACTATTGACTACCGACAACTCACTATTTCCCGCTTAAACTTTATTCAGTAACCGCCATTCACCGCTCACGTATTTCATTATCTTTGACGTTTTAAAATATAATTTCAATTTGTGAAGATCCGAGCTGTAGTCTTTATCATACTGGCTATTATTATTGCAGATCAGGCTTTGAAGATATGGGTCAAAACGCACCTTCATTATCACGAACAGATCTATTTACTCGGTAAGTCATTCAGGCTTTATTTCATTGAGAACGAAGGAATGGCCTGGGGATGGAAATTTGGCGGAGAGTGGGGTAAAATCGCGCTTACGTTATTTCGATTGGTTGCCGTGGTCTTTGGAGTTTTCTATATTCGTAGCATTGTCAGAAAGAAGTACCATCCGGGCTTTATAGTTTGTGTTTGTCTGATCTTCGCTGGGGCTCTTGGAAACCTGATCGACAGCATGTTCTATGGTCTTGTATTTTCTGCAAGTGATGAGGGTTTAGGTCTCGCAAAGTTGTTTCCACCTGGCGGTGGGTATGCCGGCTTCCTACATGGAAAGGTGGTTGACATGTTGTATGCTCCCATTATCGAGAACAAGATACTGCCCGAATGGATTCCATTTTGGGGAGGCGAACGGTTCACTTTTTTTTCTCCGATATTCAATATAGCCGATGCATCGATATCAACCGGCGTGATTGCCATACTTTTATTCCAGCGCAGGTTTTTTAAAAAACAGCCTCATGAAGAACAATACCCAACCGTCGAAACCAATACTCCCGTAAATGATACAATGCAGGTGTTGTAACCTGTTTTACCAGCAGGACTATCACGTGAACGGCATATGTGGATTAAATATGGTATTCTCGAACCCTAATAAATTAGTTCATGAAATTATTAAAGCACGTTCTTTGGCTAACAGGAATTTCCGTCTTGTTTTTTTCGTGTAAAAAGGAAGAAAGCCTGGAGGGGGCCGGTAACTCGGGTCCAACGCAGTGGGAGTTTAAGGATTCAATCTTGTCTTTTAGCGGCAAAATGGACACCGCTTATTATCAAACTGCCGGATCTATTTCTTCTATTGTGCTTGAAGGTACAAGTACTGGTAGTAGCAATGCGGGCGACTTTTATCTTGAGATTTTCGGACCAAATATTGCCGTCGGCACGTACAAGAATCCACATGTACAATTCACCTACGTAGTGAATTCCGCGGTCCTATACCAAAGTATTCCTTCAAACACAGATAAGTTTTCCGTCACTATCACAAAAATCGATGCAAACGTAATTACCGGAACTTTTTCAGGCGAAGTGGAGGATGCTCTTGGAAACACCAAAAGAATTACCAATGGCGTATTCACGGGCACATTCAAAACTACGACACCTCCACCGACGGGCGTCGGCCAATTGACGCTATGGTCGAAGCAGGGATGTAATGGAAGTGGCCCAATCAACGTTAAAGTACAAAGTCAGACAGGCAGTATTACAACGTTTCATGCTACCGCACCCGCTTGCGGTGCTGTAGGTGCTGCAAGTTTTAGTTTGCCTGCAGGCACCTATTCGTGGGAAGCATATTGCACCACAGACACAGCCCGGGGTACTACTGTTGTTACTGCATCCAGCTGTGCAACAGTTGAAGTAGTTTTTGGTGCGACAAGCGCTAATTGTGTTATCAGTAACCTGGCCTACTACGATCTTGCAACGAATGCAAAACAAGGCTCATTGAGCAGCTTTTTCAATGCTTCTAACCAGGTCAATAATATTTTGTT
>Ga0126304_10001775_pt1 | contig 10325 bp, 7 predicted proteins | sample Plot25_FD_92538 | JGI IMG/M metagenome (GOLD analysis project Ga0126304, IMG submission 92538) | Serpentine soil microbial communities from UC McLaughlin Reserve, CA, USA - Plot25 | ecosystem: Environmental > Terrestrial > Soil > Grasslands | place: USA: UC McLaughlin Reserve, Lake County... | reverse complement strand
GGACAAATGGAAATTTGTCTCGAAAATTCTTCTGATGACGCTGTGCATGGTCCCGATCGTCAACTCATTCGAGCGCCTGCGCTACCTGGTGTTGACGATTGCAGGCTGCTTTGGCCTCTACGTGCTCAAGTCGTTTCCGTTCATCATTGCAACCGGCGGCGCGTTCAAACTCTACGGACCCGATCGCTCGATGATCGCCGACAACACCGACTTCGGGTTGGCGTTGAACATGACCCTGCCGCTCTTTTTCTTTCTTGCGCAAACCGAAACCAAGCGATGGGTGAAGCGGTTCTTCGGATTCCTGTTCCTGATCACGATACCGGCGGTGTTCTTTACCTATTCGCGAGGCGCGCTGGTCGGGCTGGCGGCCATATTCATCGTGATGATGCTGCAGTCCAGGCGCCGATTCATTGTCGCGCCGGTCGCGGCCCTTGCGCTGATCGTCGCCCTCGCCTTTGCACCTGAAGCCTGGCAGCAGCGGATGGACTTCACCCGCCAGGACGCGCTCGACGCTTCGGCGCAATCGCGGCTCGACGCATGGACCTACGCGATCGCACTGGCGGGCGATTACCCCATTGCCGGCGGCGGGTTTTCGACCTATACCGAGCAGTTGTATCACCGGTACTGGCCCGGGAAGGTAGGCAACATATATGCCGCGCACAGCGTGTATTTTCAGGTGCTTGCGGAGCATGGCTACGTCGGACTGAGTTTGTATCTGACCCTGGTCTTGTCATGTTTCGCCACTGGATGGCGGTTGCGGAGAGCCGCTCGAGCGGCCAACGATCCGGCAGTGGGTCATTACGCGCACATGTTTCAGCTGAGTCTTGTCGGTTTCCTGATTTCAGGAATCTTTCTCGCCCGGGCATACTTCGATTATTTCTTCACCATCATCGTGTGCGTGAGCATTCTCAGTCAGGCCGCGAAGATGAGATGGTCGACGCTCTCCGCAATGTCACCGGCAGGCCGCAGTTTCGGCGCGGTCGAAGCCGTGGCGGCGCGGGATTTTGCCGAAGCACGGGAATGAGACCGCTGCCCGTCCCGGAGCTTTCATGATCGCGACGAAGCCGGCCACTGCTCACCCATCCCTGTGGGTGCGGGCAAGGCGTTCACAGAGCAATGTGGCATTGCTCATGTTGCTCGTGGGGTCGCTGTACCTCATACCCTTTGTATCCCGAGGTTGGTTCCCGCACGATGAAGGTACTCTCGGGCAAGGGGCGGAACGCGTCCTGAATGGACAGCTGCCCCACGTCGACTACGAAGATCCATACACCGGTGCACTTACCTGGATGTATGCCGCACTCTTCAAGGTGGTCGGTTTCGACCTCGTTAACATCCGCTGGCTTCTGTTCCTGGCCGCATGCGTGACCGAGGTGCTCGTATACACGATCTTGCGGCGCTTTCTGGCGCCAATTGCGTCGGCAACACTGACGCTGCTCGCTCTCGTGTGGAGCTTCCCGAATTACTTCGCCGGTTTGCCTTCCTGGTGGCTGCTCGTCTGCGCGCTGAGTGCGCTGCTGGCTTTGATGCGTTACATCGAGACTGGCGGGATGCGCTACCTCGCCGTGGCCGGCACGGCAGCCGGTCTCGCCGTCATTCTGAAGCAGACGGGCATTTATCTCATTCCCCCGGTGCTCATGACCGCGTGGCTCACGTCGACGCGCTCCGAGTCTGTCGGAGCCCTTCTTCGAGACAGGATCGGGCGGCTATTTCTCGGTCTCGCTTTTCTGAGCGCAGCAGTCTTCATCATGAGGTCCCGGCTGTTCGTACCGGAGATCGTCTATTTGCTGCTCCCAGTGGCAGCCTCGTCGATCGCCTTTGCGCTGCCGGCTCGAATCTCCGCTGCGCCCCGATTCTCCTCTCAGCGTCTTGCGCTCCTGGTCCCAACCGTCGCTGCCGCCATTCCGGTGCTGCTGTTTCTGATTCCGTACATCATCGGCAACTACATGCAGGAGTTCTTCATCGGGGCGTTCGTGCTGCCGCAAAAGAGGCTGGCATTCGCGGCTGAGACGATACCTGGTGTGCACAAGATCCTCTACGCAGTGCTGATCGTGGGGCTGCTGATCGAGCGGAAGCCGGGAACTCTGAAAGTGAACCTCGCCCACAACCGGCTGCGATGGGCGGGCGCTCTTCTACTCCTCTTAGCCAGCCTGTTCGTCCGGCAGGCCTATCAGATCGTCTGGCAGTCGGCGCGTGGTATCGGCGCGCTGCTTCCCCTGATCGCGTTGTGGCTGCTGGCCACCGATCGTGCCGGCGACGAACGGGCGAGGCTGAAGCTGTTCGCGGCCTCATCGATGCTGGCGTGGGCGTCGCTCGTCCAGTTTCCATATGCTGCCCCGATCTACTTTTGTTACGTTGCTCCGCTGGTAGTCATTGCCGCGGTGGCCGTGACCCGCAGCGAGCTGGGCGTCAGACTGGGGAATCCTCAAGCCTACGTCGCCCTGCTGATTGGATTCGCCGTGCTCAGCATGAACCGGACGTATCCGGACCGTGGCCTGGGCTCATCACATCGCGTCGCGGTATTGAATACGGCTCTCGACCTGCCGCGCGCGCATCTCCGTGTCAGCGAGGCGGACGCAAACATCTACCGCAGGATTGTCGCTCTAGCCGTAGAGCATGGTAGCCAAGCTACTCTCCTCGCCGGACCAGATTGCCCCGAGATCTATTTCCTGACTGGCCATGTGAACCCTACCCACACGATCTTCGACTTCTTCGCCCGCCATGACGCCGCCGAACGGGCGACCTGGCGTAACGCGACCATTGTGGTGATCAATCATGAGCCGGCGTTTTCGCCGCCGTTACCTGCAGAACTGGTGGACGAATTGCGGCAACACCTGAGGAACGGTGAGGTCGTCGGCCGCTTCGAGGTGCGGTGGTAATGAGGAAATGGGCAGACTGGTTGCTCGAGCAGCCGATCGTCTATCGAACGTGGCAGGCTCCTTTTGCGGACGCGAAGTTCAGGCCGGTCGACCAACATATGGGGCGAGGGCCCGCCGGACGGGTGCTCGACGTCGGTTGCGGGCCCGGAACGAACGCCGGCAGATTTCGCGACAGCGACTATACCGGGCTGGACATCAACGAGGAGTATCTCGCGAGGGCGCGGGCGCGGTATCAGGGACGTTTCGTTCAAGCTGACCTCATGACCGCCGACCTGTCCTCTCTGGGCCGGTTCGACCTGATTCTGATCAACAGCTTCCTTCATCACCTCCCTGACGTATCGGTCGAGAAGGTACTGTCCCAATTGACCGGGCTGTTGCATCCAGACGGGCGGATCCACATTCTGGAACTCGTTCTGCCCGAGCGGCCCTCGATGGCCAGGCTGATGGCCCGTCTGGACCGCGGACTCTATCCAAGGAGCGTCGCCGAATGGCAGGCCCGTTTTGAGCGCCATTTCGATCGAGTAGTTATAGAACCGTACCTTCTGGGATGGAAGCTATGGTCGATGGTGTACTTTCAGGGAAAGGGCAGAACATGCGGCTCTCGGTAGGGATACCTGTCTACAACGAGGAGGACGTGATTCCCGAGCTGCTCGATCGGCTGATGCGGGTGATCGATGCCCTCCCTGGAGGACCACACCAGGTGGTGCTGGTCGATGACGGAAGCTCCGACGGGTCACGGAGATTGTTGACCAGTGCGGCGGAACGGGACCCGCGGATCAACGTCGTGGTCCTCTCGAGAAACTTCGGGCACCAGGCGGCACTCGGAGCAGCGCTGGATCACGCAGACGGTGACACGCTGGTCCTGATGGATGCTGACCTCCAGGACGAGCCGGAGGTGATTCCTACCTTCGTTCGCGAGTACGAGAAGGGAGCACAGGTGGTCTACGCGCGAAGGGCGTCACGCCAGGAGGGCCTCGCGTTGCGGATCGCCTACGACGTGTTCTACCGAATCGTCACCGCTCTCTCAGAGGTCACTCTGCCCAGAGACGCCGGGGATTTTGGCTTGATCAGTGCGCCGGTAATCCAGGCCCTGCGCCAGCTTCCGGAGCAGCAGCGATATTTACGCGGGCTTCGAGCCTGGGTCGGCTTCAGGCAAGTCGGAGTCGACGTTGAACGACCGGCCAGGTTTGCTGGCAAGCCGAAGTACACCGCATGGAGGCTGGTGAAGCTGGCCCTCGACGGCATCTGTTCGTTCTCCGTCGCGCCGCTTCGAGCAGCCGCGCTGACCGGGCTCCTGGCGATTTGCGCCGCTGCTGCATTCTCGATCTTCGCCGTGTATGTCCGCGTCGTTTCCGGGGCAGCACCGCAAGGGTTCACCGCGTCGCTGATTGTGATGACCTTTCTCGCCGGAGTACAGCTGTTCTTCCTTGGAGTGATGGGCGAGTATCTCGGACGTGTCTACGGCGAGTCGAAGAAGAGGCCGGCCTACGTGGTCGCTGACGTAATCGGCAAACACTGATGGAATCAGATTACGCATCAGCCTACCCCGACTTGTATCGCCGGCACTGGTGGTGGCGCGTCCGCGAACGCATTCTTCTGGAAAAAATCGACGCCCTGATCGGCACTGCTCGAGGGAAGGCGCGATTGCTGGATGTGGGATGTGGCGCAGGATTGTTCTTCAGTGAGCTCGAACGTTTTGGATATGTCGAGGGGATCGAGTCCGATGATGTGGCTATCGCGCAAAGCGGCGCCTGGCGTAATCGCATCGTTGCCGCACAACTCGACGCTAGGTTCACTCCGACCGAGCCCTATGATCTCGTTCTGATGCTGGACGTTATCGAGCATGTTCCCGACCACGCCGAGTTGCTACGACACGTCGCGCGCGTTCTCCGGCCGGACGGTCGCATCCTGATCACGGTTCCTGCCTTCAATGCGCTCTGGACGAACCACGACACGCTCAATCACCATGTCAGGCGCTACTCAGCGCGCCTGATGCGGAAGACACTGCGCGAAGCTGGCTTGCAGACTGTCTATCTGGAGTACTTCTTTCAATCCCTGGTGCTCCCGAAGCTTGCCGTCCGTGCTGTGGAAGCCGTCATGAGACCACCACAGACCGTGCCGCGCGTGCCGACACATCTCCTGAATCAACTTTTAAAGTCCTGGTTCCTTGCGGAGTACCGGACTGCGAGGTGGCTGCCCTTTGGAGGATCCTTGCTCGCGGTTGCCGGCCGATCGCCTTCGACGACCCGGCGCTAGGCGCTAGGCTCTAGCTGGAACTCGTGACGGCACCGGCACGACTAGACGCCGCCGCGCACGATTCGCAGGTTCAAGGGAGAACTCGGAGCAGGCACCGTCAATGCGCCATCCGCCTGGATTGTTCCCTGCCAGAGTCCGCCGTCATAACTGAAGGCGATGATCGCACCGTGCGTCCCGGCAGAGGGGTCGAACACCACGTACACGAGTTGCCGCGGACCTGTGCCGGTCGACGCCAACGAGGTCCACGCGTTCGTCGACGGGTCGTAGAGATAGTCGCCGAAACTGTTGTTCGAAGTCGTGTGAGATGTCTGGCGGTAGTAAATCTTCCCGGACAAGACTCCCGACGAGATCCTGGTCACGCTTCGCTCGGGCGCACTCCACGTGTCGGGTTCCGCTGGAACGTTTGCGGGCCTCTTGTTCGTCCAGGTTTTGGCTGCGAGGTCGTAACTCCAGACGTTAGCCGGGCCGGCAAAATTCAGGACGCGGTTGGTGACCGGCTCGTAGATGATGCTGCTGAAGTAGCTTCCGACCGGATCGGTGGTGGTGGTCGGAGCATATGCCCTTACCCACGTCGAACGCGCGGTGCATCCCACAGCCTGCTGCGTCGCGCTGGGAGCCCCCTCGCCAGGGCAGAACACCCACGTCTGCGGGTAGTTTCCTGAGTTGGTTCCGTGGAAGACCAGGACGTCATGCGAAGGGCTGTAGTCCATCGAGCCACTCACTTCAACGGTGGGCACGTTCGACACACCCGCGAGAAGCCGGCTCCAGGTGTTGGACGTCGGCGTCGACTTGAGAGCGTAGGCCCAGTGATCGTAGGGAACGACGTTGGCGCAGACGCCGTTCACCAGGTGTAGAACGTTCCGTGTCGTGTCAATCGCTATTTGCTGGATCGGGTGCCGATCGGAAGGCCACGGGGTTCTCGCGCTGCCATTGACATCAGTGGCGGTGCTGCCGTCTCCACACGTGCCGATGGATGATCCCGTCCCTCCCAGACGCGTCCAGGTCTGCGTCGACGCCTTGTACGAGAAGATGTCGGTCGAGTAGATGATGCTGGATGTACTCCGCGCGTTGTACCACAAAGTCGTTCCCGAGGCCGCGTCGTAAAGCGGCTTCATATATGACGTCCATGCGGGGAACTGACCGCCGGTGGCGCGCGCCTCGACCTGATGCCAGGTGATGACCGGTCCGGTTGCAGCAGAGCTGTGAATAGTGGGCGCCAGGCCAATGATGCCGACGGCCAGCGTGATTAAGTATTTCACCTACCTCTCTCCTTCTAGCGAATGATCCTGAGATTTGTCGGCGCACTGGGAGCGCGGCCGCCGGCCGAAGCGGTGAACGAATACGCCCCCGCATCCGGCGGGAAGGTGCGCGCGCTCCTCGTGAGGTCGTCGGTGGGAGCGCCGGTAGGCGTGCCGAACCCGCGGGCAGGGCTTCCCGACTGCAGCTTCAGGCTGAACAGGCCAGGCGACGCATAGTCGGCTGGGTTCGCCCGCACGAACAGCGGATTGCTGTTTAGATTCGTCGCCCCGAAGGTGCCGGCGAATTGCGCGAAGCTCATACCTACCGACTCCTTGGTCGCGATGACGCTGCTTCCCGCGTTGTAAACGACGTTGTTCTCGAAGACGGAATCTTCCATCCACCTGTCGCCGATCGCGGCGCTCTGGTCAAATCGGAAGACCGGCCCCTTGCTGGTATAGAACACGTTGTTCCTGAACGTCTGTTCCATGGTGCACTTGACCGACGGCGCGCTGACGCCTCCCTCGACGCAGCTGCCGGTGTTCCGGGCGATGCCGATGGCGGCAAACGGCTCAGGGTAGACGCCGGAGCCATACAAGCCATCGGATCGATTCACTCCTACCCAGATGGTGTTGTTTTCGAAAAGGTTGTGGTTGGTGTCGTAGGGACACGTCCCCGAATCGCCGGTTCCGAGCTGCGGGCACGAGCCGTCGTAGATCTGCATGATGATTCCGAACGACGCGTTGTTGAAGATCAGGTTGTTCCGGATCGTCGAATTGTGGACACCCTCGATCAGCGAGAGGCCCCACGCACCGTTCGAGTGCGAGATGTTCCGCTGCCATAAACACCCGGTGCACCGTCCGTTGAACTGGTAGCCGCCGTAGCCACCGCCCATGTCACCATCATCGGGATCCCAGCCGTTGGCGTAGAAGATGTTGTCCTGGACGGTGATGTTGCTGGACTCCGCGTAGTTGGAGCCCATGTAGAAGCCGTGTTCGCGTTGATGGTGAAAGATGCTGCGTTCGACCGTCAGGTTGTTGTGGCCGTTGACGCAGACGACGTAAGCGTACCTCGCCGTTTCGAGGTTGCGAATGATCGCGTTCTGGGCATCGCCACAGCTCCACCCTTGCCCGAGGCCCCAACCCGAAGACGTCGGATGCTCCACCGTAAACCCATCGATGATCACCCACGACGCGCCCGGGCCACCGGCTCCGCTCGTGTTGAAGGCATTCGTGCTGGTGGTCGTGATCGCGACCACCTCGCCCGGCATGGTCATGTAAATGACCGGGTTGCCAGAGACGCCACTCCTCATTACCGGTGCGCCGCCGCCGATGCTGGGCTCGGGATATTTCCCAGCCTTGAAAATCATCACGTCGCCGGGACCGATCTTGGAGTGGACCCCGCTCAGCGCGTTGCCGTAACTGGCGTAAGGAAGATTCGGGTTGTTGGGAGCGCCGCTCGCATCGTTGCCATTCGGCGACACGTAGAAAACGTCGTCGACGATGTACCCGCGACGGTCGGCCAGGAACTTCTTCAGTTCGGCATTGTCGAGCGCTGAATTGCCGTTGGCGTCATATGCCGCGAGAACGCTCGCGGGAGTATTCAGTGAAGGATTCGTATCATCGGCATCGGGACGATCACCTACGCCGACGTACGCGTAGGTCGCGATCCCGTATATGCCACTCGCCCGCACACCTGGTCCGTACCCGTCGCAATCCTCATCGATGAAGTATGCGGTCGTGCATCCGCGGCCGATGCTGACGAGATTTGCCGCCGAAACTTCCCCCGCCACCCCGTACGGAGAAAATCCGTCCGCTGAACTGCTTAGGAGGTTTTTGGGCGTACTCGGGCCCGTGGAGACATTACCCGCGGGCCGCGCGAAATATGAAAACAGATGGCTCTGGCTCAACAGCATCGTTCCAGCCATGAGCGTACCAATAGCAACTCGACGTGTGCACATCATCCCTGTGTTCCTTTGAGAGTAATGACCGCAGTGCAACGAGCGTTCCGGCCGAAATTACTCGAAATGTCGGTATCTTTCGGAGAGAGCGCAACCGGTCAAGCGGTGCAAATCACGTAAATGTGACTCGATGCCAAATCCGTTGTTACCCGTTCACATCATGCAGTGCCGGTTCGCGAGCGAAAAACATGGAGCTCACCGGATATTCGAGGGGGATAGTTCCGTCAATTTCGGCAACGCGGAGCCGGGGATGGACACCTCCGGCTCGCACTCCCATATTCGCCGCTCACTATAGTACGCGAACACCGCAACGTTGGCTGCTCCAAGATCCCTGGCCCATACGATGCTGGCCTCGTCGATATTCGCTGAATTGAAAACCCACTCGACATGCGGATCGTAATCGGCGCTCCGCTTAACCAGAACCACGTGTTTCCCGCCCAGTGATCGGAGATAGTCCTCGACATTCTGTCGCGGGTGACGCGCAGGGCTCGCGGGACGGAGCATACCGCTGCCGGCGCGAAGCATCGGACCTGCGGTTGCGGTGGCCAGAAAGGCCACCGCAATGACGGCGCCGGCGCGTTGCCGGCGAAGGCGCAACCGTGTAATTCCGTGCAGTACGCGGTACTGCAACATCCACACTGCCGCAAACAACGGAGCTGCGTAGTGCGGGAACATCCATGCTTCCAGAATCAGGCCGGTGGCAGCGGCGAGCGGTATCAGCACCAGCCCTGCAGGTACGGAGTCAATCGTTGCCAGCAGCAACACCACGAGAAACCCGATCCTGGTCACGTTCTGCTCGAGCAGTCGCAGGAGATTTTCGCCGTTCTCGCGAAGACTGCGCAGCGCTCCCTGCTGGTGAAAGTGGAGGTAATGCTGGAACTCTGCCTCTCGATGCCGTTCGAGCACGGCGGCCTTGGGAGTCCGCTGCGCATCGCGAAACCAGAACGGAGACTCCCACAGATACTGCCGCTGGTGCTCGACGTAAGGCAAGGTACCAGCGTGGCCGGTCACCACGTAATTGATGCGCAACTGAAACGCGACGGCTGCGACCATGATCAGGCCTACGATCGCCGCGATCCTGACGATCGAAGGTCGCAGGCCGGGGTCCTTTCGAGCGTGCCACGCGATCGCGAGGAACACCGCCATCGTGAGGCAGAACCCCTCGTACGGACGTGAGAAGAACAACAGCGCCATGCCAGCCGCCAGTGGGGCGCCCGCTCCCGCGCCCTGTCGCCGCAGAGTGAGACCATAAGCACCGAGCACGAGAATTGCGCCAAGAAACGCGACACCGCCGCCCCAGTAGGACCGCGCCCAATAGTGATCGAGGCCAAAAACCAGAACGATGTGACAGCCGCTGATGAGCGCCCATCCGCGCGTCGTCCATATGCGCGTTGCCCAGACCGACGCTCCGGCACACAGCGCCATGGTCAGAATGGCGCCCCAATGGGCACTGCCGAAGAGCACGAGACCGAGTGCTAGGAACGCGGCCTGGCCGATCGGATACTTGGATGCGTAGGTAGGCCTGACCAGAATCTGCGGCGCAACGAAGTGGTCGGCTAATGGATGCGGAGGATTCGTGAGCCGGCCGAGAGCGAGGGTCTCGGCGCCGAGAACGTACGAGAACTCATCGTGAATGACTGGATACGGCAGCGGTGCCGTCATACTCACACGGACTGCATAGAGCACCGGGATCAGCGCAACGCAAAGTACCGTGAGACGGCGTCTGCGCCCCAATCGCTGTACGGCAATCAGGGCCATGCAACAGGTGCGTGCGAGAAACGAACCTAGACGAGCCATAGCGACCGGTCGTGTATCTTCACCTCTTTTCCCCGGCTTTGACCGACGGACAGATGTTGAAGCCCGTGGCTCGAGCCGAACGCCAGCCGCTCCGGCATCCGGTCGCGACGGGGTGATCGACGACGACCGCGTGGACACCCGTGGCAAACAGTGTATCGATCGCCTTGGTCTGGGTCGCCTCATCGGCGGTGTCGAAGTCT
>Ga0126304_10001774_pt1 | contig 10328 bp, 8 predicted proteins | sample Plot25_FD_92538 | JGI IMG/M metagenome (GOLD analysis project Ga0126304, IMG submission 92538) | Serpentine soil microbial communities from UC McLaughlin Reserve, CA, USA - Plot25 | ecosystem: Environmental > Terrestrial > Soil > Grasslands | place: USA: UC McLaughlin Reserve, Lake County... | reverse complement strand
GCGCTCGGTCCGTCTCCAGATGGACCACCTGAACACCGCCACGCCGCAGCGTTCCCGGCAGGACTTGCCTTCGTTCGAATGTCTCCTGCGCAGCCAGTGTTCGACACATGACATCTACAGTCGCGGGTGTCGCGGCATCTGCCGCGAGAAGCTCCGGCTGCTGCGTCACCGCAAAGACCACCACGTGCCGCGGCGACAACCGGGCGGCGCTCTCGATCACATCGGGGATCGCGGCGGTCTCCGAGAGATCGGTGAGCCAGACGACGAGCGCCCGCTGCTTCTGGGCAACGGCCACAGCTCCGGCAGCTGCGGCGTGGTCCGCCTCTGCCTTGTCTGCCTGAACGCTGGCGAGCGCCTCGAGGATGGTGCGCAAATGCTGGTGCCCCCGGCCCGGTGGAATCCGCTGGTGGATGCGGCGGCCGTAGGTGATGACGCCGACGCGGTCACCGGCGGCGATCGCCACTTCCGCCAATGCAAGAGCGGCATCGACGATCGCGTCGAGCTTGATGCGATCCTCGACTCGAGCACGCAGCAGACGCCCGCCGTCGACCAGGATCCAGACCGCCTGGCTCTGCTCCGGTTGATAGACCTTCGTCACTGGCTTCGCACGCCGGGCGGTTGCCGTCCAGCAGATGTCACGCACGTCGTCGCCAGCCTGGTACTCGCGCAGGCTCTCGAAGTCGCGTCCGAGCCCGCTGACGCGAGCGCGCCGCTTCTCGGTGGCGACCTGGCGGCTGCGAATCAGGAACATCGCCTGGCGTCTCGACTCGAACAGGTCGGGATAGACACGGACGGTCTGCCCGGTCGCCGCCGACATCCAGCGCTCTGCAAGTTGCCACTCCGTCCGCGCGCACAAGAACGTCCTGCCGATCGCCGCATCGCCGCGCCGCGACGGACGCAGTGTGTAAGTGATCGCCGCCGCGGCTCCGGCCGGTACAACCAGCCGGTGCGGACGTAAGTCCCGGCTGAGAGAGTCAGGCAGATCGTCGACGAGCGTCAGGTGTGCGGCGACGGACCCGGAGTTCCGGACCTCGAGTTCGACACCTGCATCAACCCCAAGAGCCAGCGGCGCCCGGCACACTCGCGAAATCTGGATCGAAGGTCCGTATGGAATTCTGCGAACATCGACAATCCACAGTCCGAGCAGCCCGGCATTCCACACGCCAAGCAGAAAAATGGCCCGCGGATCGGTCCACGCAGGGATCACGAACAGGATCCCGAGCGCAAGAAGTACAAAGAATCGGCGGCCGAAGGCATACGGCCACCAGCCGGAAGTGGTCGCGTGCGCGACTACCGAAGCGGGCGCCAGCGGACGCAAGATCATTTTGGTACTTCGACGGCCCGCAGCACATCCTGCACGACCTGGTCGGAGTCGACGCCTTCGAGATCTGCTTCCGGTTTCAAAACGAGCCGGTGGCGGAGCACTGGGGGCGCCGCGCTCTTCACGTCGTCCGGCAGCAGGTAGTCACGCCCGTCGATCGCCGCAATCGCCTTCGCCAGCTGCAGCAGATTGATGGCTGCGCGGGGGCTTGCGCCGAGCGTGAGCGCCGGCCATTCGCGCGTCTTTCGGGCGATGGCTGCGATATAGCCGAACATTGCGGGCTCGGCTCGAACCGCAGCAACGCCGCGCCGCGCTTCCTGGAGCACGGCTCCGGGAAGAGGCTGGAGATCGACTGCATCGAGGTCGCGGGCATCGAAGCCTTCGTGGTAGCGGCGCAGAATCCCCTCTTCTTCCTGATTCTCGGGCTTTGGATAGCCGATCCGGATCTTCACCAGGAATCGATCCAGTTCTGCTTCCGGCAGCGGATACGTGCCTTCGAAGTCGATCGGATTCTGAGTGGCGAACGCACAGAACTCCTTCGACAGCGGCCGGGTGTTTCCGTCGATTGTCACCTGCCGCTCTTCCATCGCTTCGAGCAACGCGGCCTGGGTTCGGGGAGGCATGCGGTTGATCTCGTCAACCAGCAGCAGGTCGGTGAACACCGGCCCCTCGTGCAGTACGAACTGGCTTGTCCCCATGTTGAATACATTCGCCCCGACGATGTCGCCAGGCATCAAGTCCGGAGTGCACTGCACGCGATGAAACCGGAGACCGAGCAGCCTCGCAATCGCCCGGACCGCGAGCGTCTTCGCTGTTCCCGGAACCCCCTCGATCAACGCATGCCCACGGCACACCAGCGTCAGCAGGAGCAGCTTCAGCGCCTCCTCCTGTCCGACGATCACTTTCGACAACTCGCGCCGCGCGTGTGCTGCCGTCACCGCCAGCGCGTTCGTCGCAACCTGGGAGTTGGAGGTTGGCAGTTGGGAGTTGGAGGTTGGATCTTGGGAGTCTGGAGTTTGGAGTCTGGAATTTGAAATTGACATGTGTCTATTCGTTTATCGTTGCAGTCCTCTCGTTCGAGCGGTCATGACCTGCAGCCTGCGCGTGAGTTCCAGGGCTCGCGCGGCATCCAGACTGGGATCCGCCGCCGCCCGTCCACTCTCGGCCAGCAGCGCCTCGACGACGTCGGGCTCAACCGCCGCTCTCGCTGCCGCGGCGCGGGCGATCGCGCTGTCGGCGGAGTGCGCCGGCAATCCGCACGAAGAGATCACGGTGCGGCGCAGCCGTCCACGGGCGGTTGCTACGGCTGCATTCCGAGCCGCCGCCCGTTTGTAGAGCGCGCCCAGCATCTCGACAAACTCCATGGGCGAGGTGCGTCCGTCCGTCGCGGCTGCGCGGACCGGCCCCTGCCTCCGTGAATACGTCAGCAGGCCCGCACACCCGAGCAATCCAATCTGCACGGCCGCCCAGACGAGCGGCGTCCCGGCCACATACGACCACAGAGATCGGATGTGCCCGTGATAGTGCTCATCCCAGACGACGCGGCGTTCGCCAGGCCGTCCGACAACGTTCAACAAGAGCGGCAGGTTGTCTCTCTCGAGGATGTGCTGGTTGGTCAAGGGAGTCGCAGCGGCCCACCAGACCGCGCGTCCCTCTCCAATGCGTGCCGAAGCGACGACCGCTCGCTCCGCACCATAGAGCGTAGAGTAGGCCGCACCGAGTGTTGAAACCGGTGCCGTGGGTGACATCGTGATCTCGCTCGCATCCTCAGTAAGTGGCGATGGCAACACGGGACGATGCACATCGGTCTCGCGGGTTACGAAAGGCTGTGGAGGTTGTGCTTCGGCGGGGGTCGCCCGCAACAACTCAGCGCCGCGTTCACCGACTGTAAGCACCACTCCGCCCGACCTGACAAATCGATCGAGAGCGCGCTTGTCCTGCTCCGACGCTTCGTTCTGACCCGACAGGATCAGCACGGTCGCTGGAGGATCGGCGGTAAAAGCGGTTAGTGGTTCAATCGATCGATCGACCTCGTAACCCAGTCGGCGGAGCGTCAAATACGCGGCGCGCGCGCCCGCGGGTCCCGCGCTGTAGGTCGACGACGTGCCTCGACCTGGATCCGGGGCTGGTCCGATCAGCGCACCGACGCCACCGAGGACCGCAATCATCACGCCCGCGCCGACAATAATGGCAGCGTCGCTCAGTCGGCGGGCAGGCATCCCAGCTCCTTCAGGCGCACGAGCATCTCGCGGACGTCCTCGCCCGACGGCTTGCGTCCGCCGAACCAGATTTCCTCGAAGCGTCCGGCGACGTCAGCGAACAACGGACGCCGATTGTGTCCGTTGGCCAGTAACTTCATGTGCTCGCGGGGGGTGCGCGCATCATCCGGCTTCCATGCGCCTTCCTCTTCCAGCCTTCTCACGGTCGCGCGATACGCGAAACGCGCGGCTTCCCGCGGGTCTGAGGCTGCGGCCGCGGCGAGCGCCCACGCGCGCGCACTCTGCCGAGCGGGCGGAGGCACACTCAGCGCGAGCCTTCCGTGGTCGCGGTTCTCGAGCAACGTCCTGGCGATCCACCACCCGAGCACCGCAAGAGCCAGCAGCCCTGCGGCCCAGGCGAATACGACAGCCGTCAAGCTGCCGCCCAGTCGCTCGCCGCCAACTCGACGCCACAGGCGCACCAGCCAGTCGGAAATGGCCGTGCGCAGCCTTGACATCGCGCTCGCATTCGCGATGCCGCGAAACTCCTTTTCGGCGAGTACGGCACTCAGAGTCACGCGTGCCGCTCGTGAGTCGGGGCGCGTCACCCGCGTCTGCAGCGCCGTGGCTTCGCCTCGCATCCAAGAGAGGTGCGTCGTCAGCCGCGCCCGCCGCGAAGGCCAGGTCTTTGGGTCACGGCGCGCCTCTTCGAGCTCGCGACGGATCCACTCACCAGGTACCTGGACCTGTCCACCCGGTGTACGAACCGTCCAGACAAGCGGGATCGAGTCGCGGACGGCCGGCAGTTCTGCTGCCTCGGTCGAACGCATCACGGCAATGACGCGGTCGAGGTCAGCAGAGAATCCCGGGAGGTCCAGGGTGGATCCCGGGGCGTGCTGGGTGGATCGATAGGAGGCCTGCGCGAGTGCGGCGTGACCGATCAGGGCGGCGAATGCGAGCGCCGCGAGCGCCGGCCGAAAATCATGCACTCGCGGGGGTATCGATTGCGGCAAGCGTAAGTTCCAGGTCCAGCCCCTCGTCGCGAATCCGCGCGTCGTAGTAGATGAGTGCGAGGCCGATGATCAGGAAGGGCGTCGTGAAGGTCGCTCCGATCGTTCCGACAACCGAGCCGACCACGTTCAACCACAGGAAATGAGTCGATCCTGGACCGGCCATGAGCGCTGCCAGGGTGAAAGGCCCCTGAAAAATCAGCGTCGTTGCCAGTGTGACCATCATCGCGCAGGCAACCAGCAGCAGCACGCGGAGCAGCCGGCCGTGCGTCAACTCGATGCTGCGCTTGATCGATTCGGATGCGCTCAATCGTTCGATGACAAGTGCCGGAACGCACACCGCATACCGGAGCATCATGTAGGCATAGCAGAGACCGCCGAGTGCCACCAGCAGCAGGATCATCAGAGCTGCGAGAATCGGGTGGGCAGCGCTGGCGCCGCCGACAACCACGGCGAAGATGATGCCGGCGATCAGGGTGATGCCGAAGAGACGCAACCCGATGAGAAGCATCAGCAGCACCAGCGGACCGATGCGCCCGCGCATCCGCCGGTAAACCTGCGCGATCGTCACCGTGCGGCCAACGTACACCTCCGAGACGGCGAAAGTCGTTGCCCCGAGCGCGACCATGTAGACGATCCAGTAGGCGATCATCACCAGGAGCATCCCGCCGAACAACGCAACGAGCGCTGCCACCGGTTGCCCTGCCAACGGGTCAGCGGGAGACGGCGCGACGGCCTGTTTCGCCGCGAGCATCTGCGCCGTTTGCATCATCAGCGTTGCGGCAAGCGCCAGCACCGCCGGGACCGCGGCTACGCCGGCAAACATCCAGAGATGATGACGGTACATGCTGAATGCACGGTCGAAGAGCTCGCCGAGTGTGAGCGGACGTAGGTCCAGGGCCATGGGGCTCCGATCTGGGGGTGGCGGATCTTACCATACCGTTCCGTTCTTCATGACCATGCGGACGCGGCGCAAGGACGAGATGTCGCGCGTCGGATCCCCCAGCACAGCGACGAGATCTGCGAGAAGCCCCTCACGTACGCGCCCGATCCTGTTCTCCATGTGAAGGACGCGCGCGCCGGTCGAAGTCGCAGTCTTCAGCGCGTCGATCGGTGGCAGGCCGTAATTCACCATCAGTTCCAGTTCGCGCGCGTTCTCGCCGTGCGGAAAGACGCCGACGTCGCTCCCGTTCAGGATCGTGACGCCGGCATCGAGCGCCGCCTTGAAGCTGGCGCGCTTGCGGGTAATCCCGGCAGGTTCCGGCGACTCTCCCTTTTTCCACCCGGCGTACTGAGTTGTGGCATCACCAGCAGCCAGAGTCGGACAGAGCGCGACTTTGTGTTCCACCATGAGCGCGAAGACCTCCGCGGTGCCGCCATCTCCATGCTCGATTGTCTCCACGCCCGCCTGGATGGCCCGGCGCATGCCTTCGGCGGTGCTCGAGTGGGCCACGACCGGACGGCCGCTGCTGCGCGCGGTGTCGACGATCATCTTCAACTCCTCGACCGAGAACGTCGGCGCGGCTTCGCCGCGCACGCCCCAGCGGTAGTCGGCGTAGACCTTGATCCAGTCCGCGCCGTGACCGATCTGATCGCGGACGACGCGAATGAGGTTCGTCCCGTCTGCTTCCTCCGCGCCCTGCGGCACCTTCCACTGCAGGGAGTAGCCCTTGGGGGCATAGCTCCCGGTTGCGACGATCGCCTTGGTGGTGACCAGCATCCGCGGGCCGGGAATGATTCCCTGCTCCACCGCCTGCTTCAATTCCGCGTCGCCGTATTCGGCCCCCTCGGTGCCGAGATCCCGTATCGTCGTAAAGCCGGCCATCAGCGTCGATCGCAGATGATTCACGGCGCGGGCGGTGCGCACACCGAGAGACTCCTTCAGCACCTGGTCGTTCCAGGGGGTCTCGTTATAGGCGTGAAGGAAGACGTGCGAATGACCTTCGATCATGCCGGGCATCAAGGTCGTGTCCGGGAGCTCCACCACCTTTGCCTCGGTAGTCGCGATCGCAGCCGACGGCCCGGCCGCTTCAATGCGCTCTCCGCGAACCCTCACCGCCCAGCCCTCGTGCAGGGCCTCGCCATCGAAGACTCGCGCAGGCTTGAGCACTGTGACGACTGCCGGGGCCGGCGCCGGGCGCTGCTGTCCGAACAGCAGCGCGATAGCGCAGCAGCTCAAGAGGATTCCGCTGGGGATGCGTAGAAACATGCGGGCAGTGTAAAGCCAAATCAATCGGGGCATAATCGGGATCTTGAACGCCCGATTACCCTGGAGTACCTCATGAAGCGTCTCCGCCCATACGCTATCGCGGCTGCCCTCCTCTCCCTCTCCGGCAACATGCTCGTGGCCGGCGCGCAGAAGCGCGTCATCACCGAAAAGGATCTTTTCAGCTTCATCTGGATCGCCGATCCGCAGATTTCACCCGACGGATCGCAGATCGCGTTCGTGCGCGTTTCCGCGGACGAGAAATCCGATCAGTATGAAACCGCTGTCTGGATCGTGAAGAGCGACGGCAGCGAGCCGGCGCGGCGCCTCAGTGGAGGCACACGCGACAACTCACCGCGCTGGTCGCCGGACGGGTCCCGCCTGGCATTCGTCCGGGCGGCCGAGAAGGATGGCAAGGTCCAGCCGCCGCAGATCTATGTCATGGCCATGGCCGGCGGTGAAGGGCGCGCGGTCACCGATATCGCGCGCGGCGCCGGCAGTCCGGCGTGGTCGCGCGACGGCAAGGCCATCGCGTTCTCGAGCACGGCCAAGCTGGACGAGCTCGAGCCCAAGCCGGCCGACAAAGATCCGAAGGCCGAGAAGCCGCGTCAGAGCGACGTGCGCGTGATCACCAGCGCTGTCTACCGGTCCAATGGCATCCCCGGATCCGGGTTCACCGATCCGGACCGTCCGTCACACATCTGGACGGTGGACCTGTCCTCCTGGCCGGCGGCATCGACTCCGAAACCAAAACAAATTACGTCTGGAGAGTTCAGCGAAGGCAACGTGCAGTGGTCGCATGACGGCAGCCGGATTCTGTTCACCGCCGACCGCAGAAAGGATTCCTACTATCTGAGCGGCGACAGCGACTTGTACGCGGTCGGCCGGGATGGCGGCACGGCATCCGTGGTCGCGAGTATCGATGGCGGCATCGGCCCCTACGCACAATCGCCTGACGGCAAGCGGATCGCTTTCATTGGGACGGCGAATGGCATTCCGGAGCGCTCCTACGACCAGTCCGACCTGTGGGTGACGGAAGTCGCGGGCACGCCGCGCAATCTCACGACGAAGTACGACTTCGACATGGGTGGCGGAGTCGGCGGCGATCAGCGCGCCCCGCGCGGCTCACAACCCGCGGCCCCGGCATGGACCCCCGACGGGCAGTCGATCATCGTCCGCGTCGGTGAACAGGGCAACGCGAACATCGTCCGGGTCAATGCTGCTTCGGGTAATGTCGATCCGATCGCGAAGGGCTCGCACGACGTCATCTCCTACACCGTTGACAACTCGGTGAAGTCGATTGCATTCGTGCGGTCGACGCCCACCGTTGTCGGCGACCTGCACGTCGTCAGTGCGTCAGGCGGCCAATCGAAAAAATTGACGACGTTCAACGACGAGCTGTTCAACTCGTTGATCATGAGCGAGCCGGAGGAAATCTGGTACACGAGCTTCGACGGCAAGAAGATCCAGGGCTGGATACAGAAGCCGCCGTCCTTCGACGCGTCGAAGAAGTATCCGCTCATCCTGGAGATTCATGGCGGTCCGCACAGCGCCTACGGCACCACCTTCACCCACGAGTTCCAGTGGATGGCAGCGAAGGGATACGTCGTTCTCTACACCAACCCGCGCGGCAGTTCTAATTACGGACAGGACTTCGGCAACAGCATTCAGTTCGCGTACCCGGGTGACGACTACAAGGACCTGATGGCCGGGGTCGACGAGGTGTTGAAGAAAGGCTACGTGGATGCGAACCGGCTCGGCGTGACCGGCGGCAGCGGCGGCGGGCTGCTGACCAACTGGACGGTCACCCAGACGAACCGCTTCAAGGCGGCGGTGAGCCAGCGTGACATCTCCGACTGGGCGAACTTCTGGTACACGGCGGACTTCACGTTGTTCCGTCCGACCTGGTTCCACAAGGCGCCGTTCGAGGATCCGCAGGACTTCGTCCGTCGCTCACCCATCACCTACGTTCAGAAGATCCAGACGCCGCTGCTGTTCATTCTTGGCGACGAGGACTTCCGCACGCCGCCGGCCGCTGGAGGCGAAGATCTGTTTCGTGCACTGAAGTATCTGAAGCGTGAGACGGCCATGGTTCGTTTCCCCGGTGAGAGCCACGAACTCTCGCGGTCGGGCAAGCCATGGCATCGGGTCGAACGTCTCCAGCACATCGTCGGATGGTTCGACAAGTACCTGGCGCAGAAGCCCGGAACTGGAAACTGACGGGAGGACTACTGATGAGGGCACACGCTTCCTGGGTCCTGGGATTGGCAGCCGTGTTGCTGTCGCCGGCCGGGGCGGCCGCGCAGGAGAAGGGTCGGGCAGGGGTCTTCATGGGCTACCCATCGCTCGGCCTGATCTGGCACGCGACGGAACGAATCGCGGTGCGTCCGGAAATCGGCTTCGCCGTCAGCTCAAGCGACAGCGACCTGTCGGACAGTACTTCAGACGATGTGTCGTTTGGCGCCAGCGTTCTTTTCTACACGGCCAGGCGTGAGCGCGCTGCGTTGTATTTTGCGCCTCGCTATGCGTACAGTCGTTCGAGCAGCAAGATCGAGTCAGACTCTCCGTTCGGGGCAGACAGCGAGTTGAAATTGAGCAGCCACGCGTCGCAGGTATCCGGCTCCATTGGTGCGCACTATTGGCCTGGCAGACGCTTCAGCGTGTTCGGCGAGGCAGGCATTCAGTACACGTGGGGCAGCAGCGAGACTGATTCGGCGTTCTCCGGAGTGTCGTCCGGCACCGACACACACGCGTTCGGTACTCGCAGCTCGATCGCCGTCGCCTGGTACTTCTGATTGTGCTCGTCGGATTGATCTCCGATACACACGGGCTGATTCGAGCCGAGGCCCTTGCTGCACTCGACGGAGTCGAGATGATTCTCCATGCAGGCGATGTGGGCGGCGGCAGTGTGCTTCGCGAACTCGCCGGCATCGCACCCGTTCATGCGGTGTTCGGCAACACTGACGATCGCATTCAGGGACTGCCCCAGCGATTGGATCTCACGCTCGGCGGTCTCAAGATCCACGTGAGTCATGGGCACGAGGTCGGGAGTCCCACCGCTGAGAAGCTCGTGCGCGAGTACACGGCGGACGTTATCGTCTTCGGCCACACGCACAAGCCGCTGATCGAGACGATCGGCAAGACGTTGATCGTCAACCCGGGCGCGGCCGGCCCGCGCCGCTTCAAGCTTCAGCCGTCGCTCGCGCTACTGACGATCAAGGCTGCTAAAGCGACCGCCATTCTAAGACACCTTTGAGTTGCGAACGATCTCTCCCTGTCCTGGCGGCTTTGGTGGAATGATAGCGCCGTGACTATAGGGAAGCGATGACGGCCGGGGATAGCATTGGCCACTACCGGGTCCTCGGTAAGATCGGCGAAGGCGGCATGGGCGAGGTATACCGTGCGGTCGACACCACGCTGAATCGTGAGGTTGCCGTCAAGCTCCTGCTGCCGTCGGTAGTGGACGATCCGGATCGCCTGGCTCGTTTCAAGCGTGAAGCCAAGACCCTGGCGTCTCTGAACCATCCCAACATCGCGCAGATCCACGGATTCGAGCAGAGCGGTGACACCAGCGCACTGGTGATGGAGCTCGT
>Ga0126304_10001773_pt1 | contig 10329 bp, 5 predicted proteins | sample Plot25_FD_92538 | JGI IMG/M metagenome (GOLD analysis project Ga0126304, IMG submission 92538) | Serpentine soil microbial communities from UC McLaughlin Reserve, CA, USA - Plot25 | ecosystem: Environmental > Terrestrial > Soil > Grasslands | place: USA: UC McLaughlin Reserve, Lake County... | reverse complement strand
GAATTTGTAAAAGAATACCTGGTAACCAGTCGATGGGTATATTGCTGCTGCAAATCCGGATTTCCGGTTGTAATGTACAGAGGGTTATTGTTGTTGATCACGTTCTGCAGCTGCGTTATGGAAGGTTCGTTGGTTGAGCTTCGGTAAAATAACCGGAGGTTGCTTTTAGCAGAAAGCTTTTTGCGCCACATCATCTCCGGTAAAATATTGCTGAAGGTCTTGCTGATGGTTGCCGTGGTAGGAAATACCTGATCGCCTTCTAATGTAGCGTGTTGATATGAAGCCCCTATGGAGAACATATTATCTCTGTCTCCTATCCTGTAACTAATACCACCTCTCTGAGCAGTGTAGTCGTTATCGTATTTGTTCGACAGGCTGGTATCAAACGATGAATATTTTCCCTGGCCTTCATTGAACTGAAACGTTTGCTGGTCGGCTTTGTTTTTGGAGTAGGAGGGATTATAGTTTATCTGCAACTGTCCCTTCTTCCCGATTGGTTCGGTGTAAGCAAGATTTGCTGAAAGCTGGTATCCATTTGTTGCCTGGTCAGAGTATTGGCGTAGTGAATCTGTTTCTGTCGGCAAACTTCCTTTGTAAAAATTGTTGATCGCAGTAACATAGCTTTCCCGGTCGTTCTTACTAAATCGTGTATTCAGATTCAAGGAAATTGTCCGGCCTCTTTTCGCAAAAGCATGCCGGTATAAAATGCCGTTATTGATATTGTACCCGTCGGAAAGAGAATTAGTATTATTGAAAGCTGTGCTTATTGGATTGTCGGGCTTAAAGACATTTCGAGCTTCGAAGGTGGTTATAGATTTATTGCTCTGTAAGCTGACGCTCGGGGTGATGATCAGGGAATTGTTCGAATCGATCTTATATTCCATTCGCAGGTTTAGTCGATGGTTTGTATTCCTGCTGTCAGAAAGGCTTCTTTCATTATCCACGCGTATCGAATCAATACTGCCAAAGTATTCCCGGGTGGATACTTCGCGGTTTGAATTGGCATTATTGTTAAAGAAATAACTTCCACTGATCTCAAATTTCTTACTCCACAGGTCCGAAAAATTGATTCCAAATGAATTCGTTTTGCTAATCCCATTCTGCTGACCCACTAAAAAATTATCTGAATTACCACCTCCAAAGCCGCCACCACCACCACGGGGGCCACCACCTCCTCTACCGCCGCCACCACCGCGTGGTCCACCACCTCCTCGACCCTGGCCGCCTCTATTCTGACTACTGGTAACTCCCAACAAGTCCTGAGTAGAGAAGTTTTGTTGATTAATGTTGTTGCTAAGGCCAACGAGTGAAATCCTTCGATTGCCTTTGAAGAAGCTTACATTGCCTCCCGCGGAATACCTGTCATCCGTTCCATAACCCGCGTATAGTCGTCCGAACTGGCCATTGCGCATATCAGCCTTTGTAACAATATTGAGCGATTTCGTTGCACTACCGTCATCAAATCCGGTAAACTGTGCCTGATCGCTCATGCGGTCAAACACCTGGATTTTATCTATCACCTGCGCCGGCAGGTTGCGTAGCGCGGCGGTGGCATCATCACCAAAAAACTCGCGGCCATCGATTGTCACTTTCCGAACCTGTTCTCCCTGGGCGGTCACGGTGCCTTTATCTACCGTTACTCCAGGCATTTTCTTCACCATATCCTCGGCATTTGCATCGGGATTTACCTTAAAAGCATTGGCTGAATATTCAAGGGTGTCGGCTTTTTGTTTTACAGGCGGTGTGGCCGCTTTGATAGTAACCTCTTCTAACAATTTCGCCTGCTTTGAAATAGCAATTATCCCAAGGTCCTTGCTGCTATCTGTCAGAACCACAACCTGAGAGTCGATTTCGTGCCCGATGGAGGTAATCTTCAAAACATAGGTTTGAGGAATGAGCTCCGTCAATTCAAAAATACCGTCTCGGCCCGAGATCGTATTGCGCTGGTTGGTTGAATCGTTTTGTACAGTAAGTTTAATGGTGGCGCCCGACAACGGAAGCTTGTCGGTTTTATCCTGCAATAAGCCTTTTATGGAATAGGTTTGAGCCTGAGTGGCTGAACCAAAAATTATTAATAGGCCGAAAATCAATCTTGACATATTACCAGTTGTGCTGGTTGGACGGTAAACTGGCCAAAAACCTTCGTGTTGTAATCCCCGATGGGATTAAAGGGCAGGGAATCATCTCAAATGAAGTAATGAACCGCAGTTACTACACCGGCAGGTTGCAAACGAGGCGGATTCCATGCATCGGATATTGATAAAGCTTCACCGTCTAAGATCCATTTTTATCCATCCACAAACAGCCATCTTCTGCAAATGCTCTTACAAGCCCTTTTTAATTCATTAAATATTAATACCTGACCCTGAAAAGTTATCCGAATGGCAGGAAATACTTTGTCGAGCTCGCTTGTTCCAAAGATGTTGCAGGATCTGCAATTTACAAGGATTGACAAGTAAAAGGCAATTAGAGTTCCCTTTAATACCTGTCTACTTTACACGGACATCTACAAATAAATAAAATTATGATTCCGACATTGATAATTCTTCTCCTAAAGAAATATAAGGCCTGCGGGAGCTGGCGGCTAGTGGCAATTGAGTTGCAAACAGCCGTTTTACCTGCCGTTAGAAAATTTTTCGGATTGCTTGTACTTGGCTTGTTATTGGCCTTTACTCTTTGCGGGCAGAAAACAATGTTGCAATACGCCATCTTCCATGATGGAGAAAAAGTGGGACACCTGAATATAAATTCTTCTTGCACAAGTGACAGGATCCAATTAAAAATGGAATCCGAAGTAAAGACAAGAATAATTTTTCGAATAAATGTTTTCAGTAGGGAGGAAACGATCATCAGTGACGGTAAAATAATTTATTCATCGATATTCCGTAGGATAAATGGAGATGAGAAAGCTAATCAACAATTAAAGAGTATACATAACGGATACCAGGTCATCCGTCCCGGTCAAACAAAAATACTGGATCATGAAGCATTTGAGTATAACATGCTCCTCTTCTATACGAAGGAACCAGTCGATATCCACCAGGCATATTCTGACAATTACCAAAAGTATATAAATATCAAGAAGGTAGACAGCAACCGGTACATGGTTTCGCTTCCGAATGGAAGCAAAAACGTCTACACATACAATGCTGGCATTTGCACAATGGTAGAAGTAAACCATTCCCTGTACAACCTAAAATTTATTCTTCAGCGATAAATATTATTAAAATGACAACGATCAATCAATTGATGTTGATTTCATCCTTTTCGGCCTTGTTTTTTTTGGTATCTACGCTGTTGTCGGAAAGAAACACGAAAGACTCTTCCGGTACCCAAATGCTCGGCATTCAGAATCTGAGACATGTTGCCGGCATGGTACTTTTCGGAACTCCCTTTATCCGATTACTCGAGGCATCATTTCCGGCTTACCCGGTTTCATCAGGTTCTTATCTAAGTCATTGTGTTTTTTCCGGAGTTGCTGTTTTGAGTGTGTGGATCGCGTATAAAAGCGCAGATTTGAAAAAACGTGAATGGCGTGCTGCTTATAATGATATTACGGGATCGCAAGTGGCTATCTACATTTCATTACGAATTCCTTTCCTGATACTTTATGAATGTTTTTTTCGTGGCACCCTGCTTGCAATCAGTATTCCCTTGCTTGGAATCCACTGGGCAATTGCGATAAATATCATTCTTTATGTTCTTTTTCATTATTCCAGTTCCATTCAGGAAATGGTTGCATGCATTCCCTTCGGATTAGTACTTTGTTTATTGACCATTTGGTGGCAGTCGGTTTTCCCCGCGATTTTACTACATCTTATTCTCTCGCTGGTACATGAATCGATTCTGTTTAAACCCTGGATTGTCTCCACTAAAACACCTACATCATGAAAGTTTTTATAACGGGTGCAACCGGTTACTTAGGTAACCGCCTGGCACACTCACTGGCAGAACAAGGTAACCAGGTTCACGCGCTTGTTAGAAATAAAAGTGCAGCGAAAAATGTCCATCATCAAAACATCACGTTATTTGAAGGCGATGTCCTGTTGCGTGATACGATTACACCAGCCATCATGGGGTGTACCCATGCCTACCATACTGCCGCGATGGTGAAGCTGTGTTCAAGGAAACCTGGTGCTTTATATTCAGTGAATGTTGACGGAACCAATAATGTACTTGGAGAAGCGTACGAACAGGGAGTACGGAAAGTCGTATGTACCAGTTCCTGTGGTGTTCTTGGAAATTCTGTGAAGGAGCCCATGCGGGAAACTGATCCGCGAATATCTTCGTTTGATAACGACTATGAACTTTCAAAGTCTATGGCGGAAAAGGTTGCTTCTGATTACGCTAGCAAGGGCTTGTTTGTAACAATTGTAAGACCATCAAAAATATTCGGTCCGGGACCCGAAACTCACCCAATCAGTGTCAACCAAATCATAAAACTTTTTCTGGAAAGGAAAGTCGCGTTCATGCCAAGCCCTGCAAGCGTGCTGGCGAACTATTGCTTTATAGATGATGTCGTAAAGGGCTGCCAGCGCGCCATTAGCCATGGAGTCAGTGGAGAAAAATATATACTCGGAGGAGAGAATGTTTCTTATTACGATTTCTTTCAACGGCTTCGTAGCATTACCGGAATAAAAGGGATCCTTGTTCCCGCACCCCGATATCTTGTTCAGGGCGTCGCGGTAGCAGTGAAAATTGCATCACAGTTCTCTTCCAATGATCCTTTCATTACAGCCAAAGGCGTTAAACATTTGTATGCAAACAAGGCCTACAGCAGCAATAGAGCAATATGCCAGCTCGGGTACCAAATCACATCTCTTAATGAAGGACTGGAAAAAACCGTCCAATTCTTAAAAAGTAACAACTATGCCAGTTAGAAATTATACTGTAATTACCGGCGCAAGCCAGGGTTTTGGAAAATCCCTGGCAATAGAATGCGCCTCGAGACAGATGAACCTTGTCTTGGTTGCACTTCCAGGTGCAGACCTTTACTTCCTTTCAGACTTCATCCGGCGCAACTATGCTGTTGATGTCATTTCAGTAGAAAAGGATCTTTCGAGTGAGGAAGAATGTGTTGCCCTTTTTGAATTCATTTCATCCTCCTCATTGTCTGTCAATATGTTGATAAACAATGCAGGAATTGGAAGCACGATGCCCTTCGAAGAGGGAAGTATTTACTTTTATCAACAACAAATAAAGGTAAACGTACTGGCTACCACACTGATCACCCGGTTATTTCTCGGATTGATGCGAAAGCATAAGTGCTCCTATATTTTGAACGTCGGCAGCCTAAGTTCATTTTTCTTCCTGCCTGGTAAAGAAGTGTATTCAGGAACGAAGGCGTTCATTTATTCTTTTACCAAAAGCCTTCGAAGGGAGGTAAGATCTTCGGGTATAAAGGTAAGTCTCGTTTGCCCTGGGGGGATGAATACGAATCTGTCTCTGACCCTGTTTAATAAACGAGGTTCATACTTGTCGCGGCTCTCTATCATGAATCCTGAGGATGTGGCCCCGCTTGCTATTGAAGGGCTGCTTCAGGGAAAAGAAATTATTATTCCGGGTAAGGTCAATCGTATGTTCCTCTTTTTAAATAATATACTGCCCGCACGCATAAAAAACCGCCTGGCACGATTCGGGATGAAGAAAATGAAAACGTTCACTCCGGCTGCCGCAATATCACAATCAATCGTTTGTTCCGCCTTTCAGCCAGGGATTACCCCTACAGGAGGCAATCAGCCAGCTATACTCGCATTTGCGCTTAGTGGGGCGGGCAAACGTAGTGACAGCTTTCGTTGAATCACCCGATCAACCGGCTGATGACGGTCAAGCGATGAGAAAACGGGCCTGCCTTCTTTTCAGATACAATGCTTTTAATGCCAATTTTTCAAGTCGGGAGCAACAAATGTTTCATAATGGGGTTAATAGCCTTCTCTGAAGATTGAGGCAGGTCATGCAGCGTTAGTTCGCTCAGGTTATTCCTCAATCGAATGGGCGGAGAAAATTTACCCTTATTTTTGCAAAATCTTACCTCAGCTTATCTGCATCAAATATTGGAAGGACTGCCGCTATAATGACCAATAATCCCTCATACCAGGAAAAATTTGATGATTTACATGCGTGTGTATTGATACCCACTTATAATAATGAAAACACCCTGTCAAAGGTTATCCAGGATGTATCGGAATACACGCTGAACATCATTGTTGTAAATGATGGAAGCACAGACGGCAGCCTCGAGGTTCTTCAAAAGCTTCCCCAGGTAAAAAGCATAAGCTATAAACAAAACAAGGGCAAGGGCTGGGCACTGCGGCAGGGAATTGAGATAGCCCGTCAGGCGGGATACGATTATGCTATCTCTATTGATTCGGATGGACAGCATTTACCGAGCGAACTGCCCCGGTTCTTGGAAAAGGCAGAACAATTTCCCGATGCCATTATTATTGGCGCCCGGAATATGGACCAGGAAAGCGTGCCCGGCAAAAGCAGCTTTGGACACAAATTTTCCAACTTCTGGTTCAAGGTGGAAACCGGGATTTCCGCCCCGGACACACAGTCGGGTTATCGGATGTACCCTTTATTCCTTTTAGAAGATATGCGTTTTATCACCCGCAAATATGAGTTTGAGATAGAGGTGTTGGTTCGTGCGGCATGGAAAGGAGTTAAAATTGAGTCTGTACCGGTGTCGGTGTATTATGCGCCCAGAGAATCCCGAGTTTCACACTTTCGTCCTTTCAAAGACTTTTCCAGAATTAGCGTCCTGAATACTTTTCTTGTGATCATCACATTCCTTTACATCAAGCCAAGAAATTTCTTTCGCGCATTATGGAACAAGAAAAAACGAAGACAATTATTAGATGATCATTTGTTGAGTCCGCATCATTCGGATGAACTTAAGGCGATATCCATCGCCTTTGGCACTTTCATGGGGATTGTTCCAATCTGGGGATTCCAGCTGGCAACCGCCATCTTCCTATCCATTCTTCTCAAACTCAACAAAACGTTGGTGATACTAACTGCCAATATCAGCATCCCCCCGATGATCCCGGTGATTATATTTCTGAGTTACAAGATGGGCGCGTACTGGATGGGAGTTGATGCGCTCGATCTCTCTTTCGATCGGAATATTACTTTACAGACGATTTACAACAACCTGCAGCAATATATTTTCGGTAGCATAACGTTGGCGGTTGTTGCCGGACTTACCTTCGGGATACTATCATATCTGTTACTCAAAATTTTCAAACGAAATACTTCTGTAGTAGCGTAAGTTGTGTTGTAATGGAAAAGATATTTCTACCCATCTTTAATTTCTTTGAAAAGCGACGTGTTGCTTTATTTATCATTTTCTTTTCCTGTTTGATCATTTCGGGTTTCTTTGCTTCACGCATACAGCTCGAAGAAGATATTTCTAAAATTTTACCCGATGATCAGAAAATTCAAAAGCTAAATGAGGTTTTCCAGGATTCAAAATTCCTCGACAAACTGGTTATTACGATTTCGACCATAGATTCAACACAGGAGGCACAGCCGGACAGCCTTGTAGCATTTGCGGAGATACTTGTAACAAAAGTCAACGATGAGCTGAATCCGTATATAAAGAGTGTTCAGGATAAGGTTGATGATGGACTCGCTCTGGAAATGTTTGGCAGTATCCATGACAATCTTCCTGTTTACCTGGAGGAAAAGGACTATCATTCCATCGATTCACTGACAGAAAGGGAAACGATTCGGCAAACCTTACAGAACAATATTCGTACTCTAAGTTCTCCCGCAGGCGTCGCCTTTAAGAACATAATCGTTAAAGACCCTACTGGCATTTCTTTACTAGGCATAAAGAAATTACAGCAGCTTCAGTACGATGAAAATTTCGAGTTATACGATGGATACATTGTAACGAAGGACCAGCGGAACCTAATGTTATTTGTTACACCCGCGTTCCCTGCAAACAATACAGGAAAAAACTCTGTAATGCTGAAGGGACTGGACGGACTAATCGACAGTATTCAGCAAACGCACAAAAATGTGCAGGCTTTTTATTTTGGAGCAGCCGCGGTATCAACAGGAAATGCGGAACAGTTGCGAAGAGATACCTTCCTTACGCAGGGCATCACCATATTGTTCCTGATTGTTTTTATTGCCATCTACTTTAAAAAAGTAAGTGCTCCGTTCCTGGTATTGGTACCGGTTATATTCGGATGTTTATTTTCGTTAGCAATCATATATCTTATCCAGGGAAAGATTTCTGTGATAGCTCTTGCCACCGGTTCGGTTGTCCTGGGCATTGCGATTAATTATTCGCTGCACATATTCAATCACTTTCGCCACACGCGTGATATTAAAGCGGTTGTCAATGATCTGTCTGCTCCCATGACGATTGGCAGCTTCACCACCATCGGCGGCTTTATCTGCCTGCAGTTTGTACAATCAGAGATCTTGAAAGACCTCGGTCTGTTTGCGGCATTCAGCCTGATAGGTGCTTCATTGTGTTCGTTAATATTTCTTCCACACCTGGTACGAACATCAAACAAAGAACAGGCAGTGTCGGTCAACACGCATAGTTTTCTCGACAAGGCCGCTTCATACAGGCCGGAAAGAAACAAATATTTAGTTGTAGCCATTTTTCTTATAACCGGGCTTTTCATCTACACAAGCAGGTGGGTTCGTTTTGAGACCGACATGATGCGAATGAATTATATGTCGCCCGATCTGCGTGACGCTGAAAACCGATTGAATAATATAAATGCGTACGCCTTACAATCAATATATCTTGTCTCCTCAGGAAAAAACCTCAATGAGGCACTAGTAAATAATGAGAAGGCAATTGGTACCGTTGAAGCGCTGAAGCAGCAGAATATCGTCAGTAAACATTCCGGCGTTTCATCGCTCATAATCTCTGATTCTCTGCAAAGAGTCAGGATTGAAAGATGGAAAAATTATTGGAGCCCTCAGAAAAAGGAACAGGTGCTATCGATTTTGCGGGAAGAAGGAAATGCATTAAAGTATAGTGCTACTGCATTCGAGGGATTTAGAAATCTTGTAGATACAAACTATGCACCGGTAGACAGGGAAGCGACAAAGGCGATACAGACGCCTTTTCTTAATGATTTTATTACAGAGAAAGCGGGAACAGCAACTGTGGTTACTCTGCTGAAAGTGGATCGCGCAAATAAACAGGCGGTGTATAATGCGTTTGATCAGAATAACGCGATTACGGTCGTTGATAAACAGTATCTCGCGCAAAGGCTGGTTGAAATTGTTAAGCTCGATTTTACGAGCATCGCGTTAATGTCTTCCATCCTGGTATTTACTGTGCTGTTAATTTCGTTCGGACGTATTGAACTTGCATTTGTTGCCTTTGTTCCGATGCTGATAACATGGATATGGATACTTGGGCTCATGGGATTGGTTGGCATTCCTTTCAATATTGTAAATATTATTATTTCGACATTGATCTTTGGACTTGGCGACGACTACAGTCTCTTCATCATGGATGGATTGCTGAAGGAATATAAAACGGGCAGAAAAAATCTGGATTCCTACAAGTCTTCCATTTTCTTATCAGCTATTACTACGGTTGCCGGTCTCGGAGTGTTGATTTTCGCGGAGCACCCTGCACTACAATCAATTGCCCTGATAGCGATTATCGGGATCGCATGTGTTGTCGTCATGTCTCAGATATTGATTCCCTTCTTCTTTCATTTGTTTATAAAAAATCGAACGCAGAAGAAACTGTTTCCGTGGACACTGTCCGGATTTTTGAAATCAGTTTTTGCCTTCAGTTATTTTGTTTTCGGGTGTATCTTATTAACCATCGTGGGTTTGTTTGTTATAAAATTTAATCCCTTCAATAAAGCCCGAGGCAAACTGATCTATCATACACTCCTTTCCAAATTTGCGTGGAGTCTCATGTATGTCATGAGTAACGTAAAAAAGACAATCGTTAACCCATTAAACGAACAGTTCAAAAAACCCGCGGTTGTGGTTGCAAACCACCAGTCCTTCCTTGACATTCTTGTTATGACCATGCTTCATCCCAAAGTTGTATTGCTTACGAACAAGTGGGTTTGGAGTTCTCCTGTTTTTGGTTTTGTAGTTCGCATGGCTGATTACTACCCGGTCATGCAGGGCGCAGAACCAAGCATTGAGGCATTGGAAGGAAAGGTGAAACAAGGATTTTCCGTTGTCGTTTTTCCGGAAGGAACACGTACTCCAGACGGAAATATGAAACGCTTTCACAAAGGCGCCTTTTTTCTTGCAGAAAAATTGCAGTTAGACATTTTACCAATTGTGATTCATGGTACGGGGCACACAATGACCAAAAATGAT
>Ga0126304_10001772_pt1 | contig 10330 bp, 10 predicted proteins | sample Plot25_FD_92538 | JGI IMG/M metagenome (GOLD analysis project Ga0126304, IMG submission 92538) | Serpentine soil microbial communities from UC McLaughlin Reserve, CA, USA - Plot25 | ecosystem: Environmental > Terrestrial > Soil > Grasslands | place: USA: UC McLaughlin Reserve, Lake County... | reverse complement strand
GGCTGACCAGACAGGCGTCTCGGCGTCACCGGAGGCCGCCCAGACCCAGAGATCGCCCCGCTTCACATCCGTGAGATAACGCGCGAGATTGACGACGACGCCGATCTGGACGTGCTCCACCGCGCCCGCGGAGGCTCGGCAGACCGCAGGAGTCACGCGGGCGGCCTTGTGCTCGGTGACGACGACGCCCGTCGCTCCCGCTCCGTCCGCGCTGCGGCAGACCGCGCCGAGATTGTGAGGATCGGTCACCTGGTCGAGGCAGGCGATGAGCGCTCGCTCGCCTCCGGCGAGCTCGTCGGCGTCCGCGTATTTGTAGGGCTCGCAGAAGGTGACGACGCCCTGGTGGTCGCGGCTTCCGGCCAGCTCGTTCAACTTCCCCTCCCGCTCGACGTGGACGCGAAGTCCCGTCTCGTCGCGGAGCCACGGCTCGGACGCGAGCGCGCGCTCGGTCGCGAAGAGCTCAAGGATCTGCCTGCGGCCGGCTCTGATCACCTCGCGCGCCGGCCGGCGTCCGTAGACCAGCTCGCGGGTCAAAGCTTCGCGACGAGCCTGTAGCCGCCGTCGGGCATGTCCTGCATCTCCCAGCCAAGCGCCTCGAGTGCGCCTCGCAGCCGGTCGGCCTCCTCGAAATCTCGCGCCGCCCGCGCGGCGAAGCGCGCGTCCGCGAGCTCCGTCACCTCGGGCGGAGCCTCGGGATGCCGGGGCAGCGGGAGGCCGAAGAGAAGAAGTGCCTTGAATAGGAGATCGAGCCGGCCCGCCGCGCGCCATTCGTGCATCAGGGCAAGCGCGGCCGGCGTATTGAAGTCGTCGTCGAGAGCTTCGGTGAAGGCATGCCAGCCACGGACGTTCTCCCGCCTCTCCACCACCCTCCGAGCGTTGCGGAAGTCATCGGCGACAACCTTCGCAGCCTCCATCGCCTCGTCCGAGTAGTCGAGCGGCCCGCGGTAGTGGCCGCTGAGGAAGAAGACGAGGATCGCCTCGCGCCCGTAGGTGTCGAGCACCTCGCGGAGCGAAACGATGTTTCCGACCGACTTCGACATCTTCTCCTCGGAAAGCTGCAGCATCCCGTTGTGCGCCCAGTGGCGGGCGAACGGCCTCCCCGCGGCGCGTGACTGGGCGAGCTCGTTCTCGTGGTGCGGGAAGCGGAGGTCGAGGCCGCCGCCATGGATCTCGAAGTCCGCGCCGAGGTGCTTCTCCGCCATAGCCGAGCATTCGATGTGCCAGCCCGGCCGTCCGGGGCCCCAGGGCGAGTCCCACTCCGTGTCCTCGCGTGCCTTCGTCGCCTTCCACAGCGCGAAGTCGCGGGGGTCTTCCTTCAGATCGCTCGGCTCCTGGGCGATCATGTCGTCCGGCTGTGCGCCCGACAACGAGCCGTACTCGGGATAGGCCGGCACGCGGAAGTAGACGTCCCCGCCGGACTCATAGGCGAGCCCGCGTTCGATCAGCTCTCCGATCAGAGCGACGATCTCGGGGATGACCTCGGTTGCACGCGGCTCGACGTCGGGCCGGCCGAGGCCGAGGTCGCCGGTGTCCTCGATGTACCACTGCGCCGCTTGCTCGGCCAGCTCGGCACTCCCCATCTTCTGCCGCGAGGCCGCCTCGTAGATCTTGTCGTTGATGTCCGTGATGTTCTCGACGAGCTTGACCTCGTAGCCACGCTCCCGGAACCACTGCCGCATCCACATCGAGACCACGAACGGCCGCGCGTTGCCGATGTGGATCCGCTGGTAGACGGTCGGCCCGCAGACGTACATGCGGATCGGGCCCGGCGGCGCGGGCAACTCGACTTTCTGCCGCGAGGCGGAGTCGTACAGGAGCACGGCTCATATCTTTGTCGAGGCGACGATGCGCCGCCCCGAGGACGCTACGGCGCGAACTGGAAGCCGGCCTGCCAGGAAGCCGGGCGGGCGGGCATAGACTTGCAGACGCCCGTCAGGCGCCACCTGAGACGCGCATTGGGATCTTCGTGAAACAGCGCCCAGAGCCGGTACACGTCCGGAATCGAGACGATGTAGACATACGCCTGCGGCGAGCCGGCGGCGAGGTCGGCGAGCGCGGACTCGTACGGGGCACGGAACGCGGCGACCGGGGTCATCGCCGCCTCGCTCGAGGCGCAGGCGTCGTTCGCGCCGCCCATGAGGACGGTGACATATTCGACGTGCTGGGCATTCACGCGCTCGACCTGCCCCGGTAAATCGGCCATCTCGGCGCCGCTACGGGCGTCATTCAAGTTCCGCAAGAAGATCGCCGGGTTCGCGGCGAGAATCCGCCGGTAGTGGCTCTGCACCGATCCATTCGACCCGGTCGACCAGGAGTTCCAGGGCGTGTCGACAAACGGGATGACGCTCGAGTTTGAAGGTCCTCGTGATCGAGTCCCCGGTCGATGCCATCGAGTCCGGGTAAGGGACCGTCTGAGCAGACGCAGGCTGGCCGACCCCGAGGAGGACGATGCCGGCTAGCCAGCAGAGGAGCATCCGGCGCATAGCCGCCTGCTACCCGCGAACGGGCCGGGGGCTAACCGCGCGGGGTCAGTGCTTACTGAACTGCGCTTCTTCAGTGGAGCCCTTGAGCGCGAGCGTCGAGCTCTCGCCGCCCGAGACCGCCTGGGCGACGAGGTCGAAGTAGCCGGCTCCGACCTCGCGCTGGTGGCGCGTGGCCGTGTAGCCGTCCTCCTCGAGCTCGAATTCGTGCTCCTGAAGCCGCACGTAGGCGCTCATGCCCTCGGCCGAATAGCCCTTGGCGAGCTCGAACATCGACGCATTCAGCGCGTGGAAGCCCGCCAGCGTAATGAACTGGAAGCGGTAGCCTAGGCGACCCAGCTCCTGCTGGAAGGAGGCAATCTCGTCGTCGCCGAGATGGCGCTTCCAGTTGAAGGAGGGCGAGCAGTTGTAGGCGAGGATTTTGCCGGGGAAGCGCTCGCGGATCGCCCCCGCGAAGTCCGCAGCCTCCTGCATGTCCGGCGTCGAGGTCTCGAACCAGATCAGATCCGCGTACGGTGCGTACGCGAGCCCGCGCGCGATCGAAGACTCGAGGCCCGGCTGGACGAAGAAATAGCCCTCGGGCGTACGTTCGCCGGTGAGGAACTCGTGGTCGCGCTCGTCGACGTCGCTCGTGACCAGCGTGGCGCTGAGGGCATCGGTGCGCGCGACGACGAGGGTCGGCACGGCGCAGACGTCGGCCGCGAGCCGGGCGGCGGTGAGCGTCCGCACGAACTGGCTCGTCGGGACGAGCACCTTGCCGCCCAGGTGGCCGCACTTCTTCTCCGAGGCAAGCTGGTCTTCGAAGTGGACGCCGGCGGCGCCGGCCTCGATGAACGACTTCATCAGCTCGAAGGCGTTCAGCGGCCCGCCGAAGCCGGCCTCGGCATCGGCGACTATCGGCGCGAGCCAGTACCGGCCGTTGGAGCCTTCCGCCGCCTCGATCTGGTCGGCTCGGCGAAGCGCATTGTTGAGTCGGCGAACGAGCGCCGGGGCGCTCGTCGTCGGGTACAGGCTCTGATCGGGATACACCTGCTCCGCCAGATTGGCGTCAGCTGCGACCTGCCAGCCGGAAAGGTAGATCGCCTTCAGGCCGGCCTTGACCATCTGCACCGCCTGGCCGCCGGTCATGGCGCCGAGAGCAGCGACGTAGTCCTCGTCCTGCAGGAGCTGCCAGAGACGTTCCGCGCCGAGGCGGGCGAGCGTGTGCTCGACGCGGATGGTGCCGCGGAGCCGCTCCACGTCCTCTTCGGTGTACAGCCTTTCGATTCCGTTCCAGCGGTCCATCGGGGCCTCCTAGTCCAGGTGGTCGTATGCGGGCAGGGTCAGGAACTCGGCGAACTCCTCGCCGAGAGCGACCTGCTCGAAGACTTTGCGGGCATCGTCCCAGCGCCCGCCGTCGCGGAGCCGTTCCAGCTCGGCGTCTTCGACGGCGTGAACGTCCCGCTCGTCGACCTTGCCGTTGCGCACCCACTGCCAGACCTGGGAACGCGAGATCTCTGCCGTGGCGGCGTCTTCCATCAGGTTGTAGATCGCGACCGCGCCGACCCCTCGCAGCCAGGACTCCAGGTACTGGAGCCCGACGCTGACGTTGTTCTCGACCCCCGCCTCCGTGACCTCGCCGCCCGGCACGGTGACGTCGAGGAGGTCCCGCGCCTCGACCGAGACGTCCTCGCGCTGGCGGTCGACCTGGTTTTGGCGGTCGCCGAGCACGGAGTCGAAGACCTCGGTCGCGACGGGCACGAGGTCGGGATGTGCGACCCAGGTTCCGTCGAAGCCGCTGCCGGCCTCGCGCTCCTTGTCCTCACGCACCCTGGCGAGCGCTGTCTCGTTCACCTCGGGATCTCGGCGGCTGGGGACGAAGGCGGCCATCCCGCCCATCGCGTGCGCGCCGCGCCGGTGGCACGTCTTGACGAGGAGCTCCGCGTACGCCCGCATGAACGGAACGGTCATCGTCACCTGCGCACGGTCGGGGAGAACGAACTCCGATCGGTCGCGGAACTTCTTGATGATGCTGAAGATGTAGTCCCAGCGGCCTGCATTCAGCCCGGCGGAGTGCTCGCGGAGCTCATAGAGGATCTCCTCCATCTCGAAGGCGGCGAGGATCGTCTCGACGAGGACGGTCGCCTTGATCGTGCCGCGCGGGACGCCGAGCTCTTCCTGGGCTACCTCGAAGACGTCGTTCCACAGGCGCGCCTCGAGATGGCTCTCGAGCTTCGGCAGGTAGAAGTAGGGCCCGCTGCCCGAGTCGAGCAGGCGCTGGGCGTTGTGGAAAAAGTGGAGGCCGAAGTCGAAGAGGCTGCCCGAGATCGGCTCGCCGTCCACGAGCACATGCCGCTCCGGTAGATGCCAGCCGCGCGGGCGGACGATCAGGACCGCGGTCTCGGCATTCAGGCTGTACGTCTTGTCGGGAGTCGCCAGCTCGATCGTCCGGTCGATCGCGTCCCGCAGGTTCACGTGCCCGTCGAGACAGTTCGCCCAGGTGGGCGAGTTGGCGTCCTCGTAGTCGGCCATGAAGCAACGCGCGCCCGAGTTCAGGGCGTTGATGACCATCTTCCGGTCGACCGGGCCGGTGATCTCGCAACGGCGATCCTGCAGGTCGGCCGGGACCGGCGCGATCTCCCAGTCGCCCTCGCGGATCTCCTGCGTCTCGGGGAGGAAGTCTGGGAGCTCGCCGGCGGCAATTCGCTCCTGCCATTCGGCGCGCGCGGTGAGGAGGCGCTGCCGCTCGGGGTCGAACCGGCGCTGAAGGCGGGCCACGAACTCGAGCGCTTCCTCGGTGAGAACCTCTGCGTGGCGGCCTTCAGCGGCCGCGCGAAGCTCGAGCCCCCTCACCGACCCGGACCCCACCTTCGTTCTAGTCTCGGTCGTGATCGCGCTCGCACCATTCGGGACAGGTGCAATCCGCGACTTCGGAGGTGCTCAGATAAGAGGGACGGCGCGGAGGCTCGGGGGTCTCCTCGCGCTCGACCGCATCGAAGTCGAAGGTGACAACGGCTTCCATGTATTGAGGGTACCCCTGCGTCCGATATTCACACAATGATTTGTTTCGATCATCGTCATCACTAGAATCTATAGATGCTCCTGACCCAGATCACAGCCTTCGTGGAGACGGCGAGGCTGCAGAGCGTCAGCCGGGCGGCAGAGGCGCTCTTCATCTCCCAGCCTGCGCTGACGGCGAGGCTCAAGGGGCTCGAGGCCGACCTGGGTGCGGAGCTCTTCGTCCGCGGGCCGCGCGGCATGCGGCTCACGGATGCAGGTCACGCCTTTCACCCCTACGCGGTTCGCTCGCTCGAGACGCTCACCGACGGGCGCATGCAGGTCAACGCCCTCGAACGTGGCGGCGCGGGCCGGCTCGCCATCGGAGCGGCGCCCGCGGTGTCGACCTACGTCCTGCCTGCGCTCCTGAAGCGCTTCTCGGAGGGCTTTCCTCGCGTCCTGGTCAGCGTGCGCACCGGCCACTCCGAGGAGATCCTCGACCTCGTCCTGCGGGAGCAGGTGACACTCGGTCTCGTGCGCGCCCTGCAGCACCCCGACATCCTGAGCACGCCGCTCTACGAGGACCGCCTGATTCTCGTCGTCGAGCCCGGCCATCCATTCGCAGGCGAAGGCCACATCCGCATGAAGGATCTGGCGGAGGAGCAGCTCGTCCAGTTCGACCGTACCTCCAGCTACCACGACCTCACGAGCGCGCTCTTTGTCACGGCGGGGGTGTCGCCGGCCGGCCGCATGGAGCTCGACAACATCGACGCTGCGAAGAAAATGGTCGAGCAGGGCTTCGGCGTCGCGCTCCTGCCTCAGACCTCCGTCGCGGACGAGCTCGAGAGCGGCACTCTGGCCGAGGTCGAGGTGGTGGACGCCGCGCCGGTGCGCCGCAGGATCGTCGCCATCACCCGGCGGGACGCGGGGCCGCCCGCAGGCCAGCCGAAAGCGTTCCTCGCGACCTTCGAGGAGATTCGCGACGAGCTCACGAGCTGGCCGCGTCCGCCCGCTGCAAGGCCTCGTCGCGCGGCAGAGCAACCAGCACGGTCCAGAGCTCCGGCCCGCGGTCGGCCCCGGTGAGCGCCCGGCGCAGCGCCTTGAGGTTGCCTCCGACGGCCTTGAGCTCCCGCAGGATCTCCTTCGCCGCCCACTGATCCAGGGTCTGGGGAGCTCGCTCCCGCAGCTCGTGGAAGCGCAGCAGGGTCTCAGGATGCTCGCTGGGCTCGGGAGGAGGTGCGGTGACCAGCGTGCGCGCGATCTCGCGCGCCTCGAGGAGGTCGCGGGCACCGCGCAAGGCAGGCACGACCTCGGGCGATGCGTCCGCGGCCGCGGCGAGCTCGTCGTCGGGCATCGCGCCGACCGCGTCGATCGCGAGCCTCCGGAGGCGCGCGAGGTCGTAGTGGACGTCGTGGCGCGGCACCCCTAGCTCGTCCAGGTAGGCGCGCACCGCCCCGGCGGGGAAGCCGAGCTCGCGCAGCGAAGCGACGGTGGCCCCGGCCGCGCGCTTGGAGAGCTTCTTGCCGTCCTCCCCGAGGATCAGCCCGTGGTGGACGTACTCGGGCGGTGTCGTCTCGAAGGCCTCGTGAAGACGACGGTGGAGATCCTCGTTGGGCCGGTGGTCGTTCCCACGGTAGACCTGGGTGATGCCGAAGTCGGCGTCGTCCACCACGCTCGCCAGGTGATACGTGGCGGTGCCGTCCTCGCGTAGTAGCGTCACGCCGTCGAAGCGGTCGGTCCCCATACGCTCGGCCGCTTCCCGGTAGCGATCCTGGCGCTCGCTCTGCCGCACGGGCCCCTCGTCCCAATCGATCCCGAGCCAGCCGAGGTCACCGAGGATCGCCTCCTCCCCTCCCGCGACGTTCCGGGAGGCATCGGTGTCGTCGATCCTGAGCAGCATCCAGTCGCCGGCGCGCCGGTTGACGACCGCGCTAAGGGCGTTCCCCACGTGGAGCGAGCCTGTCGGGCTCGGCGCGAAGCGGACGCGAACCATTGGATCAATCTAACGTTCGCGTCGCAGCGGAATGACTTTCTCCCCGGCAGACAGCCTCGCCCTCCTGGCCATCCTCGCTGTCGTTGCGCTCTTGCTGGTCGCGGCCGAGCGGACGAGCATCCCGTACCCGATCCTGCTCGTCGTCGGCGGTCTCGGGCTCGGCTTCATCCCTGGGATCCCGGAGTTCGAGCTCCCGCCGGACCTCGTGCTCGTCGCGGTGCTCCCTCCCCTCCTTTACGGAACCGCGTTCTTCACCTCGCTCCGCGACCTTCGCGAGAACGCGTTCGCCATCACGCTCCTCGCGATCGGCCTCGTGCTCAGCACGATGCTCATCGTGGCCGTGGTCGCGCACGAGCTCATCCCGGGACTCAGCTGGGGAGTCGCCTTCGTGCTGGGCGCGGTCGTCTCGCCGACGGACCCGACCGCGGCCACGGCGATCGCGGAGCGCCTCGGCCTCCCCCGGCGGCTCGTCGCGCTGATCGAAGGTGAGAGCCTCGTCAACGACGGCACGGCGCTCGTGGCCTACAAGTTCGCAGTCATCGCGGTCGTGAGCGGGTCGTTCTCGATGAGCGAGGCGGCTGGGAGCTTCGCGCTGAACGTGGTCGGCGGAATCGCCGTTGGACTCGGCGTCGGCTTCGTGGTCCGCCACGTTCGGCGCAAGGTCAAGGACCCGGCGCTCGCGATTACCCTTTCGCTGACGAGCGGCTACTTCGCCTACCTCCCCGCGATCGCCATCGGCGTCTCAGGTGTGCTCGCAGCGGTCACCGTCGGCATCTACATGGGCTGGTACACGCCCGAGCTGACCACCTGGCAGACGCGTCTTCAGGGCCTTGCCGTGTGGGAGATCACCTTCTTCATCCTGAACGCACTGCTGTTCGCGCTCGTCGGCCTCCAGCTGCCCGTCATCGTCGACGCGCTCTCCGGGTACTCACCGGCCCGGCTCGTCGGCTATGCGGCCGTCGTCTCGCTCGCCGTCATCGGGGCGCGCTTCCTCTGGGTCGTTCCAGGGACATATCTGACCGCGTGGATGCGCCGGGTCAAGCGCCCGATCCAGAACCCGGGCCGCGCGTCGATCATCCTCGGCTGGGCCGGGATGCGCGGAGCGGTTTCGCTCGCCGCTGCGCTCGCGCTGCCGCTGACCACGGACGCCGGCGACGACTTCCCGAACCGTGACCTGGTCATCTTCCTGACGTTCGGGGTGATCCTCACCTCGCTCGTCGTGCAGGGGCTGTCGTTCCCCGCCCTGCTGAAGCTGGTCGGGCTCGAGGACGAAGGCCGCACCGAGAAGGAGGAGAACAAGGCACGCATCTACGCCACCGAAGCCGCTCTCGCGCGGCTCGAGGAGCTCGCGGACGAGGACTGGGTGCGCAACGACACGCTCGAGCGCATACGGGCGATGTTCAACTTCCGCAACCAGCGCTTCCGCAGCCGCTTCGACCCGGAGTCGGACGGCGAGATCGAGAGCCGCTCGCTCGACTACCAGCGGCTCCTTCGCGAGCTGCTCACGGCGGAGCGGAACGCGGTCTTCGACCTGCGCCGCGAGCGGCGAATCGACGACGTCGTGATGCGCCGCGTCATCCGCGACCTGGACCTCGAGGAAGCGCGGCTCGATGGCTGACCTCGAGCGGCTGCTCCTGGACTGGGTACGGAAAAGCCTGGCGCGACCTGCCGTGCCGGACGGCGCGCTGGCAGCGGCTTGACGTAGCAGCGCTTCCGCGAGCCCGGCTGACTCCATAAACCCGGGAGGCGGCCTGAACGACCGCCTCCCGGCTCGAAGTGAGGATGGTCTATTGAGGCGGGATGAGAACGCCGTCGATGATGTGGATCACGCCGTTCGAAGCCATGACGTCGGCCTGGATCACCTTGGCGCCACCGACGCGCACGACGCTGTCATTGGCCTTGATCGGAAGCGACGCGCCGTTGAGCGTCGCGACCGAGCTCGTGGTGGCGACGTCAGCCGCCTTTACCGCTCCATCGGCGACGTGGTAAAGCAGCACCGCCTTCAGCTTGTCTGGATTCGATGCGAGGGTGTCCAGCGTCTTCTCCGGCACCTTCGCGAACGCCTTGTCGTTCGGGGCGAAGACGGTGTACGGGCCGCTCTCGGCGAGCGTCTTGTCGAGCCCGGTTTGCTGGAGGAGCGAGGTCAGCGTCTTGAACTGGCCCGCTGCGACGGCCGTTCCGACGATGTCCAAATCAGCCGGCGCCGAGGTCTCGCCCATCGAGGTGTCCACGGCCATCGTCTGCGCGGGCGCCTCGGCCGCGGCCGTTTCGTCCCCACCGCAGCCGGTGATACCGACGACAAGGGCGGCGAGGGCCGCGGCGGCGAGAAAACTCGCCTTGCGGAGCTTTGGAGTGGGTACTGTGTTCATGCTGTTCCTTCGTGGATGGTTGGGCGGCGGGCGGGATGCGCTCGCCGATTGGATGGACATTCCGAGCGGAACGAACGGCATCGAGGTCCGGTTGGCTGCGAAGCGCGCGCTGGCGCGCTTCCTCCCGGCCGTCGAGGATCGCTCCCCAGATGAGGAGAGTGAGCGACGCCGCGACGATGAGCGTCACGACCGCGCCGGAGATGAAGATCCCGAGGTGGTTCATCGTGCTGCCCTCGGTGCGACAAGAGCGCCGAGCGCCAGGATCGACGGCACCCAGAGCCCGACGAAGATTCCCTCCCGCTCGCTGCCGCTGAACCAGAGGGAGACGGACAGCGCGAATGAGACGAACGCTGCCACGAAGAGAAGCGCTCTGGCGCGCTTGGCCAGCATTATCGTGCCCCGGCTGTCACCGGCCGGCGCTCGGTTCGGCGTCCGGCAAGGAACGACGCGATGCAGTACAGGGCCGCCAGTCCGACAAGCCCATAGATGACGCGGCTCGCCGCGTTCGTCTC
>Ga0126304_10001770_pt1 | contig 10332 bp, 9 predicted proteins | sample Plot25_FD_92538 | JGI IMG/M metagenome (GOLD analysis project Ga0126304, IMG submission 92538) | Serpentine soil microbial communities from UC McLaughlin Reserve, CA, USA - Plot25 | ecosystem: Environmental > Terrestrial > Soil > Grasslands | place: USA: UC McLaughlin Reserve, Lake County... | reverse complement strand
GATCCTGCAATCGCTCACGCGCGAGGCGGATCTGCGCGCCACCCTGGAATCGGTTCAGCGCGTGCTGCAACACGGAGGAACGTTCGGCATCGACCTGGTGCCGGATCTGCCGCGGTGGTCCGAGTACGAGCGGAAGGTGAGCCTGCGGGGGAGTCGCGGCCGCTCCACCAAACTCACGTTGATCGAGTCCGTCCGCCAGGATCGCGCGCGGCGCCTGACGATCTTCGACCACGAGTACATCGAGCGGCGCGGGAAAACGAAGCGCGTCCATACCTTTTCGCTGACGTTCAGAACACTCTCGGTGGAGCGCATGTCACAGCGCCTGGAAAAGGCCGGATTCGAGATCCGGGCGGTGCTCGGCGACTACCGCGGCGGCGCCTGGGACCCGCGGTCCGACGTGTGGGTCATCCTCGCCGGGAAGAAGTAAGACGTGATAACATCAACCCGCAATTTTTAACGGTTTTCTGGGGGTTTTCACGCATGTCCGGCCATTCCAAGTGGCATACCATCAAGCACAAGAAGGGCGCGGCTGACGCCAAGCGCGGCAAGGTTTTCACGCGCATCATCAAGGAATTGACCGTGGCGGCGCGCGCCGGCGGCGGAGACGCGGATACCAATCCGCGGCTGCGCACGATCGTCGCCGAGGCCAAGTCGGTGAACATGCCTGCCGACAACATCAAGCGTGCGATCCAGCGCGGCACCGGCGAACTGCCGGGTGTGTCGTACGAAGAGATCACCTACGAAGGTTACGGTCCGGGCGGCGCGGCCCTGATCATCGAAACGCTGACCGACAACAAGAACCGAACGGTGGGTGAGATCCGCCATCTGCTCGGCCGTTTTGCCGGCAACCTCGCCGCCGAAAACAGTGTCGCCTGGATGTTCGACAAAAAGGGCTACATCGTCGTCGACAAAACCAAGGCGGACGAGGAAGCCCTCATGGCGGCTGCGCTCGACGCCGGCGCCGATGACATGCGCGATGACGGCGACAGCTGGGAGATCATTTCGGCTCCCGAATCTTTTCAGAAGGTGCTCGAGTCGGTCAAGGCACTCGGGCTCGAAACTGCAGCTGCCGAGATCGCGTTCCTGCCGCAGAACTACGTGAAACTCGAAGGCAAGCCCGCGCAGCAGATGGTCAAGCTGATGGACGCCATCGAAGACCACGAAGACACGAAGAAGGTGTGGTCGAACGCCGACATCGAAGAGAAGGAGATCGAGGCGTCGTTGGCGTGAAGATCTTCGGGATAGATCCCGGCTCCGAGCGTACCGGCTACGGCTGCGTCGAGCGCTCAGGCAGCCGCCACCGCCTGGTACTCTGCGGCGCGCTGGCCGCACCCGCCTCGGCGGCCTTTCCAGAACGGCTCAAGCACATTCACGCCGGGCTCGTCGCGCTGATCGACGAGTGCCGTCCTGATTGCGTCGCGGTCGAGAGCATCTTCTACGCGAAGAACGTTCGCAGCGCGCTGAAACTTGGCCACGCTCGCGGAGTCGCGCTGCTGGCCGCGTCGGAGGCAGGGCTGTGCGTCTTCGAGTACGCGCCAGCCGAAATCAAGCGTGCCCTGGTGGGATACGGACGCGCCGACAAGCCGCAGGTTCAGCAAATGGTGAAGCTGCTGTTGGGCGTGGAGTCGATCGACGGTCCACACGACGTCTCTGACGCACTGGCCGTGGCCATTTGTCATCTTCACAACTCGACGGGCCCCGCGGCAATTGCGATCGAGGCGGCGAAACCGGCGCGGGGCACACCGCGGTCGTGGAGGGAGTACCGACCCTCGTGATCGCGCGGCTGGCAGGCTGCCTGCTCGACAAGAACCCCGGACGGATCATCGTGGACGTGCAGGGCGTCGGCTACGACGTGCAGGTTCCGCTCTCGACGTTCTACGTTGTCGGTGAGCCGGGCGCGACTGTGACGCTGAGGGTCCATACCCACGTGCGCGAAGACGTGATCGCCCTCTACGGCTTTGCGACATCACTGGAGCAGGAGCTGTTCGAGCGCTTGATCTCGATCAGCGGCATCGGTCCAAAGCTCGCGCTCGCCGTCCTCTCAGGCATCGAAACGCCGGACCTGGTCCGGGCGATCCGCGCGCAGGATGTGGCGCGGCTGACCGCGATCCCCGGGGTCGGCAAGAAAACCGCGGAGCGGATCGGCCTGGAGTTGAAGGACCGCCTGCCTCAGTCGCTGCAGGCCGCCGCCGACACGGCCAAACCGCCGCTGCCGGAAGATGCACTGCGGGCCGACCTCCTCTCGGCGCTGCTGAATCTCGGCTATCCGCGAGCGGCCGCCGAGAAGGCGATCGAAAAAGAGATGAATGCCGCGCCTGGTGCGGCATTCGAACAGGCATTACGCGCCGTGCTCAAGGCGTTGATGAAATGAGCGACCGACACATTCTCGCCCCCTCGCGCGTGGACGACGACGTCCAGTACGAGGCAGGGCTGCGGCCGCGCACGCTCGACGAGTACATCGGCCAGGAGCGGATCCGCGAGAATCTGCACGTCGCGATCACGGCGGCGCGCCAGCGAGGCGAGGCGCTCGATCACGTCCTGCTGTACGGCCCACCCGGCCTCGGAAAGACGACGCTGGCTACCGTGATTGCCAATGAGCTCGGAGTGGCAATCCGTCCGACCGCGGGTCCGGTGATCGAACGTCCGGGCGATCTCGCCGCGATGCTGACCAACCTCCAGGAGCGGGAGGTGCTGTTCATCGACGAGATCCACCGCATGCCGCCGGCGATCGAAGAGATCCTCTATCCGGCGATGGAGGATTACGAGCTCGACATCATGATCGGGCAGGGTCCCGGCGCGCGGTCGGTCAAGGTCCCGGTCCAGCGGTTCACGCTGATCGGTGCGACCACGAGAACAGGCCTGCTGACGTCACCGCTGCGGGCGCGCTTCGGCATCGTCCACCGGCTGGATTACTACACACAAGAAGACATCCACGAGATCGTCCGGCGATCGGCGCGCATCATCGGTGTCGAGATCGACGAGGAGGGATCCCGTGAAATTGCCAAGCGCTCGCGTGGCACACCGCGCGTGGCGAACCGCCTGCTTCGACGCGCGCGCGACTACGCACAGGTGCGCGCCGACGGCGTCATCAGCCATGAGGTTGCGCTGAGGGCGCTCGCTTTGCTCGAAGTGGACGAGCACGGATTCGACGAAGTCGATCGCCGCCTGCTGCGGACGATCATCGACAAGTTCGGCGGCGGCCCTGTCGGCGTCGCCACGCTGGCCGCGGCGATGAGCGAGGAACGGGACGCGATCGAGGATATCTACGAGCCATTCCTGCTGCAGATCGGTTTCGTCGATCGCACTCCCCGCGGACGCGTCGCAACGCCAAAGGCGTACGAGTATTTCGGGCTGCCCGCCCCAGGAAAGGACCGGTTGTGGTGACTGCGATTCGTCGCGTGAAGATCTCGGGGCTCTCGACATACGTCCCGCCAAAGCTGCTGACGAACGACGATCTCGAGAAGCTCGTCGACACCACCAACGAATGGATCCTGCAGCGCACCGGCATCAAACAGCGGCACATCGTAGAACCGGGAGTAGCTACCTCCGACCTCGCGAAGGAAGCGGCGATCGGAGCGATGCAGCAGGCGGGGGTTACTCCCGAGCAGATCGGCTTCATCGTGGTCGGCACCACTACACCTGACACGATCTTCCCGAGCACCGCCTGCGTGCTGCAGCACAAGATCGGCGCGGTCAACGCGTGGGGGTTCGACCTTGGCGCCGCATGCTCCGGCTTTACCTACGCCTTGACGACCGGGATGCAGATGGTCGCGACGGGGGCCGTCGAGCATGCCTTGATCGTCGGCGCCGACGTGATGTCGAGCATCATCGATTACAAGGACCGAACGACCTGCGTCATCTTCGGCGACGGCGCCGGTGCCGCCGTGGTGTCGGTGGCCGATGATTCGGAGCCGGCGATCATCGACTTCGCCCACGAGATCGACGGGGGAGGCGGCCGCCGCTTTGCATGCCTGCCGGCGGAAGCCGCATTCCCCCCTCGCATGAGACCGTCGACAAGCGCCTGCATTCCGTCAAGCAGGATGGCCAGGCGGTCTTCAAGTTCGCGGTGCGCAAGACCGAGGAGATCGCCCGGCGGCTGCTGGAAAAAAACGGGATCGAAGCCTCAGAACTCGATCTCTTCGTTTCACACCAGGCGAATCGCCGCATCATCACCGCCGCGGCCGAACGACTGGGACTGCCTGAATCGAAGGTGATCATAAACCTGGAGATGTACGGCAATACCACTGCCGGCACCATCCCGCTCGCTCTGGCTGATGCCGTTCACGAAGGAAAGTTGAAGCACGGCGATCTGGTCCTGCTCGCGTCGGTTGGTGCGGGGTTCACCGTCGGGTCGGTCCTGCTGCGCTGGGGGATTTCGAAGGCTTAACTCCAAACGCCAAACTCCAAACCCCAAGTACCAACTACCAATTCCCAATTCCAAGGTGGCCATTTTCCTTTTATCTCCGGCGAACTGTGGCGGGCGGCGCGCGCAGATCATCATGTCGGACCGGGCTCGGTTCGAGCTGGCGGAACGGCTTCGGGGTGAGCGCGGAGCGCCGCTTGGCGAGGTGTTCTCGTTTCTGAGCGGCTTGTACTTTCGGGGCAAGCTCACCTACGCGACCGCGTTCGCGTCCGTTCCGGAGGGAGCCGGTGAGATCTCCGGGCGCGGTGTGTTCGTGATCACGCCGAACGCGGGGCTGCGGCCTCCAGAGACCTTGATCTCGCTGCAGGCGATCAAGGGTTTCGGCGGCGTGGATGTGTCAGTCGACAATCCCCGGTATCGGCGTCCGCTCGAGCGAAGCGCCCGGGCGCTTGCAGCCGACGTCGGGCCTGATTGTCACGTCGTGCTTCTCGGCAGCATCGCCTCGCCGAAATATGTAGAGGTGCTGCAGGCGATCTTTGGAGACCGGCTCTTGTTCCCGGACGCGTTCGTTGGACGCGGCGACATGAGCCGCGGCGGGTTGCTCCTCCGCTGCGCCGCGGCCGGTGAGGAGCTTTCGTATGTGCCGGTTGCGGGAGCGATCCGCCACGGCGCGCGTCCGCCAAAGCTGGACCCCGCCACGCGTGTCAAATTCCCGCAGGGAGGTCTCTAAACAGCCGCCAAACCGCGCAAAATGGCGCAAAATACGCCAGACAGCGCGTATGAAGCTTGCTTCGGCGCGGCATTTCGGGCATCATTACGCGTCCCCTCCAGCACTCAATCGGGCTTTCCTGCTTTCGCCACGGGTCTACCCATGTCTGAAGCGCCATCGCAGGACCATTACGAAACGCTGCAGGTCAGTCCGAACGCGGACGCCGAGACGATTCAACGCGTTTTCAGGCTGCTGGCTCAGCGCTTCCACCCGGATAACCAGGACACCGGGAATGCGTCGAGATTCCGTGAGCTTCACGACGCCTACACCGTGTTGAACGACCCCGAGCAGCGCGCTCGTTACGACGTCCGGCATGACGCGATCCGGCAGGAGCGATGGAAGTTCGCCGCGGTCGGTTCCGCGGGCGCAACTGACATTGAAGCCGAGCAGCAACTGCGCTTCACGCTGCTCGAGATCCTCTACGCGCGGCGACGCACCGACCCGGATCATCCGTCGCTGTCCAACATGGAACTGGCACAGTTGATGGGCCATCCTCGCGAGCACCTCGAGTTCGCGATCTGGTATTCGACCCAGAAGAAGTTCGTCACGCGAGACGATCGTTCCTCCCTGACGATCACCGCCGACGGTATCGACTACGTGGAGCACAAGCAGAGCATCAGGGCACCGCGGCGCCTCTCCGCCGTGAGCTAGCGTTCGGCGCTCGATGAGTTCCGGAGTCGCCGCCTGGATCGCCCACCTGGCGTTCTGGATTCTCCTGCCGTATGGATGGTTCTGGGACGAACTAACCGCACGTGGGGTCGCGGTGTTTCTCGCGCTCTGGGCAGCCGGTTTCTTCGGCCTGTCCCTCATCTCGCCCGTCGGCAGCGCACTATTTCCATCCTACGTTGCCGTCCTCGACATCGTGCTCGTCTTCCTGATCTTCAAGGGTGATGTGAGGCTTGGCTGAACAGCGAGCTTCTTTACAGGCCGCTCTTCACACGAAGCAGCGAAGCTAACGAAGGCGCACGGAAAAGACGGAAAGCCGATTGACAGGAGCGCCGGCCGAAAGGCCGGCGCGCGCTAAAGGGCTCGCAGCAGCGCTACCGGTAACCTCTCGAACAGCTGCCCCACGAAGAACCATTCCTCGTCAGAGCTCACGGTTGGCTGGATCTCGGCACCCGTGAAGACGTCACGGAAGGTTCGGCCCCGGAGCGGCTCGGGCAGCATGACCCGCGAGGTCTTCCAGCAGTCACCCCCGAGGGGGAACAACCTCCCCTCGACGGCCAGCGCTGAAACGAGCCGCGGCGCCACGGTGATGACGACGTCGCTACCGGCGCTCCGGGCGAAGGCAATGACGTTGCCTGCAACGCTGATCTCTGCGGTCAACGGCAGGTAATCTCCACCCGCAAAAACCTGCGGCAGCTCGCGTCTGAGGTGGAGCGCACGCGTCGTGATCAGCAGCTTGATACGGGCGTCGTCCCAGCCCTCGAGCAGCTCGTCGACGGTCGTATCCGTGAGGCTTTCCAGCAGTCGTTCGCGCAGCCCAAAATCCACGGGCCGGCGGTTATCCGGATCGACGAAATTCAAATCCCAGAGCTCCGTACCCTGGTAGAAATCCGGAACCCCGGGGGACCCGATCTTCAGCAACACCTGGGCGAGCGAGTTCGTCACCGCGAGCATCGCGATCCGCTGCTGGAACGGAAGGAATGCCGATAGAAATTTGCCGCCGCCTTCCGAACCGAGGATCTTCTGGACGAACTTTCCGAGCCCGTCTTCGTACGCCTGGTTCGGTGTGAGCCAGCTGGTGTGAACCTTCGCCTCGCGCGCCGCTTTGATCATGTACTGAAGGACTCGCTCGACGAACTCCGGCGCCGGTTCAGTCGTTTTCGGAATCCAACCGCCGATGAGCGTCTGATAGAGGCGATACTCGTCGACCCGATCGGGCGCGGGCTCACCGTCGACAATCGATCGGTGGACGCGATTGATCCGCATCCACCTTGCGGCTTCGCGCCCCCAGTCGTCGGGGAATTCCGACAGGACGTTGATGCGGGCGCGGAGGTCCTCTCCTTTTTCTTGTCATGCGTGGAGGTCGCGAGCATTTCCAGCGGCCACCGCCGAGCGCGATGCAGGTTGCCGTCGTGAAAGTCCTCCACTGAACGTCCGATCCGCGAGGGATCGCCACCCACCTCATTCAACGAGATGAGCACGTTGTAGCGGTAGAAGGCCGTGTCCTCGAGCCCCTTCGCCTGGACCGGTCCGGTGTATTGCTGCAGCTTCATGGCGAACCGCAGCCGCTCATGCACTTCGTGGGCGTCGGCCGGCGGGTAGCCGCCACGACGCTCCACTTCTCCCGCCGCCGGAGCGCCGGCGGGATCTCTCGGCAGAACGACTTCGCGGAAGAAGTCGAACAGCGATGACTCCATCGCCGGATTCCGGCGGCGGGCGCGGACGATCGCCTGCTCCACCATCGCCCGATCCTCCGGCGTCCAGCCGTGTTCGTCGACGTAGGTGCGATACACCGGGAAGCAGGCGACCACTTCGGTGATGACGTCGCGAAGGCTGTCGAGCGTGAAGTCACGCGACTTGCGGTTTCCTTCGCCGATGCGATCGAGCATGTGAGCGAGCACGTTCAGCTCGCTCGCCATCGCCGTGTGCATGATCAGCTGCTTGCTCTGATACAGCACGTCCTCGAACGAGTCGAGGTGTCCGGTCAGTTTCGAATAGCCGCGGCGCAGCCGGCGCGCCTGCACCATGTCGACGAACACACCGTTCTGATCGTTCAGGTAGTTGTAGCCGGTGGTGCCGTGAACCTTCCAGGTCGACGGCAGGCGCTCCCGGCCCGACAGGATCTTCTCGGCGACAACGTACAGTTGCGCACCGACGTGACCCTGTTGCGCAGAGACATCGGTTCCCGCTTTGCGCGCCGTGCCGCGTTCCGCAAGCTCCTGCAGCATCTCGAAGTACTTCGCGGGATCGAACAAACCATCCGGATGGTCCACGCGCACACCCTGCAGCCGGCCGCTGGCGAGCAACTGGGCCAGCAGCCGGTGCGTCGCCTCGAATACTTCCGTACGTTCGATGCACATGCCGGCCAGCGTGTTCACGTCGAAGAACCGGCGGTAGTTGATTTCATGAGACGCCGTTCGCCAGTAGGAGAGGCGATAGGCCTGCGCTTCGAGCAATTCGTGAAGCGTATTGAAGCTCGCGGGGTCGCCCGGGGTGCCGTTCACGTGCTCGACCGCCGCCGCGATCTCCGCGTTGATGCCGGTGTCTTCCTGCGCCAGCCGGGCGAGGCGTGTCCGGGCGACTTCCTTCTCCCGCTGCCGTTCCGAAACGCGAGCGGGATCCTGTTCGGTATAAGGCGGGAGATTGCCGAGTGATGTGAGCACACTCAGGAACTCGTGCAGCCGCGGATTGTCATCGCCGAGGCGTGCAGTCACCGGCCCGACGGCGAGGCCGAGCACGCGCGGCACTTCTCGCGGGTTGATCGGCAGCACGTTCTCGAAATAGTGAAGGCTGAGCGCGCCCTCCCTGAACTCGAGCTTCAACTCGCCGCGCTCGAGCACGTTCCCGTATTGATCGCCGAGGATCGGGAGCAGCAGCTTGGCGTGGAGCTCCGCTTTGAGCGGTGCCCAGTCGATATCGAAGTACCCAGCGGCAGGGGAGCTGGGGCCGTTCTCGAGCACGTCTGTCCACCACGCGTTCCCACCCGACCCGATCCCCATGTGATTGGGGACGAAGTCAACGATGTGTCCCAAACCGGCAGCCCTGACCGCGTTGGTGAATTCGAGATGCGCAGCGTCGCCGCCCAGTTCCGGACTGATCTCGTTATGGTTGCAGACGTCGTAGCCGTGCGTACTGCCCGGCGCGGCGGTGAAATAGGGCGAGCTGTAGACAGTGCTGATGCCGAGCCGCTCGAGATATGGAACGATGCGGGCGGCGTCGGCCAATCGGAACCCGGCGTGGACCTGCAGCCGGTAGGTCGATACCGGTACGTAGTCCGGCCATCGGTGATCGCGGTCGGTCATCGTTCTTTCAGAATGAGCGCACCCGGTCGCGCGAAGCGGACACTGCTGCCGCCGGATCCAGACGACACGACCACGGCCTGCGGGTCCGCCACGAATTCAGCGTGCTCGGTATCGAGCACGGTCTCGATCTCCGCGTGCGCGAGGTCGTGTCCAAGTGTCGCTGCAGCCGACGCCAGGTCGACTTCGCCGGCGGTCTTGAACCGTGCTACCACCCAGAATGTCTCGTTGCCCTCCGACCTTCGCACCACCACGCTCTCATCGTCAGTGGCGATCGCTTCGCCTTCGCGGAGGTCGCTGCCTCGCAAGCCAGCGTGCTCACGGCGAAGCGCGAGCAACTGTCGATAGAGCGCGAGCGCGCGCGCGTGCATCGGCAGAACCTGCTCACCCCAGCTCAAATGACTGGCCGCGAAGGTGGATTGACTCTGCGGGTCCGGTATCTTGCGGCGGTCGATCTCGTCCGAAAACCCCGGGAACTCGGCGAACTCGGCCCTGCGTCCTTCCGTGACGAGCCGTCCGAGGCCAGGTTCCAGATCGGTGAAGTATTCGAACGGCGAAGAGGCTGCCCATTCCTGACCCATGAACAGCAACGGTGTTCCTGCCGATGTAAGCAGCACCACACTCGCAGCTCGCCAGGCGTCTTCGCCGACCGAATGATGCAGCCGGTCCCCGCACGCGCGGTTGCCGATCTGATCATGGTTCTGCAGGCAGATCACGAACCGGTACATCGGTACGGCTGAAGGGTCGGTTCCGCGCGGCATCTTCTTCTGCACCGACATCTGTCCGGTGTAGAGCCAACCCTGGCGCAGCACGATTGCGAGCTCGGCGGCGTTCCCGGCGAAATCCGCAAAGTATCCGTGCGAATCGCCAGCGATCATGCGCCGGAGGACGTGGTGGAAGTCGTCGGCCCACACCCCGTCGAGCCCCCAGCCCCCATCGTCGGCGTCCTCGACCATCGGCGCCAGGTTGCGGTCATCCTCCGCATGGATGAACACCGGCCTGGACGTTACGGCGCGCACGGCGGCAGCCAGTTCGATGATGATGTTCGGCTCCGTGTCGTCGAGGAGTGCGTGAGTCGCGTCGAGTCTCAGCCCGTCGAGGTGGTACTCGCGGACCCAGTGCGTCGCGTTGTCGATGATGAACCGGCGGGACACCGCTGATTCCGGTCCATCCAGGTTTACGGCGTTGCCCCAGGGCGTCTTGTGCCGGTCGGTGTGGTAGCGCCGGGTGAAACG
>Ga0126304_10001768_pt1 | contig 10337 bp, 10 predicted proteins | sample Plot25_FD_92538 | JGI IMG/M metagenome (GOLD analysis project Ga0126304, IMG submission 92538) | Serpentine soil microbial communities from UC McLaughlin Reserve, CA, USA - Plot25 | ecosystem: Environmental > Terrestrial > Soil > Grasslands | place: USA: UC McLaughlin Reserve, Lake County... | reverse complement strand
TCCGCGCGTTAAAGCCGCGAAGGAAGCTCTGGCACTTTACAAAGCCAGCCCTTCGCCGGCGACCGTGTGGGAAACAGACAAGGACGAGCCGATGCCGACCCCTCCTGTCCCTACTCCTACGCCGGTCCCCATCATTCCGGATACCAGTCGCCCCGCGGTGCCGTGGTACAAGTCCCTCGTTTTTACTGGCTCTGCGGGCAGCCTTGGCGCCGCCGCCGTGGCCATTGCGCAAGCCTATAAGCCTGGCATCCCATTTTTGAATCAGCTCGATACGCTGGCTCCGCTCGGCGTGGCTGCATTCGCCGCTTTCATGGCATTGGTCGGACGGGTGACGTCCACCGCCCAACCTCTGACAACTACCCAGACGGCTGCTGACAAGATCGGTGAGGCTAAGGCAGCCGTAGCTACGGCTGCTGCTGTTGCCAGCGTCCCTGTTCAAGAGGCTTGGGATCGCTCAGGGTCGCCGCTCAGCGCCGCTGAGCAGGCAGCTGGCTGGACAGCTGTTCCGCCTCAGCAAGTGCCCATGACGCAGCTTTCCCTTGACCAGCTCAGCCACGAGATGCCTGAGGTGGCCGAAAAGCTCATGAGTCTGGTCAGTAGCGTGGTGCCTCTCCTGGGCGCCATCTCCAAGGTGACTGATCTGGGCAAGGCTCTCAACGACACAGTACGCAAGCCATGATCAAGCTTTCCCGTGAAGAAAAATCGGTTCGCATGCCCGGCCATGGGCTGCGGAAGGGCGCAGCGGAAGTCTGGCGCGAACAGGATTGGCCGGTCCAGAAGAGCCTTCTCTCCGCGGCGCGGAACATCGATTACCGCTACTGGACCGCTGGCGATCTGCAGAATCAAGAGGACACCCCGCACTGCGTAGAGTACAGCGCTCGCGGGATGCTCGAAGCCTCGCCGCACCGTAACCAGGTGGAAGGCATTCCACGCGGTTCGATCTATCACTGGTGCCAGGATCACGACGAGTGGGCTGGCAACGACTATGATGGCACGTCGGTGCACGCTGCCATGAAATGGCTGGTCGCCAACAAGTACGTCACGAGCTATCGCTGGGCGAAGACGGTAGCTGATGTCCACGCCCACCTCGTCACCACGGGCGTCGTCGTCGCTGGCACTACGTGGACGAAGGACATGTCGTACGTTGACGAGTTCGGCTTCGCGCGTTTCACTGGTGAAAACTATGGCGGTCACGCCTGGATCATCCGCGGCAGCAATCGCCTCGCGCTCGATCCCGTCACTCGCAAGACCGGGAAGATGAAGCTCCGCAACAGCTGGGGTGTCGGCTATGCCGAAGGTGGAGAGGCGTGGCTCACTTTCGCTGATATGCAAAAACTGATCGACGACTATGGCGAAGTCGCTCTGCCGGTGGAAGTGATGGCAAAAAAATGAACAACGACCCCCTCCATGATTTTGGTCATGCATGGGTCTGGCCCTACATCGTAGCAGCCATCGCTCTCAGCCTCGTGGTGTTCACAGTCGTGTACTGGTCCTTGCCAGAGCGGTGATGCTGCAATCCTTGGTGCATTCATGAATGCGGGATCGATACTCAATGGCCATGGAAGACGAGAGCGAGTCTGGCTGGAGGGATTATCGACGCTACGTGGTTGAGGAGCTTCGGCGGATCAACTCGACGATCTCGGCGATCACGGATAAAATCGAACGGTTCAGGCAGGACGACATAGCTCAGCTCAAGACTGACATTGCCCTGCTGAAATTCCAGGCTGGTATTTTTGGTGCGCTCGGCGGCACCATTTTTGGAGCGATTACCACGGTCGTAGTGTCATTGGTCTTCAAGACCATGAGGTGACCTATGGCAACTGTAGGGTGGGTAACCTATCTGCGGGGATTGTTTCATCACTCGCACACCGATAAGGTGACAGAACACCTGGAACAGATCGATCAGCGCAATCGTGAAGTGCGTCATGACTTGAAGAACGTGCAGATCAGGACCGACGCTCTTGCGCGTCTTATTGAGAGCATGCGCGAGGAGGAACGCCCTAGATGGGAGGGGGATGGTGGGAATGGCAACGGGAAGCGCCCGCGAAGCTGATGTATTCACAGTGGGACATTCTCGTTCGCGAGCTGGGGGGCGGCATCTGGTTCTCGACCAGTCTGTGGCTCGTCTTTGCCTTTGTTATGTATATCTATCGGCAGATAAATTCGGAGAGGCGCATTGATCCCACATTGATCGGGGCTGCCCTGGCGCTGACCATCTATTTCTGCGGCTCAACCATACGTGGCTTCCTGACATGGATGCAGTTCTTCTATGCGGGCAATTTCTGGGATACGAACATATGGGTAGCGACGTGGCCATGGTTCGGCCTGTCGGTCCTGCTCAACATAACCGGCGCGGCGCTGTGCATATGGATGCTGAGTTCCTGGCGCTGGCGCTTCATTTTCACCATGTGCGCCGTAGCTGGCTCTCTGCTTCTGCCTGCAGGTTTGCGGCTCCTAGCCTGAGGTGCTACAACTGAGTTACCTCAGGAGGTAACTACATTAGAAAGGGTCTAAGATATGTCCTCTACCCTCCCGACCGGCGACGAAGCTCCTAATTTCGAACAGCGCCGCCGCGAAGAGCTGGAGGCTGGTCGTGCCCGCCTCCGCGAGATCAACCAGGCTGCTGGCCACGACGAGGGTGAGCTTAACAAGCGTATCGAGGAAGCGGATGGGGTGATCAAGGAAGACGAGAAGCGGCGCGATGAGCTGCTGCAGCTCCGCCCTCTGGACACCACGGATCGTGATCGCGCTGGCGCAGAGGTGGCCGATCAGGCTCAGACCGAGCTGGAGGCCATCATACATCTTGCCGACCGCGCTGAGCCCATCCTGACCGCTGCACACGAGATCGCGGTCGAGGAGCTGGACCATCCCGACGCGGATACAGAGCGCGCCGAGCTGATCACCACCGATATGGTGACAGCGCAGGCCGTTAACCAGCCAGTCGTTCTCGCCAACGAGCGCGGCGTCGACACGGAGTCGAAGCCGATGAACCCTGGCGAGTGGGACGAACGCAGAATTGATACCCGTCTCGTTACCATGCCGGCAGAGAAGCATGTGCCGCGCACGCGTCAGAAGGCTGAGAAGGTGTCGCGTCATAAAATTCCACGCGCAGAGGAAGTCGTGGTTGATGGCTGGCACGAGGGAAAGGGGCCGAATCCCGATGCCGCCGTCAAGGAAGTCGCGCGCGTCGACGATCCAGAAGCTCTCGGCTGATCCCTGAGCCGGGAGAGTGTAGATGGGGCTCCTCCGGCTCGCCGGGTTTTCAGGGATGTGGCCTATCAGGGACGCGCGGGCGCTCCCTGATAATGCCGCTCTATCAGCCCGTAATATCGATTGCGACGGAGGCGCCTACCTTCAGGGTAACCGAGCGCACACGCTCGTGAAGCAGCTCCTGTCAGGCACTTTCACCGTCTTCCGCCTGCCGGTCTCATCGCCGTCCGAGGCGTTGGCCGCTTCTCAGTGGCTCGAGTTTCAAGACAGCAACACTGACGTTTTTCGCGGGCCGCTCGTCAACGACAGCTTCCAGCGGTATTACTGGGGCTCGCCGACAGCCGGGCTGCGTTTCGCGTCGCGCGCCTACCTCAATGGCGCCACCGCTCACTTGGACACAGCGAGCTACACACTGGGTGTGCCGGCTCCCACCACCAGCCCTACCGGCGTCGTGACAGGTGGCAGCTCGCCGATCATCACACGTCAGTATCTTGTCACCTTCGAGAACATCTTCGGGGAAGAAAGCCAGCCCAGCCTGCCGGTCGAGATCGACGGCTTTGCCAACGGCACCTGGAGCATCTCCAATATCCCCCAGCCGCCAGCTCCTGGAACTTATGCTCCATTCAGCATGATCCGGCTTTACCGCACGGTGACCGGTACATCCGGGCTGACCGACTTTTTTCTCGTGGTCGAGTTTCCGGTAGGTACTACGGCATACAATGACACCAAGCCCGACACTGACCTGATCACCATCCTGGAGAGCACGAATTTCAACGTGCCTGTCGCTGGCACGCAGGGGTTGGTGCTGATGCCGAATGGCATCTTCGTGTCGTGGAAGGACAACACGCTCTACTTCTCGGAGAATTTCCGGCCGCATGCATGGCCGGCCGAGTACACGATGACGGTGGATGCGCCCATCGTCGGCCTGGCTGTGTATGGCAACAGCTGTGTCGTCTGCACCACTGGCCGGCCATCCATCGTCACCGGCACCAAAGCCGGCTCCATGGCTCTCCAGAAAACCGACGCACCGCTGCCGTGCGTGTCTCGTCGATCCATCGCCGCGGCACCTGAGGGCATCTACTACGCCAGCGAAGAGGGGCTGGTGCTGATATCCGCCGGCGCGATCAGCACTGTCACCAAGGAGCTTATCTCGCGCGAGCAGTGGCGCGGCTACACGCCGACGAGCTTTCGCGCAATGATGCAGGGCGGTGAGTATGTCGCGCTTCTTACTCATGCCGATACTGGGATCAACGGCATCCGGTTCTGGCCGCAGACACCGGAGTCGCGCGGCGTCAGCTATTTCAACACCAATGAAGTGCCGGCCAATATCGGCATCGAGAGCTGGTCGGGCAAGCCGTGGATGATCCTGAACGAGGGGGGTACCTATCGGCTCTATGAGTGGGAGACGCCGGGTGCGGCCCGCGTCAGTTACGTGTGGGCGTCGAAGGAGTTCATCTACCCCTACCCCGCCAACTTCAGCGTCTTCCAGGCATATTTCGACGACACCCTGACCAAATCCCTGAGCCTCAAGATCGAGGTTACCCTGCGGGGTTACGATGGCTCTACGGAGTGGGCTGAAGTCTACAATCGCCCGGTGGTCGCGAGTGGCAAGGAGATCAAGCTGCCATCCGGGTTCAAGTCCGACATCTGGCGGTTCACGTTCTCGGGGGACACTGAGCTGCAATCTTTCATGATCGCATCGAGCACGCGGGAGCTGCGCAGTGCCTGACGTAAGCTATCCGTCAATCCCTGATCCGAACATGGATTTGGGGTCGGTTCTCAACACGGTGAACCGGCTCAAGGAGACCGTCGAGCTGATTACCGGTCAGCGGCAGGACAAGCGTTTTTCATTTCCTAATCGGGTCGAGATCGTCGAACGCCGCTCTGCCGCGGGGACTGCACGATTTACCGAGCAGCTGCAGATACAGGCTAACAACCTTCAGTCCATCGTCGTGCGGACCGAGACGCTGGAAGCTGACCTGGGCGACGTGGAAGCTTCGGTCATCAATGAGGCGACGGCGCGCGCTGCCGCCGATGGCGCGCTGGCGTCTAACATCACGACAGTCCAGGCCACAGCAAATGGCGCGACCGCAGGTGGACAGGTCTATCTCGTCGCGCGCGCTGCGCCCGCCGGCTACAGCGCGGCTTATGGCTGGGCGCTCACGGCGCTGGGCGGTCGCTTTGTCGGCATGGATGCCTTGCTTGACTCGTCTGGCAATGCCGGGATTGCCTTCTATGCTTCGCAGTTCAGCCTGACTGACCCGTCCTATAATGGCGGCGTTCCAGGCAATGTATTCAGCTATGGCAGTGGTGTTTTCAATTTTAATGTCCCCGTCACGATCAGGCACCAGGAGATCGGCATCAACGCCACTGCCAATGGCGCGGTGGCTGAGGGTCTTGTTTCCAGCGGTACCTATTTGAGCACCAATCTTACGATCCGAGAAAATTCCCGTGTAGTTGTGATCCTATCGGTTTCGGATACATCCTTCTCGGTTCATGCGATCAGCTTTTCGACTACGCTGGTCAATCGATACTTCCAGGTTATTATCGATGGCGGCAGCGGTTTTGGGCTTATGACTGCGCTCGACACGGTGGTTGCCAGCAATTATCTGGGCGGAGCCTCCTATCAGTTCTACGCGGCAGTCACCCCCACTTCCAAGTCGTTCGAGATCACGGGACTGGCAGAAGGAGGCCACACGTTCGCAGTCGATAATCCAACCGGGTATACGCTTGGCATGAGCATCCAGGTGATCGAGCTGGCACGGGCAGACGGCTGATGGCGATCAAGTTCAATCGATTGGACGAAAGCGGCAAGGTGATTGGACGGGGCACGGTGCCGTGGCTAGAGAATTTCGAAGCTCTGAAAGCGCAGGGGCTTCCCGGTGAGTACGTTCTCGGCGATCGTCCTATGGATATTCCTCCGGCACCCATCCTGCCGGAACCGGTGCTCGATCCCGACATGGTTTCAATGGAAGAGCTAGCAGATGCCGTCATCAAGCTCGCCGCGGGCGACAAGAGTGCGGTGGACAGCATCGCGGCAAAGCGACGGCGCGCGCTCAAGAGGATGGATGACGGTGGGGCAGATAAAGGACATACGGTTCAACGACCTGCAGGTCGCAACGAAGCCGCATCCAAACGACGTTTATCGGTACAATCCTCTCGCTGATCAGTGCATCGCCAGGGTTACCCCCGAGGGTAAGACGCTGGGCAGGGTGATCTACAGCGACTACACCGGACGAGGCGGCAGCATCCAGATGCACGTCACGTGCTGGGACCCTCGCTGGATCAGCCGCACGCTGCTTTACGTCGCCTTTGATTACCCATTCAACCAGCTGGGGGTGAAGAAGATTTTCGGACATATCCGGCGAACCGACGTAGAGACAATCAGGTTCGCGTTGAAAGCAGGATTTAAAGCAGAAGCCGGAATTGAAGGTGTCTATCCCGATGATGACATGTTGATAATGGCGTTGTATCGTGACGACTGCCGGTTTCTGGGGGTCGCGCCCACCGACAAGGTGCACTAGCGATGTCAAGCAAAAAGTCCTACGTGCCACCCCCACCGGACTATTCCGGACTTATTGCCGCCCAGACACAAGCTGCCAACGCCTCGCTCGATCTGCAGCGGGAGCAGATGACATGGGCGCGCGAGCAGTACGCCAAGACTGAGGCGACGAGCGACCAGATCATCGAGGCTGCGCTAGCGCGTCAAGCCACGCTGGACGAGCAGGCAACGGAGGATCGTGCCCGCTACAAGGAGGTGTTTCAGCCACTCGAGGATCAGCTTGTCCAGGAGGCTCAGGATTACGCTTCGCCCGCACGCATCCAGCAGCGCGCCGGCGCAGCAATGGCGGACGTGTCGGCTCAGTACAAGATCGCTCGTGCGGCAGCGCAGGACCGGCTGGAGAGCTTTGGCATCGACCCTTCGCAGACGCGCGCGGGGGCGCTCGATCTCGGGGCGCGCATCTCCGAGGCGGCGGCACGTGCCGGTGCCGGCAACATGTCCCGCGAGCAGACCGAAGCTACTGCTCGCCAGCTTCGGTCGGAGGCGCTGGCTGTCGGCCGCGGCTATCCTGGAATGTCGGCGACAGGCTATCAACTGGCTGGCGGAGCTGGGGCGTTGGCTGGCGGCACGCAGACCGGCGGAGTAGCTTCCGGCGCCAGCACCATGGGCACGCCTGCTCAATGGGGCGCACTGGGTGCACAGGGACTGGCCGCTGCTGGCGGCACCATGAAGTCGGGCTACGACCAGCTCCTCGACCGCTACAAGCTTCAGCAGGCAGCAGACAAGGAAGGAAGCGGCTGGGGCACGGCGCTGGGGCTCGCCGGTGGCATCGGGCTCGCAGCGCTGACTTCACCCGCCTCGTCGGCTCTTGGCGGCCTGATCAGCCCGTTGTTCCAGAAGCGCTACGCCGAAGGCGGCATGATCGACGAAAACCTGTCTCCGTCCGGTGACGCCATCACTGACGATATCCCTGCACGGGGGCCGACGGGCGCTATCCAGCTCGATGGTGGCGAGTTCGTCGTACCGGAGGATGTGGTCAAGTGGATGGGTGAGCGCCACTTCCAGCAGACGATTAAAAAATCACGCGAAGAACGAAAGGAAGCTCCGGCCAAGCCCGAAGTCCGGCGGGCTCTGGCCATCGAGGCTGATCCGACCGTGCGTGCTGCCGTGGGCATGCCACCCGCATCGCTTCCGCCTGAAGCTCTACAGCTGAGGTGACGCATGTCTTTCGCTGCAGACCTGAAGGACTTCGCGTCCAACTTTCGCGATACGTACAAGAGCTTCAAGACGGACTGGAAGGACGAGGCTTATCGCGAGCAGGTTGAGGCGCTGCGCGGCGCTCGTGAAGAAGGTGAGCGAGCGGCAGCAGGAGCTACCCCAGGGGGTACCTCGTCCCGCGCATTAGCTGGGGCGAGCGGTGCGATTCAGGCTGTGGAAAGCGGTGGGAACGCCGCGGCTAAGGGACCAGTCATTGCGAGTGGTGCTTACGAAGGCGATCGTGCATATGGGCTCCACCAGGTCATGGGGAAGAATATCCCAGTTTGGACAAAAGAGGTGCTTGGTCGCTCATATACGCCTGAGGAATTTGTCAAGGATGAACAGGCACAGCATCGTGTGTTCAACGCCAAGTTTGGCCAATACGCGAAGCGCTATGGTTCGCTGGAAGACGCAGCGTCTGCGTGGTTCACGGGGCTGCCCTATGCTGAAGCTATGCGGCAGAACCGTGGAGATCAGCTTGGCACTCGTGTTCAGGATTACGTGCGCAAGTTCAAGGCCGGGCTTGGTCGCCGGGCAGCACTGGATACCGAGGACGATGAGACCATGCCCGTCGTCTATGCGGCGCGCGGTGGCATCATTCCGCGCGAGATGCCGGCTGCGCTCGATACACGGTATGACACTTCTCAGGCTGAGAGCGCCGGCTCCAACCCCGTCGTCCGCGATATCATGGACGCTGAGCGGTCCGAGATCGATGACGACTGGGACCCTCGCGAGCTGGTGGACATAGAGGGCGCGCGCCGCGCGGTGGCTGGCGGGCTCAAGTTTGGCCAGCGCATGCTTGGCGCGGAGACACATCACGCTGCGGTACCTGAGGCAGCCCGGATTAACCCCGACGGGGTAAGAGCCTTGGCCACGAATGCTGGCGCACCGACGCAGCAGGAAGTGGCTGTCGTCGACCGCACCATCGACCCGAAAGGCGAGCTTCCTCCCGAGCTGCGTGAGATCGCGCGCCACAACGCCATCTACCAGTACTGGTCCCGGCGCGGCGAGCCGCAGAAAGCTGATCGCGCGGCATGGCAGATGCTTCAAGCCTCGAAGGCTGCCGCCTCCCAGTATGGCGCGGCGGCGCTCGCCGTCGACGATCCGGTGAAGCGGGCGGAGGTGATCGCCAAGGGCTACAACCAGCTCGTGCCGGACGGCAACACGGTCAAGATCACCGGCAAGTCGGGCAACGGCGCCAAGTTCGAGATGTACGACAACCAGGGCCGCCTGACCGAGAAGGGTGTGCTCGCGGTCGACGACATGGTGCAGATGGCAACCGGCATGCAGAATGGCACTGCCTATCTGCAGTCTCTCGTGCAGTTCGCTACGGCGGCACCGGGCGCTGCCGAGAAGAAAGCCGAGACCGAGCGCAGGAGCATTGAGGAGTTTTCCAACACGCTCGATCGAGAGCAGCAGAGTGATTACCAATCCACGCTCAACGAGGACCAGCGCAGGAAATTCCTCGCCATGCCGTCGCGCGCTCAGAACCAGGTAGTGCGTGAATGGCAGCGGGATCGCAAGCAGGCTTTCGACGAGTTCAAGTTTGAGGAGCGCATGCAGAAAGGCGCGGAGCAGTTTGATCGAAAGGAGGCGCTCGACATTGCCAAGTTCAGCACTCGCTACGGCATGTGGGAGCGCACCCGTGACCAGGTGATGACGCAGGCAGAGCGGACATTGGCACAGCGGGAGCAGGAGGAAGCCGGCCGCAACAAGCGCTTCGATCAGAGCCAGACGGCTCGCGACAAGCGCAATCGCGAGATCGATCAACGCATCCTCGACAAGCGCACTGCCGGGCGCGATGGCGCTGGCGTCAGGCTGACCGCGAAGGAGCGCGCAGCCAACGCTGCAGAGCAAGGACGCATCGCCGGCGAGGAAACCGTGCGGACCGGCATCGAGGAGGCTGTACCGCTACCTCGTGGGGTAAGTGAAGGCACTGCGGAGGAAGCCAGGAGCCGAGCTGTCGAGACCGCGGTCGGCGAGAGGATCGGCAGCATGCGCGCCGAGACCGGCTTTCAGGCTGGCCGGGAGCGCGCGGCAAAGCTTGGAGGCAAGGCGCAGGTCGACTGGGAGGGCACCGCCACGGCGTTCGACGAGTTCTGGAAAGCCAGCGGAGGCAAGAAGATCGCACCGGCCGAGCGCACCAACATGATCGGCATCGCCGGCGGGATCGCGTCGGGTAACGACATTCCGCCCGATGCCGCGATCGAGCTGGCTCTGGCTGCGCGTGAGAAGAATAACCCGATCCGCTTCATTGCGGACCCGTCCGACCCCCGCATGGCGCAGGTCCGTATCGGCAACAGCCAGCCGCTGCGTGTTGGTTCCGACACGCTGAACCTGATCGCTCTGGCGCGGGGCGGTTCCCTGA
>Ga0126304_10001767_pt1 | contig 10339 bp, 5 predicted proteins | sample Plot25_FD_92538 | JGI IMG/M metagenome (GOLD analysis project Ga0126304, IMG submission 92538) | Serpentine soil microbial communities from UC McLaughlin Reserve, CA, USA - Plot25 | ecosystem: Environmental > Terrestrial > Soil > Grasslands | place: USA: UC McLaughlin Reserve, Lake County... | reverse complement strand
TCCATAGTGACATTGACGGAGGACGCACCAGCACCCGGTCCTGCGGCCGCGTCGGCACCACCACCCTCGGCTCCCTGTGGCTTGGAGACACCGCCTATACCAAATGTTTTCACGGTTTTGATCTCAATGTTTCCCTTAAATGCATTCACTGACAAAATGAATGAGCGGTCGGCAGTCACACTTGTTAAAAGCATATTCTTTTTGGCTTCGGCATTAAACCCAGTGATGTTGTTATCTTTTAGGATGAAATCAGTTACCTCTATCAGCGAGCTTTTATTGCCTTTGCCGTGGCTTTTTATGTCCATCACCATGATAATGGGGTCGATGGTAGCATTACGAACAGCCCTGGCAATAACCTGGTTGGAGTCGGCTACAGCTACTTTGGTGGATGCCCGCAAATACAATTTATCATTCCCTGCTTTCTCGAAAGAAACGATGATGCCGTTTACCAGTTCACCAGCATAAAGCGGGCTGTTCGTTGGTACTTTCGACAAGCGAGTGGTAAAAAGAAACTCCCTTCCCAATAGGGAGTCGGGGATCTCAAAATAATATTTCTCATCTACCTTATGTGTGGCAAACAAGCCGTTTGAAGTGATCGCTTTAGCCGTGATCACATCAGAAAAAGGCCTGATTTTGGGGGGTTCCGTTTTTTTCGTTGCAGTTGTGTCCTGGGCAAAACCTGATTGGGCAGAAACAACCAAAACCAGGGAGACCAGAAAGGCAATTTTAAAGCGCATAGACATAATTTTTGGAGCTGAGGCGTTTCATTCAGCGCATTAAAACTACCCCTGGTATCAAAGGTTTTTTTACAAATAGTACCAACTACTAAAAACTTTTGACGAATATTCTCCCGGTGCTGACCAGTTTTTCGTATTCACTCAACACAGAGCCCCCTGCATAAAAAACGCCTGCTTTTGCAAGCAGGCGCGTGGGTGATCTATAGATTAACGGATAGTATGTTACAAACCGAGACCTTTTTTGAAAGCGATGTCAACGATCTTGTCAAAGCCTGTGTACACATTAGCAGGCGTCGCATTTATGTCACCTGTTGCGGAAATGTTCAGGAAGTAAACTTTATGACCACCGCCGCTGGCTGATTCGTCCGTGGCCACAACCATTACCCTGCTTTCCGTTGCCGGGGCTGCTGTATATCCCGATTTGAACACTTTCATTTGCCTGATGATTGTTCCAGCCGGGAAGGTGTAGCCTACCTGGGCTGTTGAGCCTGCGAGGTTTGCGACGGTACCTGTGTAGATTCTGTTACTATTAACATAGTAGAATTTGCCCGGAAGGGTTAGGAATGTCGGGCAGGCGAATATCGACGCGCTGTTGATACCTGGCAAATTTGCAGGCGATAAGAAATAACGCCCTGAATTAAAATTATTAGTGTAGGCTAAAGCCGCGGCGAACTGGTAAAGCCAGGTAGAATCACCTGTATTGTTTCTAAAAAAGCAACTATACGTTGTGGCACTGGAGTAAGGCTGTGCATTCTCCGCATGAACCAGGTTTCTTCCAATATTATTCAAGTCAAAACCCGAGCCTGTAGTTGGATGCAAGGCTGAAGCTGGTCCTGAATAAGGAACAAAATGACTATTGGCAACATCCGGACGATTGGTTGGCGTCAATACATTCGTTTCTACGTTGTACAACAAAAAGCATTTGTTGGTCATATCGTATAAAGTAAAATACTGTTCGCTTCCTGAATTGTTGATAACGAAAGGACTCAGTGTCCATGTGCCTAATAACGGCGCGCCAAATTTTAGCGGTGGTGATTGCAAGGTTAGAGCGTTCACCCTGCGGTAATACATTTGATTGTTGTTGATCTGGTATTCATACTGTCCCCCGTTAACCTGTCCATTTAACTGGAGGTTGACTGATGACGGCGAAATTAGGAACCAGCTGCTGTGCAAACTGGAATCTGCAAAATCAGTTGATCTTACCTGTAATCCCCCGTTAGGGTAAAAGAAAGATACTTTCTGTGCGCGGAGCGACGCTGAGTAGTTTATCACATTTACTTTACTTGTGCCAATGGGAAGTTTATTGCCGTTATTAGCAAGCGAATAGACATTCGGATACACATTTCCTCTCACGGCACCGTCTCTTGAGGTGATGATGGAAATATCAGAGCCATTTTTAGAAACCTGTTCCTCCAATACAATCCATCCTTCCCCACCCCAGGGAGACGTATCAACATTTAATGAGTAAGTTTTATAATAAGACAGCCCGGTGGTTTTATCGGTTACTCGCACCACAAGGTTATAAAGATTTGGGGCTAAAGTAATTTTTGTCCGTAATTGTTGTGTGTTGCTAACCACATGTTGTATGGGGTTACCAACCGAAGCCACTGTCTGCGTGATCGACCATTCGAAAGCAAGATCGTTCACAGGCTTCGTTTGCGTAACAAGGATGTTTATTTTCAAACTATCGTTTTGTTTTACGACGACGGAATCATTGTTTACTACAATCGAGCCGTCAACGTTAGCCATGTCAGTGGTGACAGTAATAACGTTGGGAGCAGTGTAATCATAATTGCCCTGGTCTTTGCTGCAGCCAAACAGAAAAACAAACGTTAATATTGAGATCGCAAATGGAAAAATATTTTTCATGTTCATGTTGATTCGAAACTTTAGAATTAGTAATTAGCAGGGCCCACCTGGATAACAGCGTTATTTGCGTCAGGATCTCTGAGAGTTGGTCCGATACCGACGGGGTTTGAATAATTGCCTGGGTAGTTAGTACGGATGTAATTTTTCACGAGTTGTAAATACTGAATATATATCGCTGGCGCTGCAAACCTGTTGTATGGAAACTCACTCACGGTACTGTCACTCGCCGGGTCATACAACGCATTCAGGATGACTCTGTACTTTGTTTTAGTCCACGTACCGAAATTGGCTGAATAACCGCCCCATTGACTGCCGCCAAATTCTCCCCATGTGGGTGGCTTTTGCAGGTAACCAGTTTTTACTTTAACGGAAGTCTTGGCTGAAATGCCCGAAACAAATTCTTCCGTTGCTTTTAATTGAAGAATGAAAGTAGCAACAACGCTATCCATATCAGCTGTGCGGTTAACAACAACCTTTGCTGTGGTTGAAATCTTACCCGCCGGCAATGTGTAAGGCGGCAGCAGTTTGTAGTGAATACCCTCGACACCGTTAACATCAGACCCTGTTGATTTTTCAATACTGATGGTTCTGTCTGTGGTGGAAGCTTTGCCGAGAACGGTAACCGGAATGGCGAGAGTATCGGATAACCGGTTAGGATATTTGGCAAACGTATAGTACATGCTATCGGAAGGCGTGCTGAAATAGATGCCATCAGGCTGGTCAAAAAGAGTGGGTACATCTTTTTTGCATCCGAAGAATACAAGCGTTGCAAATAAGACGAAATATGCAATTCCTTTTTTCATACAAAATTATTTTTACACCTCGTGTTTTAATTGTTATACTCTTTTTCTTTATCAGGTAGAGGAAACACATACACATCAGCGGGTATAGTAGCCGTCGTTGACGTTACCTGTGCCAGGTTCTTGTTCAGTCTTTTGTAGTAAAAGAATGTTTGTCCTTCCTGGATGAATTCTTTTTGGTATTCTCTCATGATCTCTGTTGATAAGCTATCGGTATTCCTAATCCCTGCAGCATTTAATAAACTCAAACCACGGGCTTGTCTAACATTATTTAGAAGCGACGCACCGCCACCGATGTCGGTTTTCGAACTAGCAGATTCTGCAGCGATATAATACATTTCGGAAACACGCAATACAGGTATAATGCCCTGCAATTCATAAGGCAGGTTATTGTCCTGGAAAAATTTGGACGGAACATTCGCAGCTGCCTGGTTATTATCAAACCAGGATTGGTAACGATAGTCACTGGTATTACCGCTCCCTGTTGTATAAACGGCGTTTTTGCCGGCTGGTAACAAACGCAAAGGAGTCCCGCTCGATTTATCAAAGAGGTCGCTATTATAATTTTTGAGATTTGAAGAGTAAACAGAAAACAAATGTTCCTGCGAGAATGTTCTGTCTCTTACGGTGTTTGTAGCGGCTGCAACATTAGAGGTGATCAAACGAAATTTATTGCTGCCAATGACTGCTCTCGCATATCTGGCAGCGTTATCATGGTCTCCATTGTACAGGTAAACGCGGGCCAGCAGTGCCTGGACAGCCCAATAGTTTAAATGGTTCTGTGTATATGCCTTGAATGGGTCTTCTGAGGCCCGCAGGACCACTGTTGTATCCGTGGTAGCTAGAATTTCCTTTGCCATTGAAAGGTCGGCGATGCAGGAATCAAGCGCTGCCCTGACGGTTGAAAACGGCGTTGGTCTTATCGTAAATTCCCTTACATAGGGTATAGCTTTTTTGTCGGATCCCGTTACCGGTGGCTCACCAAACATTCTCAATAAATCAAAATGAAACAAGGCTCTTAAAGCAATGGCTTCACCTTTCACCCGGCTAAAGTTGTCACCTGTAAATAGTCCCTTCTTACTGTCAATTTCACGCAATAGATTATTCACATTGGCAATGTTATTATACATGCCACCCCAGATACCGGTGATCTCCTGTTTTATTTGTCCGTCAGCGTAGTTGTAGTAAACGGCGTTGTTATAGAAAGCGCCACCGATACCTACGTTTGGTGACGTCGCATTGTCATAGTTATATCCCAACGTAGACAGCAGACCCATCGTGAGATTCGTAGTATACAAACCGTAGTTGGCACCAGCGGCTGGTTTATCCATCCCGAGATAAACGCCAGTCAGCGCATCTTTGAAGCCCTGCTCGTCTTTAAAAAGGTCAGACTGCGCGATCTTATCTTTTGGCGGTACATCGAGGAATTTTTTACAACCCGGCGCGAATATCGCGATAACAGCGGCTACAGCTAAAATGGTCGGCTGTTGAAACAGTTTCCAGCGGCTGGTAAAATATTTTTTATGATAATTTTTATAATTCATAAACGCTTTTTAAAAAGTGGTTGCCAGTCCGAAACTGAAACTCCTGGCAAAAGGATAAGATGTTCCTCTTTCGGTTTGTATAGTTGCAAAACGGAATACATTATTCTGTGTAATAAATAATCTTGGAGTGGATAATTTTAGTGTTCTCACCCAGGCAAGATTGCTCGGGAACGTATAACCGACAGTGATACTTGATGCTTCGAGGAAATTGTTATCCTGCACAAACCTTGATGTTACATTGGTTAGTTGAAATCCGGAAGTGCCATCTGCTACTAACGATTTATAAGAAACAATATCGCCGGGTTGTTTCCATCTTTCTTTCAACACTCTTTCATCCGCATTGGTATGAAGGAGGTTGATATTTTCAATCTTATCAACAAGCGTCTGGTTATACATCTGGCCACCATACTGGTAAGCTAAAGCGATGTTGAATGTAAAGCCCTTGTAATTAAAGTTGGAGCCGATCATTCCTTTCACCTTGGCATTTGCATCACCCACAGGCATTTTATCATTTGGATCCCAGGTAAATGTTTTTGTTCCGTCGAGTTTTACAAACACTTCTTTACCAGTGGCGGGATCTATTCCTAATGATTGGACTGCCCAAATCCTTGACATGGACTCGCCTACTTCAAATCGTGGCCAGGGATTGGTTTGCTTGAGATCTTTACTGTTGTTGGCTTTGTTTAAAGCCTCGATGGCGGGTGAAAGTTTCGTGATCACATTGTCAACATGACCAGCATTCAGTGTTACCGTCCAGAAAATATTTTTCTTTTTGTTGCTGATAATGGCAGAAGAGAGTGAAATTTCGTAACCCGTGTTTCTTGTGGCACCCAGGTTGTTCAGGTAATTTACAAAGCCAGTAGAAGGCGCTACATCTAAGGGTAAAATGAGATTATCGGTGTTCTCTATGTAGGCATCAAATCCGACATTTAATCTCCCATTGAATAAACCTGCCGTGATTCCCACATTGTTCTTTATTGTTTGCTGCCACTTCAGGTCAGGGTTAGCGTAGCCTTGCAACAACGCGCCGAGTTGCAGCCGGTAGTTGTTCGCGACATTATATTGAAAAGCCGGTTGAGCGATGTGTGCACCAAAATTTTGGTTACCTGTGACACCCGTGGTACCCCTGATTCTCAGTTTCTGAATAACAGAATTTTTGACGAAGAACTTTTCCTTGTCGATATTCCACGCACCACCGGCTGCCCAGAAGGGTGCGAGGCGGTTATTCGAACCGAATTGCGAAGAACCACTTGCATTCGCTGTGATCTCCGCCGTATACCTGTCTGCATAGTTATAGCTGACGCTGGCATATGTTGATACGCTTCTTGTGATGTTTTCAAACGATGAGGGTTTGGTACTAGTACCATAGCCGTTCGCCATTCCCAATTCGTCGAGATAGTCATTAGGAATTCCTGATACTCTTACCGTCGTCGAATTGCTTTTTGTTTGTTGTGCACTAAAGCCTACTGACGCATAGACAGTATGTTTACCGATTCTTTTGTTATAGTCCAGACCTATCCGGCCGTCGATCACGCTATTTCGTCCACGCATTTGCGTGTATGAACCCAGGTCGGAAAATCCACTGACCGATGCGTTCAGAAAAACGGTATGATCGGCGGGATAAAATTGCTCTGCAGCGGGAAGATTGTTGGCGAAACTGATCGCAGCCCGCATTCTCAGATTCTTGTTAATTGTCCAGTCGAAGTTGGTGTTATTCGTAAAAGACGTATAGTTCGAATAGTCTTTCACTGCAAGCAAGGCATTGTAGGCAGCGTTGGTAAAAGTGCCACCTGGTGCACCTACCGGAATACCGAGGGTTGTATTGTTGGGCTCAAATACTTTTACAACATTCCCGGCAGAATCATACGGCTTGAAGAAAGGAAACTGGCTTGCATATTCGCTGTAACTCCCCCAGGGTGAGTTGTTGGCCCGGCCGTGAGTAAGACTGGTTGCATTCGAAAAACGAATACTCCCTGATATATACGTGAGGTTATAGTTCAATCCATAATTGTCGCGGCCCGAGCCTTTGATCACACCAACACCATTGTTATAATTCACTCCGAGCGAGTAACGAACCGATCTTGCACCGCCACTTATGTTAAGGCTGTGATTTGTGCCTACACCCGCACGTACCGGTTGCGCAAGCCAGTCCGTATTTACGCCACTTTGTGCCTGGTACAAACGGTAATCATACCATTGTTTCAAAGCAAGATCTTTGAAATGGTTGCTGGCATCGGAATATACACCCGCGATGCGCTGTGCTTCCAACAAGCCGTTTGCATCCAATAGATGATATGAGGTAAGATCGGGCACCTGTACGCTGGCACTAACGGCATAAGTGATCTGGGTTCTCCCTGCTACAGGTTGTTTTGTTTCAACTACGATAACTCCGTTCGCGGCTTTGGAACCATATGCTGTGGTGGCGGCGGCATCTTTTAAAACAGTGATGCTTGCGATACGGTTAATGTCCATATCATAAATGGTCTGTAGCGTGGTTTGAAAGCCATCCAGTATGATCAGCGGCTGGTTAGGGTTCAACAAATAGCTCGACATGATATCACCGTTCGATATCGGTGTTGCAGCTGTTGTAGCATCCTGCGTAGTTACGGGTAAATTATTTTGTCCTCTTAATTGGAGAAGTGGCAATTGGTTAGGGTCGCTTCCCAACGCGTTGTTTTCCTGGATACGAATGGCCGGTTCCAAAACAGCCAAAGCCTGTAATACATTTGTCGGGTTGACGTTTTTTAATTCTTCACCACTAAATGTTTTAGATGCCCCTGTGAAATTGCCTACCGGTCTTTTGTATAGCCCCGTATTTACCACTACTTCATTTAACATTCCCGATGAAGCGTTAAGTTTTATAGACACACTGGATTGCCCTGGCTTTAACGACATTTCTGACGGCATATGACCTACATACGTAACCCGCAACACACCTCCTTCGGGTATATCCTTCAATTCGAACGTTCCATCTTTTTTGGTAGCCGTGAGGATCTTTGTTCCTTTGATAGAAACAGTAGCTCCGCTCAAAGACTCACCGGCATCATTTTTCACACTTCCCTTTACAACCGCAATCTTTTTTTCCTGCGCATCAACAGAAAAACACGTGATAGTGAAAGCCAGGAACAACAAACATGACTTCGCAAGCCAAGAAAATCGTTCCATACCCGGTAATTTATTTTTGAAGTAGCTCATAATTATGGCGCTGTTTTTTCTTCTTATTTTTCCTGAACAATTAGTTTTGCTATTCCGGCCTGATAAATACATAAGATGAATTTGACACAACTGGAACTTTTGTAAACGGCAATGATGAGAACGGCATGTTCTTTCTTTTATAGTAAAAGAACATTTGACCTTCTCCCAAAAATTCTTTTTGATATTCTTTTCTTATTTCAACGTTGAGGCTATCTGTTTTTAATGCAGCCAAAGAATACTTCACCAGGTTTCGGTGCACTCTTACCGTATCTAATAAATTCGTGGCTGTAAGCGAATCCAATGAAGCCATAGCACATTCGGCGGCGATATAATACATCTCTGTCATCCGAATCATTGGCAACACGTTTACGCTTGCCTGGTTTAAGGAATAATATTTCCGCGGAGAAATGTTGTTAGTCCCTGGATTGCCTGTTGATGGATCAATAAAAGCTCTTCTCCAATCGCTGGTGGCACCGCTTCCGGTTACAAACAACGCGGTTTGGTTGGTTGCGGAAAATCCAAGCGGCGGATTGGTATTGAACACAGATTTGTTATAGCTAATCGCAATGTTGAGAGAACTAAATAGTGAGAACAGGTGCTCCTTTCCAAACATCAGGTCCGTGTTAGCTACTGCCAGGGGAAACTTGTTACTCGTAATTACGGCCAATGCCTGAATCTTTGCGTTTGTCAGATCACCTTTATAGAGATAGATACGAGCCAGCAAACCTTTTAGCGCCCAACTGGTAAACCGCGAGGTCGTTAGATCTGCGCCACTCAGCAATGATTGGGCAGTTAACAGGTCCTGGATACAGGCATCGATAACTGCACCGGTTGATGAAGCTGGAACATCATAAGGGCTCAAGGTGTTTACATATGGAATGCCCGGTGCATTCAACCCGGCGGCGGCCGGAGACGGTGCAAACATTCTTAACAGATCAAAATGAAGAAATGCACGTAATCCAAGTGCTTCTCCCTTGATGGTGTTATAATTATTCCCTGTAAATACCTGCTGCCTGCTTTCAACATTTGCCAACAGGTTATTTAAATTGCCAACACACTGGTAAAGGCTGTCCCAGATATTTTTGAACGTTGCTTTTACAGCTGCATCCTGGAAATTATAACGTGCTCCCTGGTAATATAAATTATCGATGGCGGGGGATATGGTAGTATCATAACTTCTTCCAAGTACCGACATTAGACCGAATGTCATATCTCTTCCGTAAAGGCTCCTACTTCCCATTTGTAAATACACTCCGTTCAATACATCCCTAAAGCCTTGTTCGGTTGAAAAGAGCGTATTGTCACTCACCTGCAGAGGAGGCGATACGTCAACCCATTTTTTGCAGGCCGTGAAAGAAAGCAGTGTCGCTGCGGCCAGGAAAAGGATCCAAAATTTTTTTTTGAGCATTTGAGTATTATTGATAAGCTTAAAAACTGGTTGTTAATGAAAATGTGTACATGCGTTGGAGTGGATAATGAATCCCTCTCTCGGCCTTCATGCCTTCGGACCGGAAAGCATTATTAGCTACCAATCCAAGTCTCGCATTTTTTGCCTTGACTTTCGAAGCGATATTTTGCGGAACGCTGTAATCAATAGAGATAGCCGAACAGTTGAGGAGGTTAACCTTTTCAATAAATCTTGTCGTGGCATATGTTGGTGAGCTTACCATTCCGTTTACTGATAACGCCTTATACTTTGTCACATGGCCGGGATGTTGCCACCGGTCGCTTGCGGCTCTCTTATCTACATTGTAATTGATGTCAGCATTTTCAATTTTATCGGCAAGCGTTTGATTGTAATAACTGGCGCCAATCTGGTAATTGAAATAAATACCGGCGGAAATATTTTTTAGGGTGAGAGATGTTCCGAATGAACCCTGCCATTTGGGCGAAAGATCGCCCGCCAGAACTTTATCGGCGGCATTCCATCCAGAGGTTAAAGAACCGTCTCCCGAGACGAACGTTTCGTTTCCTGAAGCGGGATCAATGCCTACAGAACGAACAGCCCAGATACCACTAAGCGACTGTCCAACTACATACCGGGGTTGCGGTGTTGTTTGATCGGCGCCCACGGCATCGTTAAACTTATTGAGGCTATCCAGGTATGCAGAGGTTGAAATGATGCGGTCTTTATTATGTATACCATTCACTCTTACCGACCAGGAGATTCCTTTGGCGGTGTTTTGGATAATCG
>Ga0126304_10001766_pt1 | contig 10340 bp, 7 predicted proteins | sample Plot25_FD_92538 | JGI IMG/M metagenome (GOLD analysis project Ga0126304, IMG submission 92538) | Serpentine soil microbial communities from UC McLaughlin Reserve, CA, USA - Plot25 | ecosystem: Environmental > Terrestrial > Soil > Grasslands | place: USA: UC McLaughlin Reserve, Lake County... | reverse complement strand
CGTCCGGGTCGGCGTAAACCCAGCCGACGAAGCGCTCGCGCGGCGCCGAGACGGTCCCTCGTACGCGCATTCCCCGCCCGCTCAGCATGAAGGCGCACGACTCGGGTGACTCCTCGACCTCGACCCTGCGCCCGGGGCCGCCGAGCGCGTGCCGCTCGCCGGCCAGGCTGATCGCTCCGTTCGCAAGCCAGGGCGTCACGAACGGCCCGAGCTTCACGCGGCCGAACGCGGCGTCGAGCCAGTCGCCGTCCTCGGTAACGCCGTGAAGCCAGATCCAGCGCTCGGCGTGCTGCGAGCCCCAGTTGTGGCCGGCCATGCCACGCCAGCCCGCCACCGGGATGTCGCGGCCGTCGACGCTCAGCGCGCCGTCGAAGCGCGCGGCCGGCGCCGGTGAGAGCAGCTTCGTGCGCGGAAGGCGGCCGGTGTACATCCAGTCGCGCGGCAGATGGAAGAGCGGCGGCTCGCCGGTCTCGAAGCGGAGCTCCCAGGCGACCTCGCGCGCGATCGAGCCGACGGCCTCTGAGTCGCCGATCCGCGCCTCCCCCACGCTCAGCCAGTCACCGCCGCCGGCCTGCGGCGCAGCCACCGTCACCTTCGCCGCGCGTGGCCCGTCCGGCTCGAAGAGCGTGAACCAGAGCGAGCCCGTGGGCGGCGCGCCGGGCGGCTTGTGGACGGTGTACCGGATCCACGCTCCGAGCGGCTCATCCGGGTGGCAGAGCCTGACGTAGAAGCTCTCGTAGTGCCCGGCCCTGTCGGGGAGGCCCTCGAAGCGAGCCATCGTCGGGTGGACCGCCACGGACGCGCAGCCTATTGCTAGAAACCCCGCCCATGAGCGACGACCCAGTCCTGGTGATCACCGGCGCGTCGAGCGGCATCGGGGCCGCCACGGCCCGCCGCGCGGTGGAGTTCGGGCAGCGCGTGGTGATGGGCGCGCGCTCCAAGGAGAAGCTCGATGCCCTCGCGGCTGAGCTCGGCGGCGAGGATCGGGCGCTCGCGGTTCGCTGCAACGTGACCGACTGGGAGGACCAGCAGGCGCTCGTGGCGGCCGCGCTGGACGCCTTCGGGCGGATCGACGCCTACTTCGCCAACGCCGGCTTCGGCGCCAAGCGCGGCTTCCTCGAGGAGTCCGTGGAGCACTGGCGCAGCATGATCGACACGAACGTTCTCGGGGCGGCGCTCTCGATCAGAGCGTGCCTCCCCCACTTGCGCCGCCAGAACAGCGGTCACGTGCTGCTCACGAGCTCGATCGCGGGCCGCCGCGCGCTGCCGGGGTCGCTTTACTCGTGCACGAAGTTCGCGGTAACCGCCATGGGCGAGGCGCTCCGCCAGGAGGTCGCGGAGACGGAGATAAAGGTCACGCTGGTCGAGCCGGGGATGGTCGACACGCCGTTCTTCGACAACCGCGTTTCGAACGCGCTCGAGGCCGACGACGTCGCCCGGGCGGTGATGTTCGCGATGACCCAGCCGCCGCACGTGGACGTGAACGAGATCCTTGTGCGTCCGGTCCACCAGGCCAGCTAGCGCGTCATCGTCCTCAGCTGAAGGTCACGAGCGCCTCGTCGGCGTGACCGGCGCCCCTCAGGCACTGCCGCCGCGCCGACGAGCTTCGAAGCTCGGGACAGCCCATCTTGGCGAACTCTCCGTCCGTGACCACCGTGAGCGCCTTCCCGAGCCAGCTGTAGCACGCGGGACGAGCCGGGAGGTCGAACAGCTCGCAGCGCCCGACCAGGCCGACGTACTCAGCGGTCGTCGCGTCCGGCAGGTTCTGCACCTTGATCCCGCGGGCGCAGTTGGCTGCGTCCGGCGGCTCCGGCAGGCCGGCGCACATTCGCATCTGCGCGCTTGGATCGGCCGGCCCAATCACCGCGGCCGCCGTGATGCAGCCGGCGCGCTGGATCCCGCCGAGCTCCGCGCAGAGCCCGTCGAGGTCCTCGGGCGTCGCCAGCTCGAATCCCTCGGGCCGGTTGTCCACGAACGCGCGGTACCAGCAGGGCCGCACGAACGAGCGCGGCTGGGCGTTACAGAGCCGGCGCGGGTCGGTGATCGCCTCGGCGGGCAGCGTCGCGTCATCCGCCCCGGCGACCGCGAACCAGTAGTCGTGATAGGCGCCCTGGGCGCAGTCGGCCGCCGAAGCCCGGCCGAGGGCGCGGCAGAGGCCGAGTGCGGGCCGGAGCTGGTCGCCGTAGACCCGCATGAACGCGTGCCCGAACCCGTGGATGCAGCTGTAAAGCTGGAAGCGCGTCCCCGCGTCGGCGCACACCGCCGCCGACTCCCGCGGCCGCGAGGTGTCGAGCTGCGGCGCGACTGCGGTCACAAGGCCGTGCGCGAAGCCCGCGGTACAGCCCGGATCGTTGTCCTTCGGCAGGTAGTCCATCAGCGTCGCGAGCGTGACGCCGGCGTCGCGCGCGTACGTGCGCCCAACCGTGTGCATCACGCCGTGGCAGTCGGACAGGAGCGGGCCCCCCGTCCGCCGCACGGTCTTCGCGATGCCCTTCACCGCCGGCCGCGGGTCGTGCTCTCCCGCCACGAGACGTTGGAACTCGCGCGTGATGCAGGCCTGCGCGTCGTCGGCGCCAAGGCCGCGACACTGCGAGAGCTCGAGCGCCCGCGCCACGGGCGGGCGCCTGCCGCCGTCGTCACCGCTTCCGGCGCCCACGACAACTACCACGGCCGCCGCCAGGACGGCGGCGGCCGTGACGATGACCAGCGACCGCCGGCTCACGGCGCGCCGAGGCTCACCCGATGGTGAACGTCTCCCTGCCCGTCGACACGTTGCCCCTCATGTCCGTCGCCAGCCAACGGATGGTCGTCGTCTTCGTGAGGTGGAACACCCGGCCGGGCTCCCTGGGGCCGGTCGAGTCCCAGAGCGTCGAATTCGCGGTCGGCCTTGATCCGTTCAATGTGTAGCGGATCACCGACGGCTCGTTCACATACTGGAACGTCGTGTCGATCGGCCCGCTCGAGGTGCGCGGCCCGGTCATCGTTACGACGGGTGCCTGTTCGTCGCGCGCGTACGCGAGCGCCGACTCGAGCAGCCCGTAGTTACCGGCCGCGAACTCGAGCGCCTCGAACTTGCCCTCGGTGTCGTAGTCCGGCTGGAAGCCGACGCCCTGCTGCAGCGTGCCACCGTGCAGGACCGACCCGGCCGGGTGGCTCCGCTGGAGCGGCGCCGTGAGCAGGACGTTCGGGTTCGGGCTCGTGCCGTTGGTCGCCGTGATCGACGCCACGAAGGCGGCCTCCTCGTTCGCCGAGCCGGGCTCGATCACCACCTTGTCACCCGTGCCGAACGCGGCCCGGTTCGACGCCCGGATCCCGGTGGCGCCGACGGCGGCGTCGACGGTCAGGAACGGGTCCACGTAGCGGTCCGCGCCTGTTTCGAAGCTGTACGCGATCACGCCGCGGTTGTACCAGTGCTCGTCGGCGCTGTTGCCAGCGGCCGAGTACAGCACGTCGGCGATCGGCCCCGTGCGCTCAGGCAGGATGACCGTGTTGCGCTGCTCCTTGATCCTGTTGAGGATCTGATCGCCGGCCTCGAAGAAGTACTTCTCGACGCCGATGTTCGGGTGGTCGAGGTCGCCCTCGCCGCGATCGGGCAGATAGGCGCCCGGCGCCCACATGAAGTAACCGCCGAAGCTGTGGATGTTGTTCGAGAACTTGATGTTCTTGAACGTGTCCGCGATCCACAGCTCGTTCTTGATCTCGGGCTCAGAAGCCTCGGCCGGCCCGGCGAACGTGTCCGACGTGCACGAGTACGAGGCGCCGATGTAGCCGTCGAAGATCGTGCCGACCGTGTTGTTGCGGTTGAGGTCGACCCCCCAGAGGTTCCGCGAGGCGGCGTCGGTGTTCGTGTACGGCAGGTTGTTGTCCGGCCGCGTTCTCGGCGTCCAGAAATTTGCGGCGAACGGGTCGTCGGCTTCCTTTCCTCCGTTCACGCAGTAGTTCGTCATGTTGCGCCGCTGCAGCGCGAAGTTGTGAATCGAGTAGTGCGATCCGTCCGGGTTGGAAGACGGCAGGATGAAGATGTCAAGGTTGTCCACGAGCGTCTTGGTGCGCGGGTCCGTCGCGTAGTTGCGAAGCAGCTGCTCGGCGCTCTCCAGGCAAGTCAGCGGGGTGGCCCACTCACGGGCGTGCTGCTGGCAGTACAGGAAGACGCCAACCTTCGCACCGGTGCGCACCTTCCCGATCCGCATCACCGAGTACTCGAACGGGCCGCGCTGAACGTGCCCGTTCGTGCCCGTACCGAGGAAGTCGGACAGGTTCACAACGCTGCGCGGCTGCACGATCCCCGCGCCCGCGTTCCCGCGGTACGTGTTGGCCACGAGCAACGCGCTTGCCTGCGCGTTCGCGTTGATCGCCTGCACGACCTGCCCGGCCGTGCTCGATAGCGCCCCCGCTGCGTCCGTCGCGAGCGAGACGACCAGGGCGTCGCCGGCGATGGTCACGGTCAGCGGTGAGCTCGGCACACCTGGATTGCGGAACTCCGCGGTGATGTCGTTGCCGCCCTCATGGCCCCACGCGCGCGAGGTCAGGACGACGGTCTGGCTCTGCGCGGTGGCGCCGCTCGGAGTGTTGCCGCTCGGAAGCGCGCCGCTCATGTTGGCCTGCGCCTTGCGCTGATACCCGTTCGTCTTGTACGGCAGAGTGATTATCTCGGAAATGTTCGGGAACTCGGCCGCGAGCGCCTGGAAGCGCTGGTAGACCTCAGTCGGGTCCATGTAGTGGGTCGTGAAGTCCTTCTGAAACTTCGGGTTCATCGGAGGCAGGCCGCCGCCGAGCCACACGTGCACGTCCTGCTCCACGAATTCACCCGTGCTCGACCCCACGCGGACGCGCGTGGGCGCCGCCGGATCGGTCGTACCGGCTTCGCCTATCCGGACGAGCAGACGGTGCTCGATGTACGTGTCCGGTGACGTGTCGGGGTCGATGTTGACACTCATTGCACGCGGCTCGGAGTCGATCGGCGTGCCCGCTCCCTCGTTGAACGACAGCGAGAGCGCCGGCCCCTGATAGGTCGCGCCGGTCGCGGTCGAGGTCCCGAGCCGATCCTTCGCCTCGACCGACAGGAAGCGTCCCGCGTAGTTCTCGAAGTAGTCCACGCGCAGGATCACGATCTCGTCGTCGTGCGAGGTGATCGTGACCGGGTCCGCGAGCGCCGCGGCGTCGGCCCGGTTCTCCTGCCGTATGTCGGCCTGGCGCTCGGCGATCCGCGCGCGCCAGGTGTCGGGCCCCTCGATCGTCGCGCCGAGATCAAACCCGGCCGCGTCGAGCTGTTGGAGCTCGTCCTCCGAGCCGAACACGGTGACCGTTACCGAGCCGTCCGCGTTCTGGCGCAGGTAGTGGTCGTTGAACTCGATGCCGTATCGCTCGGCTTCGAACTGGAGCCGCAGGGCGGCACCCTTGTTGGCGAGACTGACCTCGACCAGGCTGTCGCCCTGGTTCGGATCGATCCCGCGCTCCTCCGCCGTCGCGATGCCGCTCAGCCACAGCGCGCACACCGAAGCCGCGACCAGCGCGAGTCCAGTCACCCCTGACCTCATGAAGCCTCTCCCCCCGGGTTGAACCGCTCGGCACTAGATCACTTGTGTCGCCCCTCGTCAAGCGGTCCGGCCCGCTGAATACCTTGGTGGCGGATTTCGATGCAATCCCGACGCATTTACGCGCACGTCGACATGGACGCCTTCTACGTGAGCGTGGAGCTCCAGCGCCGTCCCGAGCTCGCGGGGCTCCCGGTCGTCGTGGCGGGCAGCGGCCCCCGCGCCGTCGTGACGACGGCCAGCTACGAGGCTCGCCGCTACGGGATCTTCTCGGCCACCCCGGCAGAGCGAGCGCGCCGGCTGTGCCCCGACGCCGTCTTCATCCCGCCGGACTTCGAGCACTACCGGGCGCGCTCGCGCGAAGTGCACGCCGTGGTGCGCGCGCACGTGGAGCGGGTGGAGTCGGTCGGCCTGGACGAGGCGTACCTCGACCTCAGCGAGATCGACCGCTACCGGGCGGCGGCGCGGCGAGTCAAGGAGGCCATGCGCGAGCAGACCGGCCTCACCTGCTCGCTGGGGATCGGGCCGAACAAGCTCGTCGCGAAGGTCGCGAGCGACGCCGAGAAACCCGACGGCTTCGTGGAGCTCACGGCGGCGCAGGCGCGGGCCCGCTACGCCGGCTCGTCGCCGAAACTCGTCCCGGGCATCGGCCCGCGCACCGTGGAGAAGCTCGAGGGCCTCGGCGTCACGACGCTGGCGGCGCTCGGCGCGACGCCCGATGAGCAGCTGTCGGACTGGTTCGGGCCACGCCTCGGGCGTCACCTCGGCGCGCTCGCCCGCTTCGAGGACGACCGGCAGATCGACACCGAGCGCCCGGCGAAGTCGGAGTCCCGCGAGACGACCTTCGATCAGGACCTGAACGGGCTTGCACGGCTCGAGCCCGTGCTGGCGACGCTCTCCGCGCAGCTCTGCGACGCGCTCGGCCGCCAGGGCGCCCGCGGGCGCACCATCGGCATCAAGGTGCGCTTCTCGGACTTCTCGACGGTCAGCCGGGCGCGCACGCTCGATGCGCCTGTGAACGACGATGACACGGTGAGCGGTGTGGCGCTCGAGCTGCTGCGGCGGCTCGACCCGCGGCGGCCCGTCCGGCTGCTCGGCGTACGGGTCGCGGGACTCGACGAGCAGGCGCCGGTGCCGTCCACACAGCTTTCACTCGGGGTCTAGCGGCCCTGCGGTACCGTGAAAGCATGTCCTCAGATCGCCTCTCGGGCCTCGACGCGTCCTTCCTCCATCTGGAGGATGGCTGCGCGCACATGCACGTGGCCTCGGTGCTCATCTTCGAGGGCCCTCCACCCCCGTACGACGAGCTGCTGGACTCGATCGAGCGAAGGCTCACGCTGGTACCCCGCTACCGCCAGCGGCTCGCGTTCGTGCCCTTCGGGCAGGGCCGCCCGAGGTGGGTCGACGACCCGCACCTCAACCTCCGCTATCACGTCCGCTCGACCGCGCTGCCCTCGCCGGGCTCCGAGCAGCAGCTGAAGGCGCTCGCGGGGCGCGTTTTCTCCCAGCAGCTCGATCGCGACAAGCCGCTGTGGGAGCTCTGGCTCGTCGAGGGGCTCCAGGGCGACCGCTTCGCGGTGCTCTCGAAGACCCACCACGCGCTCGTGGACGGCATCTCCGGCGTCGACATCATCTCGGTGATGTTCGACACCTCGCCGGAGCCGGCCGCGCCCCCGGATCCGGGCGATCGCTGGCTGCCGCGCCCCGTCCCGAGCGGCGCCCAGCTCTTGAGTGAGGCCGTCCTCGAGCGCGCCACGCTGCCCGGCGAGGCCGTGCGCTCGGTGCGCGCGCTGTTCCGCGGTCCGCGTCGCGTGCTGCAGGGCGCGCTCGACGCAGCCGTGGGCGTGGGCGCGATGGCGTGGACCGGGCTCAACCCCGCGCCGGCCACGCCCTTCAACAGGCCGATTGGGCCCCACCGGCGCTTCACCTGGGTCCGCGCCAACCTCGGCGACGTCAAGGCGATCAAGAACGACCTCGGCGGCAGCGTGAACGACGTTGTGCTCGCGACCGTGGCCGGTGGGCTCGGCAAGCACCTGCGGGGGCGCGGGCACCGCACCGACGGGCTCGAGCTGAAGGCGATGGTGCCCGTGAGCGTGCGCGCCGACGTCGAGCGCGGCGCGCTCGGGAATCGCGTCGCCGCGATGATGGCGCCGCTGCCGGTGTGGTGCCAAGACCCGGTCGCGCGCCTCGACATCGTGCGCGAGGAGATGAAGGGCCTGAAGTCGGGTGGCCAGGCGGTGGGCGCGCAGGTGCTCACCGAGCTCTCCGGGTTCGCCCCGCCGACCGTGATGGACCAGGCCTCGCGGCTCGCCGCGCGTCAGCGCTTCTTCAACGTCGTCGTCACGAACGTCCCCGGCCCGCAGTTTCCGCTCTATCTGGCCGGACGGCGCATGCTCGACACCTTCCCGATGGTCCCGCTCGCGAGGAACCAGGGGCTCGGGATCGCCCTGCTCTCGTACGCCGGCAAGATCAACTTCGGCCTGGTGGGCGACTACGACGCCGTGTGGGACCTCGACGACCTTGCGGCGCACGTGCGCGACTCGCTCGCGGAGCTCGCGGAGGCCGCCGGCGTCGAGCTGCACGCCGAGGAGCGCGAGCGCGCGCGGGAGGCCGTGCGCACGTGAAGGAGCGGGTGGCCGAACGCGCTCGTGAGCTCGGGCTCGACATGACCGTCGAGCGGCTCGACAGCTCCACGCGGACCGTCAGCGATGCGGCGCAGGCCCTCGGTTGCGAGGAGGCCGAGATCGCGAAGTCGATCGTGTTCGTCGCCGACGGCGAACCGGTGGTGTGTGTCGCGTCAGGCCGGCACCGGATCGACACGGAGAAGCTGGCCGAGGTGCTCGACGTCGCGGAGGTGCGTCAGGCGGGGCCCGACGAGGTGCGCGCGGCGACCGGCTTCGCGATCGGGGCCGTACCGCCGATCGGGCACGACCTGCCGGTGCTGTTCGACGAGGCGCTTCTCGAGCACGGGCGCGTGTGGGCGGCGGCCGGCGACTCGCACAGCCTCTTCTGCTCCGACCCCCACTCGCTCGCCGACTGCATCGGCGCGCGCATCGTCTCGCTGGGAGACGAGGGCTCTTAACGCGGGCAGGCGCTGCGCCGCCATCCAGCCCCGCGCCGTACCCGGCGTACAAGCCCCCGGCCGAAATCCTGTACAGCGGGCGAAAGACGCTCCGACCGCCGGCGCCGAGCATTTCGTCCATGGAACCCACGCTCAACGATGCCCTCAGCCGGATCGACACTCTCTGGGTCGTCGTCGCCGGCGCGCTCGTCTTCTTCATGCAGGCCGGCTTCCTTCTGCTAGAGGTCGGCTTCTCGCGCATGAAGAACGCGGGGACGATCGTCGCGAAGGTGATCGCGAACCTGTCGATCGCAGCGCTCTGCTACTGGGCGGTCGGCTTCGCGCTCGCCTTCGGTGGCACCGGCTGGCTCGCCGGCAGCGAGGGCACCTTCCTGGGCACGGTCGATCAGAGCGCGTTCCCGGCGATGGAGTTCTCGACGGCCGCCGTGCCGGCGAAGTTCTTCTTCCAGTTCGCCTTCTGCGCCGTCTCGCTCGCGATCGTCTGGGGAACGACGCTCGAGCGGATCAAGTTCGGCGCCTACCTGATCTACGCCGTCGTCTTCAGCGCGCTCATCTACCCGATCATCAGTCACTGGATCTTCGGCGGCGGCTGGCTCCAGGCGAACTTCGGGATGCAGGACTTCGCGGGTTCCACCGTGATCCACCTGATCGGCGCGACCGGCGCGCTGGCCGCGCTGCTGCTGCTCGGCCCGCGGCAGGGCAAGTACGGCAGGGACGGCTCGCCGAACGTGATCCCCGGCCACAACATGCCGCTGATGGGGCTCGGAGTGCTGATCCTGTTCGTCGGCTGGTTCGGCTTCAACGCTGGCTCGACGCTTAGCGTGGCGGACGGGCGCTTCGCCGAGGTGGCGATCGTGACCGTGATCGGCGGCGCCGGCGGCGTGATCGGCGCGATGATCACGAGCTACGCCACCACCCGGATGTTCGACATCGGCATGATCGGCAATGGCGTGATCGCGGGCCTCGTCGGGATCACAGCGCCGTCGGGCTACGTCGAGTACTGGGCCGCACTCCCGATCGGGCTCGTCGCCGGCGTGCTCGTGGTGCTCTGCATCATCGCGATCGACAAGCTCGTGGACGATCCGATCGGCGCCCTCTCGGCGCACGGCGTCGCTGGAGTCTGGGGAACGCTGGCGTGCGGGCTCTTCACCGCCCCGCGGCTGGCCGAATACAACGCGATCGGCGAGGGCGGCGTCTTCTACACGGGTTCCTTCGAGCAGCTGGGCGTGCAGGCGCTGGGCGTGGGCGCCGCCTTCGCCTCGGTGTTCACCGTCTCGCTCGCGGTCTTCTACCTGATCAAGCAGACCTACGGCCTGCGCGTGAGCGAGGAGGAGGAGCGGCGCGGCCTCGACATCGTCGAGCACGGCATGTGGGGCTACCCGGAGCAGTTCATGCCGGTGCCAGGATCCGAGTACCACCCGCCGAACATCCCAGGAGCCCGGGCGGGCGCGCTCGCCCTACAGCTCTCCGCACGCACCCAGGAGGGGAACGCATGAAGAAGATCGAGGCCATCATCAGGCCGGAGCGCCTCCAGGAGGTGCAGGACTCGCTCGACGAGCTCGGCGTCTCCGGCCTGACCGTGACCGACGTCGTAGGCTGCGGGCGCCAGAAGGGATACACCGAGCAGTACCGCGGCACGCGCGCGAACATCTCGCTGCTGCCCAAGATCAAGGTGGAGTCCGTTGTCCCCGCCGACGTCGCGGAGCAGGTGATCGAGGCGATCG
>Ga0126304_10001765_pt1 | contig 10341 bp, 8 predicted proteins | sample Plot25_FD_92538 | JGI IMG/M metagenome (GOLD analysis project Ga0126304, IMG submission 92538) | Serpentine soil microbial communities from UC McLaughlin Reserve, CA, USA - Plot25 | ecosystem: Environmental > Terrestrial > Soil > Grasslands | place: USA: UC McLaughlin Reserve, Lake County... | reverse complement strand
TGACCCCACGCATACACGCCGCGGTGCAGCCGCCGCAGCCGTGCCGCCGCCAGGCGTGCCGCGATCATGTCGCGGCTCATGCCGCAGGCGAGGAGATCCCGCGCTGTCACGACCCCCCACTGCGTCGCGGCCAGCTCGGCCGCGGCGATGTCCGCGGCCACAGCGCGTGCCACGACTTTGTCGGCCATATCTCGACAAACTCGTGGCACCGGGTCAGCGTGCCCGGTTGCGCGTAACGCGTGGGCGCGTGGTGTAACGGGACGGTGAAAACTCCGCCCCGGGCGCGCTCAGCCGCCCGCCGAGTCCGGCCCGCGCCGGCGCTTCAGCGGCTTCACCTCCGCGCCCTCGGGCTTTCGGCCGGTCAGCTCCGCCACCAGCTCCTCGATCTCGGTCACGCGGTTCGCGAGGCCACGGATCGCGTCGGCCACCGGGTCCGGTAGGTGCGCCCAGTCGGCGTCCGGTCCGCTCGGCCGCTTGCCGTCCACGCGCACCGGGTGACCGGGATTGCCCACCACCGTCGAGTTCGCCGGAACGTCGTGGATGACAACCGAGTTCGCGCCGATCTTCGAGCATCTGCCCACGTCGATCGGGCCGAGCAGCTTCGCGCCCGATCCGATCATCACCTCGTCGCCGATAGTGGGGTGGCGCTTGCCGCGGGCGAAGCCCGTTCCGCCCAGCGTGACGCCCTGGTACATCGTGACGTTATCGCCCACCTCGGCCGTCTCGCCGATCACCACGCCGGAGCCGTGGTCGATGAAAAGGCCGCGACCGATGCGGGCGGCCGGGTGGATCTCCACGCCGGTCACGAGCTTCATGGTGTTCGCGAACATGCGCGGCACGAGCGGTATTCCCGCCTCGTCGATCGCGTGCGAGACGCGGTGGGCAAGCACCGCCTGCACGCCGCCGTAGGTGAGCAGGATCTCGGCGCGACCGACGTTGCGCGCAGCCGGGTCGCGTTCCTGCGCGGCGGTGAGGTCCTCACGAACCTCGCGCGCCACGCGGGCGAGTGTGCCGAGTCCGATCATGTCTGGGGGGCAAAGAACGGGGTGCTCACGTAGCGCTCACCTGAGTCGGGAATGATGGAGACGATCCGCTTGCCGCGCATCTCCGGCCGGGAGCCGACCTCGATCGCCGCCCACAGCGCCGCGCCGCCCGAGATGCCCGCCAGCACGCCCTCGCGGCGAGCGCAGGCGCGCGCGGTCTCGATCGCGTCCTCGTCGTCCACCGGGATGATCTCGTCGATCACCTCGCGGTTCAGCACCTCGGGGACGAATCCCGGGCCGATTCCCTGGATCTTGTGCGGCCCTGGACGCCCGCCCGAAAGCACGGGCGAGCTCTGCGGCTCGACCGCCACCACATGCAGCTCGGCGTTCCGCTCCTTGAGGCGCTCCCCGCAGCCCGTGATCGTGCCGCCGGTGCCCGCGCCCGCCACGAGCACGTCAACGCGGCCGTCGATGTCGCGCCAGATCTCCTCGGCCGTGGTGCGACGATGGATCTCCGGGTTCGCAGGGTTCGAGAACTGATTCGGCACAAAGCAGCCGCCGCGCTCCCTGCAAACCCGGCGGGCCTGCTCCACCGCCTCGTCCATGCCGCCCATCGACTCGACGAGGATCACCTCCGCTCCATAGGTCCGCAGCAGGTTCTCGCGCTCGCGGCTCATGCCCTGCGGCATCGTCAGCACGAGGTCGTAGCCCTTGGCGGCGCAGACGAAAGCGAGCGCGATCCCGGTGTTGCCCGACGTCGCCTCCACGATCGTGTTGCGCCCGGGCTCGATCCGTCCCTCGGCCTCGGCGGCGTCGATCATCGCCACGCCGATCCGGTCCTTGACGCTACCGGCCGGGTTGTACGCCTCCAGCTTGCCTATGAGCTCCGCGCCGCAGTCCGGCGCAAGCCGCGTGAGGCGCACCATCGGCGTGTTGCCGACGATGTCCGCCAGGTTGTCCGGAAGCGCCGTGGCGAGCGGGTGAGCCACGGGCCCGACGGTAACGGACGGCGGCCCATCGCTACGCCAGGCCGCGGCCCAGCGCGTAGCGCGCCATCACGCCGAGCGTGCCGCCGATCCCCACGAGCAGCGTCGTCACACCGTGTACTTCAGCGCCGCGGCGCTGAAGTACACGTGTGACAGCGCCGCGGCGCCGCCTCCTGGCGCCGCGGAGCTTCTACGCGTGCGCGTGGATCCGCAGCAGGCGGGCGAGGCCGAGCCCCGCGACCAGCGCAAGGAACCCTAGGATCCCGAGTCGCAGCGCCTGGCCGCCGGTGAAGGGCAGCGCCTGGGCCGTCCTCGCGATCGGAACGCTGACCGGGATCGCCTCGACGACCGGCGGCTGCTGCGGCGGCTGCGGCACGTCCGGCGCCTCCTCCACGCCCTGCACGCCGCCACCGGGCTGCTCGTTCTCCTCCGCAGGCGGAGCCGACGCAGGGGGTTGCGCCGGCGGGTTGACCGCCTCACGCGGCGGCGTGAGCGGTGGCGTCGGCGGAGTCGCGGGCGGCGTCGGGGGGGTGACCGTCGGCGGGTTGACTGGCGGGGTCTCCGGCGCGGGTGCGCAGCCCGAGTGCGCCGGGTTCATCTTGCCGATGCCTTCGTTCTCGTCGCACTCGTAGCCCTTGTTGCCGTCGTCGCTCGCGTTGGGTAGCTGGCCCGGCGGGTTCTTGTCGTCGGCGTTCCCGACACAGCCGGCACAGGGGCGATTTCCGTTGTTCTCAGTGCTCTTGCCGTTTCCAGACGGCTCGCCCACTCCGCTGGCGTCGGGGTCAGCGGGATCGTATGGGCCCGACAGGTTGTTCGCGCCTCCGTCCGGATTCCCGCCGGCGGGTGGGTCCGGCGTCGCGGTCGGCGCGGGATCGCTGCCTGCGTCAGGATCGACGTCAACGGGTGCGCCGCCTGGCTGCTGAGGCGGCACTCCGTTGCCGTTGCCGTTGTCGTTGCCTGGCGTGGCGTTGTCAGAGGCTTGGTCCGGAAGATCGGGAGGGCCGCCCTTGTTCGCCTGTGCAGGCAAGGCACCCCCCGCACAGAGGAGAGCCGCCATAAGGGCGACGGCAAGCAGCGTCCTGATAACGGCCTCTCTCCGGAGGGAGATCGCCGACCCATCGAACATGCTTCGCACGAGTTCCACCACGCCAAGTCGTGAATAAGCTGACACGAACGAAGTACCCGCACGAAGCAGGAAGCGGGTCGCAAAACCCCTGCATTTGACGCAGTACCGGGCGGCTTTCTCGCGGTATCACCGGCCCGCCGCCACGCGGAGAGCCGATATCACGTCGCGTCAAAACCGGGCGTAGAGCCAGCCGGAGCCGATCGGCCTTCGGTAGCGGCGGTGCGCCCGCGGCCGGGCCAGACGTACCAGCGATACCAGTCGCGGGTGAGCTGTCGGCGCCTGCCCTGTGCGCCAGGCGCGGCTCAACTGGAGGCGATTGCGCTTGGGCCACGCGCTCAGGATCTTCCGGTCGCGGAAGAGCTGAACGTTGTAGTAGATCGTCGTAGCGGGCGCTCCTGCGACAGCTAGCGAGCGCACGACCTCGCTTCGCACGACGTCCGGAGACGCCTGCGGCCCAGCACGGCGGAACTAGCGCTCCGCTCGAGCACCAGACCCCTACCCAGGGCGGCGTCGCGTCGAGTTGAGCACCTGGTCCCGCTCGCCGAATTGCCCGCGACGTCGCGGCACCCTTCGCGCGACGCGAACGCCGGACCCTCGGGGCCCGCATACGTGACGGTGTCACAGCCCGCGACTCCTGAGGCAGGATCGCTGGCCGTGAACGGAAAAGGCGACCGGGTCGGTCCACCACCCGCCGTAGTCGGCTGGTCGGGCGGGCACCGCGCCCGTTATCACCGGCGGCGTCCTCTCGACGTGGATGGTCGCTGCCAGTTGTCCTAACGACGGCGGTCCTCAGGAATTGGACCCGGTTTGGACCCCGTCGCAGGCACGCTACTGGCCTGGGCCTACAAAACCGCCGAACTTGGCGATTCTGGCTCAGTCCGGGCGACTGGATTTAACCAGTACCTTTCGGCCCGCAGCCGAACGGCGTCCGGGGCCGTGCGAGTGGAGGGCAACGACCTCATAATCGTGAGGTCGGTGGTTCGAGTCCGAGCTATTGCGGCGGGTCCCCAGGCCTCTCCCGCTTCTCCGAAGATGCTGCGCCGCGCCCAGGCCGGACACGCTTTCGTCCCGTCCGCGCGTCGCTCTCGGCGTTTCCCAGCTAGCCTCGACGCAGCGACGCGCAGTGGTTTGGCCAGCACACGTTCCTGCCTCTAGAACATTCGTCCAGGCGCCCGTCCCTCTCGGGGGTAATCCTCCAGGGCCGTCGATGGCCCAGGAAGATGCCCCGCATGGCCCGCTCCAGGCCGGCGAGCACCCGGAGCAAGTCCGCGTGCTCGGCGGTCACCGCCCTTGCTGCAGTAGCGACGATCTCCCTTCTGGCGCCCGCCGGCGCGGCAGCCGACGTCCAGACGCTGCACCCCGTCCGCGCACACACGAAGAGCCTCGTCTTCCGCCTCGCCGGGATCGCGCCGAAGAGCATCGTCGCGGCGCGGCTGTACCGCGGCCATCGTCTCGTCAGGAAGCTGAAGCTGCGGCGCGTCCGGGCCGCCGCGCGCAGCGGCTATCTGAGACTGGCGTTGCCTGCGCCCCGCCGTCGAGTGCGAGCGCTATCGGCCCACCACCGTCCAGGCCATCAAGTGAAGGTCTCAACGGATACGACGCCGCCCGAGACCACCCTAACCTCGGGCCCCACGGGCACGGTCAGCGTTCAGGATGCGAGCTTCGGCTTCTCGTCATCCGAAACGGGCTCGACATTCCAATGCCGGCTCGACAGCGCAGCCGCGGCCGCCTGCACGTCGCCGAAGCTGTACTCGGGTCTCACGGAGGGCGCTCACCACTTCGAGGTGCGGGCGACGGACAAGGCGGGCAACGTAGACCCCACCCCGGCCATCCGCGACTGGACGGTTGCGTTCTCGGAGCCTCCTCCTCCCCCGCCTGACACGCAGCCCGACTTCCCTATCCGAGCGGCCTTCTACTACCCGTGGTTCCCCGAGGCCTGGGATCAGAGCGGGATCAATCCGTTCACGAAGTACACACCGAGCGCAGGGTTCTACGACTCCTCGTCCACGGCATTGATCCAGCAGCACGTCCGCTCGCTCGAATACGGGCGCGTGGAGGCCGGCATCGCCTCGTGGTGGGGCCAGGGCAGTCGCACCGACACGCGCATACCGACGCTGCTCTCGGCCACGCGCGCGCTCCCGAGCGACTTCCGCTGGTCGCTCTACTACGAGCACGAGGGCAGCAGCGACCCGAGTCCGGCCGTCATCGAGGCCGACCTCCGCTACATCCGCGACCGCTACGGGACGGATCCCGCTTACCTCCGCGTGAATGGCCGCTTCGTCGTGTTCGTGTACGCCGACGCGCAGGACGGCTGCGCCATGGTCGATCGCTGGAGGCAGGCAAACGCCGCAATCGGCGCTTATCTGGTCCTGAAGGTCTTCAGCGGCTACCGCACTTGCCTCGGCCAGCCCGCCGGCTGGCACCAGTACGCGCCGGCCGTTGCAGCCGACAGCCAGGCTGGTTACTCGTTCTCCATCAGCCCGGGCTTCGACAAGGCGGGCGAACCCGCGCCCCGGCTGGCTCGCGACCCGGCGCGCTGGAACCAGAACATCCGCGACATGGTCGCGTCGAACGCTCCCTTCCAGCTCGTAACCACGATGAACGAGTGGGGCGAGGGGACGTCAGTCGAGAGCGCCCAGGAGTGGAGCTCCCCGTCGGGGCATGGCGGCTACCTCGACGCTCTCCACGCTGACGGCCAGGGCTCCGCACCGCCGCCTGACACCACGCCCCCGGCCACTCCCACGGGGCTTTCCGCAACCCCGGGGGATCGGACGGTCGCTCTCAACTGGAGCGACAACTCCGAGGCGGACCTGACGGGCTACCGCGTCTATCGCCGCAACGCCGACGGGACCTGGCCCGCGAGCCCGGTGGCCACGCCGACGGCCAGCCAGTGGTCGGATAGCGGCCGCACCAACGGCACCACCTACACCTACCGCGTAACCGCCGCCGACGCCGCGGGCAACGAGAGTCCGCCCTCGGCAGCCGCGTCCGCGACGCCCGTCGGTCCGGCGATGCCTGACCCGGTCATAGCGACCGCGGGCGACATCGCGTGCAGCCCGCTCTCCTCCAGCTTCAACGGCGGGCTTGGCACCTCCAGCTCGTGTCGCCAGAAGTACACGTCGGACCTGCTCGTCGGGGCCCAGCTCGCCGCCGTGCTCACGCTCGGGGACAACCAGTACGAGGAAGGCACCCTGGCGCAGTTCCAGCAGTCGTACGACCCGAGCTGGGGGCGCGTCAAGTCCATCACCTACCCCGCGGTCGGCAACCACGAGTACCACACGCCGAACGCCTCCGGCTACTACGACTACTTCAACGGAGTAGGCGTGCAGGTCGGCCGGGCGGGTGACAGGAGCAAGGGTTACTACAGCTTCAACATCGGCACTTGGCACATCGTGGCGCTCAACTCGAACTGCTCCGAGGCGGGAGGCTGTGGCGCCGGCTCGCCGCAGGAGGCTTGGCTCCGGCGGGACCTTGCGGCCAGTTCCGCCAGCTGCACACTCGCGTATTGGCACCACCCACGGTTCAGCTCCGGCGAGCACGGTGACACGCTGGCGATGCAGCCGATATGGCAAGCGCTGTACGACGCGAACGCGGACGTAACGTTGGCCGGCCACGACCATGGCTACGAGCGCTTCGCGCCGCAGAACCCGGCCGGCGCGGCGGACACCGCCCGCGGCATCCGCGAGTTCGTCGTCGGTACGGGCGGAAAGAGCCACTACCCCTTCACAACGATCAGACCGAACAGCGAGCTTCGCCAGTCGACCACCTATGGCGTGCTGGAGCTCGCGCTACACGCGCAGAGTTACGACTGGCGCTTCGTGCCAGAGGCTGGTCAAACGTTCGCCGACGGTGGCTCGGCGGCCTGCCACTGATCTCCGGCCTACCAGCCCTGCTGCCAGGCCAGGACTAGCACGATCGCGGCGATCACACCCGCCGCAAGCACCAGCACCATCGCGGCCACGAGCGCAATTGGCATGAGCCGCGACCCGGACCGCGTCGAGCTCGACGGCGGAGGCGGTCCGGATGGCCGCGGCCCCGGAGCATTCCGCGCGTTCGCGAGCGCGTTCGCGATGAAGTGGTTGAGGCTCACTTCCTCGCGCTCGGCAGAGCTAGCGAGCTCGGCGTGCAGCGACTGCGGCATGCGCAAGAGGACACGTCCGCCGTAGCGCGGCGCCCGGCGCGGCTCCGGCACCTCGCGCCCGCCCGTCAGGGCGCTCGCAATCCACTCGTGCATCGCCCCTCTGATGCCTCGGACGGCTTCGTCGAGGGTTGCACCGTGCGCCTCGCAGCCGGGGAGCTCGTCCACCCGGGCCGTCCAGCCGCGCTCCGCCGTATCTCCGTCGTCCCTCATGACGGAGATGTGGTACGGCAGATCCAAATAATCCCGCGGTGCCCCACCGGGAACGGCACTCGGTGCCCCGGCGCGCGCGCTTGGGCGCTCGGCCGCCGGTTGGCGCGGCTCCCTGTGCACGCGGCCCGGCTCCGCGTCCGGCGAACTCCGTTCGAGCTCCTTGCGCAGCTTTGCAAGCGCGACCTGAGTCTGCCGAGACAGATGGCGCTCTGAGATGCCGAGCTCCTGTGCCACCTCGGCGCGGCTGAGGTCGCGTATAAAGCGGAGATACACGATCTGCCGCTCCCGCCCGGTGAGCACGTGGAAGGCGGTCGCCAGCAACACGCGCTCGTCGCTCAGGTCGAGCGGTTCCTCCGCCGTTGCTTCGTTGAGCCGGTCTTCGTCCAGTCCCGGGTCAAACCGCTTCTCGTTGAGGATTCGCGCGGCATCCACCGGGTCGACATCGAGCTTCTGCGCGACCTCGGCCGGCGTCGGTCGCCGGCCGAGCGAGGCGCCGAGTTCGGCTTCGCAGCGTAGGACGGATCCTCGCAGCTCCTGAAGCGGCCGCGGGAGCCTGACAGAGGCAGTCCTGTCCCTCAGGTGGCGCTTGATCTCGCCGACGATGTTGGGCACCGCGAACGCGGTGAGCTCGCCGCCGCGCTCGAGGTCGAAGCGGTCGATCGCGTTGATCAGCCCGATTGAGCCCGCCTGAAACAGGTCGTCGTAGTCCTCGCCGCGCCCGTAGCGGTGGGCAAACGCCTTGACGAGTGGCAGGTACATCTCGACCAACTGGTCGCGGGCGCTGATATCGCCGTTTTGCTGGTAGGCCCGGAGCAAGCGGCTCGTGGTCGTCGCGTTTTCGCTCCTGCTCGGCTTTCCGCTCACGTTTTCCATCGTCTTGCGCGCGCTCAACGCCCTGATACCACGGAAGCTCTGGGCAATAGCAGCCGGCGAACCGACCAGATTTCGCCTTTTCGGATGGCCGCACCGGAGAGCGCGGGGGTACCTGTCCTGTGCACGTTATGCGTTCCGTCTCTTGCGCTCACACCGGAGTTGCACGTCGCCATCAGCGATCCTGCATGCCGCGGATCGATGTGGCGACCGTCACGCTCGGGTGGCTGGCACGGGGCGCGCCGCTCGTGGTCGCAGTGCTGCTGCTTTTGCTCCTCCTGCCTGCGCCGAGCGTCGCCGCTGGCGCGTCCTCGGGCGGGACGGCCGATCAGGGCCGCTCGTCCGGCGAGCTGCTCACCGTCGGCGTCGGCTATGGGCACCAGGGCGGCTCCGAGGGCGTACGCCAGCTTCAGGCGCGCCTACGCAGTGCCGGGTACGAGCCCGGCCCGGTCGACGGCCTGTTCGGTCCGCTGACGAGAGCCGCGGTCCAGAGCTTCCAGCGGGCGCACGGGCTGGCTACCGACGGTGTCGTCGGACCGGAGACGGCTGCGGCTCTGCGGCGTGCCAGCGTTCCAGCCGGCGTGCAGCCCGTTCGCGTGATCCAGCGCCAGCTGCACGCGCTTGGCTACGACCCCGGGCCGATCGATGGCGTTTATGGCCCGCTGACCGGCGCGGCTGTGGAGCGCTTCCAGCGGACCGAAGGCCTGCCGGTGAGCGGCGTCCCCGGACCGCAGACAGCGGCACGGCTCGTGGCCCCGCGTGCCGGGCTGGTCCGCGAGCCGGTGGAGCGACCCGCGGAGCCCGCTCCCGCGGATACTTCCCGCAGAGCTCCCGGCGACGCATCGCCGGACCGGCCCCGCGCAACCACTTCCTCCGGCGCCGAATCTTCCTCGAGCGCCGACCCGTCCTCCCCGCTTCTTCGGCCCGGTTACTTGGCCCTGCTGGCAGCCCTCGCGCTCGGACTGGTGCTGACCGGCGTCAGGGCACGGCGCCGCGAGCGTACAGCTGCGCCCACGCGCGAGCCGGTAGCCATGAGCCGGGTAGGCGCCAGGTTCAATCCCGGCGTCGCCTGCGCGCTGTTGCTCGGCGGCCTGGTCGTCGGCGCGGCCGGAGGCGCGCTCTTCGCCACTCGCGCCTCGCCCGACGAGCGCGCCGCGGTCACCGCCAAATCGCTGTTGAGCCGACCCGGCGAGCTCAAGCGGCCGGCGGCGGCTCGAGCGGAGCGGCCAGCGGCGGCTCGATCGAAGCGGCCAACGACGGCTCGAGCGGCGTCGCGAGCGGAGCGCCGTGAGCGTACTCCGCTACCGAGGGCCCGCGCCGCGTCCGCATCGCGCGCTGCTCCCGCGACTGCCAAGGCTCCCGCAACGAATGCTGCCCGAACGTCCGCGGCGCCGCTCCCGGAGCAGTCCGCTGTGAACACTGGCGGGGCAGTCGCTGCCGCGCCGGTCGGGCTGGCAGCGCGGTCCCGCACCGGAGCGCCGGACCGTGACCATCTGGTGGCGGACATCGTGCGAGCGCCGGCGGGTGGCGCGGAGGCCCGCGCTGCGAGGAGCCGCTGATGGCGCGCGCAGCCGTGTCGATACGGGCCCTTCTCCCGCTCGCCGCCGGCGAGATCTGCCGGACGATGCGCTTCGACCGCGCGGCGTACGGAGCCGGCTAACGCCTTGGCCGCGAACCCTTACACAAGCACGGCCCGTACCGAGACGAGCGGATCTCGAGTTGCCACTGCCCAGCTGCCGGGCGAGCTGCCGCTGCTGTCCGTCGTCGTGCCTACGAAAAACGAGCGTGACAACGTCGCCCGTCTGCTCGAGCGCCTCGAGGCGGTGCTGCCGACCGTCGCGATAGAGATCGTCTTCGTTGACGCCAGCACGGACGGCACCGCTGAGGCGATCGAGGAGATGGCCGAGCGCAGCGAGCGCGACGTCCAGCTCGTGCGCCAGGTTCGCGATCGACGCTTCAGCGGTCTCGGCGGGGCGGTGGTCCAGGGGCTGCGAGCCGCGCGGGCCCCGTGGGCTTGCGTGATGG
>Ga0126304_10001764_pt1 | contig 10341 bp, 9 predicted proteins | sample Plot25_FD_92538 | JGI IMG/M metagenome (GOLD analysis project Ga0126304, IMG submission 92538) | Serpentine soil microbial communities from UC McLaughlin Reserve, CA, USA - Plot25 | ecosystem: Environmental > Terrestrial > Soil > Grasslands | place: USA: UC McLaughlin Reserve, Lake County... | reverse complement strand
GATGGTGCTCCTCCTCGCTGGTCTTCAGGGGATACCAGGCGAAGTCCTCGAATCGGCCAAGATCGATGGCGCGTCGTCGTGGGAGACATTTCGCCATATGATCTTCCCTTTGATGCTCCCTATTTCCCTGACCGCCATTATTTTAAGAGTCATCTTCGAGCTCAAGCTCATCGACGTGGTTCGCGTCGTCACTGGCGGTGGCCCAGGCGGGGCAACCGACACAGTGAGCCTATTCATTTACCGGGAGGGCATCCAGAAGACCAACGTCGGCTATGCGTCTGCGCTATCAGAGTTCTACCTACTGGCCATTATCATCTTGATCACGATCGTACTCTGGCTCGCGAACAAGTGGGTGCGAAAGGTCACGTGATCGCAGCAGATGTGGGGTCCATCCAAGCGGTCGCTGGTGCGGCTCGGGAAGCATGGCAAGACACCGTCGAGGAGATCCCGATTTGACCCAGTCGCTGCAAAAAACAGGGATCTACGCCATCTTGATTGCCTGGGCATTTGTTTGTTTGTTCCCGATTTACTGGACGGTGTCCACGGCCTTCAAAGAAGCTAAAGATATCTACGACGGAGACCTCATTCCCTGGCTTCAGTTTGAGCCAAACTGGAAGGGCTGGGAGTCGCTCGGACTCTCTCCCGACACTATTACACGGCCTTCGAGCGCCCGCGATCTGTTCCTCAAACACGCCGAGAATACCGTGACGATTTCGCTGAGTGCCGCGATATTGGCCACCGTTATCGGATCGCTAGCCGCCTATGGACTAGCCCGGTTCGCCTACCGCTTTGGACCGTGGCGAAACAACGACATTTCGTTCTGGTTTCTCTCTCAGCTGATCCTTCCTCCGGTGGCGATCGCGTTGCCGGTCCTTGTCCTCTATCGAGAGCTGGCCCTCCTTGACACTCGCACCGGTCTCGTCCTCGTCTACACGATCATGAACCTTCCGATCGTAATCTGGATCATGCGCGATCAATTCAGTTCGATTCCAGTTGAGCTCGAACAAGCCGCGCTGGTCGATGGAGCTTCGGTCTGGCAGGCATTTCTTCGCATCGTGGTTCCGATCGCTGCTCCTGGGTTCGTCGCCGCGTTCATCCTCTCCCTCGTCTTTTCGTGGAACGAGTACTTTTTCGCTGTCGTTCTGACCGGTGCTGACGCGCCAACCCTCCCGCTCCTGTTGGCCGGACAGACGAGTTCGCAAGGGACACGGTGGTGGACGATCGCGGCCCTGGCCACCGCGGCCATCTCGCCATTGATCGTCATCGGGCTCATCATGGAGAAGCACATCGTCAGGGGCCTCACGGCCGGAGCCGTCAAGTAGCAGTCTGATTCATTAAGGCTGGTTCATCGAATGAGGTCACTTCCGCAAATCGATTGACGACGATCGCGGCAGCTCCGGCTATCGGTCAGGCGCACTCGCAAACTCTGAGCTAGTAAAGTACCTGGTGCGGCGAGAGCCGGCGCATCTGTAACAAGGGCGGGAAATGCACATGACCGACGCGACCAAACCAGCCGGGCTGGGGAAAGTAATCTATTCAGTCGACGATAAGGCCGAGGAGCCGGCTCCTCGGGAAGAGCCGGCGAACCAAGCCGAAGTTCGCGAGGCCGACGAAGAATCGTTTCCGGCCAGTGATCCACCGGGGTTCGCCGGCGGAACCTGCCCGGAGCCAGAATAGATCGCCTCCGATCTCGTTCTCAAGATCGATCGGAGCCGTGCCACAAATCCCACGTGCGAGCGGTCTGCCAACTCATGTCAGGCGTGAATCCCTCGATCCCACCGGCGACGAGAACGAGATCGTCCGGGAACCCGAGCCAAAGTCCAAACAGATCCTCGTCGACGACACGTTGCAGCCGCTGCAGCGCGGTCGCTTGCCGCTCGATCGAGACTGCGCCGAGAAACTCGTTGATCGCGGCATCGGCATCCGGGTTCGCGTAGCCGCCCGGGTTCCAGCCCGCCGCGTTGCTTCGGCTGTCCCACGCCGAACCATAGAGATCGAAGTCGGTAAACCCTGGAAGCTGGTCGTAGGCATAGGCGATGAGATCGTAGTCCCGGCGCGTGATCCACCGATCGTCGAACTCATCGGCCGGCAGTACTTCGACCGTCAGCGCAATGCCGACTTCTGCCAAATCCCGGGCGACCCGCGCCATCACGGCAGCGAGCTCGGGTCGACTATCCTCACGGAGGATGGCGACCGGGCGGAACTGCCAACCATTGACGTCTTCGCGCACGCCATCCCCGTCGTAGTCGATCCAGCCAGCCTCAGTTAGGAGGACCGAGGCGGCGTCCGGGCTGAACGCCGGTGTTGTCAAGTCGTCTTCGTGGGCCCACGGCTGAGCCACCGCGCCGGCAGCTTGCCAACGCGTGAACCCGCCGAAAACTTCTTCGGCATAACGTTCTCGGTTGATTGCCTGTGACGCCGCCAACCTGACGCGCAAGTCGGTCCACAGGCTGCCCGCCGGCTGGTTTGGATTGACGAAGTTGAACGCGGCGAACATGACCGATGCCGCCGGCACGGGATAGAGCGTGCCGGTCGCGTCGTTCAGGGTCTGCACTTCGGGCATGCGCACCGGCCAGAGCATCTGGGAGTCTCCGTCTTGCCAGGCTTCGAGCCTGGCGTGAGGCCCATCCAGCAAAGTGACCTCGAGCTGATCGAGCCACGGCTCACTTCCCCAGTACTGATCAAATCGGGCAAACTCGACCTCGGTGGCGCCCCATTCGGTGATTTTCCAGGGCCCTGTACCGACCGGCAGCGCGCCTGACCAGTCGAATTCTGATAGCGTTTGCCTTGACGCCGACATTCCCTGCCAGTACGCACCGTACTGGCTTTTTGAGACGATCGGCAGAGTGGCCGCGTTGAATAGCCAGTTGGCATCGCGGACAGTGAACCGCACGCGAAGTTCTCGCTCGGACACAGCATCAAGGCTTTCGACCAGCGCGAAGAGTCCGCTGACCGCGGAATCGGCGTCGGTTCGGTAGACCTCAAATGTGAAAGCGGCATCTGCCGCTGCCAACGGTGCCCCGTCGTGCCAGAGCACGTCACCGCGCAGCTTGAAGACGAGCTCGAGGCCGTCCTCCCGCCACTCCCAATGTTCCGCCAACCAGGGCAACGGCCGCATCGTCGTCGGGTCAGGTCGAACCAGCGGCTCCAGGTAGCTCAGCGGGATCTGAGGATCTTGGCGAAACGCGCTCGGATTGAAATTCCCCAGGCCATCACCAGGACGAACGAGCCGCAGCGCCCCACCACTCTTTGGGTCCCCCGGCGCGGGCGAGACGTCCGAGGCGACACTGATGCCAGCTGGTAACGTGCGTCCGGACGGAGTCCCTGCAGTTCGGCCCGCCGAAGGTGTCGCTGTTTTAGATTGAGCGCGTACTTGCCCCGCCGGGATACCGTATCGTCCGGCGAGCCAAGAGCCGAGTGCCGCACGAACCATCGTCCGCCGGGAAACCTTGTCCGCTCTACTCGGATCCATGAGATTCTGCTGTCCTATATCCCGCGGCATGCCGACGATTGCCTCCGTGGCGCAGCAAGTACCTGGCGCGACACTTACCGACCGGACCGCACTCATCGTCGAGATGGAGCGGCGATGAACCATAGCGGCAAGACTACCAAAGGTGGCCCGAGCTCTATGTCGCGATGCCAAGTAGCTGTGGGAGGTCTGAAATGGACCAAATCTCACGAGTAGGTGGGGGGTCGAGCTCGGTCCATGGCCGCTTCTGCCGATTCAGCCAGACAGTCGGAATACCGGCCGCCCGCGCCCCCGCCATGTCGAACTCAACCGAATCACCGACGAAGATCGCTTCCTCCGGTTGGACTCCGGCGAGGCGCAGCGCTTCGCGGAAAATGGCTGGATCAGGTTTTGCCACACCGAATTCCTCTGAAACCAGGACGAAGTCGACAAGGCGGTCAACACCCAGGAGCTCAAGCTTTGTCTGTTGCACCTCGGTTGGACCGTTTGTCACGATTCCGATCGGGCGATATGCCGCGGGATCGTCGCGAGACACGGCCTTTCGGACGATTGAGAAGATCGTTTCAACCTCGGGAAATAGGCGCAAGCTATGAAACCGATTCTTCCGGTACCAGTCGGCCGCCGCCTGCGCTTCGCCGGCATCGCCAATACCGAAACGCATGAATAGCTCCGCGAAGTGATCGGCGCCGTGGGGATGCATGCGAATCGATTCGGCGATCATGCGGTCGAGATCGATCGCTTCTCGCGGCTGGATGCCGCCGTCTGGAGCTAGTGTGAAGGCGCGTCGCAGACGGGACTCGCGCGCCGCGGCATAGTCGCAGAGGGTATCGTCGAGATCGAAAAGAACCGCCTTCGGCTTGGGATCAAGTGGCCGCAGCGCCATCAGTTTCTGGAGAGCTGAACCCGGCGCGACGCGAGTGTTCTGCCGCCTGTAAGCGCTCGCGGGCGGCGTCGACCCCTTCGGCGACAAGCTGCGCCAGGTGGTGGACCACGAGTGGCCGCCCCTGAGCGTCACTTCCGCCACGAAGCTGCATGATGCATCCCTGGTTGTCGGTCACGATTTGTAGCGCGCCCGTTGCTTCGGCATCGTCGAGCTTTCGGTTCATCAACCGCTCGCTGATCCGCGGATAGTCGAACGAAAAGCTCCCACCGAAACCACAGCAGACCCTTGATTCGGCAAGGTCCCGCACTTCGTGTCCAAGTACCTCGCCGAGGACTCGTCGCGGAGCGTCACGAAGTCCGAGCGCGTTTAGACCTTGGCAAGAATCGTGGTAGGCGATTACGCGCCGCTCCGCGGGCACGAGGCTGTCCGCCGGCAACTGGGCCACAGAATCGATGAACGAGGTGAAGTCGATCACCTTTCGCGCGACTGCCTCCGCCCGGGCGAGCCATGCTGGGTCATCGCGGAAGAGATGAAGGTAGTCCTGGCTGAGGGTAGCGACGCAGCTGGCGCTTCCCGATACGATGTATTCGACATCGCATCGTTCCAGTGCGCGGATCGTCTGGCGCGCCATCCATTTGCCGTGGCGTAGGTCTCCCGAATTGAGGGCGGGGAGGCCACAGCAGTGCAGCCCCTCGGGATAGTGCAGACGCACCCCAAGGCCTGTCAGTGCCCGGACAATTGCCTGCCCTTGCTCGGGATAGAGGTTATCGGTCATGCACCCAGGAAAGAGCGCTACTCGCCGCCCTGCCGCGCCATTGGCGACAACTGGTGGTTCAGCGGGTAGAAACGCGCCGTGACCGAGTCGTGACTGGAGGGGGCGATTCGCCAGCACCGGCAAGGATCGCCATCGCGTTTGCCCACGAATGAGAGGGAGTCGCCGCGTCCGCACCAGGCGAGCGTCGCGGACGATTGGCCGCTGCAGGCGGCGGGCGATCTTCAACGCGAGATCGGCGGTCTTTGGCCGGGCATAGAGGGCCAGGACTGTGCGCTTGGGCTCCTTGATACCGAACTCGTCTACAACCATTGACCGCACGTCGAGGATCTGGCGCGGCAGCGGGATTCCCGCGGGACAGACTGTTTCGCAGGCATTGCAGGAGAGACAGAGGCTTTGCGGACCGGCCGCCGCCTCGAGCCCGTGGTGAAATCCGGTCACGACCAACCCAATGGCACCGGTGTAGATGTAGCCGAACGCGTGACCGCCGACCTCCCGATACGGCGGACAGACATTCGCGCACGCCGCGCAGCGAATGCAGTGCAGCGCTTCGACAAACTCGGGCCGGGCGGCCATGCTTCGCCGTCCATTGTCCACGAGAACGATGTGCATCTCGTGTCCTGGGGTTGGACCGGAAATGAAGGTGGTGTAACTTGTGATCCGCTGGGCCGTTCCGGATCGTGCCAGGAGTCGGAGCTGCGTGATCGCGTCGTCAAAGGTCGGAATCAGTTTCTCGATTCCGGCGAGGACCACGTGAACCGGCGGCACGGACGCGCAGAGGCGGCCATTGCCTTCGTTAGTAACCATCATCACCGTGCCGGACTCGGCGATCAGCGCGTTGGCGCCGGTGATGCCCATGCCGGCGGCGAAGAACGCGTCGCGGATCTCATCGCGTGCCGTGCTCACCTGGACTGCAATGTCCTCCCGAGACACGTCTCGCCCCAGCGCCGTCGACATGTCTGTGCCTATCTCCTGGCGAGACAGGTGGACAGCAGGCATGACCATGTGGCTTGGTCGCTCGTGACGGAGCTGGACAATCCACTCGCCAAGATCGGTCTCTACCACCCGGAAACCGCCGTCCTCGGCCACATGGTTGAAGCCGATCTCCTCACTCACCATCGACTTGGACTTCGCGATAAGCGACACATCGTGACGCCGTGCGATCTCCAGAATGATGCGATTGGCAGCGGCCGCATCGGGGGCAGCATGGACGGTTGTGCCGGCCGCTTCGGCTGCCAGGCGAAACTCTTCGAGATACGTTTCCAGATCACCAGTAACGGCGGACTTGGCTCGCTTCAAACGCGATTGCAGTGTCGGAAAATCGATCTCATCCGCGGCATGGTCGCGAGCCGATCGCCAGCCTTGCTGGAACGCCGACAGGTTTTCTGGTAGTCGAGCGTTGTTCAGCGCGCGGCGAAGACGCTCGTCGAACTCGTCGGCGTGGTCGATCGGATACGAATCGCGCCCATTGTGGGACCGGCTGGTGGCAACGTGAGAGCTCGTCATGGCGCTCAACAATACGGCGATGACGACAATGGTTCGTCACCGAGGGTCGACCAGCCGCGTGCCCTCATGTGACGCTGTCGCCCCAGAATTGCTCTCGGAATTCGTTTGAGTCGTAGTAGCCGACGATGCTGGTGATCTTTCCCGCACTGGTCCGCACGATGGCCACTTGCTCGGATAGGAGCTCGCGGCCTAAGTGAGATGCAAATTCGCGTAGCGTGAACTGCACGGCGGCGCGCTCGCCATCGGAGACTACGTCCGTGACTTCCCAGCGCGCGGTCGGATAGGAGCTGACGACTGTCCCGAAATAGGCAACGATCTCATCGGCGGGTCGGATCAGCTCGCGGTGGGGAAGGGCTCGAAAGGAGGCATGATTCGCCAACGTCGTGCGCAGACGACGGGGATCCCGCGCATCGATGGCGGCAAAGAACTCTCGTCCTAGCTCGTCTGCGGTAGCCACTGTTGCGGGCGCCGCGTTGTCCCGTTCCATGCCGGGTCTATCCGTTCGTGATCACCTAGGCTGTCCTGCTCCTCCGGCCCGGCAGCCTAATCACGGAATGCCGACGCGAGGAAAGGCTTCTCGATGCGCCTGAAATCGACTCGCGAAACGGCCGCAATTCCATGGCGCGCTCCACTTCGGTCCAAGGCGCGGTCGGTGAGTTCCAGCGATTCGCGGTCGTGCTTGGCCAAATATTCCGCCAGCTCTCGGACCGTCCAGTTCCGCTCCGTGCGGCTATAGCCGCTTCTTTGCCAAGCAGTGTCGGGCAGGGCGCGCAGCAGGGAAGTCGAGCTCTCTCGTATCCGCCGGAACTCTGACATGATGACCAGGGGATGCGCTGATCGGTCGACCATGATCTGCTCTGGGGAGGGCTCGGCACGGGGGACCCGGTCGAGGTCCGGGTCTCTCTCCGAAGCAATAGCGTTCATGAATCCGTAAGCCCGTGTCTCGGTATCCCGCATGCGAATCAGAATATCCTTGACCGACGGTTCTGACCGGCGAGGAGAGAATTCCAGAACAGTCGGGTCATGGATTGGCGTCAGCCAGCGCGACAGGTGGTTTACCGTCTGGATCAATCGGATGATCAGTCCGTCGTTTGATAGGTCCCGAACTGACGAGTCGACTGGTCCCGAATCCTGTTCGCTGATCGCAGAAGTATTCAAGTTGACCCCTTCATGGGACCTCGGGACGTCCCTCTACAGTGATCCGCGCGAAACAAGAACCCCTGCTTATGAGTTCGGCCCGAAAGGCAACGGGGGCGGGATCGGATGAGGGTGAACGATAGCCCCAGACCGTGTCATCTCGCGCTTCTTGTCGGCCAGCGCGGCTAAGCCATCCTTGGGACCCATTGTATATCCCCGCGGCAATCGATCCAGGCTCGGCCGTTGTCCTGGCGGCGGGTCTATCGCTCATCCGACGTGACTTCAAGCAGCTCAGACCCCCACAATGCCAAGTGCAGCGTGAGCCAGGTTCTCGGATCGCCCACATCTCGCCCAATCAACTGGCCAATCCTGCGCAGTCGGTAGGCGAGCGTATTGCGGTGTATGCCAAGCCGCTGCGAAGCATTCGCGTGCGATCCCCCCGTTTCGAGAAACGCGCGCAAGGATTCTCGAAGCGTGCCCCGGCGGTCATGACGTTCGAGGGTCCCAAGCGCATCTGACACAAACTGCCGGAGCTCGCTCGTGTCACGTAACGGATAGAGCAACTGGAACGCACCGATGTCTTCGATCGAGTCGAATGAGGCCGCCCGGTGTGGGAATCGGGCCTGCGCCTGCAGCGTGGCGATAAACTGCGCTTCCCTTGCCGCCGCCGGTACCTGAGCGATTCCAGAGGCCTGCGCCGAGATTGCCAATGTCGACGTCGCTCCCCCTGATTCTGCGTCCCACCGGCGCTTCACTGAAGCGACACGGCTGAGCAGGCTTTCCGGTGTGAGATAGCCGTTGGCCGCGACTAGCGACGTCCGCCGACTATTGACCACACCGGCCGCATGGACAGTTCCCAGCGAGGCGAGCGCCGTCGTGAGCTTCGAATCATCCTCCTCAGAACTGACGACAACGAGAAAAACGGCGTCAGGATCGAAACCGAGCGCCAGAGCCGCCGCGCGTTGCTCGCCAGCACTTCCAGGTCGCCCCGCTAGCAGCGCTTCGATGGCTTCGACTCGACGCGCTCCACGGGGGCGAACCGCTTCATCTTGGCGGACGGCGAGGGTGACGGCGGCAGCAACGCGATCGACGAGGAAGCGAGCCACAACGCGCTGTTCAGGCCGCAACGGGCCCAGGATCAACGACAGCCCGGATGGGAGCTCCCGCTCGATTTGGAGCTTGTGCGCAAGGTCGGACACATCATCTTGGGCGAAAAGCTCCTGGCGTGAAGCGGCCAGCAATCGCCCCTGGCTGTCGGTGACCTGAATCGCGAGACCCGAGAGATCGGCGGTGGTCTGAACGAGCTCGCCCAAGCCGGCCTGACTCGCCGCCAGGTCTGTCAATTGCCGCTCGAGTTCGCTCCCGACGCGATAGAGGTTGCCGCGGCACTCGGTCAAGAGTCGATTGACTCCTGTTTCGGATTCCCCAGTAAGGTCCCCCTCCCAGGTGAGAACCACGAGGCCGCCATGCATCGCACCTGGCTCGCCGCGCATTGGTTCGCCTCGCTGGCAGACAACCGCGGCGACGTCTCGCAGTTCGGCCTCGCGCAAGAGGGCCGGCAAGTCTCTTCCCACGACTGTGGTCACTCGCGGCGGGATCAGCACCACCTCACCGCCGCGAAGGACGGGCAAATGGGGAGCCGTCGTGCGCGCGGAAACGACCCAAGAAACGGCGCGGCGCAGCCCAGAATCTGTATCGGATGCTGCATATGACTCTTTTCCCGACGCCAGGCGGGGCTCGAGCACAAGCAGATCGTCAAGTGTGATTTCCATGCCGGACCGCGATTCCGTTGGGTCGCCTCTTCGGTCGATGTGCGACAACTTTGGCGTGCAGCTTGCCTCGTGCCATGCGCTGCGACGAATAATACGGAAATTGGACAGTGGCCCTGTTGAGGTCGAACTTCATGAGACTCGTTTCTTCACCCATGGTCGGACTTCAGAACGCAACACTCCTTATCGTGTCGATCGCGGGGCTACTGACGTTCTTCTTGCCCTTTGCGATCTCGGCGCTGCCAAAGGAATCCAGCCAGGTCTCGCCGCGAACAATCGAGGCGTCACTGCTCTTGGGATTGATCATTGGGGCATCACTGATTATTGCGGTCGCGGAACTCGTGCGTGGACCTGGGTCGGGCAACTACGCGCGGTCTCTGGCACTGCTTGGGGCACTGGTGGCTATCGATGCGTCCCTCCGCCTTGTCCCCTCATTTCTGGGAGCCTCACCCATCTTTGCGCTCGTAGTGCTCGTCGGTTATGTCTTCGGACCCCGGTTTGGATTCGTCATGGGGACGCTGACTCTCTTACTATCGGCGGCGATCACAGCTGGCGTGGGACCCTGGCTTCCATTTCAAATGTTGTGCACGGGGTGGGTCGGGCTAGCGGCGGGTTGGTTGCCATCGTGGAAGACAGCTCAGGTAGAGGTGGCTATTGCCGCTGCACTCGGCGCAGCTACGGCTTTTATGTACGGAGCGCTGATGAATCTGTACTCGTGGCCATTTGCCGCCCCGGGCGTCGCTGCCGATGTGGGACTCTATTGGACACCGGCGTTGTCGCTGATCGAAAGCATCGAGCGCTATTC
>Ga0126304_10001763_pt1 | contig 10342 bp, 7 predicted proteins | sample Plot25_FD_92538 | JGI IMG/M metagenome (GOLD analysis project Ga0126304, IMG submission 92538) | Serpentine soil microbial communities from UC McLaughlin Reserve, CA, USA - Plot25 | ecosystem: Environmental > Terrestrial > Soil > Grasslands | place: USA: UC McLaughlin Reserve, Lake County... | reverse complement strand
TGCCTCCGAACGCCCCCGTGGCCCGTTACTTGTAAGCCACGGCCGCTGCGGACGGTCCTGCCAGCGGGATGAGGTCGAAACGCGTGAATCCCGCTTGCCCGCACCACGCTCGAAAATCGGCCCCGGTGTAGTCGGAGGCATCCCCGAACTCGATCAGCATGTTCAGCGACATCAGCAGACCGAATGCGTTTTCGCGCCGGGCATCGTCAATGACGTTCTCGACCGCGATGAGCGCGCCGCCCTCGGGCAACGCCTCGTACGCCTTTCGAATGAGCTGCAGCTTCTGCTCCTCATTCCAATCGTGGAGGACGTTGCCCATCGTCACGACGTCGGCGTGCGGCAACGGATCGACGAAGAAGTCACCCGAGACGACCTGAATGCGATCAGCAAGACCGGCGCGGTCGATCGCGTTCTTCGCGTGAACTTTCACCGGAGGAAGATCGAACGTCTGGAAGCGGAGATGCGGGTGCCGCGCTGCGACCAGCCGCGATAACAGTGCGAGCGCCCCACCGACATCGGTCACAGTCCGATACCGCGCGAAGTCGAATCGTTCGGCCAGCAAGCTGAAATTTCCTGCCTGAAGGCCTGTCATCGCCCGAAGAAACTCACCGAGCCTGAGTTCGTCGGCGTAGAGCTCAGCGAACATCGGCTTGCCCGTGAGCTTGATCTCGTTCTGCGGCTTGCCTGTTCTCAGCGCTTCCCCCAGGCTGTTCCAGTAGCCAAACAGCCGCGAATTGAACATCTCGGGCATGCCACCGATGTAGGTGGGACTCTGCTTGACGAGAAACGCTGCTGTCTCAGGCGTATTCCGATACCTGCCCGCGGGTCCATCACCATCGCGATGCAGGAAGCCGAGCGCGACCAGCGCATCGAAGAAGTCGTATCGGCCTCGAGGATGAACTCCAAGCGCCTCTCCAAGGTCCTCCGCCGTTAGGGAACGATCGCCCAGTGTGGAGAAGAGATCGAATTCGACTCCGGTGAGCAAGACCTTCGAGGCCCAGAAGCCTGTGGCCGTCTGCATGATGTGCGTCGGATCGAGCTGATTCATTGATTCCTGTACGGGGATGGGAGGAACCGTGGGCGACTAAGGTTACGCTCGAGTATGGAACAGTCTGACTTCGGAGCGCCAGTCCTCTGACGGCAGCATCGGCGCTGTCGTCAGCCAGTGCCTGCTCAGCCTGCTTGCGCTGCGCACTCGCTGAGACGAGCGGGTCGCTCCGTCGCATCGCGGCCACGAGGTCTCTCGACCCTGAACCCCATTGCGAGATTGATCGCTTGTGTGAACGGGACGTCGAGGATGTGCACGCGTTCACGGCCGAGAACGTAAACGGCTCCGGCGAGCGGTGTGGGCACCGAGGGCACGAAAACCGTGTATTGCCCGTCGTCGTGTTCTTCGATGATGAAGCCTGGGACCAGCGCATCCTCGATTTCGACCATTGCCGGTTTCCAAGCGTTCTCGTCACTGTCTCCAGCCAATCGCTGCGTCAGACTGCGCAGCAGGCTGTAGCCGGGAAGTTTTTCAAGGAACACCCTCTCGGCACGTTCGCGAATCGCGTGCCCAGTCCGGGTCCGCACCGACATTCCAACGAGGAAGCAAACCACCAGCACCAGGCCGAGCGAGAACAACTCCTGGGCAGGGATCCACGCCGGGAACAACGCGGCGAGAGGTTCCATCAGGGTCGCGACCGACTGCATGGCCTTGAGCAGCAGCAGTAATGCCAGATAGACCGGCGCAACAATAAACAACCCGCCGACGACTGTGCTACTGATGAATTCGCGCGCGTATCTCGTGCTGGGTCCCCATCGACTTCCATCACGAGGGCGCGAGCTCTGATGCTGTGTCATGTCGAGGCACGTGAGGCAGGTCGCGTGCAAAACCCAGGGCGCACGATCGCTGCCTGTATCGAATAGAGACCTGTCCAAACCCTCCGCTTCTCTCCGGTCTCAACGGCGCGGCTCCGAAATAGCGTGGCTTCTAAGAAATCACCCGGCGCCGCAGCGACGAGCGCGCCGGCCAGATCGATTCCAGGTAGGCGTCGATCGCGGCGCACATGATCTCAATGGATTGATGGCGCCTGGCAGGGATCCGATCCACCGCCGTGAGCAGGATGTTGCGCAGCTCGCTGTCCATATCGCGCTCCGAGGTGATGCACGCTGAGACCTCGCCGCCCAGAGTCCACTGATACCCCGCGATCATCGTGTACAGGACCGCCCCTAGGGAGAACACGTCGGCGCGGCCGTCGGGCACCTGTTCGGTCACCTCTGGCGCCGAGAATCCGGACGTCGTTGGCGGGTTGTAGGACACGCCGTGCCCGTGGCGTGCGACCTCGTACGCCGACTCGAAGTCGACGATGCGGACGACCGGGATGCCCCCGTCTGCGCGGTAGAGGATGTTCATCGGATTCAGGTCAACGTGAATGATGCCGATCCCGTGCAGTGCCTCGAGCGCTGCGCCCACCGCGAGCGAGGTCCTGAGATGGCCAACCAGCCGATCAGACCTGCGTTCCGCGTCGATCGTCCTCGCCAGCGGCCACTCGTCGAAGAATGACATCAGCACGAACGTGCGTCCATCCTGCACGCGTCCGTGATCCAGCAGCAGCGGGAAGTGGCGCGAGGTTGACAGCTCCTTGTTGATCGTGGAGAGCACCCCGGCTTCGTTCACCAGGTTCTGCTCGTAGACGATCCCCGGCCGGGTCGTCACCTTGAGCAGCGCGCGGCTGTTCGTCTCGAGGTCCTGCCCCACGTACAACTGGTGCCTGACGTGCTCGACGGACGCGTGGCCGCTCCGCTCCGTGCCCAGACGTTGAACATTCCGGAGACGCTTCAGCTGCGACGAGTGCAGCTCGGCGGGCAACACGTCGCGACCGGCCACGTCCCCATTGTGCGACATCCCGAGTACCCTTCTCGAAGCGTGATGATTTGTTTCGATCAGGGAAACCACCGTTTCAACTATCGAGTCGTTGGCGTGGCCATACACGACAACTCGGTCTTGTTGCACCGTGCCGGCGGAGAACCCTTTTGGACCTTGCCAGGCGGTAGAGCCGAGCACGGCGAAGCGGCCGAGCAGACGCTCACGCGCGAGATGCGCGAGGAGCTCGACACGGATGTTCACGTCGATCGTTTGTTATGGGTCGTCGAGAACTTCTTCGAATACGCCGGCTTGAGTTACCACGAGCTCGCGCTGTACTTCGCGATTCGCTTTTCTCCGGGAAGTGCGCCTCTTCGCGCGGACACGTTCGACTGCATCGATGCGGGTGTGCCGCTGAGATTCACGTGGTTCCCCGTGCAGCGCGAGGCACTCGTCGCACTTCCCGTGGCGCCTGCGTTTCTCGCCGCAGGGCTGACCGACCTGCCGCGGTCAGTACAGCACCTTGTTCACCGTGACAACGTTCCGCGGCCGTCGCCTTCTGTGTGACGAGCTCGCGCGATCAGTGATCTACTCGGCGCGTAACGCCTCGCCGGGGTTCACCGACGCGGCACGGCGTGCCGGTACAAGAATGGCCAGTACCGCCACGATCATGAACATCACCGCACCGCCAATGAACGACAGCGGATCGAGCGGCTGCACCCCGTAGAGCATGCCAGCGAGCAGCCTGGTCGCGAGCGATGAGGCCAGCAGACCGAGGGCCGCCCCGATGACGAGGGGTCTCGTCGCGGTCGCGAGGATCACACGCACGACCTGCATACGCAGTGCGCCAAGCGCCATGCGAACACCGATCTCGCGCGTGCGCTGCATGACGGTGTACGACGCAAGGCCATACAGCCCGAGCGCCGCGAGAAACGCGCCGACGAGGGCCACGCCCCCGGCGAGCCACGACGCGAGTCGATGCGGCAGCAGCGTGACGGCCGTCACATCCGCAAGCGTAGCGGCGTACGACAGCGGCAGGTTCGGATCAATCTCGGCAACCATTGCACGCATCTGTGGCAGCACGCTGGTGCCATTCGAGCGGATCAGCAGCCGCATCACGGCCTCGTTGGTTTGCGCCGCGGGAATGTAGACAAACGGCGACGGATCTTCCCCGATGGTTCGATACTTGGTGTCGCGAACGACGCCAATGACTTCCAGCGGACGACGGCTGATGCCCTGCAGCAACAGCTGTCCCACCGGATCCCGTCCCGGCCACGCGCGTCTCGCCATCGTCTCGTTCACAATCGCGACAGCTGGCGAACCCGCGCGATCGCGTTCGTCGAACGTACGGCCGTGCGACAGCGGCAGGCGCAGCACGCGGAAGTAATCAGCCGAGACAAAGTTCCGGCTGACCGTGATGGCGCGATCATCGCCCTGTTGGCCCGGCAGCCATACACGGCCGCCCTCGCGCTCGCGTGTCAGCGGCACGACTCGCGCCAGCGCTGCCGATTCCACTCCCGGCAGCCGCTGCACGCGCGCCAGCAGATCCTCAAAGAAGACGCGAGGCGCCGTGGGCGCGTATCCACCCAGCCGAAGATCGAAATCGGCCACATCCACGCCAGCGATCGTGAAGCCCGGATCGATCGCATTGGCGTTGACCAGCGATCGTCCGAGGAGCACGGCCGTCACCACCAGCAGCATCGACAGCGCCATCTGCGCCGCCACAAGCACCTGACGGGCGCGCAAGCGCCTCGGCGCCCCGCCGCTCGTTGGCTTCATCGCCGTTGCAAGATCGATCCGGGTCGCCTGCGCGGCTGGAAGCAGTCCGCAGAGCATCACCGTCAGTACTGCGAGGACGACTGAGAACAGCGTGACCCGCCAATCCACGGAAACGTTGTAAGTCACTTCGAGACGGAACATCGGCGCCAGTTGTCCGAGCAGCACGATGCCCCACCACGCCACCAGCAGTCCCACTGCCGTCCCGGCCGCGGCGATAACGAGGCTCTCGGCAACGAGCATCCGGATCAGGCGCATACGATTGGCGCCGAGCGCGAGACGGAGGGACATTTCCCGTGTACGACTGATGCTGCGGGCCAGCACCATGCCGCCAACACTGGTGCATGCGACGAGGAGCACGAGCCCGGTCAGTGCGGCAACGAGCGCAAGGTATCTGGCGATCGGCGATCGGCCGTCCACAGGCAGCGCCGCCGCGGGCTCCACATCGAGCCCATGCCGGCGATTGTCCTCGGGGTACTCGCGGGCGAGTTCAGTAGCAATCCGCAGCATGTCGGCTTTCGCCTGCGCGGAGCTGACGCCGTCCTTCAGTCGGCCGATCCCCATCAGCCACTGCTGACCACGCCGACCGAAACGCCGAAGGTTGTCACCATCAGGAAACGCCGTGAGCGGCATCCAGATGGCCGTAGCGTCGATGTTATGGCCGTTGAATCCCGCGGCAGCCACGCCAACGATCCTGAGCACCCGGCCATTCACCGGCAGCGATCTGCCAAGGATCTTGTCGTCACCGCCGAACTGCGTTCGCCACATTCGGTGACTGATGATGGCTACCGTCGCCGGCGCGGTAAGCGGCATGTCCTCTGAGACAAACGCGCGGCCGAACGCCATCGGGGTGCCAAGCACCGAGAAGTAGTTGGGGGTGACATAGGCGCCCATTACACGCATCGCACGTGTACCGTCGCCCACTCCGACCGCGTCGCCACTGCGAGCAGCGGCGAGCGACTGAAACACGGTCTGCCTTTGCACGTAGTCCTGATAGTTCGGGAACGAGAACGTGGTGAAGCCGTCGGCGGCGGAGGGGCCCGGGCCCGCCATGTCCACGCGCCCTATCTCGACCAGCCGCTCGGGCTCGGCGATGCCGGGCCAGGGGCGAAACAGGTAAGCGTCGGCGACGCCAAACATTACCGCTGTACCGCCGATGCCGGTCGCGAACGAGAGCACCGCCGTGAGGAGGAATAGCGGACTGGCGCGCAACGTCCGCACAGCCAGGCCGAGGTCACGCCACATCTCGAACCCCATCATGCCTCCCGGAATCTGCACGGGCTTTGGACGTCTGCGGCCTCCGGAACGTTGGCTCCCTGGACGGTCTGGGGAAGTAAGGCAACGCTTCCGCTCACTTAGATCGTCTAAGGGACGCGAAGGGCGGAAACACAAGATGGCCGTCAGGGACTTCGATCTGATTCAAGGCACGCTCGACCTGCTCGTGCTCAAGTGCCTCGCCACGGGGGCCAATCACGGATACGGCATCGCGATGCGCATCCATCAACTCTCGGCCGATGCCCTGCGGATCGAGGAAGGGTCGCTCTACCCGGCTCTGTACCGCATGGAGGAGCAAGGGCTCATCGAGTCGGAATGGGGCATGACTGAGAACAACCGTAGGGCGAAGTTCTACTCACTGACCCGCAAGGGACGGACGGTTGCCGATGCCGAGCTCGACAGCTGGCTGCGCCTTTCGAAAGCTGTCACACGTGTACTCCGCGCGCTGGAGCAGGGAGCCTGAGATGACATTTCATTCACCGCGACTTCTGCGCCGCATCCTGGCGGTCTTCCGATGGAATGCACAGGACACGGAGATGGACCAGGAGATGGCGTTTCACATCGACGCCCTCGCGCGCGAATACATGCATTCAGGAATGAGCGACGCAGAGGCAGTGCGCGCCGCGCGCCGGCGGTTTGGCAACGTGCTCCGCCACAAGGAAGCCGGTCACGACGTGCGCACCGCGCACATCGATCAACTCGCTGACGACGTGAAGTCTGGATTCCGGCAGCTCGTGAACGCTCCAGGATTCGCATTTGTCGCGGTCATCACGCTGGCCCTTGGCATCGGCGTCAACGCGGCCGTGTTTGCGGTCGTGAAGTCGGCGCTGCTCGACGGGCTGCCGTACTCGGAGTCCGATCGACTGGTCCGCATTTACGGAGGCGCGACCAATAACGCGTCGCAGATACGAGGGCCATTGAGTGCCGGCACGATCGACGACATCGGAGCGCGGCAGCAGTCGTTCGACAGCCTCGCCGGATTCACCGACGTCGCCATCGAGGCGGTGTATGGAAGCGATACCGGCCCGCAGATCACGACGATTACCTGGGTCGAACCGCAATTCTTCGACACCCTGGGCGTGTCGATGATGCGGGGACGCGCGTTTCGTCGTGATGACGCCGTCAACGGCCTTGTTGCGCTGAGCGGCGGAGCGCTCGGCCAGGATGCCGGCGCCCCCGTGATTCTGTCGCATCCGGCGTGGACGCGGCTGTTCGGGACCAAGGCGAACGTCATCGGCAGAGACGTGCGCATCAACGGCATTCCACGCACCATCGTCGGCGTGCTTCCGGAGAGCTTCATCGGTCCGATGGGTCCAGTGGATTTCTATCTAGCGTTCGATCGCGCACCGGTCGTGGCGAATCCGATCGCCGTACGGCGAGCGCAGTGGCTCGGACTGATCGGGCGATTGAAGCCAGGCATCAGCCAAGACATCGCGACGGCCGAGGTCGAGCAGATCTGGGCGCAGCTCGTGCGCGACTACCCGGCCGACAACGCCACGCTCAGGACGAGCGCCCTGCCACTCCGCGACGCGATGGTCGGCAACACACGCTCGCCACTCCTCGTGCTGATGGCCAGCGCCGCGCTCGTGCTGCTGATCACCTGCGCGAACCTTGCTGCAACGCTGCTCTCCCGGGCCTTGTCGAGGCGCAGGGAGTTCGCGGTGCGCACCGCGCTTGGTGCCGGGCATGTTCGTCTCGCACGACAACTGCTCACCGAGAGCACGGTGATGGCCATGACCGGCGGTGTCGCGGGCGTGCTGCTCGCGATGCTGACGCTCGATGCGATTCGCGATCTTCTGTCACGCGCACTGCCCGTACATGCCAATCCGGCGCTCGACTGGGGTGTACTGCTGGTGACGACGGCGCTCGCAGTCGGCACCGGTTTCCTGTTCGGTGTAGCCCCGGCGATCGCGATCGGCCGGACCGATACGCAGAGCACGTTGCGAGACGAGTCGCGCGGCGCCAGCGAAAGTCCCCACTCGCGGCGGCTTCGCGGCACGCTCGTCGCCGCGCAGCTCGCGCTGTGCGTGAGCCTACTGGTCGGGACCGGACTCTTGGCCCGCAGCTTGTGGGCGATGACCGGCGCATCGCTCGGCTTTGAACCAAAACGCGTGCTGGCCGGCGTCATCCAGTTGCCGGTTCGCAACTACAGCAACCCGGAGTCGCGCATCCGGTTCCGGCAACAGTTCGAGGAACGAGTACGTGCGCTCCCGGGTGTGGAATCGGTCGCGACAGCGACGTCGGTGCCAACGTTGATACGGCAACGGTCGGGCGTGACGCTCGAGGGCACACCGTCCGGCCAGGCGCAGCCGTTCGTGCTCTCGACGGTGGTCTCCGACGACTACTTCCGCACGCTGCGCATCCCGCTGCGCCAGGGCCGCACGTTCGACGCGCAGGAGCGCGTGGATTCGCCTCGAATGGCGGTGATCAGCGAGAGTATGGCGAGACGTTTCTGGCCGAATGGAAACGCCGTCGGATCCCGGCTTCGGATGGGACCCGACCCCAAGTCACCGCTCGTCGAAGTGGTCGGGATCGTCGGTGATGTGCGCAACGATCTTGCTCGATCGGACGCCGAGCCCATGGCCTACGCATCGACGCGGCAGCTTCCCGTACCGATCGTCACACTCCTCGTACGCACAAAGGGAGATCCACTCGCGCTCGTCAGGCCGATCGAACGAGAGCTGAGGGCGCTCGACCGCGGGCTGCCGTTGCAGCAGGTGATGACGCTGCCTTCGGTGTTGGGCGCGGGGCTCGCCGGCCGACGGCTTCCGGTACTGCTCATGACCGCGTTCGGCGCGTTGGCGTTGCTCCTGGCATCGGTGGGTGTGTACTCGCTCTTTGCCAGCATGACCGGCGCGCGCGAGCGCGAATTCGGCGTACGGATGGCGCTTGGCTCTCGACCTCGAGCTATCGCCGGGCTCGTCCTGCGACAAGGCATGGGATGGATCGCGGCCGGCCTTGCGATGGGGTCTTTGGGGATCGTCATCGTCGCGCGATTGGTGCGCGATCTGCTGTATCAGGTGTCGCCATTCGATCCGATGACTGTGGTCGGTTCGATCGCCATCCTCACCGCGTGCGCGACGGTGGCTCTGCTCGTACCCGTCCGGCGCGCCACGAGAATCGACGCAGCCGTGGCGTTGCGGGCCCAATAAAGAGCCGATCGCACCGGCGCTGTGCGTGAATCCAGCGCGCGCGCGCTATGATTCGAGGGATGCGCGCACTCCTGAAATTCCTCGTCTTCCTCGTCGTAGTCGCAGCCGTTGTCCTCAGCGGCGCGTGGGTCTGGGCCGGACGTCAGTCAGGGCCGACGATCGAAATCCGCCAGCCAGGAAAATTCCTTGGGCGGACCGGAACCGTCGAATTGATGGTGCAGGCGCCTGGCGGCGTCTTCTCCGGTGTCGACGTCGCCGTCGAGCAGAACGGAAAGACGTTCCCCGTCTATACGCTGGACCCGCAGAAGCCTGACGCGTCCAAGGCTGACAGCGCCGAAAAGGTCTACGTGATGCGGCCGATCGGCAAGCAGGCCATTCCCGATCTGCAAGCCGGTGCCGCGCGCATCGTCGTGCGTGCGTCGCGTCCGGTCGTCTACGGACTGCGGCAGGCGGAATCCACGGCCACGCGCGACGTGCAGGTGCGGCTCGACCCGCCGCGCGCTTCCGTCGTCTCCACCTTCCACTACATCAATCTCGGTGGTAGCGAGTTCGTCGTCTATCGCGTTTCACCTGACGACGTCGAATCGGGTGTGCGCGTTGGCAACATCGAGTATGCAGGGTATCCGGCGAAGGGCGCCGGCATCAGCAGCGATCCGGCATTGCGCGTCGCATTTTTCGCGATGCTCTTCGATCAGGATCCACGCGCCGCTGTGCAGGTGTTCGCGCGCGACCCGGCAGGCAACGAAGTCGTCGTGCCCGTCGATCACCAGGTGTTTCCGAAGCCGTACGGCAAAAGCACGATTCCACTCGACGACGCATTCCTGCAGCGGGTGGTGCCCGCCATCGCCAGCAACTCACCAAACGAGAAGATCCCCACCGACGATGTGCTCGCGGGCTTCCTGACGATCAATGGCGACCTGCGGAAGAAGAACAACCAGTACCTGATGGAGCTCTCGAAGAAGAGTTCGCCCGAGCTGCTCTTCAAAGACGCGTTCCAGCAGCTCGGCAACTCGCAGGTCGAAGCCAAGTTCGCCGATACGCGGACCTATACATACAAAGGCAAGGACGTCGATAAGCAGGTCCACCTCGGCTTCGATCTGGCCAAGACCGCGAATGTTGCGATCGTGGCGTCGCAGCGCGGCCGCGTCGTGCACGCGTCAGACCTCGGTATTTACGGCAACTGCGTCGTCATCGACCATGGCATGGGCGTGCTCTCGCTGTATGGGCACCTCTCGTCCATTGCGGTCAAAATCGGCGACATGGTCGAGAAGGGTCACGAACTGGGCCGCAG
>Ga0126304_10001761_pt1 | contig 10350 bp, 9 predicted proteins | sample Plot25_FD_92538 | JGI IMG/M metagenome (GOLD analysis project Ga0126304, IMG submission 92538) | Serpentine soil microbial communities from UC McLaughlin Reserve, CA, USA - Plot25 | ecosystem: Environmental > Terrestrial > Soil > Grasslands | place: USA: UC McLaughlin Reserve, Lake County... | reverse complement strand
AGGTATGGAATCTAGTGTCCGACATTGATAGAGAACCTGAATTTTGGCATGGCACTAAATCAGTTAAGAACATTAGAAAGGAGGGAAATATAGTAGAAAGAGAAACAGTAATTGCTTTCAGAAATGCTGTTTGCAAAGAAATTGTTACATTAGATCCCAAAAATTCGGTTAAGAAAAAAATCATTGATGGACCTATCACAGGTACAAAAGATATTAAAGTAACACCACTTGCAGCAAACAAAGCTCTAGTCGACGTTCAATGGGACATCATTGTGAGGGGTTTCTTTGGATTATTTAGAGGGCGGATAAAAAAGCATATATCACAAGGAACTCGGGATGCTTTGGACAGAATATCAACCACAGTTACCTGATATATGAGATGAGCTCTGTATAAACCATCGTGATCATATATCCAGATGATGAATAAAGATACTACGTCTGCTTTAGACTACCATGAGGCGACTAAACATTCAGAAATTAGCCTGATGACTCAAAGACACTACCTGGACTTCAATAACCGCCCGATACCTTTCAAAGTATATACTTCTGATCTTCCAATATATCGTCTCCCATCAAACTTTCCGCAGCCAACACTTGATGCCATAACATCGATCAGTGCAATTCCAAAAAAATTAGACACTAGTGACAAATTAGACACTGGTTATGATGATATAGGTCCTAGTCGAAAACTAGATGTTGGAGACCTAGCAGAGATCTTGTTCTTTTCAGCGGGCATTACTAGAGCAATAAAATACAATTCTGTAACATATTATATGCGTGCTGCGTCAGCAACAGGTGCGCTATATCCTATCGAGCTGTACGTTGTTTGCAAAGAGTTAGCTCCAGATTTAAAAGCCGGGATATATCACTTTAGTCCTGGGGATTTTAGCCTTACTCAGATTAGAAGTGGTGACTATAGGTACCATTTGGCTGCGGCCACAGCAGAGCCCCCCATGACATTAAGCTCGCCAGTTTCGCTAGTATTTACTTCTCTTGCATGGCGTAACGCCTGGAAGTATCAAGCACGCTCGTATCGTCATTGGTTCTGGGATTCAGGTGTAATAGTTGCTAATCTCTTGGCAACTACAGTAGCGATGGGCCTCGCAACCCATCTAAACATGGGATTTATCGATGAGATGGTAAATTGTCTCCTATGTTTGGAGCCACGTAAGGAAGCCACAGTTGCAATAGGAAACATTAGTGGAGAACAATCACGGCCACCTAAAGGTCTATCAAATGGAGAAAAAAAAATAGAAGAAAAAATTGAAAAAGAAATTACAAAAATACCCGTTCCAAAGATCCGCCCATTGTCTGAGAGAGAGACGAGTTATCCCGAAATTTGGACCTTACATGAGGCTTCGGCACTATCTACTGCAGAGGAGGCCAGGGAATGGGTTAATGGATTCAACTACGGCGGCACAGTATTCCCATCCAAGTTAAATATTGGAAATACGTCGTTCGAAACTCTCGGAGTATTAAATAGACTACCAATATTGCCTCTGAAACAAGACCATCTATCTGATAATGTCCCTGGTCTAACAGAAGTTATACTAAGGCGGGGTTCTACACGAAGATTCGCAAAGTCATCTATCTCCTTTTCAATTCTTTCAACCATACTAGATAGTTCGACTAGGGGTGTACCACTTGATTTTCTTAGAAATGAAAATTTTTTATTAATTGACATTTATCTCATATGCAACGATATAGAAAATTTACCGACCGGTGGATATTTTTTTAATCGTAAAATAAATACTCTTGATATGCTAAAATTGAAGGTCTCAAGAGAAATGTCTGGATATCTGTGCTTGGGTCAATCTCTTTTCAGCCAGGCAAGTGCCGTGCTATTCTTAATGACCGATCTCAAAAGAGTACTTGAGGCTCTAGGCAATAGAGGATACAGAGCGTCCCAGTTTGAAGCAGGAATTATCGCGGGAAAGATATACTTAGCTGCTTATGCCCAGGGGATAGGAGCCTCCGGATCAACCTTCTTTGACGATGCAGTAACGGAATTCTTTTCTCCGCATGCTGAGAACAAAAGTACTATGATTGCAGTTGGCATAGGAAAACCTGCATATAAAGCTCCCTCGGGGAGGATCCTGCCTGTTAGGCTAACCAGAGAACAGCTCTTAAAGGCGAAATTATGACAACAACTACTAACCCAAACACAAGGATAGCATTATTGTACTATAGGAGGCCTGGCAGCTAAATGAATATGCTCCCGTATAATCTCACTCGTCTTAGAAACTAGTGGCCCCCGCTAGCACATAGAGAACACTTTTTGTAGTTATAGAAGGGCATTCTACATTTCGCTCGATATTTTTCACCACAATTATATATCATTCCACAGGTTATACACTGGTGAAAACACGAAGGGATTTCATGACTGACAACCTTTGAACTATGGATATTACTCGAGGAATAGGTAACCCTCTCAACAACCCCAGTTGGTTGGTTTCTTTCTTTTTAGACTATTGAGAAAATTACTAATACAATTATTATGTTGAAATGGCTTATAAGGAAATTACCTATGAAACGCTGACCCAAAATGCATATTACTCACAAGCAATACAAGTCCAGTTTATGCAGATTATGCTAACTGCAAATAGCAAAATAGATAGAGATAGGAAGGGGAAATAAAAATTGTATGTCAAGGGATGGAGCCGTCTATTTCAATGATAATCCATATCTCCACTCAGTCCTGTCCATATCATTTATGAAGGAAAGCAAGGTATCTTCAAGAGCCTTTAATGCTTGCTCTCCCTTTTGAATAGTTGCTTTCTTTGGAGCTCCAGTTGCGCCTGTACATGTCAGCTCATTGAACCTCCAGTATATTCTTATTTTGTCGCTTGGCAATTCTGGGATCAATTCATTAGGGGCTTGCTTCATATTAACTAAATCAGGTCTTATAGCAAGCATGGCAGATGTCTCAGCCTCTCCTCCATGACCAAGGCCACGCCAGACTTCGAATAGACCTCGAGTGATTTCTCCCACTAAATCCCACCACGCCTCCAAACATGCGATTACTACTTCTGCATGTCTATTCTTCGTGGTTCTTGCCGCTGATTCAATCGGTGCAATGTTTCCATCATGTCCATTTATTACAAGTATTCTCCTTATTCCATTCTTGATGATACTGCTAAAGAGATCCTCAATAACCATTTGTAGGGTATGAGGTTCCAGGCTCATCGTCATTTGAAATTCATTATGATGCAAACTAACTCCGTATGGAATTGCCGGAAGAATAATGGTATTCTTCTTTTTCTTGGATTTTGCTGCAATTCTTTTTGCCAGCTCCATAGGAAAGATAAAATCCGATCCAAACGGCATGTGATCCCCGTGGTTTTCACAGGCACCAAAAACAAGTATCGCGATTGATTTCCTATTTATATTTTTTCTAACTTGTTGTGCATTCATTTCTTCAAGTAATCTGTCGTACTTGTGATTGCCATTGAAATAGGTCTTGTCAGATATTTTCATAATGTTAGTAACTAGCGCCCACTTCTTTAAGTAAATTTGGGATTGTATTCCGCAATTGGCAACCATCACCAAAAAATTTGTTAATTTTCTAGCAGCATTCAGTATGCTTTATAGCATCGCCCTTTGATTAAGATAATACAGTTTTGCTGTACTACTATACAATACTGGAATGACAAATTCTATGGCCACATTATCATGATATTACCAGAGGCACCAGAAGTATGTTCTCAGCTCAATACATTAGCATACCCTCTAGCCTTTTTATCTTATGATGATAGTGGTGTTGACATAAATTCTGTAGCAAGAATATGTTTACATTTTGTTTGTCTAAATTTATAATCCGGACAAGAACACGTCTTATTTTGTGCGTCTATATCATAGAATTTGCCTTTTTGTTTGCTACTCCTAACTCTAAATAATCTCTTTTGTTTATTATGAACCTCTTCTACTATCATAGGTTCATATAAACTATCTTCTATTATGTTATAGGCTCCTTGGATACGTCTTTCAGTTCCACCACTTGTTTTCGAGTTTACTACTTCTCTTTTCTCTTCTTTTGCTTTATGCGTCCGCCTTCCCTCCTGTATTGCTTTCTTTACTATATCTAGTATATTATTGTCTTTAGTATCTGAAACGTATATTACATAAATTAAGGCCAAGTCTTTTCCTTCATATTTTCTTATAGCTCTGCCTATCCTCTGTATTGCTTGATTCATGTTTGAGGTGGTTGCCAAGATAATTTCTATTCGAACCTGTGGTATATCATATCCTATTTCTAGTGTGTGAACAGAAAGCAGAGGATAAAAACTTGTACCCCATTGATCTAGGATTTTGTGTCTGTCTATTGAAGTTACCTTGCTATCTATTACCTTTGACGTTATTCCTTCTCCATCTAGTCTATCTTTCAGTTTGTTAATAGAATCAAGTGTTTCACTAAATACCATAATTCGTTCATATGGATATTTTTTTATTATCAGATCTATTGCAGTTGACAGCTTGCTTTCTGCACAGGCTAACATAGCTTTTCTCTTTCTCACGTTAATAAACCACGCTTTTGCCTGGCCACTGACAAAGCCCCCTCTTGTTAATAGTAAAGACATCGATTTGGCATCATATCTTTTGAAACGATTAGATATGTTTTTGATCTTAGTAGAGCAGCTGTCATATTCTTTTTGTTCTTTTTCTGTTAGATCGATCTTCAGAGGAATAATTATCGGTCTTGCAAGTCTGCTATCTTTTACTGCATCACTTATCGCATATTTCCGTACTGGTGGCAGCACTGTCATTATGGTATTGTATCGAGGGTCTGCTTCATCTATTGTAGCAGTTAGACCTAAGACAGCTTTGTTATGGTCCTCTACTACTACATCAAATATTTTGCTAAGTTTTTTTGCTGTATCACTTATCAGATGTACCTCATCAAAGATTATCATATTACATTTCCGTACAAGGTTAAGGTTATGGATGATGCTATGATAAGTGCTTATTGTTATTTCTCTTATTCTTTTTCTCTCTCCAAAGTATACTCCTACTCTTTCCTTCGGTATTCCATAGTTTAGCAATCTTTTGATATTTTGATCGATTAATATGATTCGCGGAACAAGAAATAAAATATTAAAAGTATCATGGAGAAAATAAAGCGAGGAGTATTCTTTATTTATAAGAGTGTTTGTAGTAGTACTACGATTTGCTGCTGCTCTTTTAGCACATTCAAAAGCTATTTCAGTCTTACCTGTGCCACTACTATAAAGTACAGTTCCTCTAAAGTTGTTGTTAGCCCATTCGCTCACTGCCTCAAGCTGATCTTTTTTAAGACAGAAGGGAAATTTTAGATAATAAATAGCTGGTTGCTGTTGTTGTTGTTGCGACATATAGCATAAACCCATTGACTTAAAAGGTACTTTTTTTGTTAGGTATTGGACTTGACAGCAGATTAGTCATCATTTTAGTCTTACAGTAGATTCCAGCATATAGATGAGGGAGTACTTTGGGTAAGGGGAGGGGAGAGTAATAAAGAAGACATCCTGGCAATTGTATAGTATAACTTAAATCAACTTGTGACTTACAATTGTGTATAAAGAGATATTGGAAGAAATTCTCCATTTATCCTGTCAATTGAGCTTGCTTGATTCAGTAGAGATTCAGTAAAGAAATTCTTCTGCTCCATACCGTTTGCCTCTATGTAATACTACGTCTTGTGCTTCGTCTTTACCCCATCTTATTACTGTATCCCGATACTCTGGGTAAAAAGGTCTAAGTTTCTCATCTCCATCTCCCCATTTTTTATACATACTGAACTTCTTATCACCTTCTACATGCACAGCAAGAACTTGTTCATTCCTACTAGGACTAGAATAGTCCAAAATATGGTAGCTCACTACTCTTTCATGTGGAGGAAGGAAGCCATCTCTTGAAACATATTTGAATCTTGTAATTATTGCACCACGTATCATTATATCTACAATATGATCAAAAGGATTGCCACACGGATATTCATCAGATAGCAATAAATCTAGCCTAACCGATTCGATATCATAATACATTTTAAGATAAACAAATAACTCATTTATATCGTTGTATATTGCTTCTTTCTGTCTCGTGGTTAATTGTGTCTTAGCCAATCCAGCGGTGCTACTAATATCTTTAAGATAGTCGTTAAGTATAGTAGATATTTGGTTTGTTATTTGGCTCACTTTATCTAATCCATCCAGGTATTCTTTTGGTTTATCAGAAGCTTCTATAAATTGTTCAGCAAGCTCTCCTGGAACAGCCAATGCTCTGCACAGCCGGGGTATATCTAACAATTCTCTATATTTTCGTAAATAATACTGAAGGCTGTTCCTTAGCTTAAACTTGGAATCATTGATTTCATAGCACAGGTTGTTTAATTCACTAAGTGCTCTTGATCGATAACTAGTACTTGGATCAAAGGAAAGTAGTTTATTTGGATATGATAATGTCATTATTTCATGTGTACATTATTGCTGGACATTTTTTACTCTACCTATTTTTTGTCTGTTCCCTGTATCTCTAGTTTGAAAAAGCTAAAGAATTACTTCTAAGAATAGACTTTGAACTACCAGAAAATTGGTTGTTAATCATTGTTTTATCATTTGAAGTGGTGGTGAAGTTGTGTTTAACTGCTTAACCCACCTAAGAGAATTTAAGAGAAACGGGGTTTTGGGGTTTTTGATTCATCCAGGTGGCAAAAATATAATATCTCTTGGTTATTATTATTATTAATTACAAACGATTCTAGGAAATCCTAATATGTTCAACAAGAGGCATAATCATAAATATATAGTTGACACTTCAAAAGTAATAAATTGGTTAGTACTACGGTCATTTTATCAAGACCATGCATTGCAAGACCTGCAAATGTAAATCAAGATATTTCGCTTTATCGTTTCAGACAAATCAAAAGTTATTATCCTTATACTAAAAATAACAAGAAATATCAGGTAGATGTCAGTCTACCTGATGCTGCAACCACTAAGCATACTCCTATTGAAGGAAAGAATAGAATTCTAATAGTAGATGACGAACCCGATATCGCAAGACTCTTTAAGTTAGGCTTAGAACGTCGTGGTGGATTTGAAGTAGATGTCTACAATGATCCTACAACAGCTCTGTCTAATTACAGGCCAGGTGTTTACGATTTATTGTTATTAGATGTCAAAATGCCAAAAATGAATGGTTTAGAATTATATCAAAAAATAAATGAAAAATACAAAGAAGAGGATGGAATAGTTAAAGTTTGTTTTATAACTGCCTTTGAAGAATATTATAATGAATTTGAACGCTTATTTCCAAATTTAGAAACAGATTGCTTTATTAGAAAACCTATATCAATAGATAAGCTAGTTGAAATTGTAAAAATGAAACTGGATTGCTATGGATAATATCTGACCATTATCTGTTTATCTATACTAGATATGCTTCACTGGATTAAATCATCTGTTAGACAGATATTTCTCTGCACCCAGACTATATTTATTTCATTTTCTTAAAGGTAAGGGTTAAATACATACTATACTTAAAGATTTCATAAATACTCGTACACACGATATATGCTTCTGCCGTTAATATGGGAACGATAATTCCACCTGTTTGGGTCCGAACCTATCTCTCTAAACCTTTTCAAATTTTTTGTGCTCGGTGTGGAAAGAAAAATGTTGTCAATAAGCTCCCCTACCAGCACCTGATTAGGTTTTGCGACAGATGCAATCTTCGCAGCCATACTTATACTTGAACCTATTATATCTATGTGGGCCTTTTCTAGATTTTTTCCACATAATACGATTAAAGCATCACCATAATTTTACGAGCTTTTACTTGATCATATTCTGCTGGAAATAATGAGATGACTGCATCTCCTTCATATTTGAAGACATAGCCTCCGTCGCCTGACACTGCAATACTCATCTCTTGAGCAAAGGTTTGCATTATTAAAGCAAATTTGTTCTGAGATAAAGATAGACTCATATTTGTTGAATCATTAATATCTACAAACATAATCACTAGATTTGTTTTGCTGTATACATGTCGTCTAAGCATCTTCTTAGATTCTTCAGTTGACATGTTATGCTGAATACCGTCACTCGAAGTTCTATTTACTCTAGCACGAATCTGTTGTAATAAGGGTCTATTCTTAAGACTCAATTCTTCATCTCATATGCAGGATGCTATAACTTCTTAAGGTTGATGATTTCAAACTGATATTGACATTCAATCGTGCTTAGTATTATTTTAAGACTTACTCCCTGATTAATAGATGCCCAAGATAGGGTCGCGTGCAATAAGACTGGCTTGCTCAGTTTTAACCGGGATTTCGCCCTTATTACATTATCTTTCCAAAGGATACCAATGCATCGATAGGATCATAGTAATTAATATAAGATGGTTGTAGCTTTCGTTTCTCAGTCCTTCAATACTCTCACTTTTTATTAACCTAAAGTATTACTGCAACAATTTAGTAAGCAGGAGAGTATATCAAATCTGGTATTCGGCTATACCACAGGAAAAACGACAAGGCTCGCATTAGCACTATTGCTTGCCGATCGACAACGGCAGGGTAAATGTGAAAATAGCACCTTTTCCATCAGGGTTATTTTCAGCCCATATTCTCCCTCCATGAGCTTCGACAATATTTTTGGATATGTAGAGTCCAAGTCCTGTTCCTATATCAGACTTTGAGGCGAATTTTGTAAATAACCTAGGCAGAATTTCAGGATGGATACCAGGTCCATTATCTTTTATACTTATAATAACCTCCTCATCATTACATTCCACTTTAGCCATAATATATATAGCTCCTTCTTTAGTGAATTTTAGAGCATTACTGAGCAGGTTCCCTATAACCTGGTATAGTCTTGTTTTATCTGCGTGTACGTAAACAGGCGGTTTTGTTTGTGCGAATACTATTTTTAATTTATCAGGATTATGAATTTGACCCTTTACATCATTTATGATATTTCGTATTTTTTCATTTATATTCACTTTTTCCTTATTCAACTTTAAGGTTTGACTTTCTATTCTTGATACCTCTAAAATATCGTTAGTCAACCGTTGGAGTCTGATGGCATTTCTTTTTAGTGAAGCTATCATTTCAGGATTTTTTTCGGGATACTGTTCTAATAACTCAGAGAATCCCAAGATAGCCTGGGCAGGCGTCTTCATTTCATGGCTTGCAATATTGATAAATTCTCTTTGCAGCCTATCGTGCGCTTTTAGTTGGTCTACCAGTTCAGCCTGCCTCCATAAAGCCTCAAAGATTGAGACATATGATATGACAGTTGGTTCGCTATTCGAATAAGTAGTTAATCCTATTGCTTCTATGAAATCTAGTTTTGAATCATCTATTTTTTCTATTGCTAGCGATTCCTTTCTATCTACAACTAATATAGTGACGGTAGTTACCGTCGTCCCTGTAAATTGAATATCGCTATGTTGTACTTGAAAGTTCCTCTTACCATTTTTATCTTCGTGTTGTTGGAGACCCTCGCTTAATGTAATAGAGACATTTTGAAGAATTTTTTCAACCTGGTCATTAGTAGGAGCTATGATTCTGACATTAACGTTCTGCTCTAAAACTAATTTTGTTAATAATTCTACGCTACCTATACGTTCCTCACGCAGAAATGCATTGGTTGTGGGAAGTATCAATAATATCTCATGCTTAGCTAGTTTAATCATGTGAAGAAACAGATCAAGTATTTTACGGGGACTTTGAATAATCTCTGTCTTTCCTAAATCAACATCTTCTTCAATTTCCCTAATTCTGTCTTCGGCTGGTGTAAAGTTAAGCCCCATCTTATTGCCCACTCTCTTAACCATTGACCATTCATATTTCTTTGGATTATCGTAGTTGCTATCTTCTTACCCTTTGCTGAAAGAAAATGTAATTACAATAAGTCATATCTCTATAGTATCTAAAGAAGATTCTTCAGCTTTTGCCAAAAGTCTTATAATATTGCGTTAGGTATCTGTTTTCAGTTGCTAAGAGTAGTCCATGTAATCTCACATCAAAGAAAAAGGAGAAGGGTATTTATTGTACCGTAAGAAGACTCCATCTAATCCTCAGTTTGGCAAGTACGATACTTTAATAAAATACACCCTTGTGCCTTCAATTCCTCTTATCGTCATAGCCATTCTATGCATCAACCCCGGTACCTGGACATTATCTGAAATCCATCATTTTTATATTGAATTATTTGCAGTATTACTTGCTGCAATATTATCATTCTACTACTTGGCACGTGCTAAAACACTAGATGACAAGTTTAGTTTGTTTATTGGTATTGGCTTTCTAGTTAATGCTCTGATTGATTTGCTGCATGTAGTAATATCAATTACTTATATGAATGAATTTCT
>Ga0126304_10001760_pt1 | contig 10354 bp, 10 predicted proteins | sample Plot25_FD_92538 | JGI IMG/M metagenome (GOLD analysis project Ga0126304, IMG submission 92538) | Serpentine soil microbial communities from UC McLaughlin Reserve, CA, USA - Plot25 | ecosystem: Environmental > Terrestrial > Soil > Grasslands | place: USA: UC McLaughlin Reserve, Lake County... | reverse complement strand
GAGAACAGGTAGTCGCGCTTCTTGCGCTTGAAGTCGGCGAGCGTGCCGAGCTTGGGCGGGTCCTTGGCCGTCGCCCAGGCGAGCGGGATCGGCCGCCAGACCCCGAGGTGATGGCCGATGTGAGGGTCGTCGATCGGGATCACCCGCTCGAGCTCGGAGAGCATTCGCAGCAGCCAGGTGCTCCCGCTGCGCGACGAGCCGAAGATCCAGGCCAACCGCCCCGGTGCCGTTACGGAGATGTCGGATGTGACTCCCTCTGGCACGTTGCCCCTTTTCGGATTGGGATAGTGACAGGCTGCCGGCGATCCGGCGGCCCGCAGCATCCAGCCTCCGTCAGACGGAAGCTCTCAATCTCGGCCATATCAAGAGGACGAGCCCGATCAGGATGCACGCGATGCCGAGCCCCTCATGCACGAGGACGGCGACGATGATCCCGATCACGATCAGCAGTAGCGATAGCTCCATGCCGGGGCGATACCCCGGGGGGTGGGGGCGAAACCCCGGTTGAGCACGGTGCACGACGGGTATCAGGCGCGGGATGGAGGCGACCACGAAGAGCCGCGGCGGGAATGCGAGCGGCCCTGAGAGGCTCGCCGAGACGGCCGCCGGCAAGGCGAAGGAGATCAAGCGGGAGTACGCGCAGGGCGAGGACCGGCCGCTGGGCGCGCACCTCACGCTCGTCGCCGCCTACAACGTCCTGGTCGGCGGTTTCCTGCTCGCGCGGGTGCGATCGGGGAAGTCATTCCCGACGCGGATCGGGATCGGTGACCTGCTGCTCGCCGGGGTCGCGACGCACAAGCTGAGCCGGGTGATCGCCAAGGACCGGGTCACAGGGCCACTGCGGGCACCCTTCACGGAGTTCGAGGAGGAGGGCGGTCCCGGCGAGGTCGAGGAGAAGCCTCGCGGCCGCGGCATGCGACGGGCGATCGGCGAGCTCCTCGTCTGCCCGTTCTGCCTGGGGCAGTGGGTGGCGACCGGTCTCCTGACCGGCCTCGCGACCCTGCCGCGCGCGACCCGCTTCGTCTGCTCGATCTTCGCCGCGGTGGCGATCAGCGACTTGCTGCAGATCTTCTACAAGGGCAGCGAGGAGAAGCTGCTCTAGCTAAGGCTCGGGCTCGTAGCCGCCCCCCGGTGTCCGCCGCACCACCCGGCCCGGGAAGTCGCGGAGCGGGTGGGCCTCGGTGCGCCGGAGCTCCTCGCAGGTCCGCTTGACGAGGAGGAAAATCAGGACCGGTAAGGCGAGGACGGCGATCCGCAGAGCCACGACCTGGCCCTCGTAGGGGATGCCGAACTCGAGGAAGATCCGGTCGGAGGAGCCGGCGAAGAAGACGATCAGGCAGAAGGTGAGCACAGCCGAGCCGACCGCGGTGCGGAGCGGGTTGTCCCGCGGGCGGTCGAGCAAGTTGTGGAGCCGCCGGTCGCCGGTGATGCGCCTCTCCAGCCAAGGCCAGCTGTAGAGGAAGGTGAAGAGGAGCAGCGGGAAGAGGGCGCCGCCGAAGAACGGATTGGGGACGAGCGTCGAGCCGAACGCGCGGATCTCGAGCGGTGGCATCAGGCGCAGCGCTCCGATCAGCCAGCCCAGGTACCAGTCGGGCTGTGCTGCATTGGTCGACTGATAGGGCTCGTAGGGACCCCACTGCCAGATCGGGTTGATCTGGATGAGGCCGCCGAGCGCGAAGAGGACGCCGGACACGGCGAACAGCAGGCCGATCGAGCGAAGCGCGTAGACCGGCCAGAGCGCGCTGCCGATGGCGTTGCGCTCGGTCGTGCCCGGCCCGGCGAACTGGGTGTGGTGCGGCCGGGCGACCAGGATGAGGTGGATCGTCAGCAGGGTCGCGATCGCGATGGGCAGGATCAGGACGTGGACGATGAACAGCCGGGACATGAAGGCATCCGAACCCGGGAACTGCCCATCCCAGATCAGGTTGGAGAGATCGGCGCCGAAGAGCGGAAAGGAGAGCGCGACCGCGTTCCCGATCGCGAGCCCCATCCCCGAGAGCAGGTCGTCGAGCAGCGAGTAGCCCGCATACCCCTCGACGATGACCAGCATCAGCATCGTCACGCCGACGTAGTAGTTGATGTCCCGCGGCTTGCGGAACGCGCCGGTGAAGAAGATCCGCATCAGGTGCAGCGTGATCGCGGCGACGAAGACGAGCGCCGCCCAGTGATGGGTCTGGCGCATCAGCAGGCCGCCGCGGATGTCGAAGGAGAGATTCATCGCCGAGGCGAACGCCTTCGAGACCGTCGCCCCCTCGAGCGGCGCGTAGGCGCCGTGATAGGTGGTCGTCGCGGTGCTCGGCTCGAAGAAGAAGGTGAGGAAGATCCCGGTGCCGATCAGGACGACGAAGGAGTAGAGGGCGATCTCGCCGAGCAGGAAGGTCCAGTGGTCCGGAAAGACGTAGCGCAGGACCTTCCGGACCCCGCCGGCGGAGCCCGTCCGGTCGTCGAACCAGCGCACCGTCCGCTGGGTGAACCCGCCGCGCCGCTCGACGGCGCGCTCCCGGCTCACGTCCCACCTCGAGTGCCGCGCCAAGAGGGGCCGACGTCGCCGGAGAGCTCCCCGGCCGCGATCAGGGCCCCATCCGAACCAATCGAGATCGGCAGCTGGGGGAGGGCCCGGCCGGCGGGCCCGAAGATCACGTCGGCGCCCTTAGCCGGGTCGAAGGTCGAGTAATGGCAGGGACAGACGAGGGCCGGCCGAGGAGCGCGCGGGGGGTAGAGCGGCGAGCGGGGGATCGAGACCGCGCAGCCTGCGTGCGTGCAGATCTTCGAGTAGGCGACCAGCCCCTCGGGCGCCCACCCCTCGCGGCCGGGGGGCAGATTCAACGAGCTCGGGTCGAGGTGCATGACTATCACCGGCGCCGCGAGCTCCCGCTTGTCGACTCCCTCGGGGAAGGCGGTGACGAAGCCGCGCGCGCCGATCATGGCCGGGGTGACGGCTGCGTCGCGCTCGTCGACCAGCCGTAGGCCGGCTCTCCAGGGCGAGCGATGCAGGCGGTCGGCCACGGCCGGGCCGAGGGAGGCGACCGGGACGACCAGGGCGGCCCCGAGCGCGGTTCCCGCGGCGCCCCCGGCGGCGATCAGCAGACGGCGCCGAGTGATCGCCTCCGCCGGGCTCTCGATCTCGCCGGCGAGCTCCTCGGCGCGCTCGGCTGCCGGGCCGGCCGTGACGCCCGGATCCTCCGGCGGACGGGCGAACTCGGGACGTTCCTCGGCGACTGGGGTGTCTGGGAAGAGCCGCCTGCTCGCCAGCAGGACCGCGGCAGCGAGGAACGCGAGGGCCGCGCCGAGTGAGATGCCGAGGCCCTGGGTGTCGGCGCCGCCGACGTAGATCACGACGAAGGCGATCGAGGCGATCGCCGAGCAGCCGAGCAGGGCGGCGATGGCGAGCTCGATGCGCTTCACGGCTTTTCCTCCGGACCCCGCCCCTCTGACCTCTCCCCGATCAGGCGGGCAACGAGCAGCAGCGCCGCGGTCGCGAGGACCCAGGCGACGAGGCCCTCGGGGACCGGGCCCAGGTGGCCGATTCCCCAGCCGCCCCGGTCGTCGGGATCCTGGACCGCCTCGTCCACGTAGCGGGCGACCGAGTTCAGGTCCGCGTCTGAGATCTGGTTGCGATCGAAGGACGGCATCAGGTAGGGCCCGATCCGCACTGCCTCCGCGACCTGGGTGGGCGTGGCCTGGTGGAGTTCCGGGGCGAAGCCACCCACTACGACTCCGCCCTCGCCGGTGATCGAGTGGCAGCCGGCGCAGTCCGAGACGAACAGCTCGGTGCCGCGGCTGATCGATCCGGCGTTGGGGTCGACGGTCGGGATCGGCGGTCCGCCGAGCGAGCCGACGTACGCGACCAGGGCCTCGATCTGATCTTCGGGGTATGCGGGCTGGGCGCGCTGCGGCTCGCGACCGGGCTCGGCGAGCGGCATCCGCCCGGTGCGCAGGTAGAAGTCCGCGGACGCGGCCCCGACACCGACCAGCGAGGTGCCCTGCTCGTCCACCCCGCGCGCGTCCATGCCGTGACAGGAGGAACACCCCTCGACGTAGAGCTGCCGGCCCTCCGCGATCTTCGCGGCGTCCGGCTCGGCGGGGGTTGCGCTGTCCTGGCCGAAGCTGCCGGTCGCGAAGGCCAGGGCCGCGGCGGCGATCGCCGCGAACGAGACAGCCCGGATCACGCGGTGCCCTCCAGGCCGGACTGCGCCTCCTCGGCGCGCGCATAGCGCCAGGCCGAGATCGCGGCCGCGAGTCCGATCGGAGACATTCCGGCGACCATGGCGGCACCGGCGAGCGGCTCGCCCTTCACCATCAGCCAGGCCGCGGAGAGATCGATCGCCGGCATCGCGAGGATCAGATAGAGAGCCGGGCCGAGCCCGGTTAGCCGCCGCGGCAGCGGCGCCGAGCCGATCGCGACCTCCCAGAAGAGCAGCGAGGTCAGCGCGTAGACGATGTGAGCGATGCCATCGACCAGCGGATCGACGTTCGATGAGTCGTAGAGGCCGCTGAGGTGGAAGGCGACCTGCGAGCCGACGAACAGCGACCAGGCCACCGCCGGCGTGGTGAGCCACCTCGCCGCCCGGGAGCGGAGCGCGGATTCGATGCGGCGCCGGTTGGCGGCGGAGGAGACCTCGAGTACGCGGTTCACCGGCCGGATCAGAACGATCAGCGGAGCCAGGACGGCGACGAGCGCGCAGTGCAGCAGCATGTGGGCCGCGAGACTCACGAGCGACGCGCCCTCCGCTGCGCGCGCAGTTCCCTGACCAGAGCGAATCCACCGAGCGCCAGGATCTCGATGCCGATCGCGACCAGCCATAGCCCCGCCGCGAGGCCGAGCGCGGTCAGGGCGATCCCGGCCGACAGCACGACCGTCGGCAGGCTGGTGTCGGGGACGGGCCGCGGCTCATCCGGCTTGCCGCCCGGTACCAGCATGACCCAGCCGAGCGGGCCAAGCCCGATGGCCGCGCCGGCCAGCAGCGCCCAGGCGTACTGCGGTGGCGACCAGAGCGCGAGCACGAGCGCGAGCACCGCCAGCATCCCGCCCCAGACCGCCAGCACCGCGCTTGGCCGGCTCATCGCTCAGCCTCCCGCTCGCGCCGGTCGAGCAGGGGCGCGAACGAGCTGATCTCCGGCAGCCGCCCGCGGAAGTTGAACCGCGGCGGCGGCGAGGAGGTCGCCCACTCCAGCGTCTGTCCCTCCCACGGGTCGTCACCGGCGGGCTCGCGATGCCGCAGCGAGACCCAGAGGTTGATCAGGAAGACCAGGACCGCCAAGGCGATCACGAATGCCCCGATCGTCGAGAGGAGATTGAGGTCGCCGAACCCGCTCGAGGCCGGGTAGTTCGCAATTCGGCGTTGCATCCCGTCGAAGCCGAGGAAGAACATCGGGAAGAAGGTCACGTTGGTCCCGATCACCAGCAGCCAGAAGTGGAGCTTGCCGAGGCCCTCCCGCAGCGTCACCCCCGTCACCTTCGGGAACCAGTAGTAGGCGGCGGCGAAGAAGCCGAAGACGCTGCCGGCGAAGAGCGTGTAGTGGAAGTGGCCGACGACGAAGAAGCTGTCGTGGACGTGATAGTCGATCGGCGGCGAGGCGACGATGATCCCGGTCAGCCCGCCGATCAGGAACTGGAGGACGAACCCGATCGCGAACAGCATCGGCGTGCGGAAGAGGATCGCCCCGCCGATCATCGTCGCGATCAGGTCGAAATACTCGATGCCCGCCGGGATGATCAGGGCGTGGGAGGTGAGCGAGTAGTACTGGTTCGTCACCTGACCGGTGGTGAACATGTGATGTGCCCAGACGCTCATCGAGAGCGCGGCGAAGAGCAGCATCGAGATCACGAACAGCGAGTAGCCGAAGAAGCGCCGCCGCGAGAAGGTCGCGACCACCTCCGCGACCGCCCCGACGAAGGGAAAGAACATCACGTAGACGACCGGGTGCCCGTAGAACCAGAAGAGGTGCTGGAAGAGCGCCGGCCCGCCTGAGGCGTCGAAGACGGGGCTGACGTGGCGGTCCCACTCGAGCAGCCCCATCGCCGCGATCAGGACCGGGAACGAGGTGATCACCATCAGCGCGGTCGCCACGAGCGTCCAGGTGAAGGGCGGCATCCGCAGCAGCGTCATCCCGGGCGCGCGCTCGCGCAGCGCCGTCGCGAGCACGCAGAGGCCCTGCAAGAACATCCCGAGCACAGCGAGGCAGACGCCGAGCACCCACATGTCCATCCCGATCCCGGGCGTCCAGTGATCGCTCGCCAGCGGGACGGTCGGGGCCCATCCGGCTCGGCCCGAGCCCTGATCCGTCAAGAAGCCCGCGAACATGAGCGCCCCGCCCAGCACGTAGAGCCAGAGGCCCGATAGCGCCAACCGCGGCGACCAGATCTCGGCGGCGCCGACCTGGAGCGGGACGAAGTAGAGGCCGAGCGACAGCGCCAGCGGCGTGACGACCAGGTAGATCATCCCCGAGCCGTGCATCGTGAAGAGCTCGTTGTAGGTGCCCTCCGAGACCACCTGGAGCCCCGGCTGGGCGAGCTCGGTTCTCATCAGCAGGGCGAGCAGCCCGCTTGCAATGAAGAAGATCAGCGCCACCACGGCGGTGCGCAGGGCGGTCACCTTGTGGTCGGCTCCCGCGACCCAGGTGAGCGGGCCACTCGGAGCGCGCTCCACCGTCGCGACCCCGTTGGGACTCATGGCGCGCCTCCGCTACGGTCGGCGAGCCAGGCCTGGAAGTCAGGTTCGGAGAGCGCCAGCACGTCGAACGACATCTGCGAGTGACGCAGCCCGCAGAACTCGGCGCAGACCCCGCCGTTCATCCCGGGCTGGTCGAAGTCGAGATCGAACTCCGTGGTCCGGTTCGGGAAGGCGTCGCGCTTGAAGCGCTGCTCGGGGATCCAGAAGGCGTGGATCACGTCCCTGGAGCGGAGCGTGAATCGAACCGTCCGATCGGTGGGCACCGCGAAGGTCGGCGGGGACGCGCTGTTCCCGGTGACCCTGAACCCGTCGGGGTACGTCCAGGTCCATCCCCACTGAAAGGCGGTCACGTCGATCCGCAGCGCCGGGTCGCTCGCGACCGCGTCGACCTCGTCCTCGGTCCTGAACGTGGCCGTGACCAGCCCGGCGGTGATCAGGACGAGAACACCGACGTAGGCGAGCTCGGCCCTCAACGCGTCGCTCCTCCTGCTCGGCTCGCGTCCGGACCGGTGCCGGTAGCGCAGCGCCGCGAAGCCGACCGCGCCGAAGACGATCACTGCGACCGCGACCGCGATCCAGAGATAGGCGTCGAAGAGGTCCTGGACCTCGACGCGCGTGTCGACCATCAGTCCCGCGTCGTGGTTCTGATCGCGGCCGCCGCGGCGGCTCCCGCGCCCGCCAGGGCCGCAGCGCCCAGTGCGCGGCGGTGCTTGCCCAGCCAGAGCAGGGGACTCCGCTCGCGGGTGCCCTCCTCGAACCGCCCGTGCGCGCCGTGGTCGCCCTCCACCGGGACGAAGAGGTTGTCAGGCCGATCGCCGTTCACCGGCTGGTCCGCCTGTTGGCCCTCGTACCCGTTCTTCGCCAGGTAGTGGTCGGCGATTCCGGGCGCGATCCGTTCGCCCCAGATCGTCTTCCAGGTCGGGGCGCCCACGTAGACCTCGCGCTCGCCGGTGCGCGCCGCCCACGCGATCGCGTCCGCCGCCACCTCGGGCTGGTAGATCGGCGGCACCGGTTGCGGCTGCTTGGGCAGGCGAGTGCGACAGTGGTCGAACTGCGGCGTGTTGACCGCCGGCAGGTCGACCATCGAGATCCGGATCGAGCTGCCGTCGTGCAGGAGCTCGGAGCGGACCGACTCGAAGAAGCCCTTGATCGCGTGCTTCGATCCGCAATAGGCCGCCTGCAATGGGATGCCGCGGTAGGCGAGCGCGCTGCCGACCAGGACGATCGAGCCCCGGTCGCGCGGCACCATCCGCTTCAGGGCGGCGCGGGTCCCCCAGACGACTCCCAGATAGGTGACCTCGGTGACGCGACGGAATTCGTCTGGCTCGGTCTCCATGAACGGCGAGAACACCGTGGTCATCGCGTTGTTCACCCAGACATCGATCGGCCCGAGGGCGGACTCGGCTCGCTCGGCGGCGTCCTCCAGCTGCGACGCCTCGGCCACATCGGCCGGCAGGACCAGCGCACGGCGGCCGAGCCGCTCGACCTCCGTGCGCGTGGCTTCGAGTCCCTCGCGCCCGCGGGCCACCAGCGCCACGTCGTAGCCGTCGGCGGCGAGTCGCCGCACGGTCGCGCGGCCGACTCCTGCAGAGGCGCCTGTGACCAGGGCGATCCCCTCCATAGATGCCCGTTCACTTCCCCTCGGGGAGGCCGCGCAAACGGCGTGGTAATCGCAGGAACGGGCGACGTTTCGCCGTCCCGCGCGGGGGAAGACCCGGAGCAGCAACCAGCCAGGAGGATCAATGTCGAAGACCGCCGCCGACTTCATGCTCGACCGACTGGGGCAATGGGGGATCGAACGGATCTACGGCTATCCGGGCGACGGGATCAACGGGATCCTCGGTGCCCTCGGTCGCCACGAGGACGAGATCGAGTTCGTGCAGGCGCGTCACGAGGAGATGGCGGCGTTCATGGCCTGCGGCCACGCCAAGTGGACCGGACAGCCGGGCGTCTGCCTCGCGACGTCGGGCCCCGGCGCGATCCACCTGCTGAACGGCCTCTACGACGCGAAGCTCGACCATCAGCCCGTGGTCGCGATCGTCGGCCAGCAGGACTCGATGGCGATCGGCGGGAACTACCAGCAGGAGGTCGACCTGGTGACGCTGTTCAAGGACGTCGCCAGCGAGTACATCGTCTTCGTCAGCACCCCCGAGCAGATGCGCCACGCCGTCGACCGGGCGGTTCGCATCGCCAAGGCCGAGCGGACCGTGACCTGCATCGTGATCCCGAATGACGTCCAGTCCGAGAAGGCTGTCGAGCAGCCGCCGCACGCCCACGGGACGATCCACTCCGGCGTCGGCTTCACCGAGCCGCGGGTGATCCCCCCGGACTCGGAGATCGCCAAGGCGGCGGAGATCCTCAACTCGGGCGAGCGGGTCGCCATGCTCGTCGGCCAGGGAGCGCTGGGGGCCGGCGAGGAGGTCAAGCAGACCGCCGAGCTGCTCGGCGCGGGAGTGGCAAAGGCCCTGCTCGGCCGCGCCGCCCTGCCGGACGACCTCCCCTACGTGACCGGCGCGATCGGGCTGCTCGGCACCAAGCCGAGCTGGGACCTGATGATGGGCGCCGACACCCTGCTGATGGTGGGCTCGAGCTTCCCCTACTCGGAGTTCCTGCCCGAGGAGGGCGACGTCCGCGGCGTGCAGATCGACATCGACGGCCGGATGATCGGCATCCGCTATCCGATGGAGGTCAACCTGGTCGGTGACGCTCGCTCGACCCTCCAGGAGCTGATCCCGCACCTCGAGCGCAAGGACGACCGCTCCTGGCAGGAGGAGATCGCCGACGGCGTGGAGCGCTGGTGGCGGATCATCGAGGAGCGGGCGATGCAGGACGCGGACCCGATCAACCCACAGCGGGTCTTCTGGGAGCTGAGCGCGCGACTGCCCGACTACGCCATCCTGAGCGCGGACTCAGGGTCGGCCGCCAACTGGTTCGCCAGGGACCTCCAGCTGCGTGAGGGCATGATGGCCTCCCTCTCCGGGACGCTCGCGACGATGGGCCCGGGCGTTCCGTACGCGATCGCGGCCAAGTTCGCGCATCCCGATCGCCCCGCGATCGCCCTGGTCGGCGACGGCGCGATGCAGATGAACGGCAACGCCGAGCTGATGACGATCGCCAAGTACTGGCGACGCTGGTCGGACCCCAGGCTCGCGATCCTGGTGCTCAACAACACCGACCTCAACCAGGTCACCTGGGAGCAGCGAGTACTGGAGGGCGACCCGAAGCTCGAGGCGAGCCAGGACATCCCCGAGTTCGACTACGCCCGCTACGCCGAGCAGTGCGGCCTGCGGGGAATACGTGTGGAGACCCCCGATGGGATCGGCGCGGCTTGGGACGAGGCGCTCTCGCCGGGCCCGCCGTGCGTGATCGACGCGGTCGTGGACCCGGCCGTGCCGCCGCTGCCGCCCCACATCCGTATCGACCAGGCGAAGGCGTTCGCCTCGGCGATCTTCAAGGGTGACGCGGAGGCCTGGGAGGTCATCAAGCAGTCCATCAAGGGCAAGACCAAGGAGTTCGCGACCCGCTGATGACGATCCGTGGGGCGGCATCGGGCACGGAGGCCCCGCTCGCGGGGGGAACGGAGCTAGTTCCGGTCCGTTCCCGGACGACCCATGTCAGCCCGAGCGTCGAGGGGATCGAGGCCACGGCGTACGAGATCCCGGCCGATCAGCCCGAGTCCG
>Ga0126304_10001759_pt1 | contig 10354 bp, 9 predicted proteins | sample Plot25_FD_92538 | JGI IMG/M metagenome (GOLD analysis project Ga0126304, IMG submission 92538) | Serpentine soil microbial communities from UC McLaughlin Reserve, CA, USA - Plot25 | ecosystem: Environmental > Terrestrial > Soil > Grasslands | place: USA: UC McLaughlin Reserve, Lake County... | reverse complement strand
CAGGAAGGACAGCATGGCGATCTGCAATACGGGTTGGTTGCTATAGGTGAGTCGAAGTCCCTCTTCGAGGATCCTCCGTGCCTGCGTGATGTCTCCGGAACAGTACCGGCCCATCCCCAGCCCAAGGTGTACCAACGCGGTCCGTGGCGAGATCTTCCCGGACTCCAGCTCCGCAGCGCGCTGGGCCGCCGTGACCCATGCCTGGACGCCCTCGTAGCCGAAGAAGCCCCGGACGAGCGTTACACCCGCCTCTACCGACGGGGTGCCGTCGGGAAGATTACCTTGGTGGGAACTATCCTCGGCGAGCGCCAGAAAGCGTTCGGTCACTTCCCACTGGCCGTGCAGGGCGCGAATCCACGCTTCCACAAGGGCGAGCGACGCAGTGCGGCCGACAAGGTCCTCGGGCAGCGCATCGAGCCATCCTCGCAAGGTCGTAGTCTGGCCGGTGGCGACATAGCCGAACCAGTGGCGCGCGATTAGTTGCCCCGCCCGCTCATACGCGCCTGCCGCCGCAGCATGCTCGATGGCCATTTCGATCTGGCCTTCGCGCTCGAACCAGGCGCTCGCCCGCCCGTGGAGGACCGGCACCAGCTTGGGGTGGGTGTTCTTCAACTCGTAGCTCAGGAAATCGGCGAGAAGGTGATGATAACGGTACCATCCCCCTGTGTCGTTGAGCGGGATGACGAGAAGGTTGGAATGCTCGAGCTCGCACAGAAGCTTGCCGGAACCCTCCATCTCAAGGACCTCGTCGCAAAGAGATCCCGACATCTCCTCCAACACAGAGGTCCGGACCATGAAACGTCTCTCTTCCTCGGAAGCGGCGGCCAAGACTTCCTCCGCAAGCAAGTCGACTATATAGCGACTGCTACCTCGGAGCGACGTAACGTAGGCGTGCGCATCCCTTCCCTTCATGGAGAAGGCTGCGAGGTAGATCCCCGCGGGCCATCCCTCGGTGCGCTCGAGCAACTTGGCGATGTCGGCACGGCCGATGCTGAGCCCCAACCGCTCCCGCACCAGGGAGGCGGCCTCCTCCTCTGAGAAGGCTAGCTGCTCGGTACGCAACTCGTTGACCTCCCCCCTTGCCCGCAATCGCCCCAGGCCCAGGGGTGGGTCGGAGCGGGTCGAGATGACGAGATGGACTGTCTGGGGAAGGTGCTCCACGAGGAAGGCTACCGTCTCGTTGCAATCGCTCTTCGTTATCCAGTGATAGTCATCGAGCACTAATGCTACCCGCTGCGGAAGCTCAGCCAGGCTATTTATGAGCGTGGGAAGCGTCGTCTCAAGGAGATTGATCGCGCCTATGCCTAGCCCCGCAAGGGTATCGGCTCCGAAGCGTCCATCTGGCGTAACCCGGTCCAACGCCTCGATGATGTGCTTCCACAGCCTGATCGGATCGTTGTCCTGCTCGTCGAGGGAGACCCAGGCGAACGGTAAGTTAGGCTCTTGGGATCGGCGCCACTGGCTCAGAAGCGTCGTCTTTCCATAGCCGGCCGGTGCGCCGATCAGGGTCAGCTTGCGAACGGATCCTGCATCGAGAAGCTCCAGTAGCTCGGGGCGTAGCACCTCCTCAATGCGAGGCGAGGGCGGGGATAGCTTGGTCTTGACGATCTCCGAAGATTCGCCGCTGGAGTCAGTATGGTCGTCACGAATCCAGCGTCCTAACTCGGGACCACCAGACACCGCTCAATCTCCTTTCCCAGGTGCCGCAGCGTGCAGTAATTGTAGCGCGTCAAAGAATCCGCGGATTCTCGTGCACGATGCTACATGCCCAAGCCCCTCGCACCGAAGCGGCCAAGAACGCTGCACCGCCCTTTCGGAGAGTCCGGTCCGGGGCCCCTCGCCGGGTGATGTGTCGCTGCTCCAGCATCCATTGCGTTCGCGGTTTCAAGAAGGAAATCCCCTAGGGGAGATGCTCTGGTGGGGGAGGCAAACGCCCTCGCCAAGAATATAAATTGCTGTATGCGCCACAGAAGCATTGTAACGCAAGAAGGAGAGATGCGATGAGCTACACCCAACCACAACCCGCGTTACCGATGCTGGCCGGTAACTGGTGGGCACTGCTCTTGAGAGGTATAGCGGCCGTACTATTCGGTTTGGCTGCGCTGTTCTGGCCGGGACTTACGCTCTTCGTGCTCATCGTCTTCTTCGGGGCCTACGCCCTAGTAGACGGCATCCTGGCTATCATGGCGGGGATCAGGGGTTCTGAGGGAAGCAGGTGGCTGCTTCTGGCCGAGGGTGTGGTTGGCGTGCTGGCAGGACTCGTCGCCTTCTTCTGGCCTGGCATGACGGCATTGGTAGTGCTGTTTGTGATCTCGGCGTGGGCGATCGTCACGGGCCTTCTTAAGGTGGTCATGGCCATTGCGTTCAGGCGTAAGATAGAGAACGAGTGGCTTATGGGACTGAGCGGTGTGCTCTCGGTGGTCTTCGGGGTCATCCTGGGGGTCTTACCCGGAGTAGGGCTGCTCTCTCTGGTGTGGCTCGTCGGGATCTACGCGCTGATCTTCGGCGTTGCACTGATCGTGCTGGGCTTCCGTGCTCGGGGCCACCCTCAGGCGAACGGGCGAAGGGTTAGATAAGTAGGAGGGTCCTCCATCCGACTGGAGGTCGAGCAAGGCTTCAGACAAAAGCCAGCGAAGAAGGTCGATTTTCGTAGGAAATTGGGTGAGTGGCAATTGGAAGGAGAAGGATGTGAGCAGAAACTACGGAGCGCTCAGGCTCTGGGCGACGGTGCTGGTGGTCGTCGGGGTTGCCGGCGTCATTTTGGTCGTCATTGGAACGATCTTCGCAATGGTAGAGGCGGTTAGCTTCCTGCAGGCCCTGGCGATCCTCCTGATCGGTGGCCCCCTGGCCGCGCATTTCGCCAGCTGGCCGATCGCTCTGGGACAGGGCTTGAGAGCACTCGCCGACGTGGCGGAGTATGTCCAAGACCAGCAGAGAAGTGTTCGGTGAGGCGGGCCGGTGGTCGACTAGATGCAGCGGACTATCACCACGCTAGAACGGGGTCGGGAAAAGAGAGAACGAATGACGGAGCAGCGGAGACACCTGACTGCCGTACTGCCACTCGGAGGTAACAATCAAGGCAACCCGGCGGTGGCAGCACAGCGAGTTACCGCCGAGCAGCAGACTGACTACCTCCCGTGACTAGCGGGACGAGGGGCCAGGAACCGTCAAGGCACCTGATCCGGTTTGTTCTCTTTGGGACGCTCGTCGTACGTTTTGCGCTGGCGCTGACGGACGGAGCGTGTTTGTCGCCGCAGAGGGTGCGAGGATGTCTACGGTGAGCTTACCCTTACTTTTTGGCACTCCGATCACCAGAGGTGACATCCGAGGGAGGGCTCCTCCTTGGCAGATGGGCGCTTCAACATGCATCGCATTCGTGCACCCGAACTGAAAGGAGAGACGCCTATGGCGACGCTATCTGTACTGAAGTTCAACGACCTTAACGGAGCACCCTGGAGGATGCGGCGGTAGTCAGCTGGCCTCCAGGCAACAAGAAGCCAACCACCCGCCAGCTCCACAGCACGGCGGGTGCGGGTGCAGGCTGGGGTGCATTCTGGGGTTTTCTGATCGGGCTGATCTTCTTCATGCCTTTCCTTGGGGCGGCGATGGGTGCAGCGGGGGGTGCCCTGGGAGGTTCCCTCAACGACGTTGGGATCGACGATTTCATCAGGCAGGTGCGAGAGAAAGTGACGCCGGGCACTTCAGCGCTGTTTGCCTTGACCAGCGGGGCGACGGCACCTGAGAGGGTAATCGAGGAGCTCAAGCAGTATGACTTCGAGATCATCTCCACCAACCTCCCAGAGGAGCAGGAGAACAAACTGCGCGAGGCCTTCGCCCAAGAGTAGTAGAGGAGCGAGATCGCCCTGGAGTGGTCAGTGGGTTGACCGCTCCAGGGCGCATAGGTGAGGATTCCCCCGAACGGATGGCGGCCACACCGGTCGGGCGCTAGCCTGTTGTAAGATTTGGATTACTCTAGTAGCGGGAGCCCGCTTTGGCACAGGTGCCCAGAACTAGCACAGGCACGTTCTCCGGTGTGATCGGACGCAGCGCTGAGCGGTTCAGCCTAACGTGGTCCAAGCTGCGGAGGGTCGAAGATCCATGAGCAGGTTTCTCTCGTACGGCTCAAGGTGGTCCCGAACCGGCGGAGACCGCGGTGGTTGACCTCATGGTGCTGGCTGCCGTGGTGTTCGTGTTCGGTCTCGTTTCGCACCGGCTGGAAGGGACGGTTCTCACAGCGCCGATCGTGTTTGTCGCCGCGGGCGTCATCCTCGGGCCGGCAGGACTCGGCCTGGTCGAGTTCGGGCTTGGCGAGCACGCCGTGCTCTTGCTGGGCGAGATCGCCCTCGCTATCGTGCTGTTCACCGACGCCGCGGGGATCAACCTCTCTGCCCTGCGTCAAAATGAGGGGGTGCCCCTGCGCCTCCTGGGGATAGGGATGCCGCTCACCATCGCGCTAGGGACCATTATCGCGGCGCTGGTTCTCACCGATCTCACCCTCTGGGAGGCAGCCATCGTGGGTACCGTCCTCGCTCCTACCGATGCGGCGTTGGGCCAGGCGGTCGTGAACAACCCGCGCGTCCCGGTGCACGTGCGCCACGCCCTCAACGTCGAGGCCGGGCTCAACGACGGCTTTTCTGTGCCCTTCCTGGCGCTCTTTTTGACCCTGGCAGCAGCCAAAGAGGAGCTTGAGCCTGCCAGCTACTGGATACGCTTTGCCCTCGAGCAGATAGGTTTTGGGATTCTCGTCGGCGTTGGTCTGAGCCTGACAGGAGGCTGGTTGCTGAGGTGGGCCTCGCGGGGAGGGTGGATGACCGAATGGTCCCAGCGCCTCGCCCTCTTGTCACTTGCGCTTCTCGCTTGGGCGCTGGCCGACACCGTAGGGGGAAACGGATTCATCGCCGCCTTCGTCGGCGGTCTGGTGATCGGACCGACCGTGAAGCGCATTGGGGAACGCCTAATCCGCTTTACTGAGGCGGAAGGTCAGCTACTCAATCTGAGCGTGTTCTTCATTTTTGGTGCGATCGCGGTTGGAGTGATTCAACCCTTGAGCTTGCGGGTTGTCCTGTACGTCCTGCTCAGTCTGACGTTGATCCGCATGCTTCCTGCTGCGGTTTCGTTGATTGGCACGAGGCTGAGCGGCCTCTCGATGCTGTTCATGGGCTGGTTCGGACCTCGAGGACTGGCCTCGCTGGTCCTGGGCCTGATCGTGGTGGCGGAGGCTCCCCTGCTCGCCGGCCGCGGCCTGATCGAGGAAGTGGTGGCCTTGACCGTGCTCCTCAGCGTGATATTGCACGGGGTCAGCGCCGCCCCTCTCTCTACCGCGTACGCCCACCGGGTCGAGAAAATGGCCCCCGATGCGCCGGAGAAGAAAGGAGCGGTCGTCGCACCGGCCCGCGGGGGCTCCATGCCAACCGACGGTCCGAAGCAAGCGCATGAAGACCAATGATATATCCACGCCAAACGCACGCAAGACGGTGAAAGAGACGCGCGAGACCTCGCATAGGGCCAGGCGCAACTTGGAAGTTGGATCATGAACGAATCCTTGAACGACCCGGTGGAAGAGGCGGTGTTCCCGAGGCCATAGCCACCGCGCTTCGGCAACCCTCCTTCTTGCGGGTGATGCTGGTCCTCGCCGCGACGGTGGTCGTGCTCGTAGGGATACGCCTCGGTGCGCCGATCCTGAACCCCATCTTCTTCGCCGTGGTTTTGAGCCTGCTTTTCAGCCCGCTGTACTCCTGGCTCAAGAGCCGTGGGCTCCCTTCGCCGCTGGCTCTGGTGATCATGCTGGTCGTTATCGGTGCACTCTTTATGGGTCTCTTCTTCATCCTGGGAGTTTCGATCAGCAGGTTCAGCGAGCGCGTGGGCTTCTATACGTCCCAGCTTAATGGTCAGGTGGTGGATCTGAACACCCTCGTGGAGCGTCTTGGGCTCTCGAACGTGGACCTTCGCGACGTGGTGAAACCGAACGCCCTCGCCGCTGCTGTCGGCGCGGTCCTCTCGGGCATCGCCGGGTTCCTTAGCGACCTGTTCTTGATCCTGATGATCATGCTGTTCTTGCTCGGTGAGGGACCGGCCATGATGAATCGCCTGCGCGCCGGCACGAGTGGAGACAACCCGCAGGTCGAACGGCTGACCACCGTTGGTCGGAGCGTCGTTCGACAGTTCGGGCTTCGGGCCATAGTCAACCTGGTCACCGGCGCGGGTGTCACCGTCTTGCTGTTCCTGCTCGGCGTTGACTTTCCGCTGCTGTGGGGCATCTTGACCTTCTTCTTGAGCTTCGTGCCGTACATCGGGCTGGTCTTGGCGGTGGCGCCAGCTGTGGTGTTGGCCCTGGCGGAGTTCGGTGTGAGTCGGGCGGTGATGGTCATCGTGGGGGTAATAGTGATCAACATCCTGGCCGAGAACGTTCTCTCGCCGATGTTGATGGGCCGCGGTTTGAACATCTCGCCGACGATCGTTTTCTTATCGTTTGTGTTCTGGGCCTGGCTGCTAGGGGGTCCCGGCGCCTTCCTGGCGCTACCTATCACCTTGTTCGTGGCCGTCATGTTCGATACCTTCCCTGAGACGCGCTGGCTGGCGAGCCTCATCGGCGTGAGTGACGCCGGGGCTGCGGATGATGCTGCACCGGGCGCTTTAACTCAGGATGAGGAGGCCGAACATGCGTCATGAATAGCAGGGCTCCATCGAGTCAGGGGGCGCTCCGGATAAAGCAGCCTCCTCCGGTTGCTCCCGTGAAGGGGCGCAAAGGAGTACGCAGTCAAGGGGGTGAAGGATGACCGCGAGGGTCGCAGGCACCGTGATCTTGTCCACAATAGTATTCATCGTTGTGTCCTTGCTCGTGAGTCTAGGCGTGACATGGGCGACTGGCGGCGTCGCCCGAGGCGCCCTGATAGGGGTGATCTGCGGTTCGGCGGCAGCTTTCACGGTCGGCGCCGTGAGCATCGCGGTGGGCAGATCAGGGGAACGGTCCAGCGACGAGAACGAGCGCTCGGGTGGTAGCCAGGATCGCTGAGCAAGGCATGCCCGTGGAGACCCACAAGGGAGCACCCGAGAGGGGGATGTAAGTATGAGCAACGCAGGCCGCTACCGGCAGAGGTTGAGCGCGTTGGCAGCCAACTGGCGAGCTCTGGCGCTACGCGGTCTCGCCGCCCTGATATTCGGCCTCGTGATCCTTGCAGTCCTGGTGGGCTCCGATGTGCAGGCCTTGGCGCCCTTCATCGGTGTTTTCGCCATAGTCGTGGGCCTGGCGCTGATCGTCTTCGCCTTCCGGACGCGGGACCGACAACGGCATCGGCAGGTCTAACCCTCAGGAACCCCAACTGCTCGCTCCTACAGTCCCTGCCACCACTCGCAAATAGGGCCGAAAGCGCCCTTTAGAGGTAACCGCCTTCACTAAGGTGGTACCCCAACTTGCGCGTAATGGAGCGCAACACGAAGATGCCCTACCAATCCTTTTCCCTGTAAGTAAGCGCCGTTCCCATGTGATGAACCGGGGTGTCGTTTGCATCAGTCGTACACCACCGGAAGTGGTGGCTAATTGGTGAGTAGGATCAGGAAAAGGTATTGATCGCTGCTCTCGAAACGATTCATCGTCGACTATGCACGGGGATCGGCCGGATGTCATCATGCGTTTTGCGAATGTGGTGTCGAGCCAGGAGGAGCAGATGAGCATCTTTCCGACCAAGATCCTGTTGGCCACAGACGGTTCGAGCGAGGCAGAGATGGCCGCTCGAACCGCTGTAGACCTTGGCAAGCAAACCAACTCGGAACTGCACGTGATCCACGTCTGGGATCTCGCCCCGAGCGCTCTGCTTTACCCGGGAGCCACCGACCCTGAGGGAGTAGAGTTACCGGATCCGATCCTGGAGGAGGCTCTCGAACGGCGCACAGAGCAACGAGGCAGGGAAATGCTCGACGCGGAAGTGGAACGAGTACGGTCGGCAGGTGGGACGGTCGCACAGGCGCATCTGATGATGGGAGAGCCAGCAAGGGAGATCATCCACCTGGCAGAGGATCTAGGAGCCGGACTGGTGGTGATGGGCAGCAGGGGGCGCGGGGGGATAAGGAGGACTCTGATGGGCAGTGTCTCCGATTCGATGGTTCGCTATGCCCATTGCCCGGTACTGGTAGTTCGCGAATGAAAGACGCCGACAAGGTAAGTTGCCATTCGAGCAGGCGCAGAGGTTCCGAGCATCAGCCTAGCGAGGGTTTGACGGCTACCCGATTCCTCAAGGTCCAGATCCTGGGTCCTCCCATTGGTGAACATCGAGCGGACCGTGTGTACGGTCTCAAAGTATGCGGGTTCTAAGACCACTAGTGCTCGGGATTGTTGAGCTGGGAAAGCGCTCGGTCAAGAGCTTCTTCGAGCATCGCATGGCCACCTACGCGGAGCAGCTGTCCTACCGGGGTCTCTTCGGGTTCTTCCCCTTCATCATCCTGGTATTTGCGTTGCTGGCGGTGCTCAGGGTCGACGCGGTTTTCGACCGGCTCATAGAAGCGGCCATGAGCACACCGCCGCAGCAAATCCCAGAACCGCTGGAGCCCGTAGCCGAGGAGGGCAGGGCTCAGGCGGCCTTCTTGCGGCCGCTGATCGAGCAAGCCCGGGAGCAGGCAGGAGGAGGATTGCTCTCCTTCGGCATTATCATAGCATTGTGGTCGGTCTCCGCCGTAACCTTCACCCTGACGGAGGCCCTGAACGCCGCTTACGGGATCGAGGAGACACGCTCGCGGCCAAAGCGGTTCGCCTTTGCCCTGGTCTTCGGTCCCTTCCTCGCGCTCGCCTTTATCATCGCCAGTGGACTCATGCTGATCGGACCGCGGGTGGCGGGGTGGCTCGCTGGGCTGGCGGGGCTTGACGAGGCGTGGGTAGCGCTGTGGGGATGGCTGCGCTTCCCAGCAGCACTCATCCTGCTTGCGGCGCTGCTTTCGGTCGTCTACCGTATCGTCCCCAACACCGATCGGTCGATCTGGTCCGCGACACCCGGGGCTGTCTTCGCCGTGATCGCGTGGGCGATCGCTTCGCTGGGGTTCTCGTTCTACCTGGCCAACTTCGCGGATCGCGGCCTTACCTACGGCAGCCTCGGGACGGCTGTAGGTCTGCTTGTCTACCTTTACCTCTCGGTGGTGGTGGTGCTGCTGGGGGCAGAGATCAACGCAGCCGTTCACCGCACACGGTGAGGACGAATCTCTGAAAACCCAAGAAATGTGCAAGGATAGGAAGCACAACTATTGCAGGCATTTCCACTGTGATCAAGTGCTGACACAGTATCGTGCCGTCTTTCCATGACAGAGCTTCTAATCTCCTCGGCTCCACGTATAACAAGTATGGACACTTCCACGGTGATGCCGCTGGCGGAAGTACCAGTGTGTGAATCTTCCCGATTGCAGGAAGCCCGTCCTTATCCCTACTCGCCGCTTTCGGTTCTCTACAACCCCGACCCTCCTGTTGAGCGGGTAAAGTCGAGGGTACGACTTCCCGTCGGATACGGTCTGGATTCGTACTCGGGCGTCTATCGGCTGGGCAAGCCCAATAGAATCATTGAATACATACATGGTGTAGAATGACTACAAAATGGGTGTAGTCCTTGTCAAAATCGCTTGTGATGAGCAAAGCGAAGCAGTAGGCGACGCAGGACACAGGATACCCTCATGAATTCCTCAGGCGAGCCGGACGTGGATCCCCTGAGGCTTATCGTCAAGCCCAAACTGCGGGCCCTGGTACCGCGACACGAGCAGGTAATACGGCCCAGGTTGCTCGAGCATCTTGGAGGCGCAAGCAACCGCAGGATTACGCTAGTTAGCGCCCCAGCTGGTTACGGGAAGACGACACTCTTGGCCCAGTGGCTTCAGGCAGGAGATGCTGGCTTGTCTATCGCCTGGGTCTCCCTCGACGAGCAGGACAACGACCCGGTCAGGCTGTGGAGGCACATAGTAGAAGCGTTGCACCCGGCCGCACCGGAAGAGGACTTCGGAGCCGACGTTCTTGCGGGAATGAGCGTCACAGGGCGGAGGCTCATCGAGACATCGCTTCCCATGCTAATAAATGGGCTCGCCGAGTTGCCCTATCAGGTTGTAGTGGTGCTCGATGACTACCAGTTCGTAACCGAGGACGACTGCCATGCTTCGGTGGCTTTCTTCGTTGAGCATCTACCCGAGAACGCCCATCTCGTCCTCTCTAGCCGCACGGACCCGCCGTTGCCGTTTGGGCGGTGGCGGGCGAGGGGAGAGATGAACGAGATCCGCACCGAGCAACTCGCCTTCTCCGAGGAGGAAGCCGATTGCTTGTTGAACGAGAAGCTGTGGCTCGACATCGGCCTCGATAATCTCTCCGTACTGCTCGAGCGTACCGAAGGGT
>Ga0126304_10001757_pt1 | contig 10355 bp, 11 predicted proteins | sample Plot25_FD_92538 | JGI IMG/M metagenome (GOLD analysis project Ga0126304, IMG submission 92538) | Serpentine soil microbial communities from UC McLaughlin Reserve, CA, USA - Plot25 | ecosystem: Environmental > Terrestrial > Soil > Grasslands | place: USA: UC McLaughlin Reserve, Lake County... | reverse complement strand
TAGGGAGATCACCTACCGCGAGGCCGTCCGCGAGGCGATGGTCCAGGCCATGCGCGAGGACGAGGCGGTCTTCCTGATGGGCGAGGACGTCGGCGTCTACGGCGGGGCCTTCGGCGTGAGCCGGGGCATGGTCGAGGAGTTCGGCGAAGACCGGGTGGTGGACACTCCGCTCTCAGAGGCCGGTTTCGTCGGCCTGTGCACCGGCGCCGCCCTCGTGGGCATGCGCCCGATAGCCGAGATCCAGTTCTCTGACTTCATCACGCACTCGATGGACCAACTCGTGAACCAGGCCGCCAAGCTGCGCTACATGTTCGGCGGTGAGGGCCGGGTCCCGCTGGTGGTGCGCACCCCCGGCGGGGCCGGCACGGGCGCCGCCGCCCAGCACTCCCAATCTTTGGAGGCCTGGTTTATCCACGTACCGGGCCTCAAGGTGGTCATGCCCTCGACCCCGTACGATGCCAAGGGGCTCCTGCGCGCGGCACTCGACGACCCCAACCCGGTGATCTTCTACGAGCACAAGCTCCTCTACAACCGCAAGGGCGACGTCCCGGAGGAACCGTATCGCGTCCCACTCGGAGAAGCCATGGTCAGCCGCGAGGGCGAGGACGTCACGCTCGTGGTCGCCGGGCTCGTCCACCGCTACGCCCTGGAGGCGGCGGACGCCCTGGCCGGCGAGGGGATCGAGGCCGAGGTCGTCGATCTCAGGACCCTCTCCCCTATGGACCACGCCTCGGTGGCGCGCTCAGTGCAGAAGACCGGGAAGCTCGTGGTCGTCGAGGAGGACGTCAAGACCGCCGGCTGGGGGGCCGAGTTGGTGGCCCGCATCGTGGAGGGCGAGAGCTTCTACGCCCTCGACCGGGCCCCGGCCCGGGTGGCCGGCGCGGACGTCCCCATCCCGTACAACAAGAGCCTCGAGGCGTACGTCCGGCCCAGCCCGGAGAAGGTCGTCGAGGCGGTCCGCTCGCTGTTGGACGCCCGCGTCGGCGTCTACTCCGAGGTGTACTCCTAGATGGCGACCGAGCTCAAGGTTCCGACCCTCGGGATGGACATGGAGGAGGCCACCATCGTCCGCTGGCTCGTCGAGGAGGGCGCCGAGGTGAAAAAGGGGGACCCCGTCCTCGAGATAGACACGGACAAGACCTCCTTCGAGGTCGAGGCCCCCGCCGACGGCGCCATCCGCGCCCTGCGCGGCGATGAGGGCGAGACCCTGCCCGTCGGCGCCACGCTGGCCTACGTCACCGCCCCTGGGGAGGAGGTCCCCAAAGAGAGCTCTACAGCCGAAGGCGTCGAGGCCGAAGCAGAAGGGAAAGCCGCCGCCACGAGACAACGAGAGGGCACGCGGGATCGGCCCGTCCCCGCCTCCGCGGAGTCGGAGAACGGGCGGAGGGTTCGGGCGTCGCCGGCGGCGCGGCGGGTGGCGGCGGAGATGGGCGTATCCATCGAGAGCGTCTCCGGCTCGGGTCCGTACGGCAGGGTTTACCTCTCGGACGTCCTGGAGGTGAAGGCCGAGCCCGAGGCCCCAGCCGGGGCTACCGGGTCCGCGCCGATCGACGCGGCGAGCCGCGAGCCGCTCTCGCGCATAAGGCGCCTCGGCGCCGAACGCACGACCCGCAGCTTCTCCGAGGTGCCGCACTTCTACCTGACGCGGGACCTGGAGGCGGATCGCCTGGTGGAGCTGGTCGAGCGCCTCAGGGCCAGGATGGACCCCGCGCCCTCGGTGACGGAGCTACTGGTCCTGGCGATCGCCCGGACGCTAAGGGATCATCCGCGCCTCAACGGGCGCTACGCGGACGGCGAGCTCGAGGTACACGAGAGCGTCAACGTGGGGGTCGCCGTCGCCACGGACGAGGGGCTCGTGGTCCCCGTCATCGCCAAGGCGGACAGCCTGCCGCTGCGGGAGCTGGTCCCGAGGGCGAAGGATCTCGTGCGGCGCGCGCGAGAGCACGAACTCTCCCCCGAGGAGCTTTCGGGGGGCACCTTCACGCTAACCAACCTGGGGATGATGGGGATCGACTCCTTCGACGCCATCATCAACACGCCCGAGGCGGCCATCCTGGCCGTCGGGCGCGCCCGGACGGTGCCGGAGTGGCGAGACGGCGGGTGGGTCCCGCGGCGCGCCATCTCGGCTACACTGTCGGTGGACCACCGGGTCGCGGACGGGGCCGACGGGGCCCGGTTCTTGGCGGATCTGCAGTCCGTGCTCTCCGACTGGGAGCTCTTGCTGTGAAGGGGGCGACGCGTTGAAGGTCGAAAAGGACGCCATACTCACCTGCTCGACGTGCGGCGTCGAGGGCCCGCACGAGCTGCTGTACCTCTCCCAGCACCTGTGCGCCAGCCGGTGCGTCAACTGCGGCACGACCAGGGTCTACTCGGAGCGCATCTACTCCGAGTACGCCAGAGACCTCGCCGAGCGCACCACGCACCTTCCCGGGAGGGTGGCAGGGGACGTGTTCCGCCACCCGACGGAGATAGTGAAGTGGCCCTTCAAGGCGCTCCGCAAGCCCTTCGGCCTCCTGCGGGAGGTAAACCAGGTGACCGCCTTCGAGCAGAGCCGCAACCGGGCACCGACGCCCGGGCGCCTTATACGCTAGAGAGGGCTACAGCTCCGAGACCAGCTTCTTGGCCCGCGGTATCGAGGGCGCGCTCATGCTCAGTTCCGTGACGCCAAGCTCCAGGAGACGCGGGATCAGGGCCGGGTCGGCCGCCGCCTCGCCGCACACCCCGACCCAGATGCCGCTCTCGCGGGCGGCCTCGCAGGTCATCCGTATGAGCTCCAGAACTGCCGGGTGGTCGGCGCTCTGCAGGTGCCTGAGCCTCTCGTTACCCCTGTCGGCGGCCAGAGCGTACTGGATCAGGTCGTTCGTTCCGACGGAGAAGAAAGAGACCTCGGGTGTCAGATCCCGGGCGCAGATCGCGGCGGCGGGCGTCTCTATCATCACCCCGACCTCTACCTCTCCCATCTGCGCGCCCTCGCTCTTTAGCTCCGCCTCGCACTCGGCCAGCACCGCCTTCGCGGCCCTAAGCTCCTCCACGTCCACGACCATGGGGAACATGACCCTGAGGTTGCCCAGGGAGCCTGCCCTGAGTATCGCCCTGAGCTGCGGCTTGAAGAGCGCTGGCGTGTCCAGGCTCATCCGGATGCCCCGCCAACCGAGGAAGGGATTATCCTCGGCGGCCTGATCCACACCCGGCAGGTCTTTGTCTCCGCCCACGTCGAGCGTCCTGATAACGACGGGCTTCTCCCCGAAAGCCCGCGCCACCGCCCCATACGCCTCGTACTGCTCGTCCTCGGAGGGCAACTCCGGCCGCTCCATGAACAGGAACTCGGTGCGGAAGAGCCCTACCCCCTCCGCCCCCCAAGCGAGCGCATCCTCTGCCTCAGACGCCGAGCCGAGGTTCGCTGCGACCTCGATGCGTCGCCCGTCCCGGGTCCGAGCCTCGACGTGCCTGTACTCGTCCAGCGCCGCGCTCTCGGCGGCCATCTCCTCGGCCCTCGACTCGAAAGCGGCGATCATGCCCGGGTCAGGGTCCGCGATGGCGTACCCCTCTCCCCCGTCCACCGCCACGGTCCTGGCGTCGAGAAGCCCGTCGAGCGCCGCGCCGACTCCCACCACGGCGGGGATGCCCATCGAGCGCGCCATGATCGAGACGTGAGAGGTCCTCGACCCCTCGGCCGTGACGAACGCCAGGGCTTTTCCCCTGGGGATGCGGGCCGTGTCCGAAGGGGCCAGGTTGCGGGCCACGACGACAGACGGCGTCTCGAGGGCCTCGAGCCCCTCCGCCGCGCGGCCCATCAGCTCGGCCGCTATCTGGCTTGCGACGTCGCGCACGTCGTCGGCCCGGGCAGCCATGTACTCGTCCTCCATCGCCGCGAAGACGCCGGCGTACTCCTCGCCGACCGCGAGCACCGCCGCCTCCGGGCTCTCCAGGTCCCGGACGCGCTCCTCGACCCCAGAGTTCAGCTCGGGGTCTTCGGCGAACTCGACGTGCGCCTCGAAGATGGCCGCCTCCTCCTCGCTCCCCGCCGCCCTGAGCCGCTCGGTCGTCTCCGAGAGCCTGGCCACCACGGCCTCGACCGCCCCCCGGAACCGCCCGAGCTCCTCCTCGACGGCGTCCTCGGGGATCCGCTCCCGCTCGGGCTCGGGCTCCCGGCCGGCGTGGACGAAGACAGGCCCCACCGCCACGCCCTCGGAGGCCCCGACGCCGCTAACCTTCATGGTCTCTTTCACCTAATGCTCGTCCGCGGAGATCAGCTGCGCGAGGGCGTCCACCGCCTCCTGCGCGTCGTCGCCCTCGGCCCGGATCGTTATGTTGTCGCCCTTCTTCGCGCCGAGCGTCATGATCTTGAGCGAGCTCTTCGCGTTCGCCTCGCGCTCTCCCTTTACCACCACGATATCCGACGAGAACTGCTTCGCCGCCTTGACGAACTGCGCCGCCGGACGGGCGTGCAGCCCCTCCTCAGGCCCGACCGTCGTCTCCCTCTCCGCCACGAACCGCTCCTCTCCCACCGCAAACCACCGCACAACGGGGCAAGAGCCCCCACCATTTTCAGTCTACCAGAGCGCGGTTACGAGCCGCCCCCTCACGGCCCGCAAAGAAGAATGAAGAGAGGCTTGCGCGGGGCGGTCTACGCCGCTTGCTCGACCGCCTCGACCTTGGGAGCGGAGCCCTCGACGAAGAACGACTCGGGATCGATAGGGAAAGCGACCTGGCATTCCGTGGCGGGGTTGTGCCGGCGTGCGATCTCCAGCGCCCGCTCGATGCTCTCGGCCTGCACCATCACCCTGAAACGCGCAGAGCCGCTGCTCACCCGGACCGAGATCCGTACCATTCCCTACCTCCCTTCTGCGCTAGCGCGACGCCCACCTCCAGGCGCGTCGCCGTTGCTCTTACAGCCCGGCAATATAGATCACTTTTGTTACAGTTCGATAACAGATGGATAAACAACCGGCCACAGTCCTGCGGCGGAGAAGAGCAGCGGAGTGAGCACAACCGTCCCTCCGGTTTATCCGCGGGGGTTTACTCGGGGGCTGGTTTTCACTTCCCCTGTTTGCCGCGTGTTGCACGGTATTGCGCTGGCGGTAGTGTCAGAGTGGTGTCAGGAGACCGCGGATTACGCGTCGCCAATTCCTTTGCGCTGGATACGCGAGCTGGGATGGGGACTGGCCGCCCGCAACCGGGCGAGTGCACGCCCGACGGCTTCCGCGACCTGCGTTATGCCTGGCAGTAGTGTCCGTATTCATCTTAGGTGAAGCCCAGGAAGTTCGGACAGATGACCTCCGCCGTACGAAGGTTGTGAGATGGTTTGCAGTCCTTACTGCCGACGCTCAGAATAGCGGTGGCGAGCCAGGCCTGCAAAGAGACCCAGCGGGACGGCCACAAAGGCGGCTAGCGCGAAGAGCAGGCCGTAAGAACCGGCCTCTGCCAGCGGTGCCGCAGCCATGGCGGCTATCCCGCTTCCAGCAAACAGGGCGGCGGCGAAGAGCGAGATCACGGTGGCTCGCGCCTCCGGCACGACCTCGGTGGCCCAGGTCTGGAGTGTAGAGTGCATGAAGGCGAACCCCCCACCGATCAATATTGCCGCGGCGCTCACGCCTGCGAGCGACTGTCCCACGGCGCCCGAGGCGTAACCGAGCGCGAGCATGCCAGCTCCGATCAGGATGAGGGCGCTCGCCCCGAGGCGGTTCGCGAAGAGCTTGACGACCCGGGTCCAGCCGAGTACCGCCAGCCCGTAGAGCCCAACGGCGAGCCCGGCCACCGCGGGACTATAGCCGCCGCTCTCGAGTGAAGGTGCGAGGAAGGTGAGGCAGCCCAGTATCACCGCTCCTTCTACCAGCGCGATCCCGACCACCACCACGGCCCACGGCTCACTGAGTACCCGCCCAACCTGGACCAGCGGCCCTTCCTTTTTCTCAGCGGCGAAGCCCCTCGGCTCGGGCAGCCTGGTGAGCAGGACGGCGAGCGCGACGCCGGCGAGGGCCGGGACCGCGAAGGCGAGACGCCAGGCGTCGAGGTAGGCGGCGAGCCCCCCGAGCACTGTAGCCAGAGCCGTGCCTACGGCTGAGGCCGCCATCAGGTCCGCGAGGGCTTCCTGCCGGGAATCCATCCCGACGGTGTCGCCGACGTAAACGAGGGAGGCCGGTATCACCGCGGCGAATAGCCCCCCGGCGAGCGCCCGCGCGGCGATCAGGACTGCAAGGTTTGGGGCAGCAGCCGACAGCACCCCGGCGACCGCGGCTCCGAAGAGCGTCAGGCGGATCACGCGCACCCTCCCGAGCCGGTCCGAGAGCATCCCCCACACGGGCTGCATCCCGCCGTAGAGCAGGTAGTAGAGGCTGGCTGTCGCCGTGGTCTCGGCCAGCGACGCTCCGAGTGAGGCGGCGATGGTGACGAGCATTGGCGCGACCGCGAAGCGGTCGAAGCTGCTGAAGAAGGCGGCGAGCTGCAGGAGCCGTAACCCACCCTGGAATCTCCCCGCTGCCCGCCCCACCGCGCTTCCGCCTCTACCCATCGGGTAGCGTCCCTGACCGCTCTGCCCAGCGCGCTATGTCCCGCCGCAGGTCTTCGCGCAACGCCTCGGCCCACCGGAGGTCCTCGGGCAGCTTTCCTGGCAAAGCTCGAGACCTCACGCTTCCCGGAGACATCGAGCCACTACTTCGGTCGCCGCCGGCCTCCTTCTTCGCGGCGACGGCGAGCTCGTCGGCCCGGTCGTTCCCGGTCTTGTGCGCCCCGCCGGTCTTGGAGTGACCCTTGACCTTCCTCCACCGCACCTCCCGGTGGCGCCGCGTCGCGTCGAGGAGCCTCTCCCACAGGTCCCTGTTCGCCACCGGCCCTTTGCGGTGGTTGAGCCACCCGTTCTCCCGCCACCTCTCGTGCCAGCCTCTCCTCATACAGTTGACGAGGTAGGACGAGTCGGAGTAGATGGTCACGATATGACCCTCGTCTATCGCCTCCAGGGCGACGCACGCGGCGGTAAGTTCCATCCTAAGGTTCGTGGTGTCCCGCTCGCCGCCGCTGACCTCCTCGATCTTCCCTTCCCAGCAGATAACGGCCCCGTAGCCCCCCGGCCCGCGGGAACCGGTGGATGCCCCGTCGGTGTAGGCGTGGGCCTCCGGCTCAGGCAAGGGGGCCGGCCCTCCGGCTTGTCTCTCCTCCGCTCATCTTTGTACCCCCACGCTCGCTTGGGTCTCGAGCAGCCGAACGATAAGGTGCAGCCGCTCGACCTCACGCCTTGCGTGCTGGTGGTCGAGTTCCGTCCTCGCCCGGTTGGCCTCCAGGCGGCGATGCCCGTCGGTGTCGAGCAAGCCGTCGAGGTAGAGGCTCGCCGTCCTCTCGTTCTTGGCCTCTAGGATGGCCTCGGCGTTGTCCAGGCGGACCCTCCGGACATGCTCGGTGAGCTCTCGGTCGGCTCTCGCCAGATCCTCCGTGGCGGCGCGCAGCCGACGGTAGGCCGTGTTGATCTCCTCGACGACTGCGTCGTTGGTCATCGTCGTCTCCCCTCCTCGCCTCCGGCATCTTTACCGCCGATCCGAACCCCTCACGGGTCTCGGTTCGCGCCCCAGCCGGGCAACACAACGGTCGTACCAACGGACCGAGAAGGGTGACAGGACCAACGGCAGAAGGCAAAAAATCATCTCTGAAGGTCCATACTTCGTCGCTACCGTCACGTTATGATTCGGTCCACGAGGGCACGGGTCGCGGGCACGTCGATGCCGTGCTCGCTGCCGCCGCGCAGGACGGGTCCCGCGATGGCGTCGAGCTCCGGCTGCCGGCCTGCCGCAACGTCCTTTTGCATCGAGCTCCGGAACCCGTCGGGCAACCCTCTGAACGTCGCGAGGATAGGCTCGGGGGCTACCTTGGCACCCTCGGCGACCCCGACGGCGCAGGCCTCCTTGACGCACTCCTCCAACCGCGTCCGCCAACGCGGGTCTGAGCGAACGTCCCCGAGCGGGCCTCCCGACGCCGTGGTCGCCAGCGCGAAGGGCGCCAGAAAACAGATCTTGCCCCAGAGCATCGTGAGCTCGTCGTCTCGCACTTCGCAGCCCAACCCGGCGGCACGCAGCTCACCGCACAAAGCCTCCGCCCGCACCCGTGTTGTCGGATCCGGCGCGACCTGCACGTCCGCGAACGCGGATCGATGCCGAACCCGACCAGGCGCCACCTGCTCCGCTTCGACCCTTATCGTCCCTGGCAAGACCCGCTCGGGACCGTAGCGCTCGCGCAGCCGTCCGACATGGTCTACGCCGTTGAGCAGCGGTACCACGACGCCGCCGCCCAGCTCCTCCGGAGGGACGGCGTCGAGTGCCGCCTCGAGCGCCGTCGCCTTGACGGTGACCCAAACGACGTCGAACTGCCCCTCGAGCCGATCGGCAACCTGTACCGGCGCCTCGAAGGCCCCGAGCGTCTCACTCTGGACGGTCAGCCGCTCGGGGTAGTGGTCTCTGCGGGCGGGCCGCACGAGCAGGGTCACCGGATGGCCGGCCTTGGCGATCGCGCCGCCTACGAGTCCTCCGACCCCGCCCGCTCCGAGAATCGCGTGCCGCATCTCCCACCCCCGTCGACTCCGTCCTTTGTGCCCCATTCTATACAGCCGCCACAAGGCCAGGAGGGGTCAATGATCCACAGAACAGCAAGTAACAGGACCGTCAACAGCGCTACGGCCGTCATCGCGAGAAAGGCCCCGTCTATCGTGTAAATCCTACGAAAAGCCCGGAATGCGATCGGGAGGAGCACAGCAGGCTCCCGATTTGCCGCGGAGTCGTTCGTGTTACGACTGTAGCCCACCTCGCTCGCCTCTGGTTGTGGTTCAATGAAGACATGGAGTTCGGCATCTCGACGTTCGTAACGGACGAAGGAATCACGCCAGGAGCCCTAGCCAGAGCTATCGAAGAGCGCGGATTCGACTCTTTGTTTGTCGCCGAGCACACCCACATCCCCCTCAGCCGAAAGTCCCCATGGCCCCGCGGCGGAGAGCTACCGCGAAGGTACTACCGAACATTGGATCCCTTCGTCGCGCTCACCGCCGCTGGCGCTGCCACCGAACGCCTTCTCCTCGGCACGGGGGTGGCCTTGGTGGTCGAGCGGGACCCGATCATCACGGCCAAGGAAGTCGCGAGCCTAGACCTGGTATCCGGGGGACGGGTAATCTTCGGCGTCGGCGTGGGCTGGAACCGCGAGGAGATGGAGAACCACGGCACCGACCCGCGCACCCGCGGCAAGCTGATGAACGAGCGCATCCGGGCGATGATAGAGATCTGGACCAAAGACGAGCCGGAGTTCCACGGCCAGTACGTGGACTTCGACCCGATCGGCATCTGGCCCAAACCGGTTCAGAAGCCGTACCCGCCCATCTACGTCGGCGGCGGGAGCCGAGCCTTCGATAGGGTCGCCCACTTCGGCGGCGCCTGGCTGGCAAACGGGCTTCCGCCAGGCAAGCTCGAGCCGATGATAGGTGAGCTGCGAGAAGTTGCCGGAAGGGACGTGCCGGTGAGCGTGTTTAACGCATCCAGCGAGCCCGAAGACCTGGAAGCGTACGCGCAGCTTGAAGTAGAGCGAGTCCTGCTCGGCCTGCCGACCCTACCCGAAGGCGAGACCCTAGGGCAACTTGACGATCTCGCTCGGGTAGCCGCTGCTACCCGCTGACGAGATTCGTCCGCAAGAAGGAAGGGCCGGGTCGATCCCGGTGCACTACCGTAGAGGTGCGAGGGAAGCAGCTAAGCATTGTACGGGCACCTATCGTTATTCCCTGCAAATGAGCGTAAAATGGAAGAGCCGACGAGCGGACTCGAACCGCTGACCTCATCTCATTACGAGTGATAATTAGGGCGTTGCAGGGGCTTGCACGAGTTTGCGAATCTCGCGTTTGCGAACCTCGCATATCAAGGGGGTTTCCTCTTCTCCGACTTGCTGCGTATTGCAGCATGGTGCGCTGGCGGTGGAGCCAAAGTGGTGTCAGGAGTGCGTTGATTACGCGTCGCCGGTTCCTTTGCGCTCGATACGCGAGTAGGGATGGAGACTGGCTGCCCGCTACCGGGCCAGTGCATGTTCGAGTGCGAGCACAAGCTGATTGACGCCGTGCTACTGTTTACCGGTCTAACGATAACGATTATGAACCGGTAGCTACCGACGGTGGAAGGAGCCCCATGGCCGGATCTGTGGACCTGGGACGGCAGCACGAGTCCTCCGACGAGCGCCAGACGAAGATCGTCGACGTGCTGGTGGACGCATTCTCCGAGCTCATGGTGGCTGACCCCGATGCGTTTCGTCAGAAGTTCCGGAAGATGGCCGCCGGCCCGTTCGCCTTCTATCGTGGCAGCGCGTGCCTGTTCTACGCGGACATGGAGCGGGAGGAGGAC
>Ga0126304_10001756_pt1 | contig 10356 bp, 8 predicted proteins | sample Plot25_FD_92538 | JGI IMG/M metagenome (GOLD analysis project Ga0126304, IMG submission 92538) | Serpentine soil microbial communities from UC McLaughlin Reserve, CA, USA - Plot25 | ecosystem: Environmental > Terrestrial > Soil > Grasslands | place: USA: UC McLaughlin Reserve, Lake County... | reverse complement strand
GAGATCGTCCTTCATCGACGTGACCATCGGCCGGTACTTGCCGTCGCGCAGGAAGGCGCGGTAGTTGTCGCTCGTGATGTATTCCTGCATCGCGCGCTGCACGACCGGCTCGAGGTGTGTCGCTGCCTGATCGGGACGCACGCCTGGCTTCAGGCGGCCGATCGCCGACCATCCGAATGTCGCGCTTGGCGGACTCGCGGGGTTGAATCGAGCCGGCACCCACACGTCCGGCGTGTCTTCGGTGTCCATCCACGAGGGTGTGATGCCGACCACCTCCGTGGGTTGCCCGTCGATGCGAATCGGGCGTCCGACGAGCGCGGGATCGGAGCTGTACCGGCGGGTCCAGAGGCGATGGCTGATCACCGCGACCCGCGGCGCATCGTTCTTGTCTTCGGCGGCGGTGTAAGAGCGCCCGCGCGAGAACGGCACGCCGAGCGTTGCGAAGTAACTGTAGGTCGTCTGCACGGCATCTACCAGTTCGGGCGCGCCCGACTCGGTCAGGTTGACGCGGCTCCCCTGATAGAGCGCCATGTCGTCGAATACGCCGTTGTGGCTGCGATAGAAGAAGAACAGGTCCGGCGACAGCGGAAACTTGTCGTAGCCGAGCCCCGGGGCCGAGCTCCAGATGTTCGCCAGCCGGTCGGGATCCGGATAGCGCAGCGGGGTCAGCAGAACGCCATTGACGACGCTGAAGATCGCTGTCACAGCGCCGATGCCGAGGGCGAGCGTAAGGGAAGCGATGATGAGGAATCGCGGCTGCTTTCGAAGCGTGCGCGCCCCTTCACGAACGTCGTGCGCCAGCGTTGTCATCAGGCTACCTCCGCCTGGTGATTAGACGGAGCACTCGACGGGTGGTTGAGTGCTGCCACGCAGCCTACAGTAAATTACGCGCGTCCAGATGTCTCTTCCAGCCGGAACCCGGCTCGAGCGGGAGGTCGTATCTGGGCCTGAGGGATCCGGAAAGTGAGGGCGCGGGCTGCTTACCGCTCCTGCTTGACGACGTAGCTCGCATCGAGAGTGCGACGATACGAGTAGACGCAGCCGCCGTCGAACCACTGCGAGACTGTGAGGGTGGTCACACCGGCTGCGTTGGGTGGCACGATCTCGCAGCGACGTGACTGATGCCGAAGTCACATTCGATCCAGACAGGGCGCCGAGCGCGAAGGCCACGTCGCGAGCGGTCTGGAAGCGCTCCAGCGGGCTCTTTTCCAGGCAATGACGGATGATGCGATCCAGTGAAGGGGAGATCTCCTCACGCTGAACGTGTCTGTGTTCTTCGCCTCCGTAGGTCGACGAAAACCTCCGGCATCCCGGAGGCCTACATCGGAACGGTGACCGGAACCACGAATCGAAGTGGGGCACGGGACGTGCTGAGTTCGTTCCCGACTCGACATGAGCCCGATGCCCCGCCTCCGACCATTCCTCCGTCGCTGGATCCTTCGGCTTGGGTGGACCGCGCTGGTCGTCTTCGTCACGATCGTAATCGGCGGTGCAGTGAGTGCCCGGCGCCGGTTACCGGATCTCCAGCCATGGCACCGCATCGTTCCGCGCGATCTCAAAGCGTCAGACGTCAACGCGTCATTCACTCTCGCCGATTATCTTGCGATCGAGGACGCGGCCGTCAAGATCGTTCGGGAACAAGTCGAAGACCGGCTGGATCCCGCGTGGAAGCTGCCCGCCAATCGCTACAACCGGGAGGGACGTTCACACTGGTCGCGGCTCGGTACCGACTGGAACCGCACGCAGACCCTCTCGCCGGCGGGCGAGCCGATCGGCGGCGCGCTGCTCGTGCACGGCCTCACCGATGCTCCCTACGCGATGCGGCCCATCGCCGAGGATTTGCGCGGACGCGGCTACCAGGTGATTGCCCTGCGCGTGCCAGGTCACGGCACCGTACCGGCCGGCCTGACTGACGCCACCTGGGCGGACTGGCTGGCGGCGGTCCGCGTCAGCGCGCGCGACCTTCGCTCGCGGATCGGCCCGGACAAGCCGCTCGTCCTCGTCGGATATTCCAACGGTGGCGCACAGGTGCTGAAGTATTCGCTCGACGTCATTGAAGGATCTGGCGATCCGCAGGCCGCTCGTATCGTGCTGCTGTCGCCGATGATCGGCGTTCCGAAATTGGCCTGGCTTGCGCGTGTGATCAGCCTGCTCGGCCCCCTTTCCGCATTCGAGAAGGCGCGCTGGCTCGACATCTATCCTGAATACAACCCGTTCAAGTACAACTCATTCCCGGCGAACGCGGGGCTGCAGACCTGGCGGCTCACGACGACGATACAGTCCCAGGTCGCACGGATCGCCGCAGCGGGGCGCAGCGGAGAACTCCCGCCGGTGCTCACGTTCCACTCGCTCGTCGACGCAACGGTCAGCACGCCAGCCCTCGTGCACGCGCTCTACGACGTCATTGCCGACGAACGGTCGGAGCTGGTGCTGTTCGACATCAATCGATCGTCCGGACTGGTCCCGTTCATCCAGCCTGGCGATGCGGCGCTGGTCTCGACTCTCACGGACGCATCGTCGCGTCGATATCGCCGTACGTTGATCACCAACGTGGATCCCTCGTCACTCGATGTGGCCGAGCGTACTGTCGCGCCCGGCGCGACGACGGTAGACGTACGTCCCCTGGGTCTCGCATGGCCGCGCGACGTCTACTCGCTCTCGCATGTCGCGATTCCGTTCCCCATGTCGGATCCAGTCTACGGGCGGGACGGGGCTGCGTCAGAGTCAGGGGCCATCCGCCTGGGCCTGCTGAGCCCGCGCGGCGAACGGTCAGTGCTGACGGTGCCATCCGACACGCTGATGCGGGTCACTTGCAATCCGTTCTTTTCGTACCTCAGTGCCCGACTGGAATCGTGGGTCCTGCACCGGTAACGTATTCCTCCTGCGGCCGTTCAAGTTGCGGGGCCCTCGTCCCGATAAGGCGTTCATGGGATCTATCCGCCACCGGTCCATGGGCTACATCTGCGTTCCGCTCGTCGTGACAGCTGTGCTGTTTGCCGCGCCCGACATCGCTTCTGCCCAGGGCTTTGGCGTGGGCGCCCGGATGTCGTGGGTGACTGCCGACACCGAGGCGGACCTGGATGCCGTGCGGTTCGTCGGCGGCCAGATCCGGCTGATGTCCCCTCGCTGGGGATTCGAGCTGGCGATCGACCGCCATGCCGAAGAATTCGAAGCCCTCAACCAGAAGCTCACCGAGACGCCGATCCAGGCCTCCGTGCTGATGCGGATCGGACATGGCAGCGTCGCGCCATTCCTGCTGGGTGGCGCCGGCTGGTACAAGCGCAAGGTCGAGGCGATCGACGGATCGCACGACCTCGACATCGATGAAACCGAGTTCGGATGGCACGCCGGCGGCGGGCTCGAGATTCTAGCGGGGCGCCACTTCGGCCTCCACGGCGACTACCGCTACACGTTCCTCGACTTCGGTAAGGATGACGACGAGGATGCGGGCTTCGTCAAAGGCCTGCTTCCTGGACACAAAGGATCGATGTGGACCGCCGGCGCGACGATATATTTCTGAAAGCTCTCAGCTGTCAGCTGTTAGCTCTCAGCTGCCTGGCCGGTGCGAATATCGGCGCGCAGGATCTGGTCGCCGTCGCACCCGGCGCGGCAAAGGTCCTCTACGAGGATTCACGGGTGCGCGTCGTCAGGCTCACGATGGCGCCGAACACCTCATCGCCGATGCACGATCGCCCGCGGCGCGTGGTGATTCCGCTCACCGGGAACGACGTCACGATCACCCGGCCGGATGGCACGGTGGGATCTACCAGGACGGACGCCCTGCGGCCTGCGTGGAGCGAGCCGGGACGGCGTGCGGTGACCAATCTCGCCAGCCGCCTCGAGAACATCATCGTCGAACTGAAACTTGCGGATGCGCCCGGCGTTGCCGCCGCACATCCGCCGTCACCGGTCCCGCCGCAGTATCTCGCGGACTCGTTCCACCGCTGGCTGTTCGAGAATCAGTACGTGCGTGTTTACGAGGTGCGCATTCCTCCAGGTGAGATGACGGAGTTCCACCGCCACGCCTACGATGCGGTAGCGATCAGAGCTTCTGGTGGACGGGTCAGCACCCAGGTCGAAGGGGCTCAATGGGGCCCGCCGACGGTGATCGAGCCCGGCAGCGCCGTGTTCGACGCCGACTCGAAGAAGCCGTTCGTTCACCGAGTTCGCAACGACGGTACATCCGAGTACCGCCTGGTACTCGTTCAGCTGCTGCAGTAACCGCGGTTGGCCGAGGGGGTGGCCTCGGAGCACCCGTACGGGTGGATTGGTCGAGCACCACCTTCGGGGTGGTCGGTCAGACCCGTCGTGATTGAACGGCGCCGCAGTGCGGGCACTGGTGGACCTCCTCGATCAGTCCGATCACCGCGTTCGCTGAGCCGGCCTCCTCGGCGCTGATCGGCACGACAGGTTTTTCGGCGTGCGCGTTCATAGTCGCGCCGCACATCGCGCACGTCATCGGTGTGACTCGGCTGTTCATTGATCCACCGCCACTTTCTCGCGCCCGTATCGCAGGGTCCTCGACATCCAGAACAGCTCTCGCAGGAACTTGTCGATCCGCGGCAGCAGCGCCGGGTCGCGCAGCTCGCCCGATTCATCGAAGGCCTTCCGCACGTTCGAGACGTTGACGTCCCAGAAGATGGTGACCAGCCCCAGCTCCCGCATCACCGGAAGCAGATTCTCGATCACTCGGGTGCCGCCGAATCCACCGGCAGACACGCCGACGATGCCGACGGCTTTGTGGATGTATTCCTTCAGGCAGCTGTCGAGGACGTGCTTCAGCAGCCCGGGATATCCGTGGTTGTATTCGGGAGTGACGATGACCAGCCCGTCGGCCGCGGCCATGAGCCCGGCGAAGCGGCCGTCCTTGATCCCCTCACCCGCATCGTCCACCGCCATCGGGACCGTCGCGATGTCGATCAGTTCCGTCGTCACCCCGGTTCGTGTGGAGATCTGGCCCACCATCAGATTCGCGACGGCCGCGCTCGTGCGGCCCTTGCGCGCGGTGCCGAGGATGACGGGAATGAACAGCGGGCGTTGATCGTCCATGTCTTTCTGCAGGCTAACGCCAGTTGACCATGACGCGGACCGCGGGCTCCGCACCCGGATCGGCGGCAGACGGCGGGAGGATGATCAGAAAGCGTCCGGTGGTGTGATCCACGGCGTAGTTCATCCCGGCTTCGGTGCGCCAGTTGAACACCCCCGTGAAGAGCGGCCGCGGCTGGCCGGCCCTGAAGACTGGCGATGATTCAATCGGCACCACCATCTGTACTGCATCGTTCTTGAAGAACAGCTCGCGCCCATCGGCTGACCACCGCGGGCCGATGCCGCTGGACGTTGAGATCTGCCACTGGCCGGTGCCGTCCAACTCGCGAACCCAGATTTCCTGGACTCCGGACACGGTCGATACGTAGGCGACAAGACGGCCGTCCGGTGACACCGCAGGTGCGTATTCAATCGCTGCTGTGGCGGCGATCGGGACCGATGCTCCAGCGGGTTGCAATGGAACCCTGAGAACGTCACTGTTGGCCGCCTGTCCCTTGGGCACCTGCATCACTACGGCGAAGCGTTCCTGCGGATCCATGAATCCGAGATACACGCGCCCGCCCAGTGTCGCGAGCGCTACGGCCTGGCCGCTGCCGTCGACGGGCTTTCGCAGCAACTTCGACGTGAGGGTCGCGGGATCGATGTCGAAGTAGTAGATCGACTTGCCGTCAGGTGCCCATGCCGGGGAGGCGGCGTGCCCCTCGAAGGTGAGGCGAGAGAACACCTTGCGATCGAGCTCGTACGTCCAGATATCAGAGCGGCCGATGGTGCCGACGATGACGGCGAGGCGCTTGCCATCCGGAGAGACAGCAGGCTCGTTGAACTCGGCCGGCGGAATATCGATCATCGTCCGCTGTCCGGTTCTATCGACCCACGCCAGGCGCCGCAGGCCGCTGGCCGACAATCCGGGTACGTGCACCAGCGTGCTGTCGGCACTGATCGAGTAGTGGCCGGCGCCGGTCGTCGAGTCACCCTCCACGCCAGGCAGTACGGCGGCCGGTTCGCCGACCGTCTCGAGCTTGACGGCATCGAAGCGAACTGTGAACAGCACGCCGCGCCGCATGAACAGCAGCCGTCCGTCCTCAGTGCACCGCACCGTGTTGGCGGTCTCGAGCACCCGCTTGCGCACTCCGGTCGCAACCGTAACGGCGTCGATATGCGCGTCACTGTAATCGTCCGGACTGCTCTCACTGCCGATGGTGAAGAGGACGGCCTTGCCGCCGGGAACGGTTGCGGGCCATCGATGCGAGCGCTCACCGGCCTGGCGATCGACAGTCGTGAGCTCCTTCATCGGACCACCATTGGCGGGAACCACGAACAGTCCCGTGCCGACGTTGGGTGCGAGGACGATACTCTGGTCGTCGATCCAGCCCAGCCCGCGCGGGTCGGAAATGGCAGCGAGCTCGACGCGCGTCTTGCCATCGAGAGTGACCTTTACCAGCTGCGATGTCGTCGCGAATGCGATCCATTTGCCGTCGGGCGAGAACGCGGGATCGGACGCCTCGCGGGTTCCGGGGATGTCGTGCAGATCAACGGCTGAGCGGCTGCGCAGGTACAGTCGTGACCCGTCCGCGGGTGAGGCGATGAACGCGATGTTGGCTCCATCTCGCGACACCGTCACCGCGGGGCGCGACGAGAGCACGAGTGACGTACCGGCCGGCGGCCGAATGTCGAACTGGATCATGGCTGCGGGCGCTTCGGTCGAACGTCCGCGCCACAACATTGCCACCGCCGCGATCAGCGCCGTGCCGAGCGCGAGCGCGATCCAGATTGCCGCGTTGGTGGTCCGCTGCCTTGCGGGGGTAGCGCCCGGCGTATGACCGTGAAGCGCACTTGCCGTGAACGGGCCGTCCAGGTCGAGCCGGGCATCGCCGATGTCACGCAACCGCCGGCGCGGATCGCGCTCGAGACAGCGACGGAGGAGTTGCCGCACTTCGCCTGGAACGCTGGCTGGAAGAAGAGAGAAGTCCGGTTCCTTCGTGAGCACGGCGGCGATGATGTCGGAGACACTCTCACCGGCGAACAGGCGTTGCCCGGTCAGCATCTCGAACAGCACGACACCGAAGGCCCAGATATCCGCGCGTCTGTCAACCGCCTTGCCGCGCGCCTGCTCGGGCGCCATGTAGGCAGCAGTGCCGAGCACGATCCCCAGCTCGGTAGCCGCGCCGGTGAAGGTGGGTGAGTTCATCGTATCGATGCCCGCAACCGCGAAAGATTGCGCCGTCGCCTTCGCCAGTCCGAAGTCGAGCACCTTGACGATGTCGCCAGGAGTGATCCGGACGTTGGCCGGCTTCAGGTCGCGATGAACGATGCCCTTCTCGTGAGCCGCTTCGAGACCGCCGGCGATTTGCCGGGCGATGTCGAGTGCTTCGTCGAGCGCCATGCCCGCCGGGTGTCTCGCGATCTTCTCCGCGAGCGTTTCACCTTCGACCAGCTCCATGACGAGGAGGTGCCGTCCATCGACGTGCTCGATGCCGTGCAGGGTCGCGATGTTCGGATGATTGAGCGAGGCGAGCGTTCGCGCTTCCTGCTCGAACCGCGCCGTCCGGTCGCGGTCCGCGACGAACTCGTCCAGCACGAGCTTCAGAGCGACGCTCCGGTGCAGCCGGGTGTCGCGGGCCCCATAGACCGTGCCCATCCCGCCCTGGCCCAGGACGTTGACGATCTCGTACGGACCGAGCCGCGTGCCGGGCGGGAGGTTCACGCGGGCGATTATATGGCGCCCGTGACGGATGGGAACAGAACAGTGCAGCTCGTCACCGGACCACAGTCGTCGCATATGCCGAAACCGATCAGCGTCAGCGTCAGTACGCGGTACATGACCCCTTACTGCACCAGCCACCGGGCGAAGGACTGCCAGGCGGCGGTGCCAGAGATGGCCAGGCGCAGTGGAACTGAGAGGGCGATGATCGGAGCTCCAATCTTGTAGACGCGATGGATCCGGCCTCGCGACATACGGTCGTATACCAGTCCTGCGACGGCAAAGAGAAACGAGATCCCGAAGAACACCAGTGGTCCGAGCGGCAGCACGCCGGGCAGCCGCGCGATGGCAGCGGTGATGATGCTCACATACGCCAGCAGCATCAGGCGCTTATGCGCCTCCTTGTCGCGGCGCTTCAGCAGCGCGGCCGAGACGAACCCCGTGAACAGGATGATGTCGAAGACCGGCACCACCATGAAGGTGAGCGCGTCGACCCCTGGCGGCGCCGCACCGCGCGCAGCGGACTCGATTGCCGTCCGCAAGCCAATGATGATCATCGTGACCGCGAGTGCGATGCTGGCATACCCAAGCCGCCGGTGCATCTTCACGCGCTTCGCGGCGACGAGCCCGGTCTGAACAACGAACAGCACGACCCAGGAGGTGAAGGCCAGCGCGTGCAGATGGATGTTCGCTGTAATCGAACCTCCTGTGAGCGTCGCGGCCGTGCCTGATAACAGGCGGAAGTAATAGGTGCCGCCGAACCCCGCCAGGACCGTCAGCGCCATGACAATGGCCAGTCCGGTGTAGAAGACTCGATCGTACGCGCCCTCTGCGACTCCGTGTGCGGTAGCCCGATCCGCGACGGTGGTGTTCATGCGACCCTCCGTGTAGGGTGCGGAGGCTATCACAAGCACGAAAATCGACAGCCTCAGTCGTATACTGGCGCGCATGAAAATCGTTGTGTCGCTCGCGCTGGTCCTGCTCGCGACCGGCGCCTCCACGAGCAGCCCTGAAGGGCTGCACTACGACGACGAGCCGCAGGCCATCGACCTGGCGAAGCATACGATCGTCGATCTCTCCCACGCGTACGGACCGTCGACGGTCTTCTGGCCCACGTCGCCGAAAAAGTTCGAGCTCGAGAAGCTGGCGTCGGGTAAAACGGAAGGCGGTTACTTTTACGCCGCGAATATGTTCGCAATGCCTGAACATGGGGGAACGCATCTCGACGCGCCCTACCATTTTTCCGAAACCGGACGCACAACCGAGCGGATTCCGCTCGAGCAGCTGGTTGCGGCCGCGGTCGTGATCGACGTAACCGCATCAGCGACGGCGAACCGCGATTACCGTGCGACTCCAGACGATGTGCTGCAGTTCGAGAAGAAGCACGGGACCATCACCCGCGGTACGATCGTCCTGCTGCGTACGGGCTGGAGCCATCACTGGCCGAACGTGAAGGCGTACCTGGGCGACGACACTCCCGGTGACGCGTCGAAACTGTCGTTCCCGTCATTCGGTGAAGACGCGGCGCGGCTGCTCGTCGAGGCTCGTGGTGCCGCGGCCCTTGGCGTCGACACCGCCTCGATCGACTACGGACGCTCGACTGACTTCAAGGTCCACCGGATCGCGGCCGCAAGGAACGTGCCCGGGCTCGAGAACCTGACCAGCCTCGACAAGCTCCCGCCGCGCGGTGCCATCGTCGTGGCCCTCCCGCTGAAGATCGAGGGAGGATCCGGAGGGCCGCTTCGAGCGATCGCGCTGGTGCCGAAATAGACAGACTGGTCATTCGGACTTTGCAGCGATTCAGCGCGTAACGTCTTCAGCCCTTAGCGCTTTGGCACGAGCCGGTTCAACTCCTCGAAGAAGTTGGTGATGATGTCCAGCCGAGTCGGCCTGGACTGTGGTTCGGTTCGGATCACGAGAAAGCGTTGTCCGTCAGGCGATACATCGAACTCGTGAAAGTACCCCGAGTCGAAGCGTGATAGATCCAGGAGCCGGCGCCGTTCGCCAAGGACGAGTTCCTTATCGGTGCGGACCTGCACGCTGAGGAGGTCGTCGCCGGCGCGATAGAACAGTTCGCGTCCGTCACGCGACCAGACCGGACCGGTCCCGCCCTCGATTGAAATGGCAACCCGGTTCCCCTGGCCAGACGCCGGGATAGCGAAGACATCTCTGCGCCCCGATGCGTCCGACACGTACGCGACGAACCGGCCGTCGGGGGAAAAGCTCGCCGACGTTTCGTTGAAAGGCGTGACGACGAGAGGCGACGTTTTTCCGTCGGGTGTCAGCGTCCACAGATCTGATCCCGTCGCGGGCTGCCGTTCCAGGTAAACCATCGTGCCGTCGGTACCAACGGCCTGCACGTGTTGAGCCATGGGCCGCTTCAGCAAGGGCCGCAACTCACCTCCACTTGCCGCCACGGTGTAGAGATCCCAGTCCCCGTCCTTATTCGAGCTGAGGACAATGCGGTCGTCACCCGGCATCCAGCCGCCTTCCCAGCTCCGCACGCCACTGATGATGCGGTTCCGGGCGCCGGTGGCGAGCTCGGTGACCCAGTGGCCCGCCATGCCCCCGGAGACCAGCCACTTGCCATCGCGCGACAGCATCGCCTG
>Ga0126304_10001754_pt1 | contig 10356 bp, 10 predicted proteins | sample Plot25_FD_92538 | JGI IMG/M metagenome (GOLD analysis project Ga0126304, IMG submission 92538) | Serpentine soil microbial communities from UC McLaughlin Reserve, CA, USA - Plot25 | ecosystem: Environmental > Terrestrial > Soil > Grasslands | place: USA: UC McLaughlin Reserve, Lake County... | reverse complement strand
GTGAGTCGAGAGGAGTTCCTCAAGCTGGGTGCCCTCTGGGTAGTGTCCGCCCTGGGGCTACTCATCGCCGCGTGCGGCGGCGGTGGGGGCGGAGAGGACACCGATAGGGGTGGTGGCTACTAGTGTCCTTGCTCCGTTGTCGCAACGCCGCTTGATGCTCCCCGCTGGTAGCAAGTAGGGGGAGAAAGCTACCGCTTGCCTCTTTTGCCTGCAAAGCCCAACAATCCAATCGCCGACAAAGTGGATTCTCGGAAACTTACCTAACGCGGGAAGCGCGCGCTGCCGATTCTTCCCTCCCCGACCTGAGAGCGTACCCCAACCAAATCAAGCCAACGGCGAAAACCGGTAAGCCAACGAAGTAGCCCCACTGCGTTGCATCTTCCTCGAAGAAGGCACCGGTGAGCAGATCAATCACTAGCGCCCCGAGAAGCCCGAGGGTGAGCAGCAGGGCTACCCCGCGCGGGAATACGCCTGCCTTGGCCGTCGCAAAACCGAAGAGAACGATCCCCACCAGGAATGCGATAAACGCTACAAACAGTACCACCCCTACGAGGGCGCTTGCATCCGGATCGAACCCGAAGAAGGTCTCCGCCACGAACACCACCGCGAAGACTTTACTGCAGTCATCTGTGCTCCTGTTAGTGGGCAACGTGCTCCTGGGAGTAGCGGTCTGGCGCCCGAAGGACCCTTCCCAGGTGGGCAGGAGCCCTCTGGGCGGTCGCGCCGGTGTTGATATTGCTGCTGGGTCAGGTGTTTGTAATGTTCTTTACGGGTAGGAACACAGTCAGGCACGAACAAAAAGGTGGGTAGAGCAACATGAAAGCTAACGGTGTAGAGGTACCCCTCTTCATTGAGGGCGAGGCGGGGCCTGGATCTGCCTGGGTAGAGCGGCAGAACCCCGCCCGCACTACCGAAACAGTAGGCCGGGTGGCTACCGCCGACGCCGGAGAGACACGCCGAGCCATTGAGGCGGCATCTCGGGCCTTCCCCGCCTGGTCCTCCCTCGGGCTGGACGAACGAGAAGCGCAATTGATGCGGGCAGCTGAAGCCTTGCGAGCGCGGGACGACGAGCTGGCGCAACTTCTGGCCCGGGAACTGGGCAAGGTGCTGCCCGACTGCAAGGGCGAACTAGCATTCGGCAACGCCTTCCTCAAACACAGCATCGACGCGACTCGTCGCCTAGGGATCAATGATGAGCTAGACGATGAGCAGGGTCGGCTGTTGGTTACTCGCCGACCCTACGGGGTGGTGGGGGCTATCACCCCTTGGAACGCGCCGGTCCTTCTGGCAATGTTGAAGGTGGGTCCAGCTTTGGCGACCGGCAACGTCGTGGTCGTCAAGCCTTCGCCTTTAGTCCCCCTCGCTGTGACCCAGACGCTCATCACGATCGCCGAGTTGCTCCCACCAGGCGTGATCAACGTGGTGCAGGGAGAAGCCGAGGTGGGATGCACACTGGTCTCCCATTCGAAGGTTCGGAAGGTCGCCTTCACCGGCGGCGTGGTCACGGCACGCTCAGTAATGCGTGGCGCCGCAGAAACGATCAAACCCCTGGTTCTCGAGCTTGGGGGCAACGATCCTGCCATCTTCCTGAACAACGCGGACCTGTCGCCGGAGACTATGACCCGGGCTGTATTCGGAACCTTCCTTAACAGCGGCCAGGTGTGCATGGCGGCCAAGCGCCTGTACGTTCACGAGTTCATACTAGCGGACTTCGTCGATGCTTACCGCGAAGCCGCAGACGCCGCCTTGGTGGTGGGAGATCCTCTGAACGAGGAGGTCACCGTCGGCCCCATGGCGAGCCCGGAGGGGGTTGCTCGGGTCGAGGAGTTGCTCGAAGACGCAAGAGCGCGGGGCGGCACGGTCCACACCTTGGGCCAAGTGCAAAATGGGTTTGCGCTGGAAGAGGGATGGTTCCTGCGACCTTCACTGGTGACAGGGCTAGGCGATGACGCCCGACTGGTGCGTGAGGAGCAGTTCGGGCCGACGGTTCCCGTGCTCTCCTTCCAGGACGAGGAAGAGTTGCTGGTTCGGATCAACGACTCGGACCTGGCGCTGGCCTCGTCCGTGTGGAGCGCCGACGAAGTGCGCGCCTTCGCCCTTGCCCAGCGGGTAGAGGCCGGATTCACCTTTGTCAACTGTCACAACCGAGTTGGCCTGTCCTTGCGGGCGCCCTTCGGGGGATGGAAGCAGAGCGGGTTCGGGCGCGAGTTCGGCGACGCCGGGGTGGCGGAGTATCTCCAGCTTCACACCATTAATCGGCCTGCTACTGTGCGAGCGAGCGGCACGAGCACAACCGGAAGAGCTTACCCTGGAGTATAGATCGCCGCGACCCGTCAGTTGGTGGCTCGTCGAGCAATGGCACATTAGGGGAAAAGGAGAACGTAGTGAGCACAAGTAATATAGGCGCACAATCGGCTGAGACATTGACCCCGCCGGCGCGAAGGGCAATACGGGGGGCTTTTGTAGGGTTCTTCGTCGATAGTTTCGATATTTACCTGCCAGTAATTGCGCTAGCTCCTGCAATGGTCTACTTCTTCTCGCCGGAGATTCCTGCATCTACAGCGGCGATTTTGTCCGCTATGGCCTTCGTGGCAACACTGATAGGTAGGCCGTTAGGTTCAATTATCTTCGGCAACTTCGCGGACAGGATAGGCAGGAAGCGCACGACCGTAACCGCCGTGACCGGCTTCGGCGTGTTGACATTGCTCATAGGCTTACTGCCGGGCTATCAGCAGTGGGGAATAGCGGCTGTCATTGTACTCATCGTCTTGCGCTTGCTCGACGGCATCTTTTTGGGCGGCGAGTACTCGGCGGCGAACCCGCTGGCTATGGAGTACTCTCCAAAGGAGAAGCGTGGTTTCTACGGCGGGCTCATCCAGAGTGCTGCTTCGCTTGCCTTAGTCGCTATCTCCCTCTTAACATTGGGGCTACTCCTTGTGATTCCGGCTGGCGATCCCAATTCACCCTATGTGCAATGGGGATGGAGGATACCGTTCTTCGTAGGAGCCGCCATGGCGTTCGCATTGGCGCTTTACTATGCTTACTTCGTCGACGAGTCGGAGGTGTGGCGTGGATCGACGAAAGCTGGCTTCCCTCTGAAAGAGGTATTGAGCAGTGATAACCTGCCTAGCTTCTTGCAGGTATTCGTTCTGATGAACGGTTTCTGGTTCTTGCTGTACGCGCTGATAGGCAACCTTCCGGTTCTTCTCCCTTCTGTAATCGGTTTGTCCGCCACTAACGTGACTATTGTGATATCCATCGCTTGGTTCGTGGTCAGTGTTGTCTTCATAGGGATAGGAGTACTCAGCCAGCGTATAGGACGCAGGAACACCTTTATTTTAGCGGGCGGTATCAGCGCTACGGCGGGAACGCTCTTCTACTACCTGCTCCTCAATACAAGCGCGGAAAACCTGCTCGCGGTCATTCTTCTGTCGGTCATAACAGTAATTCTGGTTTTTGCGCCCGGGGGTCTTCCCACCGTCTACATCACCGAGCGCTTCCGTACCAGCATTCGCGCCTCGGCGTTCGGCTTAGGCTTCAGCTTGGCGATTATCCCTCCTTCATTCTACGCCTTTTACCAGGCGGTGCTGCAAAACTTCATGCCCTCCGAATACACGGTACTGGTTCTCGTAGTGGTAGGAGGTCTTCTAGTTCTCATCGGAGCCGCATTAGGGCCTGAGACGAAGGAGGTTGACTTCTAGGCTAGCTCTCCAAACCGCCAGTGAGCGATGCGCAGAGAGCCATCCCGAAACTAGTGGCATATGCACCAGCTCTGTAGACAACGGAAAGAGTAGTTAGTAGAGGGTGTTATAAACTTCTGTGTCGGCAGTGGTGTGTTCGCACGCCGACTCGAATACCCTACCTGACCTACGTGAAGGGAGCGAGTCCCGGCTCTTTCTTGCCTCGTGTAGTTTTACCTGCAAACCGTGAGTTTTTGAGGTGGGCATGCCTGGACTCGAACCAGGGACCTCTTCCTTATCAGGGACAATTGCATGTGTTGTGTATGTTCACCGTTGTTCAAAAGTACCTGCAAATCCCTACTTATTACTTCTATGGTTGTTCTGCATGTTTACTGCTGTTCAGGTGCGTAGTCGTCAAACTGTCGTCAGCTCCAGCCTTGCACCGCCCTGGTCAAGCCCAGCGCTGGCTCGGGGCACGCTAAGTACGCTTGTCTAGACAGGCGTTAAGCTTCGTAAGGCCGATAACGGGATTCACTGCTTAGAAGACGAGCGTCCACCCCTCGCGCTGCGCCTCATGCTCGGTGTACGACACCCCGTCAACCTTCAGCCCTCGATCGTCTAACAGGGTGATGATGCCACCCCTGTTGCCCAACTGCACTGGGGGCTGAACAGGGACCGTCAAGGCGACACCCGCTGCAAGCGTTCCGGTTAGCGATTGCTCATTCTCGAACCTGTCCGCGATCTTCCATCCGGCCAGCTGTACCGGCCCGGGCGAGGCGTTGATCAGGGTAACCGTCTCGGGCTCGGGGGCAGGACCGATTGGGTTCACCAGCGCCCCCACAATGCGCACAATGCGATCGGGCTCGGTTGGGCCAGGCACAGGTCCTGGTTCAGTGATGGCGTGGCCGGTGCTGTCGTCGGTGTGCCAGGACTGCGACTGGAACGCGAGGAAGACCGCTACCCATTGGTCGGTGGACAGGAAGTGGAAGACGAGCGCGCCGTCTTGCCATACCCCGTCGTCCCGCACGAACGGTGGATGGTTTCCTTGATTCATGTGGATGTCATGGACACCGTTGCCTGGGAGGAACCCGAAGATCTTATCCCGCTTGTCCTGCTCCGGCCCCCAGCGCTCGCCGAAGGCGTACACCTCGGAGCCGCGCTCTTGGCTGGCCCTCGCGACGTAATGCTCGACCAGGTCACTTAGGTCATTGTCTGGGCCGGGCAGGTTAGGCGGCAATGTCCGCAGTCGCAGCCGGTTGAAGAGATTGCCTCGGATAAAGTCGAGCGCCAGGCTACCTGGCTCGCGCTGCAGCTCCGTGAAGCCTTGTGTTAATCCGGGTAGACCAGCGGTGAGCGGGTGCCAGAAGCGGTCGTCGACGAGGAAGAGCAGTTCCGACGGGCTCATCTGCGACTTGACATTGACAGCGACGCGGTAGCTTGTGCTATCAGCGAGGACATGCACCTGGTAGTGGGGGGACTCGGGGTCATCTTCGCGACGCGCGTCGATGACGCTACCCTTCAGGACCCCGTAGCGATTCAGTGGCATAATCATTCCTCCTTGACCAGCCCAGTGCCCCGCGAGTTGCGGGACGTAAGAGCGACGGATCCGTCATGTGCTTCGCTCGTGCGGGACCTGTCCAAATGTATCTCCACGACCCAGGGTTGCTTCCTATCCGAATAGAGATAGAGTGACGCCCTCGATATCCCAACGTAAAAGGTTTTAGAAACACTGTGTCGCGTCCTTTGTCAATGTCTCGAAAGTTGTGGGTTTGGTTTTCCTACTGCTTCGAGGGCGTCCATCGTGAGGTAGCGCTTCAGAGCCCACTGCTCGCTGCTCCTCAAAGCTTTCGTTGCCAGCGTCGCCCCACTCATGTCGTTGGAGAAGACCCCATACCACCAAAGAGTCGGGAGAACGATTGGAACTGTGAATCTCTTCCCTACACGCCTTCATCGAGAGAACAGTTTGCGATCGCTCTCACGCTGAGAGCCGGCGACATAAAACTTCTCAAACCATGCCTCCTTACCACTGATGGCCTTTGGCTTCCGAAGCGTTAGCTTCTCCTTTGCCTTATTGTCCTCTTTCGAGTCTTTAAGTGCAGCCTCCATGTGCGAACGGAATTGAAGGTGGTCGAAGATTCGCAGCGCTTCGATAGCGTAGCCGGTAGCGATCTTGCTGTCCTCGATCATAATCAGATGGTCACCATTGCCCTCCTCACCGCTCGGCGCGAGGTTGGATGATCCTGTGAAGACCTTTGCAGTCGGCAGGTTGAAGTCCGTCACAACGAACTTGTGATGTACATTGATTCCCCCGCCCCCGCTCCACTCATCCTTGAAGGGTTCAGGAGCGTTCTCCGCGAGAAAAGCGAAGTCTACCAGCCCGATCGAGCCATCCGGCTTTCTAACCTCTAGGCCGGCTGCTTCGTCGACAACCCCATAGCTAAATACAGGTCTTGTCATGAGACGGTCGAGCGCTTCTTTGGTCGGGCCCGATTTGATCTGGTTCAGGAATGCTATCGAGTAGAAGACAGAAGAGTTCGCCTGATCGATGGCCCCACGCACGGGGTTAAGCGACAGGTCTGACGATTTGTGCGGAGAAAAGCATAGATGAACAGGCGGTTTTCCGTCAGCCTGCACCATATGCCATTTGGAGGCGAGTTCGTCGGCCTTGAAGGCAGCGGGAGATTTGAAGGCCGCGTCGAATACTTTGCTGAACAGCCCGGCGACTTTTGGCTCGTTAAAGACCAACACGTTGTTTGCCTGGATGTAGATTCCACGGAAGCTAAAATTCGTCGAGCCCACCAACACCTTAAAGGGTTCGCCATTGCGCTTGGCGATCAACACCTTGTGATGCTGGAGCTTTTGGAAGTGCGTTCGCTTAATGTTTCCTGCACCAGCTGAGGATTGCAGGAGCTTGGTCGCTTTCGACTCCGCGCTCTCGGCTGTGCCATGCCCTGTTGTTTTGCCATGCTTCGTCTTGGTTGAATCATCGATTATCGCTCGCAAGCGCGGCCCGAGCTGAGCCAATTTTGCGACCAAATCCGGCTCATTGAGATCATAGGCGAAGAGATCGAGCTCGATACTCTCATCATTGACCGCCTGCTCTAGGAATCCGAATATCAGGTCGTACGCCTCAAAGCCGAGCCAATTGTAGATGTCGCCTGGTCTCTTTTTGAAGCTGAGTCCCTCATCAGCAGTGGCCGGGATGATCTCTTTTCCGATCTTGTTGATGTCCGGCTCATTACGGAATTTCTCGAGGAACGCTTGTGACGAGGCGAAATTGCGTGTAAAACCGACATCTAGAAAATCGTGGTAGGTCACCGGATCGAGCGGAATCTTCAGGTCGATGGCGGAGCCTCTCTTGAGCTCTCTATCCTTTGGCATGTGCATCTTAGTCGCGCGATATGTATAGGTACCGGGTTGCGGATCGCGTGGGAAATGCACCCAGCGAAACTTTTGAAATGGGGCTTGGGTCGAAGGGAATTTACGAGCGCCGGTTACGGCATCTGCGACAGGGCTATCATAAGAAAACGCCAGCCGATTGAGGAGCGGGTGAAACTCAGTCGCCCCAGGACTTCGGCACTCAACGGCAAAGCCGACGAAGTCCGGCTCAGGTCGGGTGACGTCGAACCCCAGCAGACACATTCGCTCACCTCGCCAGAGTTTCATAGAGAACCCGTCCTTGCTGGCCTTGTTCTCTGATTCGTTCATGATGTCCCCTTCATGGTGTTCTCTTCTGCCCGACCCGAGGCGTTTCTGCGTCTTCCTTCGTGCGGTCTCCGGAATGGTACGCGTCTCTACCAAGACGGAGAAGCCGCCGAGCAAGCGCACACGAACCGCTTCCGCCGGCCCCCGCCCCTCCCGGCATTCCTCGCGGACCATGCCCGGCATCAGCGGCCAAGGGCTTAGCCTTCTCTCCAGGGCGTGATTGGGCTACTTATACTGATCTCGACGGGCTCAGCGTCGACGGCAATAGGGTCAGCGCTGGTAGCCGCTTCTTGGTAAGTGTAAAACTCGGAAAGATATTTCTCAGCCATTGTTTTGCCTTTTCACCAGTCTGCGCCGTTCTGCAGTACGGCTGGCCGAAGGAGAGGCCTACGTTTTGAGTACACCCGCGTCGCTACGGCTTGCCTTTCGAGCACCGCTCGTGCGCCTTATCTCGATTATCCTCTTGATTGCAGGTGTGCTCTTACCTCAACCAGTTCTCTCGGTGTCTCACTCCTCGTCTTCTATCCCTTCCCCAACCCTGTCAGAGGACAGAGTCCCCCACCTAGCCTCGTACAGCAGTACTACTCCGCGGCCGGACCTCGAAGTTACCCACAGGGAACGCTAAGTCATTTGCTTAGAAGTAAACGCTTCTTCCTCCTTTCCCCGGGGGTTCCCCAAACCCCCACTGCTTCTATTCGGCGGCCCGGCTGCCTCATATAGAGGCCCTTAGGCTTTGCGCCCCCGCCTCGCAACGGGTTTGCCTTTCTCGTATCGCTCCTCGGAGAAGAGGCGCCTGTTGTTACTTTGATTAATGGCCGCTAAGTACAGAGTTGTCAAGGGATGAGGTAAGCCGTTGTTGATAGATGGCCTCGGCATCACTTGTTTACTAACAGCTTCCGGCTAGCTTGCAGCGAGTTTCCTCTCAAGGTCTTGCCTTCGCCCGAAACCAGCCAGAGCCTACTTACCCCCTCCTCCTGGCGCTGCTGGTCCCCTTGCTGGAGAGCAGCAGCTGCCTTAGCGAGATCGTCCAAGTCTTGCTGCAACTGTCGCGCAAAGAGCGGACGTATCACTGACAGCATTACACTGGCTAGCACGTTCTGCGGTTCAACCTCCATTAGTAAGCTCACTCGTGTCCCTCCTGCCACGGGTTCGTGCGTTGTGTAGATGGTGCCACCGAAGGGGGCGTCGGGGTTGAGGGCACAGCTTACCAACATGAAGAAGAGCGGGGGGTACGTGCCGGGGATACGTCCGGGGCAGCCGACGGCAGTCTACCTCAATAGCGTGCTCACCAGCATCACGCTCTTCGGGGCCATCTTCCTGGCAGCGGTAGCGGTGGTGCCGTACCTGATCTCGGACGCTTTAGGGCTGGGGCAGCAGATCTTCCTCGGCGGCACGTCGCTGCTGATCGTGGTCGGCGGCTCGCTGGACATGGTGCGCCAGCTTGAGAGCCAGTTGTCGTTGCGCAGCTACGAGGGCTTCCTGACGAAGAGGCAGCAGTGAGCCTCATACTCATGACAGGTTCGGTGACCGAAAAGGCGGGAATACCCGCTTCACATGCTAGAACTCTTAGTGAGAAAACCAATGGCAGACCAATAAGTCTATGTTACTTCTGGTGTGTAGGGGGCGCGGTGAGCCTGGGTTCGGTCGGTTCGACAATACTGGGATCGCGTTCCCAGCCCTCGTTTTCTAGCTTAATGGTTTCGAAAGCCACAACGTCTTGGTTGGCATCCAGCTCTGGAAGGGCTTGATATTCCGAAACCCAGCAGCGGAAAACCTTGTATGCGAGTACTAGTTGGCCAGCCTCATTGTAGAGCTCAATCGTAATGTCTTTACGAAAGTCTGCTAGTGAAGCCTCAGAACCTTGTTTGGAACCGTAGGTCCAGACCTTATTCGCCCACTTCTCAAAGTCGGTGTCGTGCGTCACGCCCCGCTCAAGCATGACAGGTTCGTACCTAGTTTGGCCGGGAGATTTATGAACCGTGCTTGTATCTCCGCCTTCCCTATGCTCAATTACCTCTGTCATGCGCCTGAGAGCACTGACCTTGCTCACACCTGCCACGTAATGGCCATCCCACTTGACCCTGAACTTGAAGTTCTTATAAGGATCGAGGCGATCCGCGTTCACGGTGAACTGTGCTGACAAAACACCTCCTTTTCTCCAGTTCCATCATGCCACATGCGCATATCCTTACAGATGCGAACCACACGAATCAATTATTTCTGTCAAATGATCAACCGGCTTTGTGTTCGGAGTTCGGAACAAGAGAAAAACCCTCGCAAATGCGGGGGTTTAGTAGCGCCCTCGGCAGGTATCGAACCTGCGACCTTCTGATTCGCAGTCAGACGCTCTATCTGGCTAATCTACAAGCTTGTGAAGCTTGTATATAGGGTCAATAGTCTCTCAACCCGCTACACCTGCGTTGCTGCACAAAGGCCCCGTAGTACGTCCAGGGCCTCTTCTTACACTTCACGTTTTACCTGCAAATAAGACATTTTTCCTTGTGGGCCTGCCTGGACTCGAACCAGGGACCTCTTCCTTATCAGAGAAGCACAACGCTTTGCATGAGGTTTCTAGAGTTTGCAATATTCCTGCAAATAGAGATATTTTCTACGCAACGATTTTCCTGATATTTCAGGATATTCGCCTGGGTTGCTGCACGGTTGCTGCACACACAGAGCGCGCTCGGAAGTACTCGAATCGCAGCATTCTCTGATCCGTGGTCTAAGAAACCGTCTGAAAATGGGTTGTGAGGCAGTGACCCGGTAGGATGGCGGGCATGAGATCAGAAGAGCATACCAAACCGACCTCTCCGACGCCGAGTGGGCCCTAATCGAGTCCCATCTTCCCGCCCCGAGCGCTCCCTGCCGATTGGATCGCTGTCGAAGGCCGCCTTCCAAGCGTCGTAGTCCGGCACCGGGTGTTCGATGCGCAAGATGTACATCTTCTTGGCCCTTCCTGAGTAGCTACCCC
>Ga0126304_10001753_pt1 | contig 10357 bp, 8 predicted proteins | sample Plot25_FD_92538 | JGI IMG/M metagenome (GOLD analysis project Ga0126304, IMG submission 92538) | Serpentine soil microbial communities from UC McLaughlin Reserve, CA, USA - Plot25 | ecosystem: Environmental > Terrestrial > Soil > Grasslands | place: USA: UC McLaughlin Reserve, Lake County... | reverse complement strand
CGTTGGCCAGCTGTTGGTTGATCATGCCGACGACCATCGCGTCCCAGATGTCGCTGTCGGCTTGGTCGGTGAGGCCAAGGCTGCGGAAGAGTTGTTGTCCCAGCTCCCATACCCGCACTGAGGGTGCGTAGGACTCCGGGCTGGGCTCGAAACCGGGGATGGTGCGCTGGTTCATCAGCTGGTGGCGCGCCGGGTTGGCGACCGCGAAGTCGAAGAACACCCGGGCAATTCGGCGGAGCGCGGCTCGGGGAGCCTGCGGGAGTTCTGGGAGTTCGGCCAGGGCGACCCGTTCGAAGTCGCTCCACGCCTGGCCGAACATCGCGTCGTAGATCGCGTGCTTGGACTCGAAGTGGGTGTAGAGCGACGGCGCTCGCATGCCCACCTTCTCGGCAAGATCGCGCAGGGTGAACTCGGCCAGACCTTGCTCCTGTGCGAGCTCCCACGCGGCGTTGAGAATCTCCACCCGAGTCGCCTCACGGCGTTCAGTAATCCTATTTCGCTTAGGAACTTCTAACACAATTAGGAAGATTCACCTTGAGGGGGGAATTGTCAAGAAGGCCACACCGCTGTCTGGGCAGGCGGTCAATGGAATCGGGCGGCCGTACACAGGCTGTCTGTCGGCAAGCTTCTCGGTCGTGGCTTGATGTGCTTGAAGTTAACCAAATTGGTGGAGCTTGGTGCGCCGCTACTGACAAGCTGTCATTACTCATGTGAAGGAGATAGCCATGACCGTCAAATGGCTCACGGTGCAGGAGGCGAACTGGAACCTGGAGCGCAGGGCTTTCAACCTGCTGGTCGACCAGCAGCCGGCCGGGATTGCGCTTCCGCGGAGTGTGGACGACGTTAGCGACGTTGTTCGCTCCGCGGCCGCGGATGGCAAGCGCGTCGCCGCTCAGCGCACTGGGCACTTGGCAAACCCGCTTGGTTCTCTCGCCGACACGGTGCTGCTGCGCACCGCTGGCCTTGCCGGCGTCCAGCTCGATGTAGACGCAGGCAATGCCCGGGTGGGCGCTGGCGCGCTCTGGCAAGATCTCGTGCCGGGGGCGTCCGATGCGGGCTTCGCCGCGCTGCACGGTTCCAGCCCGAACGTCTGCATCGCGGGTTACACGCTTGGTGGCGGTGTCAGCTTCTACGGTCGCAGGCACGGCCTCGCTTGTAACCGGGTCACAGCGATCGAGCTGGTCAATGCCGACGGCGAGCAGATTCGCGTCGACGGCGAGAACGAGCCCGATCTGTTCTGGGCCCTCCGCGGGGGCGGCGGCAGCTTTGGTGTCGTCACCGCGTTCGAGTTCGACCTGCTTCCGTTGCAGGAGATCTTTGCTGGCGCTCTCTTCTTTCCGGCCGAGCAAGCGAGCGACATTCTTCGCCGCTGGCAGGAGTGGACCGGCGTCGTGCCCGAGGAGATGACCTCAATCTGGAGGCTGATGAACTTCCCCCCGATTCCTGATGTGCCGGACCCCTTCCGTGGCAAGTCCTTCACAGTGATCGAGGCAGTCTATTGCGGCGATGCGGTCGATGGACAAGAGCTGGTGGCGCCGCTGCGGGAGTTCGGCAATGTTGTCATGGACACGATGGCGGTCCAACCGCCGGCCGGGATCGCTGACCTGCACATGGATCCGGCTGAGCCGGTGCCCTACTCGGCGGATTCCATGCTGATTGGCGAACTGCAGGATGCGGCAATCGACTCGCTACTGGAAGCGATCGGGCCGAGGTCGGGCTCGCAACTGCTCTCGGTCGAGCTGCGGCATTGTGGCGGTGCCCTCTCGCGGGCGCCGCAAGCCGCTGGCGCACTCGCGACCCTGCCCGGCTCCTTCCTCGCCTTTGGGGTCGGCTTCGTTCCGGTGCCGGAAGCGATGGCGCCGACTCGCGCCTGGCTCGGCGCATTCAAGTCTTCGCTCGAGCCTTACGACTCCGGGCGCTACCTTAACTTCGCCGAGGAGCGCTTGGAGATGACCCAGGCGTTTCCTCGGGAGACGGTCGACCGCCTCCGCGAGGTCAAGCAGCGCTACGACTCCCATGACCTGTTCCGATCCAACCATCCGGTGACGGGCTAGGAATGCGCCGCATTAGGAAGAGGCCTTACTTCGCGGCCTTCGACCTACCGGCGGTGCTGCCGTGAGCGAGCAAACAGAGCAAGGAGCGCCCCAGATCAACGTCGGGCATGTCCCGCGACGGAGCTGGCGCCCGCAGAGCCCTCATCAGCACTGGCACCGGGTGCCGGTTCCCGAGGACCCTCGATGAGCGCGCCGACCGCGGCGCAGTTTCTCGCCGCGCTCGGCGCGACGCCCGTTCCAACCCGCGACGTCTTCGCGCAGGCCAAGCGTTCGATCGACATGAATCTCCACCAGATCGAGGAATTGCTGGACACTCCCCACCAGCAAGCCCGACTCGGCGCGGTCAGCATCATGGACTTTCAAGCCCGGCGCCGGTCGACGCCGCCTGACCGGCGGCAGGAACTGTACGAGCTGTACCTGCGCCGCCACGACCGAATCGACGACTGGTCGCTTGTCGACCGTGCCGCGCCCTGGGTGGTCGGGAGCTACCTGATGGATAGACCACGTGACCCGCTCTACCAGCTGGCTAGCTCACCCCACTGGTACGAGCGCCGAACCGCGATCACCGCGACCTGGGCCTTCATCCGGGTGGGACAGCTCGATGACACTTTCGCAGTCGCCGAACTGCTGGTTCACGATCCCGAGCACTTCGTCCAGACAGCGGTCGGAGGCTGGGTCCGCGAGGCTGGCAAGCGGGACCGCGACCGTCTCCGGGGATTCCTCGATGCACATGCCGCCACGATGCCCCGGACCACGCTGCGCTTCGCCGCCGAGAAACTCGATCCCGCCGAACGCCAGCGTTACCGCAACCGACCCTGACCGGGCAAGGCCTGACCACACAATGAGCATCCTGTAAACCTTCGCCTCGAAGGAGCACATCCATGGGACACGAAGGCATTCGCTGCTGATCGCGGTCGCGCGAGCGGATTGGTAAGCAGTCTGCGAAGCAAACGCAAACCTAGACTTCCTCTAAGTGCATCCCGGTGCCTAAGGACCTTGCGTCAACCCGACCGCCGATGGCCGCCGGGCACCTTTGGTTTTCTGGCAGAGCCAAACTTCGATCAGCATTGGATGGGCCTGCACCGGTTCGAGGGCGAACGCTTGCACTTTCGATCTGGCTCGACCAGATCTCGCGATTGGAAGGGCGGTCGAGATATGCGAAGGTCGGATTCGAGTCACCGGACTGGACTCGGGAGCTGTCGCCGCAATCGGCTCGAGTCGGTGTGGGGAGCGATATGGGGAGCAACGCCCGCTCGCCTGCAGAGCTTGGAACGGCAGCGCCTAGTTGGAGCCGTGTTTTGCGCCCCGGTAGGACTCGAACCTACGCGCGACAGATTAGAAACAGACCATGATCAACAATGAGATCACCTGACCATATTCCCTAGTGGAACAGCATTTTGCGACAATGTGACAGGCTCGTCATGAGCAAGAATAAGGACGCGATAGAAACCATGTAGGGAGTCATGTGGGGAGCCCGTGATCTTGAAATCCTTGTGCCTAGCTTCTCGGGACCTTGAGTGACATTAAGTCTGCATGACCTGGGCCGCGCGGTGCTCGTACAACGTTTTGACCTTAACCCGATGCGCAGCCGCCAGCGTCGCAGGCAGGATGCCGCGTACCGGCCGCACTGTCGATCCAGGCCAAGCTCACCCCAACAGGACTGTTCAACGCAGCTCCTGGGCGGCGACACTCCTGTGCCGCAAGCACCGCAGCGACGATCGCAAGCGCGAAGGACGCGCTAAAGCCAAATCTAGATTCGGCGCGGCCGGACTGATCCATTGGCCTAAGGCGGCGTCTGTGGCTTCCCCGGCTGGGTTCCCGACCACGGCCAGCAAGATTACCGCAATCGTCGCCAGCGCCGCCGTACGGCTAGCAAGCACATAGCCAAAAGGTTGTAAGCCTCACAAGATCAATACCCCCTGGTGCCCTGAACCAGCGCCAGGGTTCTTGTCTTCCCCAATCCCGCTTGTCCCACACAGTTAGCGCCGACCGGCTCGACGCTCGAGATCATCCCATGGGAGGGTCAACTGGCGCGCGTTCCATCCACGACGCCACGCCGGCGAGTCAAGGCCAGGCCTAGCGCGATCATGCCGACGCCGAGCACCAGGTGAAGAAAGTCATCGGCAGTATTTACCGGAACGAAATTGGCCGCCGACCTCTGGCCCACAATGAGGCCATAGACGAACAGCACCAGATAAATGACACCACCCCACACCAGGTAATTGCGCGCCCCACTGACAGTGCGAGCCAGCAGCAACCCAGCAACACCAAACAACAAGTGGACGATGTTGTGCAAGATTGACACCTGAAAAACGCCGAGCAGGAGGGCGTCGGAATGATGCGAATAAATTGCCAGTGCGCTGTAGTTTGTGGTGATCCCTGGTATGAAGCCGAGCACACCGATGGCGAGGAAAACGATGCCGACCGCTAGGGCGGCCTTCTGGACCGCTGTTCGGTCGGTGCGGGCGGTCGTTGGGGCTGACGCAGACATGTAGCTCCTGTTCAGGGTTGCTTATCTGCCTTGCCGGATACCCACAATGCTGTCAGTAAAACGTCACCGTCATGGTTACCACTACTGGTGAAGCCCGTTCGGAGCGGTTCCTCACGATCTGTAAACGCTGGTGCTCCCGACACTCCTGGCAAACACAGCCGCGGACATGTGCGGCATTGGTTCGTGTTGGAGGTCGTTCCCACGGGCTCTTGTCAAGGCAGCGTCCAACTTGGTTGACGGCCTCGGCTGTGGGTGCCGCCAGTCATGGCAGCCGTAGTTGCTGAAAAGGAACCGCATTCCCCGGACCGCAGGTGCGGATCCAGATCAGGGTCGGCCAGGTACCCGTCCATGTCCTCGATGAGTTTCAGACGCCAAGCGATACGTGTCACCTTGTCCGCCACCCACATATGGGATGCTTCGTGGGCCACCTCACCCAACAGCACCCTGCGTGTTTAAGTCCTTAATCAAATTCGATGGGAACTTGTTCTTCAATCGCCAGCGGCGCATGTTCCTCGTTTGGCGGTTGATGCCCGGGGTAACTGGCAGGCCTTGACCGAAGGACCAAGAAAGGACCGCGATGTTCTTTCCATAGACAGGAACTCCAGTTCAAGTCGACGCCGGAGAAGCCGGACGGGGCGTACGCCCGCAAGCTTCAAGAGGTGCTCGGCGGGCAGTACGGGGAGATCACCGTGGCCATGCAATACGGTTTCCAAGCTTGGAACACTAAGATGCCCGGCAAGTGGCGGGACCTCCTCTTCGGCATCGGTGCCGAGGAGTTCGGCCATGTGGAGATGCTCGCGATCATGATCGCTCAGCTGCTCGAGGATGCACCCCCCACCGACACCGAGGCCGCCATCGACTCCGACCCAACGATCGCCGCCGTGATCGGGCAGACCGACGTGCAGCATGCGATCGTCGCGGGTGCCGGTGCACGGGCAGTCGACAGTAACGGCAACCCGTGGCAGGGCAGCTACATCACCAGCGGCAACTTGCTGGCCGATTTCACTGCGAACGCGAACGCTGAGATGCAGGGCAGGCTGCAGGTCGCACGGCTCTATCACATGACCGACGATCATGGCGTGAAGGACCTGCTGAAGTTTCTGCTCGCCCGAGACACCATGCACCAAAACCAGTGGATTGCCGCGATCCAGGAGCTCCAGGACGAAGGCACGGAAAAGATGCCTGTCCGAGCAACTTTCCGCAGGGCGAGGAGCACCGCGAGTACTCGTATCAATACCTCAACTTCTCTGACGGAACCGCAGTCCGCGAGGCCAGCTGGCTTAGCGGCGCTACACCTGACGGACTTGGTGAGTTCAGCTACCACGACGGACCGACCAGCGGTGCGCCGATGCCCCCGCCGGTCGCACCTGACCCACGGCTGTACGGGACAACTAGCAAACCGAATCTGGTGGAGAAGATCACCGCCAAGGTGAAGGATGTCGCTGACCGCTAATAGCTGGCTCGACAGGCCGATAACCGGCACTCGCTCCGCCGCAGATCGGGGCGGTCCCGGAAACCGGTTGAACCTGGCCGGCCGGGAATGATAACTCCAGGTACACACGAGGCTCGACGTCGGTTCCGGGAGTGGCCACTTCCACTGATCGATGCGAGGACGTTTGATCCGCCGATGCTCTCCAATTGATGCAGTGCTGCGGACAAGGAATCAGGTATGTAAGACACCTGGTCTTCCTCAAGTCACGAGCACAGCTCCTGATCGCTTTTTCGAACTGATCACCACCAAGAGCGATCCCGTCGAGGGGAGCAGATATGCCGAGCAACGACAAAGGCGTCGATGTCCCGGGGCGAGATAGTCAACTTGCTCGTCCAGAAGATCGCCTCGGACCGCAATCCGTCCGTCACCATGATGAGTATCATCGAGGAGCTGCTCGCGCCGGATGACGTCCCGGCATATGTGGGGGTCCTGATGGACAAGGTGAAGACGACAAGTACGTTCGCGGTCCCGGTGCTCAATAGTCGCGCTGGCCGCCACCTCAGGGACGCTGACTAGTCCCGAGCGTGGCTGGGCCGCCGAGATCGGCTGGTACCTGTTCAACACGGTGATCTTCGGCGCCCACACCCCCAACCTGTGGGAGGACACCGCCTGGCCCGGGTTCGCCCAGTCCCGGTGGATGGCTCGCCACGGGCTGCTGGTCGGGTCGCTGCTCACCGCAGTGTTTTTGCGGCCATTCACGGGCCGCTGCTGAAGGCGACCCGAACGGGTCCCGGATGGATTGGTGTTCCTGACCGCGCTCATCGCCCGCCACCTGCTCGGCATGCACCTGTTGGACACCGGCGGCAGCATCTTGGCGGCCGGTGTCCAGCACGCCTCCTGGAACGCCGCCCAAAGCTCGAGGCTGTCGAGGGCGGCGACTGGGACTGGCAGATGGTGACTGCCGTGGCTCTGCTGACACTCCTCCTGGCAGTCGGCCGCCGGATTCGCGTCCGCAGGCCCGCCCGGTCGGGCCGGAAGCCGAGAAAGTCGCCTCGGCGCAGTGGATCACACCACCGGCTCCCCGCAGCCCGAATCCAGAGGCGCCCGCAGACGACGACAGGCACAAGTTGTGAAGCGCCCCAGGCCTGCTCGGCACACCGAAGAGGTCTGGACCCCGCTGGGCCTACTCAGCGGCCGCCTGGCTGTACGCCGCCTGGCGGCGGCCCCGAGCCGGTCGTAGCGGCTCTGAGCCGGTCGTAGCCAACGGTTCCACTCACTAGTAGCAGGCCGGCCGCGAGCAGCGGTAGCCCAGATCGCCGCCACCATGAGGAAGTGGCGACTTGTGAGGGCCGGCTCGGTCCTGGCTTGGCGACGGTCGGATGACCCGCCCGCCACCTTCACGTGGAGTTACGCGCGGCGGAACCGGGGGCGCACGGTGAGGTAGATGCTGGCCAGCAGGTAGTAGGCGATGTAGCTCAGCGACAGGCCGATCGCGATCGGTCCTGGCTCGGGCAACCGCAGCAGGATCACTGCGTACAGCACGACCCACAGCCCCGCCAGGGTCAGATTGAGCTTGCGGAACACGGTGGTCCGCGACGGGTAGATGTACTTGATTGGCACGAACACCAGGGCCGCACAGCTCACCAGCAGTACGGCGGTGATCACCGGAGACAGGTCGAGGATGACCACGTAGAAGGCCACCACGTTCCAGTAGCTGGGGAAGCCGAGGAAGTAGTGGTCGTCGGTCTTGGCGTCGACCCGGCAGAACTGGTAGCTCGAGGCCAGCAGTGGCAGCGCCGCGAGCACCACGCAGAGCGTGCCGTCGGGCAGGTATCCGCCCACCCAGAGCAGCATCACCGGGGCGAAGACGTAGGTCAGGTAGTCGACGATGTCGTCGAGCCGGGCGCCGTCCAAACTGGGGATGGTCTGCTTGACCTTGAGCCGCCGGGCCAGCATGCCGTCGGTGCCGTCGACGATCAACGCGACCAGCAGAATCCAAAAGGCGCGGACGGTGTTGCCGTCCAGGGCGGCGACGATCACCAACAGCGCGAGGACACTGCCGGTCGCGGTGTAGGCGTGCACCATCCATCCCGCGGCCCGTTGGCGCCGGGTCGCGACGACGGGCTGCTCGTTAGCTGAGATGGCTGCCATTCTCGACTCCCTGATGGGCCGCTACCACACGACCGATTGCGCTGATCCTGCCTTACCCGAGGGCGAGCACCCGCTTCTCGTCCCCAGTGCGGGTGGTCGCGTAGTCGGCCAGCGTGTTGGGTTCACGCTCCTCGCTCCGCTGCGGGCCGCCGCGCGGCGATGCACGATGTAAAGACGATGAGTGATCAGCGTCAGATCGTTACCGGGCCGCGCGCTGGAGAGCCGGCCGGGGCGAATCCACCTGTCCATGCTGCGAGCGCTGGAGAGCCGGCCGGGGCGAATCCACCTGTCCATGCTGCGAGCCGACGAGTCTGACTCGCCGGCGGAGACACCTACGACCTGGACGACGGCCCACTATGTGCAGCCGTGACGCCCAGCCACCGAGCCTCTGCGGAGGACTAGACGGGTGATGCAGACAGCGGTCAGCTAGGCACGCGTTAGACAGCAGCCCGGCTCCCAAGTGATGAAGTACTTCGCCGTGCCCGTGCACCCGGGCGACGTAGGCCTCCCACTCCGTCCCGCTGCTTCGCCGCCAGGCGATCACGAGGCCAGGGCGCCGGTAGCCGCCGGCTCCGCCAACCCAGACGTGCCGCCGTCTGACGTGGTCACCGGTCATCAGCGGGCAGGTCGTCGCGGGCCTACGCTGTGGACGCCCCGGGCGGAGCGGCGCCACTACGCGGCCCAGACGACGTCGACCAAGCGGGTCATCCCAGCGGGGGTTCTGATGGTGCCGGCGGCTTCCAGCGCGCTGATGCAGTAGGGCGCCAGCTCGTCGGGCGGGAGTCGCGGCGGACGGCTCCGGCGGCCGCCGCCTCGGTGAGCAGGCCGGCGACGATGGCGATCAGCTGGGCCTGCCGGTCGTCGGCCGGGCCGTCCCGGTGCAGCGCGGCTGTCACGTCGGCGCCGTGCTGCCGGCGCTGGCAGATCCGCCCGTACGCCGCGAGGACGGCGCGCAGCCGCTCCGCGCTGTCCCCCGGCTGCTCGCGGATGGCGGCCAGCCGGGCCAGTGGTCGGCGACCTGGCGGTTGTGCCAGGCCGCCACAACCCGTTCGACGTCTGGGAAGTATTTGTACAACGTCGCCCGGCCGATGCCGGCGGCCGCGGCGATCTGCGACATGCTGATGCCCAAAAGTCCACGGCTGCTCACCAGCTCGCCGGCCGCCGCCAGGATGGCGTCGCCTAAAACTTGCGTCAACGCGACCGCCGATGGCCGCCGGGCACCTTTGGTTTTCTGACAGAGCCAAGCTTCGATCAGCATTGGATGCCTCCACCGGTTCGAGAGCGAACGCTTGCGCTTTTCGATCTGGCTCGACCAGATCTCGGCGATTGGAAGGGCGGTCGAGATGGTGCGAAGGTCGGATTCGAGTCACAGGACTGGACTCGGCAGCAGTCGCCGTAATCGGCTCGAGTCGGTGTGGGGAGCGATATGGGGAGCAACGCCCGCTCGCGTGCAGAGCTTGGAAGTGCAGCGCCTAGTTGGAGCCGTGTATGGCGCCCCCGGTAGGACTCGAACCTACGACCGACAGATTAGAAGGCTGCTGCTCTATCCTCTGAGCTACGGGGGCCTGCGTCCGGAACTGTGCCGGACTCGCCGAATCCTACGCTCCAACATCCTGTCCGCGGTCGATCCAAAAATGCGTTCTCCGGGCCATTCTCGTGCCCGGATAGGTTCAACGAATGGCCCTGCACCACGACCCGTCAACCTCCGGTGTGGTGCCGTGGCGACAACTCATCGTGCCGGTGTACGGGCCAACGATGCTGATCTCGATCGGCGAGGGTGCGGTGCTGCCGATCGTCGCGCTGTCAGCGCGATCGCTGGGGGCAACGGTCGGTGTGGCTGCGCTGCTGGTCGCGTTGATCGGCATCGGTCAGCTGCTCGGAGACCTGCCCGCCGGGGCCGTTGCTGCACGGATCGGCGAGAAGCGTGGCCTGATTCTGGCTTGTGCGCTCGACTGCTGTGCCCTGTTCGGCGCTTTCCTCGCGTCGTCGCTGGTTCTGCTGGCCGTCGCCATGTTCACCACCGGGCTGGCCTATGCGATGTTCAGTCTCGCTCGACAGTCCTATCTCACCGAGGCGATTCCGTTGCCCATGCGAGCCCGCGCGCTGTCGACCTTGGGCGGCACCTTTCGGATCGGCCTCTTCATCGGTCCCTTCGTAACTGCGGCGATTCTCAGCTTCGCCAGCATTGGAGCGGTGTACGCGTTCGGCGCCATGATGAGCCTTGCCACG